>Ga0182030_10006630_pt1 | contig 24366 bp, 28 predicted proteins | sample 812S3MmetaG_FD_121299 | JGI IMG/M metagenome (GOLD analysis project Ga0182030, IMG submission 121299) | Permafrost microbial communities from Stordalen Mire, Sweden - 812S3M metaG (Illumina Assembly) | ecosystem: Environmental > Terrestrial > Soil > Wetlands > Permafrost | place: Sweden...
CACTGGTGATCTTAATGAACAGTTCCGGAGAAAGCAGATGTTTCTGGCCGACAAACAACGTTACGAAGCTGAGGCTGAACGCAAGGCGAGAACGCAAAGAGAACGGGATCGTCAAAGTGGCCGTCTGGATCGAATGTCTGCGCGGGAGAAGGAAGAATATGCTCGGTCACAGAACAATTACCGCGATCAACAGGAATCCCGCCAGCTTGCTGAGCATTTCAACAAAGCTTACAAACCTAATGTAGAACTGAAGTACATTGACGACTATGGCCGAAATATGGACCAGAGAGAAGCTTTCAAGCACCTGTCGCATCAATTCCATGGTAAAGGTAGTGGAAAGCAGAAGACGGAGAAGAAGCTCAAGAAGATGGAGGACGAGAAGCGAAGGGAGGCTCAAAGCTCTCTTGATGGTAGTCAAATGAGTGGGATGAGTGGCGCCACTGCTCAACAACTTAAGAAGCAGAGACAGGCCGGTGTCAGATTAGCATGATCCTTCCGAGAGGGATATGGTGGAACTTGATACGGGGAGAAAAGGTGCAGCCTCCTTATACACTGTATCTAGATTAATGGCATTGCTGACAAAGACCGAGAAGTGAGAGGCACCGATGTGCTAAGCTCAAATTGCACTGTGAGTCAAAGTATAGGACCTGTTTGTACTAACCTAGCTTTCTTTTTGCCATCAAGTACGAAGCCATTTAAGCTTTGAGGGAAATACCCGTCACACAAGCTCTTTTTCATATGGATTCAGAGCATGGTCGAGCGACGGTGCTTGAATAACTTCATTCTAGTTTCGAATTTCTCTGTTGAGATATTTACCAATCAACTCTCGATCACCTCTCTCTCTTTTGTCTCTCATGCCTATTGCACGGATTAACCAACGGCCCTTGATCATCTGCTGCTCATGGTGTATCTGCTAGAAGGAGCCCACCTTGGGACCAATCCTTCGTTTGGGACTATGTCGCCTCGAGAATTCAAGCTCAAGGAGATTTCGAGGGATGCCTCACCGAGCTCAAATAAGCGTTTGACGTGCACATCTATCCTCATCGAGTCAAGAATTTATAGAACGTGCGTACTGAGTAGCAAAATCATAACCTCTAGACCTTTTCCACACATTCACGGCATCATTGAATTAAGGTGACTTTTTCGACCCTAACAGCCTTTCATAAGCACTCTCCACCATGTCTCTTGACCCCTTTCCTCCTCTTCCTACAATACCATGGCCCGCTGCGCACACAAACACGTCACCGTCGACGCCTGCCACTATGGTCACCCTAACAGCTTCACCCAACACAGCCACGATACCATCCACCTCTCCTACCTCATAATTCATTTCTCCTCTCTCCGACCCCCAAACCTAACATCCTTCCAACAAATCGCCTTTTCGAAATACCAAATTGATCCCATCTTCAACCTAGCCAGCGACATTACCGAAGCTCCAAGCGATTACACTGTTCTAACAGCCTACTACCACCTCTTCGACAGCCTTTTCTTCTTTTCCAGCCTCTCTGCTCACTGCAACCTTATATTATCAGAACGATCCAGTCGCCGCCGAGACGGCTCCACTGCCGTCAGCCGCCCCCTCCTTCAACTCTTCCGTTCTAGATGCAGATCCTACGTTGCACGCTTCAACATCACCCTGTACTCTAGTGTCGACAAATTCCTAGATAGAGAAAAAAGGCTTTTGGAGTATCTAGGCACCCTCTTACATGAGATGGGGCATGCGTTCTTAGGGTTATGGGGCTGTGATAACTGGGACTGTAAAACGATTGTTGAGCGGGAGGGGATGGGGCATGGCTGGGCGTGGCAGAATATTGCGTTTGCGGTGGAGGGGGCATGTAGAGACGTAGGGTTTTTGGGGCTGAGGCTTGATTTAGGGAGGGTCCAGCATTTGGCGAAGGAGTGTTTGGACTCGGATGTTGAGGTGCCGTGGTCCAGGGCAGGAGAGTGGGGGATGGAGGCGGAGGAGGTTAGAAGGGAGATGGAGGAGCAGGAGGGGGAAGGAGGTTGTTGGGGATGATCTGTGAGTCGTGGTTGCGGTTGGATTATCATTGTCGTTCACGTTTAGTGTCTCAAATAAAGATGCGTGAACATAAATATATGACCTTAGATTCCCCGGATCCCAACGTCAACTAGGGTAGATTGGACCGCCTTAAGTGAGGATAATGCGCTTGTTGAAATATACATCGAACGCGTGCGTTTTCATTTGTATGACCAATGTGTGCCCCCCTTCTTCATTTCTTAGAAGACCTAGATGTCTTGAGCTTCTCGCTAGATTGGAGATATTAGTTCTACTATTAGGTTAAAGGTTGGCCATCGCGTAGAAGACGAGCTGTTCCTAGCAGTCGAGTGGCCACTCTCCGCCGAGCCTGAGTATTATTTCCTCGCATGTGCCTGATTTCTAATCTGGTCCCTCCTGTTCCAATGACAAGGCGAATATACTCTCCACCATCAACATCTCAATGGCCATCACTAGCAAATTTCCAACACACGATAAATATCCATTATCTCTGTGAAGTGGGAGAAGCCCCCAATAGCTTGGCATAGGGACCAAGATCCTTCCGCCTGCCGTTCCCCAACCGTTTTTGATGTGTTGCAATTGGTATGAATCGACCTGTAATGTCTAAGCATCCATAGCATTTGCAGTCCCTGAGCTAAGGTTTTCACCAACAAATACCACAAGCACAGCTGCAGCAAACACCTATGGTCGACTTGCATGAAGTCTAGGGCTCCAACTCGACATCAGTCTCTCCCAACAGAAACGATTCCGAATTGGGAACGGCGCGAGAGTCAAAGCTCGCCGCTCAGCAATCATGGACTGCACATTTGCAAGCGATGATCCTTCCGTCAAGATTGACTATATATTCTATGTCTGGGATTATATTATCTCGCCGTTGATTATGGGTATGGAGTTCCTCAGCGCAACCGAGTGCTTCACAAGTAAAAAGTATCGACTTGAATTTCATCCACAGCCTCATGGCGGACCTTTCGAAGTCATGGTTATCAATAATCCACAAAGGCGGCTGCGCTGTCGTTTGGATAGGGTAATTCTGATTGGAGACGAGGTTCTGTAGGCTAAGAATATTTTTGAAACCTATCAAGTTGAGTTTTCAAAAGGAAAGGAGATTTCAGAGATCAATACCATCGTATGGCTTAACACGCCCGAGCAATTTCTATCTGGATCAACGGAAGCACAAATGGCTGCACCGGTCTCTATAGCCGGTCAGTGGAATTCTATTGGGGACACCATGTCTAAGGAGCTGGAGGTTTATGCAGGAGAAAAGATACTTCGACCAACGATGCCTAAATACATGAAATCCTTTTCTCAATGGAAAGGAAGTTTACAATATCGTCTTACAAATCCCCGTGGGCAAAAAGAGGCCGTAGCTTATATGTTAAGAAGCTTGAGTGCAGTAATCCTTGCCGGAGAACGAAACAGAAGAGCAAGACGCACCGGAGAACCACCGTCGCGAAAAAGCCACACAAAATATCGAACGATTGAATGGAGATGCTAAGACCCGCGCTATATAAGCCGAGCACCAGGCCGTGGAGGCTTACAAACGCAGGAAGCACATTCTTATGCTGCAAATATAGAGTCACGTAGCTTGAATGATGTCGAATCTCGAGATAGGAGCATAAGTTAATAGTGCCGAGGCGCTTGGGGATCGAGACGGGGTCCAAATAGAAAAAGAAAGGGTGAAGGTGGAATTGGAGTAGGGATGGGAAGTCGTGACGCAACCACGGATTGCGTGAACATGGCCGAAGAAATACAGGAGCAGGTCGGAGGAATTGGGGTTTGACGCTTTCAATAAGTAGACTGACTCTAAGACCCCCTTAACGCTTGACGGGAGTAGAGGTGAACGCTGATACCAGTGATCTTCTTCTCCCTACGTTGGTAGACATTTGCATACATTGACTCCATAAAGTTGTAGAAGGCCTTTTTAAATGCCTACTTGGCATCAGTTGAAATAATCCATATCATTATTATACATTGCTCTACCCGCTATGTTTCGTCCAAAGTATGTTCAAACCGTTCAATATCCAAAAACGCCATCCCACCACTCATTCAAGTTTCGGACAATTCGGATTAGGAGGTTCAACATAGCTCTTCTCCACCTTCCAAGCATCCTCAAGCTTCAAACCCGTTCCTGCAAGATCACAACTATCGACTCCCCATTTCTCATGATATGTATCCACGCCCGCCGCGATCATCATCTGCAACGCTTGTTCAAAGCCTTGCGGATCCCTGTAGAATGGTTCTCCCTGTCCACCTGTCTGCTTATACTGCCATGAATTCCTCTCTTCCTCTCCATGGGCCTTCACTTCCACTTGCGTATTAATCGCATCGAGCACCTTATCATACCCTGGACCCCCTCTTTCATCCTCTGGCAGGCTATCCAACTCCGCTGGGGTTTTCGGTGGGTTCGCTGGATCGATCTTTCGTCTGAATAATAAGTTGAGATCGATCGATCCTCCTACATCTGATATCCTTCCCGCATCCGCAACAGGCATGTGTACTCCCGCCATATGGAATCGACCATGCATGTCACAATCTGTAGTATAGAAACTAACAAATGTATCCCAACCTCCAATTTTCATGAAGCTCTTCACGTTGTTGAGTGCTAACCAATCGTAGGCGAAGAATTGAATCGCCCATTCCGGTTTCTCGCCCGTTTCAAGGTTGCGTAGGTAGTCGGGCCCAGTAGCTTCGCGGAGCTTGTCTACAGCACGCAGATATAGGGATTTATATGGTTCTGATTCCCATCGTTCTTCTGCATGCGCCAGGACATCCATGTGGCCCCACCAATAATAATCCCATCCCTTCTCCAAACATGTAAAGATATAGAAGTTCTGTAATTGTGCGAAGGTGAGGAGCGTCGGTGTAGAGATGACGTTAACGCCGAAGATGTCAGTCAGGCGTTGGACGTTGAGGTAGAAGGGATTTTGAAGCGTGAGTTTGGCGTTGGGTGGGAAGTTCGATTTCATAGTGCCAGTATTGTCCACGACATAGATATCCTCGGGTGGCCACCCTGCTGTTATGTAGGAGAGTACGCATTGTTGTAGCATAGGCCAGTTTCTTGTGAAGCCTATGAAAAGGGGAGTTTTCTCCGCGATGTGTGGAGATGGAGGTTTGTTCCATGATGGGATGGCAGGCAATTTCCCCGTTGTTATATCTTCCAACAAAGGGAAGTTATAGCTGATCGGAGGGCGGACTTTGACCGCATCTTGGTTCTTGTATACTATTCCGGGCGGTCGTTCTGGTGTGTCCTCTGAAGGCGGTTCGGAATGAGACTCGGGACCGTATTTAGGCAGGCCATGTGTCCAGAAAAAAAGCAGAGTGAAAGAAAAAACCACACCGACCGCAATCAAATTCCACAACCGCTTTGGAATCACTATTGCGACCATTTTGAAGTCGGAATTTCCTTAACATGAGGTGAAAATAGAGAAAAGGAGTGATGCGCGGTGCTGAGAAGGCTTGCGCATGGCTGATAACTGCGCCGCTGTGTGCAACTCGTATCAAATTGGGCTTTTGCCTATTGTCGTAAGAAAAAATCTCCAAAAGGGGTCCTGGTCCTGGTCCCTGAACGAGCGACGGGGCCAATTGGCTGGTTTAAGCTGCCAGACTATGCTCTACGGGATTTCAGGGATGTGAAAACATCTAGGGAGCAGCTACCTAGGTTACCCTATAATACCTTACGGCGTCGTGGGCTCCAGTTGTGAGCTTTCTTTGAAGACAATCAGATCGTATATGGGTCTTAACCACGAAGCATACTAGTATAGGTCTTTTGGCCTAAAAGGCTCCTGAAGTTTGCCGACGAAATCTACGAGTTACTGTATAGATATATAGATATATAGTAGATGTTGAAGTGTGGCTGAGATGGGCGTGACAGGATACTAGTAGGCTATTTTAGATCAGCCGAAGATGGGCCAAACCATCCCTTTTTGAATGCCTAAGCCCAAGAGATGCATCTATCCAACATGAGGAATTTTAACTTTTCCAATGATCTGGGACCCTATGGGAACTCGACTCGACAACCTATCTGTGGCTGAGTTCGGGCATACCAGCCTCAGACTCGATCTCGATTCCTCCATACAGGTATCCGAGCACTTCAAGCATCCAAAATATCCGAGCGTTGGGATGGTTCAGCGAGTGACACTCATTCTCAATGTGTACGTCTGGGCCGATAAATGCGTAGCGTTCATATATGGGCTTTGGCAGGTCTGAGGGTTTCATAGGCATCAACAGCAAAAAGGATGTGGATGTCGACCTATCAAAAATAATACACATAAACCACAACACATCTTCTTCCCCTATCCGCACTTCAATTCTTGCATCACACCGGAATGGTGCCTTCCCTGGCGCCCTCTGAATGTGAAAATGACTGCTGGATGCCCTTCTCCTTGAACGGTCCACCAGGAATTTGGTTTGACCAAAAAAGCAAAAAAAGAGAGAAAACATACAACAGCAAGCCTTCCCTGATGGTCACTCACTCAAGTACTACTTTGCCGATCTGTGGCTTGTGTGTTGCAGAGCAGACGGGATGCACATTTTCCCACTGAAGTCTATGGTCGTATGTGAAAGCTTTATTCTTATTCAAGTTAATATCACAGTAGATGGAGCGTGGATTTGGAGGTCGATTGGGAAGCGTAGGATGTGGGGACCGACGGCGAATGGAAGGCACCCACAAAGCATCAAATCCCCGATGGTTCTCCCATAGGTCTCAGGATACAAGGAAATTATGATTTGGATTTAGTAGCAATTCAAGTCTAACCGCAGTAAACATCCCATGAGAAGAAAAGGTCGATCTTGTTGAAGGCCTGCTTGATTCCGGAAATATGGCTTTAGATATGATATGCGAAAACCTCGATCGGGAAAGCGGACACCAGTTAGCAGATATATGAAGAATTTTTGGAAAGAAGTAGCACTGTATCTGAGGGTACATTGTAAAGCCCTAGGTTAGCACTGTAGGCAAAATAGAAGGAGTTTTTGGTGTTCATGTCAAATATATCTGGACCCAACGCATCTGGATCACTGAAAAACGCGACTTTGTACCCCCAAAGTTAAGACCTCACCCTTCCCTAACTCTTAAAAGGCCAAGCCTACATTACGAAGATATAGCATCATTTCAAAGAGAGGAGATCTCCATGTGGCTTCTCAGGAACTGAAGCGGAGGGGCTCACTTAAATGTGAACGTGGAAACAGGACAGTGGGTCGACCAAAGGAAAGAAAGATGATGAAGACTGTATATACTCACATTTTATTTCATTCTCTTCAACAAGATCGTGAGTGTGATTAGATACTGGATACTTTCCAGGGGACAATGGAACGAGGAATTGTTCGCATAACACACGAAGGAGGGCGGCTGAACTTCTAACATCCCTCCTTTCCTACTCACGACTGGGTCCGCAGACTACAGACATGGCCATGTCTCAGGCCAGAGGATTCTTCAAATTTTCCTCATTGATGGTAGATAATACCTACGATGCAGCTCATCGTCCCTGTTAAAGGAAGAGTGGTCCAAGACTAAACCCATTTAAATCTGCCTTAGCGAGCTTCTAACTAATATCACCCAATTCACGTTTATCCTCCCTTTCCCTTTTCCTTCCCTATTTTAACTTTTAATAATCAGCATTCTTCATCAAAACCATGGCATCCTACGCCCCCGTCGACCCTCCGAATCGTTTGGGAAAGTCCCGCAAAAAGGTGGACTATTTCTATGATTCCGATATTGGAAATTATTCTTACTCTGCTGGCCATCCTATGAAGCAGCACCGCGTGAGACTCGCGCATAGTCTGATTATGAATTATGGCTTGTACACCAAGATGTCCATATTTGTAAGAGAATTCTTAGTCTCCTCTTTTGTTGAATTTTACTTTACTTGCAAAATGTAGATTTTCTTTAATCCTAGGAATTCCGTTTGTCTCTTTGCCCGAATCTTGCTGAATGGTTTCCCAGCGTGCCCAGCCGGCCTCGAAGATGGAAATGTCCCAATTTCATGCGGAAGACTACGTTGATTTTCTAGCGAAAGTAACGCACGAAAATATGGGATCAATGAATAAGGAGCAGATGCGATTCAATGTCGGCGACGATTCCCCAGTATTTGACGGTCTTTTTGAGTATTGTGCGATCAGTGCCGGTGGAAGCTTGGAAGGAGCAGCACGACTAGGTCGAGGAAAATCAGATATCGCTGTCAATTGGGCCGGTGGCCTTCACCACGCGAAGAAGAGCGAGGCTAGTGGATTTTGTTATGTGAATGGTAAGACCCCAACGAAACTTTGAACACTTGGCTCACAAAGGCTAGATATTGTACTGGCTATTCTTGAGCTTTTACGTTACCATGAAAGGGTGGTGTACATTGACATTGATGTACATCACGGGGACGGAGTTGAGGAGGCATTCTTCACGACAGACCGAGTAATGACCGTTTCATTCCATCAATATGGCGAATTTTTCCCAGGAACAGGAGAGCTTCGAGATATCGGGACAGATAAGGGAAAGCACTATTCGGTCAATTTCCCGCTTCGTCACGGGATCGATGATGCATCTTACAAAGGCATTTTTGAGCCGGTTATGAGTAAAGTGATGGAACATTACAGACCAGGAGCAATTGTATTGCAATGTGGCGGTGACAGTTTATCAGGTGATCGACTGGGCGCTTTGAATCTGAGTATGAGGGGCCATGCAAATTGCGTGAGCTTTATGAAAAGTTTCGGCGTACCAATGTTAATTCTTGGAGGTGGAGGATACACCATGCGAAATGTCTCTCGGGCGTGGGCTTATGAGACAGGTCTTGCTGTCGGCGTCGATCTTCCCGAGAAACTACCCCCGGATGAGTACCACGAGGTCTGCTTGAGAACTTTTCAGTCGCAAATATTTTCTAACATTGTGATTAGTACTATGCGCCAGATTATCTGCTTGATGTTAAAGCATCTGACATGCCCAACTCAAATTCATACGAATATCTCGAGAAGATAAAACTTAAAATTTTCGAAAATCTTAAAGAGACGACATTTGCACCCTCAGTTCAAATGCAGGATGTTCCTTCCATTAGTCTTGCAATGGACGAGGATCTAGACGCAATGCTCGACGATGCTGACGAAGACGACAATCCCGATGAACGAAACACACAACGCAGATCCGATCAACGAGTAGAAGCTTCGGGAGAGCTGAGCGACAGTGAGGACGAAGAAGATAATGGATTGCCTAAAGGATACAAAGCGCAAAATAGGAACGCAGAACGGAACGAGATAAGCTACGGGGCTCGAGTTGATGATAATGATGATCAGTCGTCACGGAGTCCACCGACTAGTCCGCGATCAGTAGAGAGCGCGGTTTCTTCGGAGGAGCAAGCTGTAGACATGCAAGAGGACGTCGAGATGAAAGACGCTGAACCATTCCCCGATGATGCACAAAACGGCAAGGGAAAATCACCCTCAGAAGGAGATGATTCAATCACTTCTAAACAAAACGCTCAAAGAGAGACATCCGGTGAAGAAGAGCAAGGTCTAGCTCCTAAACCGACCATCGCCCCTGATAATGGATCCTCGAGAGGCTCAACCATAAGTCCGAACTCCAAGGCATAGGGATATTTTGAAATGTAAGAGTGCTGAAAAATGGAGCGGGATAGATTTGATAGGAAGGAAGGGTTTCTAGTCAAGTTTGAAAGTCCCTCTTTGAGATTTACCATGGAGGATTTTTCATCCGTTCAAAGTTTTGTGGAAATACCAGGAGTTCAGAGAAGGAATCTATATGGAGTAATACGTATCTCACGGACAATGCCAAGCTCAAGACAAGTTCTTGAAGTGATCGGAAATCTATGGCGCCCATCGACTCAACTCGAGCGAGCTCTCAGTCGTTCACTCACCCACACATGCACATGTTTTCAGTTCGTGCAAAAAAGTAAAGGGATGATTTTTATTTCCTATCTCAAACCGAATCCAAGAACATCTCGCGCGTGTCCTCCTGTCACCTCATCCATCTATACCACGCCCTAAAGAAGTCCGCCTCAGGCCGTGCCAGAATATTCTGCACTGCAATGAGGATGCTTATTCATATTCATCTTGTTCTTCTCCAGGAACTCTTTATTCGGCTTGAGAGCCTCCTTCATCTGATCAGTTCCTTTCTAGATATGGCCCTTGATTCCTTGGAGGTTATGCTTAAGGGGTGCCATTTATTTCTTGTTGCGGTTGTCCATCGTTGGTCGTTATCGCCGAGAGTTTCGAGAATGCGTTTGCGAAGGCTCGAGTGAGAGCTTTCCTTTGAGGAGGTATGAGATGCGACCGGCCGGTGACTTTTTTGAGATTTGCTGATATTCTGGCGAATTGGAGAGCGAGAATATGGAGGAGGAGGTTGAACTCGAGCTTTATAGTTCTTGTAAAAGAGTGTGTGAATAATCGTGGAGTATCCAATTATAGGGCTGTCAGAGATATGGTAGGTAAGTCCCATTTTCTACTTCGATTCAAAATGCAAGTAGTATCTCGCACGCGCCGTGGACCCCAATACACCTATCCTATACTTGAAAAAAGATCCCAGTCAATCTGCTTCATAACGCCCTCCACCTGCAGAAGTACCTTTTTACTTCTTTTTATTCGGCGTGTTTTTCTTCTCCTTCGTCATCTGCTCTTGATTCTTCTTGATTTCCTTCAACTCTTTTTTTCCGTCCTTGATCTGCTTCTTGACATGTTTGAGGCTTGCCTTCAATTGTTCCTTGTTGCGATTGTCCATCGATGTTTGTTAGCGTTGCTCAGGATAATTTTGAGGATGTGTCTGTGAAGTAAGCTCCAGTGAGATATTGGCTGCTGATGAGTTCTGAGATTTATTGATATTCGAAGAGAGCTTGATGTTGAAAATGTATGAAAAAGGTCAGGGTATTGACTTGAGCCTTATAGTTCTTAGGAAGGATATACTGTCTGCGTGAATAATCCACCAGTATCCATTCACGCAGAAGGAAGGTATGGATACTTGCTGTGCCCTTTGCTTGCCATACTCAGGATGCTTTTCCATAATATCCACCACCCTGGTAGTATTCCCCTTGCTGTTTTTGTTGTTTCTTCTTCTTTCTCTTTGCCATTTGATCCTTCCCCACCATGACAGCGCCCTTGAGAAATTCCTTGCCCGCCAATTCCAGGTTGAGCATCCCGTGCTTGAGATGAGTTGTCGCTTCTTTGAATGTTTCCTTGATTTGCGTTGAAGATGAAGGATTGTTGGCAGGATAGTTGGCGGAATTACTGGGGGGGTTGTTGTAGGGATAAGGGTCGGGATAACCGGCGGGATAGTCGGGGGAATTGGCCATCGTCAAGGTTGATGTTGATGTTTTGGAGTTTTTCGATTGCCGGTCTTTGTTGAGGAATTCAAAAATCTGACAGTCCAATATTGCAAGACTTATCAATATTCGAAGATGACTGGGTGGTAAGAAATGAAGGAGGTATGAGAATGATATGTTACGCATATTAAGCCGTGCTTATAGGTTGTTCCCAGATAAATTCCATTGTGTGAGTCATCGAAGGCATTCAATCACAGCACTCCCTCCACCTCACTTGCAATGCCAGAAATATCAAAGGATAATCTCAATACCGTCACTTCGGCTCCTCAACCGGCTTCTTCTGCTTCTTTTTGTCGACTTGTCGTTTTGCTAGTCGAACTGTTCCTTTGACGAGAGCCAGGGCTGGTCGGATCTTTCTTCCGCGAATAAGATGTCCACTAACCTCCTTTATAGTTTCTTTAACTATGGTCTTTGAATTTTTGTCTTCTCCCATTTTGGATTGAATATGTTGGATTTGACGTGATTATCTGGGTTCCAGTAGCGAAGTGGTGGGAGTTGCGAGGATTGGGGGGTGTAGGTTTGACTTGCTGGGCCTGAGTACTTGAACAGTTCATTGATAGACAAGCAGTATGAAGAAATATAAATTTGAATAATAGCCAAAAGCTTCGCCAGCATTCACAGTAAGGTCAGAGTGAAGTGCATTGAGTCACTGGTAAGGTGACTGGTGGATTGTTCACATCTCTGAATTTAGAATAGATATTAAATAAATCCAAACCTCTGTATATGTGCATAGAGTTAAATTCCATATTTGTATTTCAACCACAGAATCTCCACCGGAAAAGACTGAAAAAGGGCTCTAAAAAGAGGGTATTCTAGGCATTCTAGATCGCTAGCCTGAGGTTTTCGATACCCGACGCTAAAGAATAAATCGAGCTTCAACGACGAAGCTCTACGAACCGTATCCAAATTACTCATCCGCGTATAATTGACTCCAGGAATACTCAATTCATTGACGACACGCATCTGAAATCAATTTCCCTACATAAATACCGCCACCAAAACTAATTGGCGCACGCTGCCCAGGCTTTACCATGCCTCTCCTCCCAACCGCCCATCCATCCCTCACCCACCTCCGAACCTTCACCTCCACCGCGCGCACACTCTCTAAATCGACCGCCAAACGACTCGCCATGGAACACAGCGCCGTACCCGCGTACCCTTATGGCCCCTCCCAAATCTACAAACAATCCAACTTCGGTCTCTATGGCACGCAAAAAATCCGCTTCGGAAACATGGTGTCCGAAAAAAACGAAATCAAAACGCGAAGATACTGGCGACCAAACGTACACTCAAAGCGGTTATGGAGTGAGAGTTTAGGGAGCTTTGTGAAGATTAGGATTACGGCGAGGGTGTTGAGGACGGTGGATAAGTGTGGGGGGTTGGATGAGTATTTATTGGGGGAGAAGGCGGCGAGGATCAAGGAGTTGGGGATGGGGGGATGGAAGCTGAGGTGGAGGATTATGCAGACGGAGAAGGTGAGGGAGAGGTTTAGAGTGGAGAGGGAGAGGTTGGGGTTGCCGCCTAAGGAGGAGGTGTTGGTTGGGTCGCACGGGAATTTGGTTTCGAAGGAGCAGGTTGAGGAGGAGGTTAGGAGTTTTGATGAGGATTTGGAGAGGGGCGCGGATGTTGATATTGGGGAGGATGTGGCGGAGGTGGTGGGCGGTTCGGAGTTTATGCAAGAGAAACCAGCTTCGAAAGATCGTAAGGTCTTGTTATAGAGGGATCATGGGCTAGATGTATAAAATCTGTACAAAATCATACTCTATTGATGCATTGGTGTATCCAAGAGCGCGGTGGTCACTGTAGTTATCATGGTGACCTACGATGAAGCAAGAAGCGGGTACTTGATAAGTCTTTCTTATTCAATTTTAGACTAAAAATCGCATCCGCTGTTGAAAGGCGAGAAACCCCCCCATTTGCAAGACGGTAACCTTTTATCATACAACATACATTCGATCAATTCGCCTGTCAAAGACGGCTTCAAGCTCAGAATATCAAGGGCTGGATTTTTTGGACTTGCAAAAGACAACCTTCATTCGATGAGAAAATCAAGGACCCTGATATTGTCGCAGACCATCAGGCATAGTCCAAGATTAAGGGATCTTAACACTCATCGTACACGGAAGGATTCGAGGGATCCATAATGGAAAGGGAATTCATCAGCTGACGATGTATCCCAGTGATCGGAATTCCTCATCTCCAGTATTGTCATCTGCTCAATAGAATCTGCGTGAATGCGATCTCGTATAAATTCTTGTCGTCGTTCGAGTACCGTTGGACTTGCAATCACTTTGCGATTGCTACTGAAGTCTCCATATATTTTCTCACCGACAAGCAAAAATAGTTTGTCCAATGAGTATAGCAGAGGTGGACAACCATTGAACCCAACAAAGAGAGCTCTCCAACGCGTATGGAACATCTCGTCATCCAAAGCAACAGACCGAATGTTATCCGTCTTGATCTCGCCTCTTGCAGCCTGCAAAACTCGTCCGACTCCATTGTCCGACCAGCGGAAGAATATTGTATCACGCTCGGGTTGAAACAATACTCCTTTGCCTCTCATTTCTTCATGAGGGATAACAATCGATGGGTCACTGTAGAAAACCGTTGATGGATTTGGTATCGTAGATAAGCAATATTCGTACGACTCCAAAGCAATCTCTCGAGATTCATGACAAACACGTAAAATTGCCGGGACCCTGTTGCGGCCAACTTCGAAAAATTTCCCAAATTGTGCTCGTCGTCGGTAATTGGGATTAGTCCCATGAATTGATGGAGCATAGCAGGGTTTAGATTCCACTGCACATACTTCTATTAATCTTGGACCTGGGAGAGCATATATCCATATTTCTCGCCGCAGCTCGAAAGGCAGTCTTGGGAAGAGATGAAAGATCGACGGAGGAGCTGCACAGGCTGATGCGTGGTAGGAATCTGGCTCTTCATGTTGCCCATTTTCCGCCATTTGATGCTCGATAGCCTTCCTTTCCAGAGGGAATTCAGCTTCATTCTCGGTGAACGTAGAGTTTCTCTGGCCCTTGCTGGCACTCATATTGCTTGATTCAGCTTCTGACATTGCTCTGCTTAAGATGGGAGAGTTAAAATCTTGTTGCAGTCGGGGACCACAGCATAAGGAGGGGTTCACTAGCGCGTTCACAGCCGTGTATCAAAACATCAGCCTTGTGCTAGATATAAGATATAACTTCACATTACAAGAACCCCCACGATGCTCCCTCCAATTGACGAATTAATCCTCCAAAATAATCCTAAGTTTGCTGCTCTGCATGCTACCCTTAAAAACAATGTTCTCAATCCTTCTGGCTCAACGAAAAGAGATCCTGCCCAAAAGGAACGCGATGCTACCTCTGAAGTATTTCCTTTTCAACCCCACATTTTCAGACTGTCATTAATTAAACCCTCCAGGCCTTCAAAACCGCCCGTATTCGAGCCTCGAAGTTCCAACTTATCCAAACAGCTCTCAAATCCCTAGATCTCTCGCCTCCCTCAACCTCGAAATCAACACCCCTCCCCACTGAGCTCATCGAACTCATCCTCCTCCTCTCCGCCCGGCTCTCCAGCCCAAGCCTCCCCCAATCCTCCGTCAAGCTCCTAGAATCAACCTCCCAATGGGCAACCCTACCTACATACCTCCCCACAATTGGCACTCTCATCTCAACATATCTCCAAAACCAAGCTTTAGCACTCGTACGCATCCAATCACCCACCACCAACCCTTCCTTCCTGCATCGCTCGATCCCGAAACTCACTCCTAATATAATGGCTACGCAATCTGAAATCGCGGCCAAGAAAGCAGAGCTTGCGGAACGGCGGATGGGGTTGGTTGGGAGGACTACCACGGTTCTGGGGGCTTATCATATGGCTATTACGCTGATTATTGGGATTTTAGAACAGAGTAAACATGGCTCTATAGCGAGGCACATTAAGTTGAAAGCGGAGTATTTGTCTTTGAATGCGCAGTCGTTGGCGTTGGATGTTAAAGAGAAGGTGGTGAGAGGGGAGAAAATGGTGTATACGGAAGAAGTGAAGGAAGCGTTAGGGAATTATATGGAGAATTTGAGGGATGGGATTGAGAGATTAAGGGATAGAGAAAGGGGAGCGAGGAGGGAGTTGTGGGGGTATGGGGTTGGGAGGGAAGAGAAGGAAAATGGTGGAGCTGGGGAGAAAGAGAAGGTTATGAGGGAGATTGCGAGGGTTTATGGGGAATTGATGAGGGAGGTTAGGGAGGTGGGAAGGGATGTGGAGAGGTTGAGGGGGAGATGAGCATTGCATGTGAGTGTTAGGTGATGAATGAATTATAAGGCCAGTCTGGAAGTACCCCAAAAGGATGTCAGGGGTAGTGAGTTTACTGTTCTATTTGATGTTGGATTCGACCATCTCATCGATACATGATTGATCCGCTAATTTTCAAGCTCTCGGTGCAGCTCACACACCTCTCTATTCTCGATAGACCGGGATTCAGCGAGTTGCTTCTTCAGAGTTCTTATACATTTACAGTATTTGCAGCATTTGGTTTGCATGTGTCGTCATGTGCTTCTCTTATTCTCTCTCGCTAGTTCTGATACAGCCCAAAGTGATAGTTTCCAGCTCCTCCCAAGTGTGATGGCCGACTAGTTCCTTGACTAGTTATCCCCATCCCTCGTTTATTCCAGAAGGTCTCATGAACAATTCTTGAAAGGAGATGGTTTTCTACCAGTCGTCCACTGGACTTAGGGTCTTGCTCGAAACATGAAGAACGGGTCCACAGTCACCACGACGGAGTCATCTGCATGCAGATGATACTTATTTTCAAAATATATTGCCTCCGCTGGTGAGTATATTACTGCTTAACCGCTGTCTAGGTGAAAGGGTAACAGGGGTTCATATTTGCGAAAAGACAGACACTAGCAACATGTCGCTTCTGATTCCAGGTCAGCCAGAAGAACGTCCCCCTAGAATGTAAGTAGCAAATCTCCATGTTGTGGCTTAGCAAAAATTTTTATAGGAAGATGCTAAGTGCTGTGTTGGAGATCTATCACCAAGACGATGATGAAGACCATCAACGATCCATAATTGTGTCAAGAACCCTCATCTCTGGAGCTTCAAGATTTCTCAATGAGCGAATCCGCTTTGCTGAGGATAGGATTTCTTTCTCTGCCTTGCTTCATACCAACTATGCCAATTTTAGTTGGGAGCATTTACGAAGCTTCGTGAAGTGACCCAGCTACCAAAGCATTGTTCCGGCGGTTGCAGAACATTATGATCTCTTTCATCTTTGGGAGTTAGGACGCGAGCTCGATGTTCCGAGGTTTCAGGATGACGTCCTTCACTGTTTGTGTCAGAGTGTCGAATTCTGCGATCAAATCAATGCCAAGGCCATATCATGGTTGTTTGATCGAGTCACGGGAAACGGTTGGGGACGGATCCAGGGCCACAAATTATTGAGATTCAGTTTAGACATGGTTGCATTTCAAGGCCCGGAGACGCAGCTATTCAAACAACTCATCGAGCAGGGAGGGCCCTTAGCATTATTGGTAGCTTAGAACGCGATTGATTTTTCTTTGAAGAAGGCAGTGAGTGCAGATTGGATACCTTTGAGATGGGAAGAGGACCCTAGCCTCCCTGATAAACTTCATCACTACCTCATGATCCAAGTTCCCGAAGCCGAGGAGGAGAGCGACGAGTCTGGAGAAAGCACCGCCGAGGGTTCAGTTGAGCCGAGCACGGGAGAAGAAGGAAAGAGTCAGGATATTGCTCGGCAAGGTCCCGAGCATTCGGGCGGTGCAGACAACGATAATACGGTACATTTGGACGACATCCAACACTCAGACAATTCAACGAGCGACTCTGATTGGGAGACAATCACCGACGATGAGGAAGAGATACAGCTAAATGCGAAGAGACCCGTCCTCACTTGGTTGGGCCCTGTGGGGTCCCATAAGGCCACTTTGGCGTGTGAAGACTTTCCAGCATCTAGAATGTGAATCCCAATGGATAAATGCACTAACATTCCTGGGGCTCCACAGAGGGTATGATAGATGAAAAAAAGCTCATGACTTGAGACTGGCCTGGGGGTTCGTGGTGACGGAGTGAAGCGAGAGGCATTCGAAATATGGGGGAATAGCTTTAGCTTCCACTTGCACATCATATTTTACCAAGGTGTTTCTGCGAAGATATAGCTGAATATAAATATTCAGATCCCAGATCTGAGATCGCATCCCCAGATTTTAAGACAGGCTAAAAGGGTGGCGCGTGTTGATCCCATTAGGCTGTAGAGCAGCCTCGGTCTGAAATCTCAAGGCTGAAGGAAAGAGAATATGATTTATCTCGCGTTAGGAGGACTACTTCCAGAAATTATATTTTGCTTCCAGAATCAAGATGAAATCCATTGATGAGTACGTAGGAAGGAAGGGAACTAGTTACTAATTTTAATGAGATGACAACCCTCGGTCCCCCACAAAAGCTAGAAGATGGCACTACTAGTAGGTAAGCTAGGAATTTCTTTTGGGAGCTCCAATTCATTTTCGTTGACGAGCTCCTGAACTTTCTAATCCCTTTCAGTCTACTTTGCACATTTCTGAAATTATTCTAAAACACCCACTCGATCTCTCACAAAATGCTATCGACAGTCAGATTAGCTAGCAGACACGCTGCCACTCGCGGCGCCGTCAGAAGTTTTGTCGCAGCCCGTCAAGCTTCGACGTGGGCAGATGTCCCCCAAGGTCCTCCAGTAAGTCAATCGCCTCTTTATTTATGGGATAAGGTCTTGACTGATCATTTTATAGGATGTGAGTTAATTAATCACCAGAATCCTCAATTGCTAATGTGGTTCCGTTTCAAAGGCCATCTTAGGTCAGTAGCAAAGGTGGGAGAGTATTTGCTTTTTATTGACAGATTTTTCAGGTATCACTGAAGCATTCAAAGCAGACAGTTTTAAGGAGAAGATTAACTTGGGTATTAAATCTATCTGTCATTCAGCTAAACGGATTCTGATGACTGTTATTAGGTGTCGGCGCATACCGTGACGACCAAGGCAAACCCTACGTTCTCCCTTCCGTACGAACCGCCGAAGACAAGGTCGTATCCGCACATCTCAATAAGGAATACGCAGGCATTACAGGTGTTCCCGAATTCACGAAAGCTGCTGCTCTCCTAGCCTACGGCCCCGGTTCCTCCGCTCTCGACCGCGTGGTCATCACACAATCCATCTCTGGAACCGGAGCTCTTCGAATTGGTGGTGCATTCTTGGAACGGTTCTACCCTGGCGCAAAGAAGATCTATATTCCAACACCCTCATGGGCCAACCATGCTGCTGTCTTCAAGGACTCGGGATTGACCGTCGAAAAGTACCGCTACTATAATAAGGACACAATTGGTCTTGATTTTGAGGGTATGGTTGCGGATATCAAGGGTGCTCCAAAGGCTAGCATTTTCTTGCTCCATGCCTGTGCGCACAACCCTACTGGTATTGACCCAACTGTTGAGCAATGGAAGGAGATCAGCGATGCCGTGAAGGCTGGTGGCCACTATGCTTTCTTCGATATGGCATACCAAGGGTTCGCATCAGGAGATACGGACAAGGACGCGTTCCCAGTCCGATACTTTGTTGAGCAGGGACACAACCCTTGCCTTGCCCAATCTTTTGCCAAGAACATGGTGAGATTTCTGTACGCATCCGTAAAACTCCTGCTAATCGAATACAGGGTCTCTACGGAGAGCGTGTCGGAGCATTCTCTATCGTTTGCGCTGACGCAGCTGAGAAGAAGCGTGTGGACTCTCAAGTTAAGATCCTCGTCCGACCTCTTTACTCCAACCCTCCAGTCCACGGTGCACGTATCGCCTCCGAGATTCTCAACGACCCATCCTTGAACAAGCAATGGTTGGGTGAAGTCAAGGGTATGGCTGATCGTATCATTACCATGCGAGCCTTGTTGAAGAAGGAACTTGAGGCACTTGGATCAAAGCATGACTGGAGCCATATCACCAGCCAAATTGGCATGTTCGCTTACACTGGATTAACACCTGAGCAGATGGATAAGTTGGCTAAGGAGGTAAGAATCTAAAAATGCATACTTTGAACAGGATTTTTACTAATATCACTCAGCACTCTGTCTACGCAACCAAGGACGGAAGAATCTCAGTCGCAGGTATCACAAGCGGAAATGTTAAGAGACTTGCTGCTGCCATCCACGCCGTCAAGCCTTAGACAACCTGTAGCTGGATAGAAAAAAGTAGATTGTTAGGAATAGTTCCCGGATTGCGCAATGGTTGGCTATACAAGGTAGAAATGTTTTAATTGTACAACAATACTATCATATCCATTGAGACAAATACACTCACTCCACTCATCATCTCAGTCAAAATTTGCTTACTATTTCTTATTTTCCGTTTTTCATTTCTCATTTCTTCTGAAACTTCACTGGTTGTTGGGGTTTACTGTGAATGCTCACTTCTGATGTGGGAGAATAAAATAGCATCTAAATGATAGAATTCGAGACATACGAGGACTTCGAGTCCGATTTTATTCAACCTTCATAACTCACAGTTCACAACGCCGGTGTCTCCCAATTTTACAAAGATTTGTCCTAAATATTAATGCTCGGGAAGCCCTCTTCGTTCGAAACAGATCTAGGAGACTCACCTAGATCACTCCCGGTCTCTATCGCGGTTCTCTTCATTCCTCCGTTGAATTCTTTACTTAACGTTTTTATTCAGATAAACGACTAAAATATTGAAGCTTCATTGTTCAAGATTAAAAGAATATGGGTTTTAGTTTTATAGGCTATGGTGTAACGTTACTCGTGGAAATGCGGTGGATGGAGTGAGTGTGAGGTAAGGGGAGCTTTGAATGAGGAGGGGGAAGCGCCGGGTGGGGACAATGTTGGATAGGGAGCGTTGCATAAAGTAATGTAGGGCTGGTAGGGGAGAGTGCGAGCTATCAGAAAAGGGGAAGGGGCAGGAGGGAAGAGCTTTGTATAAGGTGAAAATTTGGATGAGAGGAGAGTTTGATTTGGATAACCAGTGTTGGATAGGGAGTGCTAGCAAGGAATAGATGGATAGGAGTGCTGGATAGGACGTATAAATTCAAAGAGTGGAGAAAATATAGGTGTATGAAATTAGAACTGTGCTCTTATAGTCTTAAAATTTAAAATCTATTTTTCAGTCTTAAAAACTATGAAACTATGTCCTTCCAAACCGATAGAGGAGGGTGGGGTCGGGCTGGGGTTGGAATCTTCCTCAATCTTTTGATAGATTCCTGTCAAACATTTCCACAATATTAAGATGGCCTTTGCTTCGCGCCACCTCACGAAGGTCTCTTCTGCTCTTCGGGGCCTTTGGAAGTAATCGACGCGAATACCTGGGGAATAATAGATGAGCAATATCAGTCAGGCCCTGTTCGCAAGCTCTGCTCAATGCCGTTTCCGTCTCCCCGAGGCGATCAGCTTCATCATAGAAACCGAAGTTGGTTGTTAAGTCTTCCGCAAGCAGAGTTCTCGCAAACTCAGCGTGATCATTGTCGATAGCGGTCGAAATTACGTTCCTTCCCAGGCTACCATGCAAGCCTTTACTAATTGCTTTTCCATTCAGACATTCCGAACTTAGGAGGATCCGAGCAAGATTCACATTGCCTTCCTCCGCAGCTTGGATCAAGAGCGAATTTCGGAGCGATTCGGGATTAGACTTTCCCATGAGATGCTCTGAGAAAGTTCCTGACTTGTAGAGCTTCTGGCATCCCTCCCAGTTAACGAATCGAGTGATGATTTCAGGGAAACCGCACATGTATTTGTGTCTGCCGTCATGTATTCGGCTCTTCCCAATCATATTCAAGCGAACTTGAATTTCCAAATTCAAATCTTCGGCAGCGCTCATAGCACTGTAGATCTGGAACCCGTTACGATTCAAGCATAGAATATCCAGAACTCCAGACTTTGCAAGAATCTGAATGGAATAGACATCATTCTGCACAGCGGCTGTTAAACAAAGAGTGCTGAAATACAAGTTTGCTCGTCTCCACGCTGCTGAGAAGCGTTTGCCGTCATTCAAAGTTGAGAAGTCTGCTTGATAGTGTTTTCCCATCTTTCCTAGCCATTGCTCTGACGCTATACCTAAAGTCAGTGCAAGTAGTCCAGGTTGATATGTCTCGAGGAAGTCTATTGTAGGTCTAATCTCAAACCCCCTTAAACTCTCTAAATTGAAAGTCCTGGCGTCTTTCGAATCCTTGCTTTCAAGAGCATCCCAGTTTGGCATCAAAGAAAGCAGAAACTCGATGTACTTCTCGGATACACTAATTATCGAGTACAGTAGGGGCCCGAGGATCTCATGACACTGAGCTTAGCTGTAAAATGTGCGGAAAGAGGTTCAAAAAGTTATAGCGACTACACTGGAGCGATGGGAACCATCGAGTCTTATTTTCAAAATAGGCTCCTAATTGTGCTCAACTTAAAGTACAGAGTAAGCGCAGTAGTGATCGATCCTCTCAGCTGAATTTTGGAACGCCCCAGATTCGGGATGTGATCGTCTAACTGAACAGCCTTGCCGGTAGTACAGTCCAATGATGAGGTTAGCTGTCAGCCATGAACCATTCTCATTGGACTGATGTTTTCCCTCTTGTTGTTGGGGGGGGAGTGCTGCTGGAAGAGAAAGAAGATGGATCGAGGAATCAATCCCTAAACAGAACTGTGCCGCTCAAGAGTATGTGGTGTATAAGAAAACACACATAGGATGCCACTCGACATGCTGGACCTTCACTTTGGCCCCATTATTGAGGTCGAAGATGGTACAAGAGATCCAGCCTTGTGAGATGTGGCTGCCAAGACTCGCGCCCCTGTCTATTACTATAGGTAGTACTAAGGTAGTAGTACTACTACCTAGTAGACTACCTAGTAGTGCGGCAATTAGTTCCCGCGCTAAGCGAAAATATCAGAACATTAAAGTTTAGAGGACAAGATTATCTGGTGGAATTTCGATACTGTAGAGAAAAGGAGAAGATCCCTTCAACTCTATCTTTGTCGACCTTTTCTCCTTTTTCTCCTTTCTTTGCACAGGCATCCGATCTTTGACCACTTTTAATATCCGTCGGACTCTCAAGCATTCGTTATAGGCTATTGAGAATACGTTTGGGCTAGACCTGTTGACCGCGTCAGCTCCGTGAACATACTCCTATTTTCAAAAGAGCAGTGACAACGCTCCAGGGACCACGACTCTTCCCTTTCGATGCCAATATAACACCCTCTCCTGCTTGTATTTGATCCGCCACCCTTTGTCCCCCTTCACATCCTTCAAGATGCCGGTTCAACGCAGCATCTTCGGTCGGCCAGTTCCAGCAGTGCCTCCACGGCGGATGGCGCTGCTGCTTGGCATAATTTCTATATTCGCGCTCATCACATTAGTCTCCACACTACCAAATTCAATACCAGCGGGGCCCTCATTAGGGAAATTCACAGACCACAAGATATCCCTCCCGAAACTCCCCAAGACATTCTCACCAAGCATCCTCAACCCTTTCCGACCAGCAGCGCATGCACCACCCGTTCAGAAGAACAGTACAAGTGGGGAATCATCGTGGTATAGCAATTGGAATTGGTTAAGCCCATTTTCGTCCTCTGTTACACTGGACGAAAACCGATCTCTACTTCCACCTCTAGAGGAGCGTCCCCCAATCTATACTTACTACGACCACACAATAGACAAGGATCAGGACTTGAAGGATGCACAAAACGCGATTTTGATTACGTGGCGCAAGGCTTGGTGGGCACAAGGATTCAAACCTATCATTTTGAGCCCGGCGGAGGCTATGAATAATCCACTATACGTGGAATTGCAGCGGTTGGATCTCGAAGCTCCGTTGAAGACGGAATTATCGAGATGGCTTGCATGGGAGAATATGGGGACAGGAATGCTGTGTCATTATTTGACAATTCCTATGGGAGACCACGAGGATCCACTATTGTCATACCTACGAAGGGGGAAATACCCATTATTGACAAGGTTCGACAACCTTGGGAGCGGTCTCTTTTCTGGATCAAAAGCCGATATTACAGCTGCAGTAAAGCAAGCCTTGGCAAATCCGGATTTAAAGACGGCCAAAGACTTCATCAGTGCAGTAAAACCAGAAACCTTCGAAATTGATCCAAAGCACGATGTATTGGCTTATTACAACGATGCTACTGTCAAGGATAAGTATCCAAAGATTGCTGATGGCATTATTGGGGCTGGAGCCAAAGGATTGCAAACTTTGAACAAGCTTATGATTGCACATTTACACAGCAATTGGCAAAACCTGTTCTCAAGTGGCATTGCTGTTCTCAAACCACAGCCAGAACACATGTCAGCAATTACAGAACCTGCTATTCGACTGGCTGAATTCCTAGCTCAATGTCCCGAGTCACCAATACCCTCTTCATGTCCTCCAAACAGGCCTAGATGCAAGCCCTGCGTCGCATCCACACCCCTAAAAATTTCCACACCTCCAGCATATCGCAATACGTCTGGCTTATATACGATCGGAACCGTTCCACATCCCTACACCATGGCCGTCCTAAGCTCGTTCCGGGATGACATTGACATACGATGGATTCGCCGAGAATCAGAACGTGACCCTTGGCTCTCCGTCCTAACCAAAGAACTCCTAGGCACGGGAGTCTCTGGCGCACCACGAGTAATCAAATTCAAAGAAGCAGTAGCAAGTCAATTTGGTAGATCGCATTCCTTATGGATTACACCAGAAAAGGACATGCCTAACGATCTGGACTGGTATTTCGGGTTCACGATTCCTCAAAATGCTACTGATACCGGAAAATCAGAGACGCCAGTTCCAGGACCGGAAAGAAGACCGCAACTACAACGGGACCCGAAAGATGGACCTGTGCCGACGGAAGAGAATACGAGGAGGGAGAAGGTGTTATTAGACCGTGCGATTGAGTTCGGAAAGGCAAGAACGCCGGAAGAAGAGAAGATCAGAGGTGCAATCGAGGCGTGGAATCTAGCAGATACCGAAGCATGGAGGTTTGCGAGGGCGTTTTTGGCGAGGAATAGGGTTGAGAGGTTAAA
>Ga0182030_10006631_pt1 | contig 24360 bp, 22 predicted proteins | sample 812S3MmetaG_FD_121299 | JGI IMG/M metagenome (GOLD analysis project Ga0182030, IMG submission 121299) | Permafrost microbial communities from Stordalen Mire, Sweden - 812S3M metaG (Illumina Assembly) | ecosystem: Environmental > Terrestrial > Soil > Wetlands > Permafrost | place: Sweden...
CGCGCGCCAACCACGCAAGGCCCGACTGCGCCAGGTATCCGAGGCCCGCGCCGACGGCAACGGCCGCCGCCGCCAACAGCGTCAATTCGGCGATGGAAATCGTCAGCACGAAGGCCTGGCTTGCCCCCATGCATTTCATCAGCGCGACGGCATCGATGTGCCGGTGCGCATAGCGGCGCGCGCCCATGGCCACGGCTACGGCCGCGAGCAGCACAGAGGCGAGGCTCGCCAAATTGAGAAATCGGCTCGCCCGATCAATGGCCGAATTCAACTGGCGGCTCGACTCGTCGATCTCGCGCAGGCGTTCGCCCGCGGCCTTGGTCGCCATCAGGTAAGCACGAAACTCGGCGATGTCCGGCGCGGCTCCCGCGAACAAGGCCGAATAGGTGACGCGGCTGCCGGGCTGAATCAGTTGCGTCGCCCCAATATCGGCAAGGTTGAGCAGGGCTGCCGGCGCAAGGTTCACGAATCCGGTGCCTTGATCGGGCCGGTAATCCAGGATCTCGGTCACGCGAAACGACACGGCGCCGATTCGCAGCGGCGCGCCCACGGAAATCTTCAGCCGCGCGACGATGCGCGCGTCGATCCAGGCCTCGCCAGGGTTCGGCACACGATCGGTGGTGTGCGATGCGCCGAACGGCGCATCCGCGATCTTGATGTGGCCGCGCAACGGATAACTGGGCGTCACGGCGTTGACGGCGGCAAGCTGGCTGACATCGCCATTGAATATCGCCGTCGGAAATGTCACGACCTGCGCGACTTTGAGCCCGCGGGCGCGGGCTTCCTCAAAGTAGCGCGGCGGAATGGGGTTGGCGGATTCAAGCCGCAAATCGGCGGCCAGCACCTCGGTCGCCTGGGCGCGCACACCCTGGGCAATGCGGCTGGTGAAAAAACCCACTGCGGTCAGGGACAGCACTGCGACACTGAGGGCAAGCAGCAGTACCGTGAGCTCCCCAGACTTCAGATCGCGCCACAGGTTGCGCAGTGCGAACCGCAATGGGCTGGGCATCAGGTCCTCGTGTGACCGGCGTCGAGTTCCAGCACCCGGTCGCAGCGCCACGCGAGGGATCGGTCGTGCGTGACCAGGATCAACGTGCTGCCGGTGCTGCGGTTGAGTTCGAACAACAGATCCGTGACTCGTTTCCCGGTGAGGGTATCGAGGTTGCCCGTGGGCTCATCCGCGAACAGCACCGCGGGATGGGTGACGAATGCACGCGCGATCGCCACGCGCTGCTGTTCGCCTCCGGACAGTTGCTTCGGGTAATGCGCACGTCGAGACGTCAGGCCCACCTGCTGCAGCGCCTCCGCGGCGGTGGCCCGGGCGTCCGCGCGGTTGACCAGTTCCAGCGGCAACATGACGTTTTCGATGGCCGTGAGCGAGGGGATCAGATGAAACGATTGGAACACGAACCCGACATGCCGGCCGCGAATGGCGGCGCGACCATCTTCGTCGAGCTCGGTCAGATCGGTGCCGGCGATGAAAACCCGGCCGGTGCTGGGTGAATCGAGGCCCGCCAGCAACGCCAGCAGGGTGGACTTGCCCGCTCCGGAGGCGCCGACGATCGCCAGTGTCTCGCCCGCTCGCACGCTGAGGCTGACATCGGCGAGAATGGTGAGCGGGCCCTCGGGGCTGGTCACCGTCTTGGATACATTTCTAGCTTCGAGAACGACTGAGTCTTGCATCGGGAGCATCTGTGAAACGGCTAGCGATCCTGTTGATATTGGTTGCGGCGGGAATCTCGGCCAAGGGCCAAGCCGCGACGATTCTCGTGTTCGGCGACAGCATCAGCGCCGGCTTCGGAATCAATCCTGAACGTGGCTGGGCGGCGTTGCTGCAGTCGAAGCTCAAGACCCAAGGGTACGGTGAGCAGGTCGTCAACGCCAGCGTCAGCGGAGAAACCACTGAAGGAGGTCTGGCGCGCCTGCCGCGGGCGCTCATCCTGCATCATCCCGGCATCGTCATCCTCGAGCTCGGCGGCAATGACGGGCTGCGCGCGCTTCCCGTCGATCAGATGCGCGCCAACCTGGCGCAAATGGCCGCACTGTGCATGGCGGCCGGCGCGCGCGTGCTGTTGTTGGGCATGCAGATTCCGCCCAACTACGGGCCGCAGTACTCGCAGCAATTTAGTTCGAGCTACGGCGCCGTGGCACGCGACAAGAATCTGCCCTTGGTGCCCTTCCTGCTGAACGGAATTGCCCTGAATCCGCAGCTCATGCAAGCCGATGGCATTCACCCGAACGAACTCGGCCAACCGAAACTTCTCGACAATGTTTGGCCTGCCTTGCAGCCGCTGCTGGATAAATGAGCCGTTACTTTGGAGGCTCAGGGGTGCCGGGCGGCATATTCGCCACCGTGATGACATTCATCAGGAATGGGGTGTACTGTCGGCCCGTGGCCGACTGGAACAGCGCGCCGTAGGCAACCACATGCGAATCCTCGCCGATGTCCTGCGGAAACTCCGAGACGCCGACGAGTTGCACTTCGTTGGCCGGGAGGCACAGGTGGGCCGAGGTCGGCACATAGACGTAGGCGGTGCGGTCCAGCGCCAGTACGGGGACGTTGTCCACACCGTCAGCCGCTGGATAGTCGCGAAAGTGCACCTTCCCCGCGAGGCTGCTCTTGACCGGCTGCAGCCATAGGCAGCGGCCATAGCCATAGACGCATCCGCACAGCGATACGCAGGCGGCGAGACACGACCAGCGCCAAAATCCCAGTCTCCAAGTTCTCATAGAGCGGCTCCATCGATCGGTATTCCCTAAGACCCCAACCACAGTATAAGGTTTGCCGGTTTCCCGAACCGATGCTATACAGCGGAAGAATAAAGAGGAGTGATCCTGCGTGGATCGAGTTTGGCTGAAACAGTACCCGCCCGGCGTCCCTGCGGACATAGACCCCGACCAGTATGCCTCGCTCAAAGAGCTCGTCGAAGAGGCGTGCGCGAAGCACCGCGCATTTCCCGCCTACACCAACATGGGCGCGACATTGAGCTATGCACAACTCGATGAGCTGAGCCGCGCATTCGGTGCGTGGCTGCAGCACAAGGCCGGCTTGAGTGCCGGCGATCGCGTCGCCATCATGTTGCCGAACATCCTGCAATACCCGATCGCACTGTTCGGGGTGCTGCGCGCAGGCATGGTGGTCGTCAATACCAATCCGCTGTACACGCCGCGGGAACTCGAGCATCAGCTCAAGGATTCCGGCGCCAAGGCCATCGTCATCGTCGAGAACTTCATGCACGTGCTGCAGGAGGTGTTGGCGCGAACCGCGGTGAAGAAGGTATTGGTGACCCGCATCGGCGATTTCCTGGGGCCGCTCCGGGGCTCGCTCGTGAATTTCGTGCTGCGTCATGTGCGCAAGCAAATTCCGCCATGGAAGCTTCCGGGAGCATTGCAATTCAAGCGCGCCCTGTCCGAAGGCCTTGCGCTCAAGCTCGATCCGGTCGCGCTCGGCCCGGAGGACATCGCCTTTCTGCAGTACACGGGCGGCACCACGGGTGTGGCCAAGGCCGCGATTCTCACGCATCGCAATATGGTCGCCAACGTGCTGCAGGCCAATGCCTGGATCCGCCCCGCGATGAAAGCGGAACGGATGGGCAATGTCATCACGGCGCTTCCGCTCTATCACATCTTCTCGCTCACCGCGAACGCAATGCTGTTCCTGCGCCTGGGCGCCCGCAACATCCTGATCACCAATCCCCGGGATTTCCCTGCCTTCGTGGCCGAATTGAAGAAGTACAAATTCGAATTCATCAGCGGAGTGAACACCCTGTTCAATGCCCTGTTGCATACGCCTGGCTTCGAATCTGTCGATTTCAGCGCACTGCGCATTACCTTGGGCGGCGGCATGGCCGTCCAAGGCGTGGTCGCCGCGCGCTGGAAACAGGTGACCGGCAATGTGCTGACTCAGGCCTGGGGATTGACCGAGACCTCGCCTGCGGCGTGCATCAATCCCATGGGCCTGGACTTCAACGGCTCCATCGGATTGCCCATCTCGTCCACCGACATCACCGTTCGCAACGATGAAGGCGTCGAATTGGCGGCAAACGAAGTGGGCGAGATCTGCGTGTTCGGCCCGCAGGTCATGCGCGGTTACTGGCAACAGCCCGAGGAAACCGACAAGGTCATGTACGGGGATTGGCTGCGCACCGGCGACGTCGGGCGCATGGACACGCAGGGCTTTGTCTACATCGAGGACCGCAAAAAGGACATGATTCTGGTCTCGGGTTTCAACGTGTATCCGAATGAGGTCGAGAGCGTCGCGGCGGAGAACCCGGGGGTGCTGGAAGTGGCCGCGGTCGCGCAAGCCGATGAGAACTCCGGCGAGGTGGTGGCGCTATTCGTCGTCAAGAAGGATCCGAATCTTACCGCGCAGGCGCTGATCGACTACTGCCGCAGGGCATTGACGGGGTACAAGGTGCCAAAGCATGTGTATTTCCGCAGCGAATTACCCAAGACCAATGTCGGCAAGATTCTGCGCCGCGCGCTGCGCGACGAACTGCGGGCGGGCGCCGCTCAAACCGCCGCGTAACCGCGCACGGTGTCGATGAGAATGGCCACGCGCTCAGGGTCGACGTCGGGCGTGATTCCATGGCCTAAATTGAACACATGCCCGGGGCCCGGCCCATAACTCTCGAGAACGCGCACGGTTTCCGCGCGCAAGCTCTCCGGAGGCGCGAACAAGGCGGCCGGATCCAGGTTGCCTTGCAGCGCGACGCGGTCGCCGACGCTTTGCCGCGCGGTCTTCAAGTCCGTGGTCCAATCGACGCCGGCCGCATCGCAGCCGATGGCGGCGATTTTGTCCAGCCACGCGCCGCCGCCCTTGGTGAAAACGATGCTCGGCACGCGCCTTCCCTCAGCCTCGCGCGTCAATTCCGCCACCACATGCGCCATATGGCGCAGCGAGAATTCCTGGTACTGCGCCGGCGTGAGTATTCCGCCCCAGGTGTCGAACAGCATCACGGCTTGCGCGCCGGCGGCAATCTGCGCGTTCAAGTAAAGCACCGTGGCCTTGGCGAGCAGCTCGAGCAGCCGGTGCAGCTCGCGCGGCGCGGCGTACATCATGCGCTTGATATGGCCGAACGCCTTGCTGCCGCCTCCCTCCACCATGTAGGTGGCAACCGTCCAGGGGCTGCCCGCGAAGCCGATCAGCGGGATGCACCCGTCGAGCTCGCGCCGCACCAGGGTAACGGCGTCGGCGACGTACTTCAGCTCCCGACCCGGATCCGGGATTCCGAGCCTGTCGATGTCGGCGGCGCTGCGCACCGGGCGCTCGAACTTCGGGCCCTCGCCGGCCTCGAATTCCAGTCCCAGATTCATCGCGTGCGGGATCGTCAGGATATCCGAGAACAAAATCGCCGCGTCGAGCGGATACCGCACGACGGGCTGCAGGGTGATCTCGCAGGCGATTTGCGGATTGGTGCACATCGCCAGGAAATTTCCGGCGCGCGCGCGCGCGCTCCGATACTCCGGCAGGTAGCGCCCGGCCTGGCGCATCAACCATATGGGCCGCCGCGGCGTGGGCTGGCGCAGCAATGCGCGCAGCAACAGGTCGTTCTTGAGGATGCTGTTCATGTCCCTTCGCTTGGCTCGAACAGCCTGCGATGCTCCAGTATGGCGTAGCGATCCGTCATCCCGGCGATATAGTCGGCAACCGCGCGAGCGCGGCCCGCGGGACTTGCCGACACATGCTCATCGGGCATCAGCCCCGGATCGTCGAAGAACGCCGTGAATAATTCGCGCACCACGCGCTTCGCCTTGGAGGTCATGCGGCGGACTTTATAGTGCTTATAGACGTGTTCGCGCAGAAATCCCTTGAGCGTCTGGTTCAGCGCACGCGCAGCGTCGCTGAATCCGATCAGCGGCGCCGGATGCGCCCTGACCTCGGCGCTGGACAGCACCCCCGAGGCAGCGAGGCGCGCCGCCGAGGAGTCGATCAGATCGGTCACCAGGCGGTTGATCATGCGCCGCACGACCTCGTAGACCAGCCGACGTCCGGCCAGCCCCGGATATTTGGCCAAAACCTCGGTGTGATATTCCAGGAACAGAGGCACCTCGAGCAGTTGTTCCGCGCTGATCAGCCCGGCGCGGATTCCATCCTCCACGTCGTGATTGTTGTAGGCTATCTCATCCGCGAAGTTCGCGAGCTGCGCCTCCAATCCCGGCTGCTGCCTGTTGATGAAGCGCTCGCCCACATCGCCGAGCTGCAGCGCATTGACATGTGAACAGTGCTTGAGGATTCCCTCGCGGCATTCGAAGGTCAAATTCAAGCCGTCGAATTCCGCATAGCGCTCCTCCAGCGTATCCACCACCCGCAGCGACTGCAGATTGTGTTCGAAGCCGCCGAAATCCTTCATGCATTCGTTCAAGGCGTCCTGTCCGGCGTGGCCGAACGGCGTGTGCCCAAGATCGTGCGCCAGGCAAATGGCCTCCGAGAGAACCTCGTTGAGGTTGAGCACCCGCGCGATGGTGCGCGCGATCTGCGCCACCTCGAGCGAATGCGTGAGCCGGGTCCGGTACAGATCCCCCTCATGATTGACGAATACCTGGGTCTTGTAGACCAGCCGGCGAAACGCAGTGGAATGCACGATGCGGTCGCGATCGCGCTGATATTCGGATCGATACGCGGGACTCGGCTCCGCATGCCGCCGGCCGCGGGATTGTTCGTCGTGAGCCGCATAGGTGGCAAGGCTCATGCGAAGTACTCGGTCAGCGTGGCGGCGAGCGCTTCCTGCGGGTATTTGCCGATGACAATGGCTCGCCCGAGCTTTTCCAGCAGCACCAGGCGAACCGTCCCACCGAGCACTTTCTTGTCCATTTGCATCAGTTCCAGGGCGCGCGCGGCGCCGATCCGCGGAGCATCGGTCGGCAGGCCTGCTTGCGCCAGAATATCGCGTACCCTCTCCTTGACCAGGGCATTCGTCAATCCCAGCCGGCAGGACAGGTCCGCCGCGATCAGCATCCCCAAGGCCACGGCCTCGCCGTGCAAGAACCTTTCATACGAGGTGGCGGCTTCGATGGCATGCCCGAAGGTATGCCCGAAATTCAATATCGCCCGGATGTTGTGCTCGCGCTCGTCCTGGGCCACCACGGTGGCTTTGATCTCGCAGGAGCGCGCGATGGCATAGGTGAGCGATTCGTCGTCGCGGGCCAGCAGCTTCGGCATGCTCACGCTGAGCCAGTCGAACAGCAGCGGGTCCCAGACGCACCCGTACTTGATCACCTCGGCCAAGCCGGCACGCAATTCCCGGTCCGGAAGCGTCGCCAGCGTATCGGTATCGGTGATCACCGCGAGGGGCTGGTGGAATGCGCCGATCAAATTCTTGCCCGCCGAGTGATTGACGCCGGTCTTGCCGCCGACGGCGGAGTCGACCTGGGCCAGAAGTGTCGTGGGAATCTGCACGTAGTCGATGCCGCGCTGGTAGCAGGCGGCGGCAAAGCCCGCGATGTCCCCGATCACGCCGCCGCCGAGGGCAATCACCGCGGCATCCCGGTTCAACTTGTTGGACACCAGCGCGTCGAACACCCAGCCGGCGGATTGCAGGGTCTTGTGCTGTTCGCCGTCCGGCAGGATGCACTCGCCGAGGCGCCGTTCGCCAAGGCTGTCGCGCAGCTTCGCAAGGTACAGGCGCGCCACGCTGGTATTGGTCACGATGAGGCAGTCGGCCGCGGGCACCTGGCTGCGCAGCAGTTCGCGCTCGCTCAACAATCCCGGGCCTATGAATATAGGATAGTGCGAATGCCCGACATCTACCTGAAGTGTGTGCACGGCGCCGATTATACGAAGCTTAAACTTCCTGCGCCCGACGAAGCGCGCGGTAAATCTCCTCGGCGACCACCTGCACCCGTCGGCCGTCCGTCGAAACGGTCAAATCGGCAATTGCGGCATAGAGTTCGGCTCGCCGCTGCATCAATTCGTTGAGCTTGCGCTCCGGGTCGGTATCGAGCAGCAGCGGCCGATGCCGCGCGTGCCGTGTGCGTTCGAGTTGCTGATCGACGGAGGTCTGTAGGTAGATGACCGCGCCTCGCTCGGCGAGCGCCCGTCTGTTGTCCTCATCGAGCACCGCGCCGCCGCCGGTGGCGAGCACCACGGAGTCGAGTTGCGTCAGGCGGTCGATGGACTCCTTTTCGCGCTGCCGGAAGCCCTTCTCGCCCTCCTTCTCGAATATGAACGCGATGTCGACACCGGTTTTCGCTTCGATGTCGGCGTCGCTGTCGTGGAAGGTTAAGCGAAACAGGCGCGCAAGATGCCGGCCCACGGCGGTTTTCCCGGATCCCATCGGTCCGATCAGAAAGATGTTTTGCTTGGTTAACATTGGCCGACGATGATAGTCGACCGGACCGGGCAGCGGCTGACCTTAAGTCTTAGGCGGGGCCGAATCGGCCCCGCCTCAAGCTGGGTAAACGCCTGGCGTTAGTAGATGTTCGAGCCCTCACGCAGGATTTTCGGCGTGATGAAGATCAACAGCTCGGTCTTGTTGTTGATGTTGGTGGTGGTCTTGAACAGATAGCCCAGGATCGGGATGTCCGCCAGGAACGGCACCTTGTTGGCCGAATACGACTTGGTCGTGTCCAGAATGCCGCCGAGCACCACGGTCTGCCCGTCGCTGACCAGCACCTGGGTGATGATCTCGCGGGTGTCGATGGACGGCACGGATCCGCCCGTGGCGCTGGTCACCTGCTGGCCGACCGCATCGTCGCTGATGTCCAAATCGAGGATCACGCGGTTATCCGGCGTGATCAGCGGGGTCACCTTCAGCGACAGCACGGCGTTCTTGAACTGGGTGGTCGTGGCGCCGCTGGAGGCGGCTTCCTGGTAGGGAATCTCGACGCCCTGCATGATGCTCGCCTGCTTTTGATTCGCCGTAATGACACGCGGTGCCGAAATCGTTTCGCTCTTGCCCTCGTTCTGCGCGGCCGATAGGGCAAGGTCGATGAGGTGCGTGCCGGACAGCAACGATACGCCGATGCTGCCGTTGACATTCGCCGCCGGCAAGTTCACCAGGTATCGATTGGCCAGCGGCGGAAGCGTAATGATGTTCTGGCCGGGCGTGGCGGTGGCCACCGCGCCCGCAATGGCGTCGGAACCCGCCGCGGTGCCCGCGATGGATATCAGGCCGCCGGGGCCGTTGCCGTTCGCCGTGCCGATGCCCAGCTGGGCTCCCAGATCCCGCTCGAAGGTGTCGCTGACGATCACGATCCGGGCCTCGATCAGCACCTGCTTGACCGGCACGTCCAGGGTCGCCACCATGCGGCGGATTTCAGCCAGCTTGTCGCTGGTGTCCTGCACCAACAAGGTATTGGTTCGCTCGTCGATGGAGATGCTGCCGCGCGGCGACAACATGGAGTTGCTGGCGCTGCCGCCGCCGCCGCCCTGCGGCTTGATCAGCTTGAGCAGATCCGCGACCTTCGCGTAGTTGACCTGCATGAACTCGGTGCGTACCGGCGAGAGCTCGGCCACTTCCTTGCGGGCCGCAAGCTCGGCTTTCTCGCGCGAGGCAAGTTCCGCGGTCGGACCGACGATGATGACATTGTCCTGACGGCGCTTGTCCAGGCCCTTGGTGCGCAGCACGATGTCCAGTGCCTGATCCCAGGGAACGTTCTGCAAGCGCAAAGTCAGATTTCCGGTGACCGAATCGCTGACCACGATGTTCTGGCCGCTGGTGTCGGCGAGCAGCTGCAGTACCGAGCGCACATCGATGTCCTGGAAATTCAAGGTCAGGCGCTCGCCCGTGTACTCCTTCTTCTCGTCGGACGCGGTGCGCTTCAGCGACGGCTTGATCTCGACCGTGTATTCGTTGTCGGACTGGTAGGCCAATTGCTCGAAATCGCCCTGTGCGGTGATCACCAGCCGCGAGCTGCCTTCCACCCGTACCGCATCCACGGTCTGCACCGGAGTGGCGAAGTCCATCACGTCGTAACGGCGCATGAGATTCTTCGGCATCAGGGTGCCGGCAAAGTCCACGACGACCTGATTGCCCTCCTGGCGCACATTGACAGGGGTGCGCGGATCGGTCAGCTGCACGATCACGCGACCGGTGCCGTCGGAACCGCGCCGGAAATCAATGGTTCGAATCGAGCGCTCGGCCGCCGGCGCCGCCTGCCCGGATCCGGCTCGCGCCATGGCGACCGGCTTCGCCGCATCGCCCGGCTGGCTGCCGAGCGTCACCAGAATGGTATTGCCCTCGACCTGAGTGGTGTAGGGCATCAGGGTGTCCACATTGACCACCACGCGCGTGCGTCCGTTGGCTTCGGCCGCCAGCACCGAGTCGACGCCGCCGGAACGCACATCGATGCGGCGCGAGGCCAGCGCCACCGAGGTGTTCGGCAAATCGAAGGCGATGCGCGCCGGCTTATCGATGGTGAACGGCTGCGGTTCGGGCGCAGGCCCGCTGAGATGCAGCTTCAGCTGCACCTGTTGGCCGGACAGGGTTTGAACGTCGATTGACTCGAGCTTGACGGGATCTGCTGCCCGAGCTTCGAAAGCGGCGGCGGTCAATGCGACCAGCGCCACCATCCCAATCATTGCCGTTCGTATTCTAAATCTAATCATGCTCATGTTCTCCCTGTGGCCTCAGTCGGTTAATGCCAACGAGGCCGGTCGCTCGATATAGCCGCCGAGACCGTCCGGGACGATTTCGACCAGGCTAATTTTGCTACCGGTGATATCGGTAACCTTGCCATCGTTCTGCCCGAGATAATTGCCCGGTTGCACCTTGTGCACCAGGCCGTCTTTGGATTGCACCAGCCCGTAAAAGCTGCTGCCAACCTTGAAAGTGCCGACCATCTTCAATGTGTCGAGCGAGAAACCCTCCAAGAACTCGCGGTTGCGCCGCGTGCTCGGCCGCAGGCTGGCCTGCGAGTTCGCGTTCGGGCCCAGCGGCTGAAACGGCGAGCGCATGCTGGCATCGTTGTAAACGAAGGTCTCATACGGCTTGACCTCAGGTAAAGGCTGGATGCGCCCGCCCGGCTTTTTCTTGGTGTCGGCTATCCACTTTTGCACGTCGCTCTGGCCGCCCGAGCAGCCGGCTGCGCCCAACGCCGCGACCACGGCGCAGATCAGCGTCACTTTCGCTGTGTATTTCACGTCGCACCTCCCGCTTTCGGCTTCGCCGGATGCGCGGCGCCCTCGTCCTCGATGTACCGGTAGGTCTTCGCGGTCACATCCATGGTCAAATTGTCATAGCCTTTTTCGCCGTTGGTGGGCGCGATTTCGATGTCGTGCAGCGTTACGATGCGCGGCAGCGCCGCAATTGCGCTGACGAAGGCGCCGAATTCATGATAGCTGCCGACCAGCTTGATCTTGATCGGCAACTCGGCGTAAAAGCCGTTGCTCTTCTCGCTGCCGGGCTGGAACAGTTTCTCCTGCAGGCCGGCGGCCAACCCCGACTGGGAGATGTCGACGAGCAGATTCGGCACCTCGGTCTTGCCGGGCAGCTGCCGCAACATGGTGCCGAAGCTGCGCTCCATCTCGGCAAGCTGGCTCTTGTAGGCGTCGAGATTGGCTGCGCGCTGCTGCTTGCTCTCGAATTGAGACTTCAGGTCCAGTTCGTCCGCCTGAGCCTTCTGCAGGATCGGCCGGTCCTGGTTCCAGACCAGCAGATACCAAGCCAGTCCCGTGCACACCGCAAAAATCAGCGCGACGAAAAAGCCGCGAACCGCAAGCGGCCAACGGCCGGGGTCGCGCGGATCGAGAGTACGAAGTTGATCGAAGAGTTTCATTTCGCCGCAACCTTCTTGACCGTGGTTGGCCCATTGCTGTCGATATCCACGCCAACCGTATCGGTGAACAGCGTGAAGCTGGAGCCGCCGGTGGGCGAGTCCTTGGCGGATTCGACGACCTGCAGCACGGGGTTGGTCAGCCACGCCGAGCCATCGATGTTGCGCATGAAGGTCGAGACGCGGGTGCTCGACTGCGCCACGCCGTGAATCTCGAGCCTGTTGCCGTTTTGCTTTATCTGCGTGAGGTAAATCCCCTCAGGGACCTGCTTCACCAGCTCATCGAACAAATGCACCACCTTGGGCCGGCTGCTCTGGAGTTTCTCGATGATTTCCATGCGCGCGACCAGGCGCTGCTTGCGGTTCTCGAGATCCTGAATGTCGGCAATTTGCGCGTCGAGTTTGACGATCTCCTTCTTCAGGAGATTGTTCTTCTCGTTCTGGGCATCGGTCCAGCTCGAGTAGACGACCTTGCCGCCAAGGGCAAATATCACGGCGGCGAATACCGCCGCGCCCGCGGCGATGAGAAACTCTCGCCGCCGGACCTTGCGTTCTTGTTCGCGCCAGGGAAGTAGATTTATGCGTGGCATGGCTGCTCTTTAGTCGAAGCTGCGCAGCGCTAGGCCGCAGGCTGTCAGTAATGCGGTTGCGTCCCGTCCCACGGCTTGCGCCTTGGCCTTGGACGACACCTTCATATTGCCGAGAGGATCGCCGCGTTCGGCCGGCACACCGACCCGGCTGGAAATCACTTCCGCCACCCCGGGGATGTTTGCGCAGCCGCCGCAGATCAGAATCTGGTCGGGTTGAGAACGGCCGCTGCCCGACGCCAGGTAGAACTGCAGCGAGCGGCTGACCTGCTGGGTCATGTCGTCGATGAACGGATCGAGCACCTCGGGCTGATAATTGCTCGGCAGGCCGCCTTCTTTCTTGGCGCGTCCCGCCTCCTCCATGCTCAATCCATAAGTGCGCATGATCTCTTCGGTCAACTGCTGGCCACCGAAGGCGAAATCGCGGGTGTAAATGACCCGCATGTCGCGCAGCACGCTGAACGTGGTGCTGCTGGCGCCGAAATCCACCACCGCGACGGTTCGGTCCAGGCCGCCGTCCGGCATCTGATGGCGCATCAAAACGCAGGCGTTCTCGAGTGCGAACGCCTCCACGTCGACCAGCTGCGGGGTCAGGCCCGAGGCTTGAACCGCCGCCTGGCGCTGCTCCACATTCTCCGTGCGGGTCGCGACCAACAGCACATCCATCATCTCCGGATCCTTCTCCGAAGGGCCCACGACCTGGTAGTCGTAGCTGACCTCTTCCATGGGAAACGGGATGTATTGATCCGCTTGCATCTCGACCTGGCCCTCGAGCTCGCCCTCGCCCAGGCTCTTGGGCATCTGAATGACCTTGGTGATCGCCGCGTCGCCGCTGATGGCGATGGCGGCGAGACGGCTCTTGGCACCGGAGCGCTTCACCGCGCGCCGAATGGCCTCCCCGACCGCTTCCGCGTCGACGATGGCCTTTTCGTTGATGGCGTTGTGCGGAGTCGGCTCCGCCGCATACGACTCAACCCGATACTGGGACCCCGACATCGAGAGCTCGATTAGCTTCACCGATGAGGTGGTTATGTCAAGTCCCAGCAGCGGACGGTATCTTTTGGCAAACGACCACACAGATTTTTCCTTTTTCGCTCAGTACCTTGGCTGCGAAACTGCCGCACGAGATTAACTTAGGCTGCGCAAACTTAGCAAGAAACTGTTAAATAGAACGTGAAGCTACTCACGTAATCACTCCCTGACGGGTTGGCGGTGCGCAAAATGGGACATACGAAGGAATCGTAGGTAGCGAGGAAGGCGTTCATCCATTCAGACCTCGTCGCCTATGCGCTGTATAGGCGATTAGTTAAGCTTGGTCTGGCAACCCCGCTGTCCTTTGGATTTTGCGCCCCTTAAGGATCGGTGGCTTTGCGTCCTCATCTTTCGATGAGTATGCCCATGTAACCGGCGGTAATATGCTTGCCCGACCGCCGAAGTGCAATAAGTTAGAGCGGTTTTAAGTGTCCAAACGGTACCTAGTTCTCATATCCCGCATTTGTGTGGTCCTGGCGGGCGCCGTGGCGCTGATCGTTTTCGCCAACGTCTGTGCTTATGTCTATTTGCGGCCGGCGCTTCCGGACGTCGACGCGCTGCGGGACGTTCAGCTGCAGGTGCCGCTGCGGGTCTATACGCGCGACGGCAAGCTCATGGCCGCCATCGGGGAACAGCGCCGCATCCCGGTGCGCTACGAACAGATTCCGAAGAAGCTGATCCAGGCATTTCTGGCCACCGAGGACGATCGTTTTTTCAGCCATCACGGCGTGGATTGGGAGGGCATTCTGCGCGCCGCGCTGGCCAACGCCCGTGCCGGGGGCATCCGGCAAGGAGCCAGCACCATCACCATGCAGGTGGCGCGCGACATGTTCTTGACGCCGCGGCGCGACATGAAGCGCAAGATGAGCGAGATCTACATTTCCTTGCTGATGGAGGCCGAATTCACCAAGGAGGAAATATTCTCCCTGTACGTGAACAAGATCTTCCTGGGGCAGCGTGCCTATGGCGTCGGCGCGGCGGCGGAAGTTTACTTCGGAAAATCCCTGGACCAGTTGAGCATCGCCGAAATGGCGACCCTGGCAGGCATACCGACGGCCCCGTCGGTGGTCAATCCGGTGGCCAGCGTCCAGGCCGCCACGGTGCGTCGCACCCACGTCCTGGGGCGCATGCTGGAACTGAATTACATCACCCAAGCGCAGTACGACGAGGCCAAGAACAGCCCCATGGAATCGCGGCTGCACGGACCTTCGATCGAGGTGGATGCGCCCTATGTGGCCGAAATGGTTCGCAACGAAATGCAGGCCAAGTACGGCGATGGCGTCTACACCGCCGGCTACAAAGTGTTCACGACCATCGACTCGCGCCTGCAGGCCGCGGGGACGGTGGCGCTGCGCACGGGACTGCTGGAATACGACCGCAAGCACGGCTGGCGCGGGGCGTCGGCCAAGGTTGACCCCGCGAAAGTCGCGACACCGGCGCAGCTTGGCGCGGCGCTCGACGAATTCCCCATCATCGGCGGCTTGAGGCCCGCCATCGTGGAAAATGTCGAGGCTAAAAGCGCCAAGATCTTCGTGCGCGACCTGGGCGAGGTGACCCTACCCTGGGAGAAACTCTCCTGGGCGCGGCGCGAACTCCCCGACGAGGAAATGGACCGCTTTCCGACCCAGGCTTCCGAGATCTTCAGCCGCGGCGATGTGATCTACACCGTGGGCCGCACGCCCGACTCCCTGCTGTTCGTCCAGGTGCCAGATGCGCAAAGCGCGCTGGTGGCGGTGGATCCGAGGGACGGCGCGGTGGTGGCGCTGGTGGGCGGCTTCGATTTCTTTCAGAGCAAGTACAACCGCGTGACCCAGGCGCGGCGCCAGCCGGGATCCTCCTTCAAGCCGTTCATCTGGTCCGCCGCGTTCAACAAGGGCTATACGCCGGCGAGCATTTTTCTGGATGCCCCGATCGTCTTCGACCCAACCTCCGGCAGCGAGCAGGCGTGGCGGCCCGGCGAGAATAGCGGCAAATTCGACGGCCCGATGCGGCTGCGCGACGCGCTGGTGTATTCGCGCAACTTGGTGTCGATACGCCTGATGCGGGAAATCGGCCCCGAATATACCTGGGACTATGTGACCCGCTTCGGCTTCGACAAGTCGCAACTGCCGGAAAATCTGACCCTCGCGATCGGCACGGCCGAGTTGAGTCCCCTGCAGATGGCGATCGCTTACTCGACCTTCGCCAACGGCGGCTTCAAGGTCTCCTCTTACTACGTGGATCGGGTTGAAGACGGCGCCGGCAAGGTGCTGATGCAGGCCGAGCCCGCGATTGCCTGTTTCCAATGCGGCCGGGCGACCGATGCCCCCGCCGAGAAGACCGGCCCGGCCGGCGCGGCTGTTCGCGCGCCGCAGCTCGATGAATCCGCGCATGACGGCAAGACGCTGATTTCGCCCAAGAATCTTGCCCCGCAGATCATCACCCCGCAGGTCGCCTTCCTCATGGCCGACATGATGGCGGACGTCATCAAGCGCGGCACGGGCGTTCGCGCCCGGGTGCTCAATCGGGACGATGTCGCCGGCAAGACCGGCACCACCAACGATTGGCACGATGCCTGGTTCAATGGCTTCAACGGCGATTTGGTCACCTCGGTCTGGGTGGGGTTCGATCAGGATCGCTCGCTCGGCCGCGGCGAAGAGGGCGGCCACGTGGCCGTGCCCATCTGGACCTATTTCATGCGCGACGCGCTGGCGGGCGTTCCGCGACACACCGTGCCCCTGCCGGAGGGCATCGTCACCGCGCACATTGCGCCGGATTCAGGGCTTCTGGCGAGCGCCGACGATCCGAAGTGGATCCCGGAGAAGTTCGTCGAGGGCACCCTGCCCAAGGCCGAAGTTTACGAAGGCCCGAACAAGACCAACCCGAACGACAGCGACAAACCGCTATTCTAGGAACCATGCCGAAGAAGCATTCGCAGCGATCCGAGGATCTACGCCGCGCGCTGGCGCAGGAAGCGGCGCGGATCATGGCCGAACATGGCATCGAGGACTTCCTGCAGGCGAAGCGCAAGGCGGCCGATCGCTTGGGAGTCAACGACGTGGCGGTGCTGCCCAAGAACATCGAGATCGAAGCCGCGTTGCGCGAGCATCAACGGCTGTTCGGGCGCGACACTCACGATCACAGCTTGAAGGAGCAACGCCGCATTGCGCTCGACACCATGCGCATGCTGGGGGAATTCCAGCCGCGATTGGTGGGCTCCGTGCTGAATGGAACCGCGACCGAATACAGCGACATCAATCTGCATCTGTTCGCGGATCGCTCCGAGTCGGTGGCGATTCGCCTGCTGGAGATCGGCGTGCCTCATGAATTCTACGAGCGACGCGTCAAGATGGATGCCGAGCGCAGCATCAATTATCCGGCGCTGCGCTTCGAAGCCAGCGGCCGCACGGTCGATGCCACCGTGTTTCCGATCGACGGCATCCGCCAATCCCCGTATTCGCCGGTGGACGGCCGCCCGATGAAGCGCGCGGATACCCGCGAGGTCTCGGAGTTGGTCGGGCCGAATTGAACCCCAAGGATCGACCGCTGAGCTACGGTCTCGAGCGCTACGCGCGGCTACTCGAGGATCTCGACACCAAGCAGGCGCGGCGCGCGCTGCGCTCAGGCTCCGGTATCGACTTCACCTCGAACGATTACCTAGGGTTGGCGGGTTCCCCCCGCCTGGCCGCAGCCACGATGCGTGCGCTTGAGCAGGGGGTCCCCTGCGGCTCGGGGGGCTCGCGGCTGCTGCGCGGCAATCATCCCGAGCACGAGCGCCTGGAACATGAGGCGGCGCGGTTCTTCAATGCCGAGCGCGTGCTGCTGTTCGGCTCAGGTTACGCGGCCAATCTCGGCATCCTGTCGACGCTGCCGCAGCGCGGCGATCTGGTGCTGCACGACGAGCACATTCATGCCAGCGCGCATGACGGCATCAAGCTGGGGAGGGCCGGCGCGACGGCCTTCGCGCACAACGATGCCGGCGCGGCCGAGGATGCGATCAAGTCCTGGCGCCGCGCCGGGGGAGCCGGCACGCCGTGGATCGTGGTCGAAAGCTTGTACTCGATGGACGGCGACTTCGCGCCGCTCGCGGACCTGCGCGCGCTGGCGCAGTCCGCAGAGGCCATGCTGCTGATCGATGAGGCACATGCCACCGGCGTGTTCGGAGCCGCCGGCCGCGGGCTTGCGGCAGAGTACGAAGGATGTCCCGAGATCCTGGTCTTGCATACCGGAGGCAAGGCGCTGGGGGTGAGCGGCGCGCTGGTCGCGGGCGCCGCGCTGCTGTGCGACTTCCTGCTGAACCGGGCGCGCCCCTTCATATTCGCGACGGCACCGTCGCCGCTGATCGCGGCCGCTCTGTCGGAGTCGCTGCGGATCCTCAAGGACGAGCCGGAGCGCCGCGCGCGCTTGGGCAAGCTTTGCGACTACGCGGCCGGGCGCCTGCGCGCCGAACTCGGCCGCTCCTCGCCGGGCTCGCAGATTTTGCCGTTCATCGTCGGGGAGAGCGGGCCGGCGCTCGAAGTCGCCGCGAAACTGCGCGCGGCCGGATTCGACGTGCGGGCGATTCGGCCGCCGACAGTTGCGCCCGGCACGGCCCGGCTGCGCATCTCGATCACACTCAATGTCGATGAGGCGGCGATCGACGCACTGCTGGCGTCGCTCAAAGACGCCGTGATTCTCCAATGACGAGCATTGCGCACGTGTGGCTGCCATATGCCCAGATGAAAACGGCGCCCGCGCCGCTCGCCGTCGCCCGTACCTTCGGCTCACGCATCGTGCTCAGCGACGGCCGGGAGCTCATCGACGGCATCGCCTCATGGTGGAGCGCCTGCCACGGCTACAATCACCCGCACATTCGCGCGGCGGTGAACCAGCAGCTGGAACGCATGCCGCATGTGATGCTCGGCGGCCTGGTGCACGAGCCCGTGGTCACCCTGTGCAGCCGCCTCGCGGCGCTGTTGCCCGGCGACCTCGACCACGTTTTCCTGTCGGACTCCGGCTCGGTCGCGGTGGAAGTGGCCATGAAAATGGCGATTCAGTACTGGCTCAATCGCGGAGTGCGCGGCCGCAACAAGATATTGGCGTTCAAGGGCGGGTATCACGGCGACACCTTCGCCGCCATGTCGGTATGCGATCCCGAGGAGGGCATGCACGCGCTGTTCTCAGGCGCGCTGCTGCCGCACCTCGTGGTGGATCTGCCGCGCGATGCACCCGGCGCGGCGCAATTCGAGGCCTTCGTCGCGCAGCGCGCGGGCGACATCGCCGCCATCCTGGTGGAGCCCCTGGTCCAGGGGGCGGGCGGGATGCTGTTTCACGAGGCCGAGGTGCTGCGGCGACTGCGTCGCGCGGCCGATCGGCATGGAATCCTGCTCATCTACGATGAAATCTTCACTGGGTTCGGCCGCACCGGAAGCCTGTTCGCCTGCTCGAGCACTGCCGTGCCCGACATCATCACGCTCGGCAAAGCCTTGAGCGGCGGCACCCTGCCGCTGGCCGCCACGATCGCCAACAAACGCGTGTTCGACGCATTCTGGTCGGACGACCCGCTGCATGCGCTGATGCATGGGCCCACGTTCATGGGCAACGCCTTGGCCTGTGCCGCAGCCAATGCCTCGCTCGATCTGTTCGAGCGCGAGGATCGGCTCGCGCAGGTGGCGGGCATGGAAGGTAGGCTCAGCGCGGGCTTGGCCGAGTGCCGCGGCATCGCGGGAGTCAAGGACGTCCGGGTGCGCGGCGCCATCGGCGTGGTCGAGCTGGCGCAGATCGGCGATCTGAACGATCTAAAGCGCCGCTTCGTCGAGGCGGGGGTCTGGGTCAGGCCTTTCCGCAACATAGTGTATGTCGTGCCGGCCCTGAACATCGATCATGAGGATCTCGAGCGGCTCACGGCGAGCATCGTCGCGGTACTGAAGGCGCGCTAAGGGGGGAAGTGTCATGCACACGGATTCTTTTGCTGGAATGTTCGATCAGAACGCGGACCGGTGGGCGCGGCAGGAGCCCATGATCCTCTCGGATTTCACGGCCAGGCCGATCGTGCTGCAGGAACTCGCGCCGCTAGCCGGCAAGCATGTGCTGGATCTGGGGTGCGGTGAAGGATACGTTGCCCGTTTGCTGGCGCAGGCAGGCGCGCAATCAGTATTCGGCATCGACATCTCCAGCGAGATGGTCGGGCGCGCACGCCGGGCCGGCGCGAGCGGTGCGGCGTGCCCGATGACTTTCGAGAGCGGCAATGCCACGAATTTTCGGGATTTTCCGCGCGAGAAATTCGACCGGGTGATCGCCGTGTTCATGCTCAGCTATCTGAGCTGTGCTGAAATGACCGCGGTGTTCCGCACTGTGCGCTCGCGCCTCGCTGCGGGTGGCCGCTTCATTTTCACGGTGCCGCACCCGTTTCTGCCGTATATCCGCCCACGGGAGAAGCCGGTTTACTTCGACCATAAGGGACGGGACTACTTTGCGGGGGTCGATGAGTCCTATGAAGGATACATCTGGAGACGCGACGGCGAGGCCGTTCCCGTGAGCTACATGCACAAGACTTTTGCCGACTATTTCACCGCCTTGGCCGCTGCCGGGTTCCAAACGCTCCCCAAAATCATTGAACTGAAGGTAACGCAGGAGCACCTGGCTCTGGACCCTGGGTTTTTCGAAGCTGCCGCCGGTTATCCACTGCAGCTACTGTTTCGCATCGATGTGCAGTAGCCACTTGGGTGTCCAGGCTTAAAGCCCGTCCACATCGAGGGCGCCGGCGGCCGCATCGATGCTCCGGGTTGCCTGGTATTGCACGATTCCCAACAACGGCGCAGACAGCCGCCGCCTCAGGGTGCCGACATTCTCCTCCCAATGAGAAAAGGCCGGATCAAGGCGATTCGCAACCCAGCCGCAGAGGGCCGAGCCACTCGACTCGATGGCGCGCGCGGTGAGCAGCGCGTGATTCAGGCAGCCGAGCCGCAGGCCCACCACCAAGAGCACCGGAATCCGCAGAGCCCCTGCCAGCTCCTGCATGCCGGCGGCATCGGAGATGGGCGCGAGCCAGCCGCCCGCGCCCTCGACAATCACCATGTCCGACCGGGCCTGCAGTAGTTCGAAGGCGGCGACGATTCTCCCCAGGTCGATGGCAATGCCGGCTTGCGCCGCGGCGATGTGCGGCGCAATCGCCGGCGCAAAGGCGAAAGGGTTGACCACGTCGTAGGGGAACGGCACCGATTGCTCGCGCCTCAGCGCCAGCGCATCCTCGTTGCGCAGCCCCTCGGGTGTGGGCTCGCACCCCGATGCCACAGGCTTCATGCCGGCCACCTTCAGTCCGCGGCTCTTCAGTGCGCGCAGCAGCGCGGTCGAGACCAGGGTCTTGCCGACACCGGTATCGGTGCCGGTGACGAAGATGCCGCGACGCAGCGCGCTCACGCGGTGGCAGCGCCCTCGAGGGTGAGGCCGAGACGGGAGAACAGCGTTTGGTCCTGCTGCACGTCGGGATTTCCCGTGGTCAGCAGTTTCTCGCCGTAGAACACCGAATTGGCGCCGGCGGCGAAGCATAGCGCCTGCAACTCGTCGCTCATCTCGGAGCGGCCGGCGGACAATCTCACGTAGGCGAGCGGCATGAGAATGCGCGCGACTGCGATGGCGCGCACGAACTCAAGCGCATCGAGCGGCCCCTGGCCGTCCAGGGGGGTGCCGCTGACCTGGACCAATTGGTTGATCGGCACGCTGTCCGGATGCGCGGGCAAGGTGGCCAGGGTGTGCAGCAGCCCGATGCGATCGGCCGTCCCCTCGCCCATGCCGAGGATGCCGCCGCAACACACCTTCATGCCGGCATCGCGCACATTCTTGAGGGTGTCCAATCGGTCGGCGTAGGTGCGCGTGCTGATGATGCGCGAGTAGTACTCCTCCGAGGTGTCCAGATTGTGGTTGTAGTAATCAAGGCCAGCCTGCTTGAGCGCATGCGCTTGGCCGGGCTCGAGCATGCCGAGCGTCGCGCAGGTCTCCAGGCCCAGCGCGCGCACCCGCGCCACCATGTCGCAGACGACGGCCAAATCGCGCGCCTTCGGCGAGCGCCAGGCAGCGCCCATGCAAAAACGCGTCGCGCCGGATTGCTTGGCGCGCGCGGCGGCGGCAACCGTTTCCTCGACGGCGAGCAGCGGTTCCCGGCCGACTCCCGTGTCGTGATGAACGCTCTGTGGGCAGTAGGCGCAGTCCTCCGGGCAACCCCCGGTCTTGATAGACAGCAGCGTCGAGACCTGCAGGCGATTCGCCGGCCAGTGCGACCGATGCACTGTCTGCGCCTGGTAGAGAAGATCGCCGAACGGCAGCGACCAGAGTTGCTCAACCTCGGCCCGCGTCCAGTCGGTGCGGATATCTACGGATGATGCGGCGGTTGAATTCACGGTTTGGCTCAGTTCGATAAGTGTCGGGTCGCCGGAAGTCTCCGCATCGCCCTCCATCCTGTCAACCTGGCATCGTGCTCAAGGCGCCGGCATGGAGGCCACCACGGCCTGGCCCGCCACCGTGCCCGTGAGCTGCGCCGAAAGCTGGCTTTGCTGGTCGTTCCAGACGGCGCTGAGCGTGCCGGTGGTGCCGTCATCCGCTTTGAATTGCAGTTCGGCGCGTATCACGCCCGAGATCTGGTTCCACAGCATGCTACCCGAAACGGCAAGATCCGTGGTCCAGCGCACTGCGTCCAGGCTGAAGGATGCCTCTTCGCCCGGCTGTTTCCAGGTCCAGGTGCCGCCGCGCAGTCCACTGTCGGTGCCGCTGTAATTGACATACCAGCGCGCCTGCACATCGCCGGCGGTCTGAACCGCGGCCGAGACCAGCGCCAATTCATGCGCATCCGCCATGTTGCCGCGGCCCGGCAGCGCCGGAATTGCCTGCGCGGCGAGCAGCGGGAAGAACGGCACCAGGCGAATCGTGGTCACTGCGGCGGCGCAGGAAGTATCGCCCGGATCCAGTGTTTCCACGAAGCGGCGCACGATGGGCTGCGCGCAATTATCCACATCGTCCAGCGCGTCCACATGAAAGCTGTTCGCGATCACCAGCTGCTGTCCGTGCGGAAACTGCCCTGCAACCTGCGCGCCGCCGGCGGCGGGCGTCAACATGTCGAGGCCGCCGTTGATCACCAGGGTGGGTGCCTGCGTGAAATGCTCGGACGGGGGAATCGGCTGTCCCACCGGATAGGGTGGATGTGAAATAGGCCACTGCAGACAGTAGTTCAGCAGGCTGGTGTCGATCGACACCGTCTGAAATTCCGCCAGGGTGAGCGGCGCATATAATCCCGGATCGATCAGCTGCGCCTGCGCCAGAGCGGCGTCGCGTTGACGCCGCCGTTCGGCAAAATCCGCGTTCATATCGTAGATTTCCGGATAGTCCATGCAGCTCACGGCCGAATACAGGCCGCGGCTGTATCCATAGGTCAGCTCCGGCGCATCTTCCTCCACATTCTCCGCCACCAGCCGCAGCAGCGGCAGAGAATCGCCGCCATCGAGCGCGCGGATCGCCGCATCCATGTCGCGGTAATTCACCTCTCCGGAAAGACCGCCGTAGAGGATGAGACCCACGGTGGAGGGGTCCGCGGTGACAAACGTGGGCGTCCCGCTCTCATTCGGCGCGGTGCCGCTGACCGGGATTGCTCGAACTTGCTCGACCAGCCGGCCGATGCGGCGCAGCGACGAACCTGGCAGGGTTGAGCAATACCAATCGAGCGCGCACACGGCGCTGAAGCCGGAACGCACCACCTGGCCTTCGCTCGGGTACCAGGGCGATGCGTCGAGCACCGGATAGGCGCCGTCGAGCACCATCGCCCGAATCCGCTCGGGGATGCGCGCGGCCAGCACCTGGCCGAAGAAGGTGCCATAGCTGTCGCCGTAGTAATCGATCTTGCCGATATTCAGCGCATCCAGGATGGCGACCATGTCGTTTACCGCGAGCCCCGTTCCATACAGATCCGCCGCCTCCCCAAGCTCCGCTCCGCAGGCGCCGACCGCGGCCACGGTCTGGATCTGCTCGTACTGCAGTTCGTTGCATTTGACCAGCCCCGAACTGCCGCTGCCGCGGGCATCGACCATCAGTAGGTCATGATGCGCGAGCAGCGGCTTGAACAGCTGCAAATAGGCGGAGCGGGAGTCGATGGTGGGCAGGCCGGGGCCGCCCTCCTGCGCCACGATGGTCTCGCCGGCGGGGACCGAGGTATCCGTGTGCGGGAAGATCGCAAACGCAATCGGAATGGTGCCGGGCAGCCTACCCGAAGGGTCGAGTGGCCGATCGAGAGTGCCGCAATAGGCCTGCGGGAACGGGCAGGCATGCAGCTCCAGGGCGCCCACACGCAAGCTATCGGCGGGCGGCGCGGCGCCGGTCCGAAAGGCGATGAGCGAAAGGGCAATCAGCGGGACGACGTTCAGCGGGATGCGCGGCATTTCAAAGCCCCCTTGATGATGCAGTAGAGTAGCCGCTGCGGGACGCAAAGGGGAACTGGGGAGAACCAAGGTTATGTATCGTTTCATTGCATGCAGCTTTCTCCTAGGAACCCTGGGGTTGCCGGCAATCGCCGGGCAACATGGGCCCCAGCGGATACTTCAACAGGCCGCAGACGGGTCCGTGGTCAGCGATGGCTGGAGCGGCTATGCGGTGGCCGACCTCAAGGACTCGGTGACCGCGGTGTCGGGATCGTGGATCGTCCCAACCGCAACTTGCGGCGCCGCGGGGGAGAAGAATACCGGGGCATCGTTCTGGGTGGGAATCGACGGCTATACCTCGGCAACGGTGGAGCAGACCGGGACCGATGCCGATTGTTCGAGGGGCTCCCCGAAGTATTACGCGTGGTATGAGTTCTTTCCCGCGCCGGGCGTGACCATCACCAGCCTGGTAATTGAGCCGGGCGATCTGATGACGGCGTCCGTGACCTATGACGGGACCGAGTTCACGGCGACGATCATGGATGAGCGGACCGGCGAGAGCTTCTCGATTTCCAAGGCGGTTCCGGAGGCCAGGCGCAATTCGGCCGAATGGATCGCCGAGGACAACTCTTATTTGTTCACGGACTTCGGCACGGTGCTATTCGGGC
>Ga0182030_10006632_pt1 | contig 24359 bp, 13 predicted proteins | sample 812S3MmetaG_FD_121299 | JGI IMG/M metagenome (GOLD analysis project Ga0182030, IMG submission 121299) | Permafrost microbial communities from Stordalen Mire, Sweden - 812S3M metaG (Illumina Assembly) | ecosystem: Environmental > Terrestrial > Soil > Wetlands > Permafrost | place: Sweden...
ATTCAGACGTTGAAAGGCAGCGATTAAAGGCACGCGGAAAGACAGACCATGAGATTTTGTGAGTAAAAATCCAAAAAAACTCTTCATGAAAGCCCACTCCTGACCCAATGCGCTTGTTTTAGGACTAGTGATCTGGTTAATGAGTTCGCGGCGCCAATTGCTCGCCTGTTGCAAGGGCCTTGCGATCCTGATCGTGGTCAGCTTCACCATGTTTTATTTCTGGCCGACCTCTGCGGCACGCCCTAAGGCAATTCCTGGCGGACACTTCTTCTACGATTTGATCGTGAGCTCCGACCTCCCTCGCAATGCTTGCCCGTCGTTGCATGCTGGCTTTGGCATATTTGCAGCGTGCTGCGCATTTGATGCCTTCCGGGGCTGGAAATACACGCGCTGGTTAATCGGAACTGTTTGGCTGTGGACTGCCGCGGTGTTGGTGTCCACGCTCTTAATAAAACAGCATGTCTTCCTTGACCTGCTGGCCGGTGGCTTTCTGGGGACGGTGAGTTGGCTCTCAACTTGTTGGCAACCCAAGTTTGCTGAAGAATGTGTCACGGAAAAGTCAAGAACATGAATGGTCGTGCCACCAGCGCAATTATGACCGCAGCCCAAGCGACGGTGGAAGCTTTGAGGCTGCTTGATGTGGGGCGGGTCTTTGGGCTGCCGGGGATTCAAAATATTGAGTTATTCGACGCGCTGAAGAACGCTCCCCTGCCGTTGCCATGGACTCCAGAGAATGTTCCACACGCCATTTTGGATATCCTGAGAGGCTGCAACATCCGCTGTCGCGATTGCTACAATCTGCAACCGGACTATATCAAGCCATTGGCGGAAATAGACGCGCAACTGGACGCGCTCGCGCATCTCCGCAAGCTGCAATCGATTTCTATCGTGGGCGGAGAACCTATTTTGCATCCGGATCTTGTCGAGATTGTCCGGCGGATACGGGGACGTCGGCTCTTTGTTGAATTGTTCACAAACGGAGTCGACCTGAACGATCAGTTGCTCACCGAGTTGAAGAGAGCCGGGACAAATGTGATTTTCCTTCACATCGAGCCCAATCAACGGCGGCCTGACCTGTCAGCGGAGGCTAGCACAGAAGACCTGCAGCGCTTGCGCATGGAGAAAGCCGCCCTCATTGCCGGCCATGAGATTGAGGTGGGATTGGCGGTGACGGCTTATCCGGACAAGCCAGCGGAGACTGAAGAAGCGGTTCGGTTCGCCCTGAATTCGCCGCACGTTTGCTACCTGCTGGTGACGTGGTGGCGGGATGTGAACCGGATGCCACCGATTCGCGGGAATCTTGGGAATGGCATGTTCGCTCAATCCAACGGCACACGGCAATTGATCCTTTCGGATGAGGTCCGCACTCGGGAGAGTTGCCAGACATTGCAGGAGAAATTCGAACTGAACCCGTTCGCGTGTCTCGGCTCCAACTTGGATGCAACGGATCCGCGCTGGATGTCGTTCATGGTTGGCGCGGTGCATCAGGGAAAAAACCTTTCCTGTTATCACAGCTTGAATCCGACGTGGTTGGAAAGGGCGTTTCTTGGATTGTCACGCTTGATGACGGGACGTTACCCATTCTATCAACCGCAACAGGCCGGACTTTTTTCCGTGCATCTCTTGCTCAACGGGCTCGCTGGTGGCAGGCTTGGCGGCAATCTGAAGTTGCTGGCATACGCCAGTCGCCCCGGCGCACGGTTAAGGGCCAAGCGGCTTTTGTTCCAACGTCCTGCCGCATTCGACAAACAAGGCCGCGTGGTTCATTGTCAACCCTGCCCGGACGCAGTCGTAAAGGACGGCCACTTGGTGCCGCTGTGTATTTCCGACCGCGTGGTAAACCGAATCCTCACGGACGGGCGTGTTCTGGAGGAGGTTTCGTAATGCGCATCCTCCTCATCATGCCGGACGCGCACATGCACAAGCTGCGGATTGGCCCGTTCGTGCGTTCGATGCGCGAGGCGCCGTTGACCCTCACGACATTGGCGGCGCTGGTGCCGGATTTTCCCGGCACGGAGATCAAAATTGTGGACGGTAGCGTGGATCCGATTCCCTTGGGCGAACCAGCCGATTTGGTGGGGATCAGCGTCATCACCGGCTGCGCGCGCCCGGCATACGCTTTGGCCAAACATTTCCGTCAACGTGGTATCCCCGTTGTGCTCGGTGGGGTTCATGTGACAATTCTGCCAGGCGAGGCCATCCAGCATGCCGACAGCATTGTCATCGGACGTGCGGAACGGTCATGGCCCCAGCTCATCGACGATTTTCGTCGGGGCCAACTTAAGCGTATTTATCGCGAACATGCCCTCCCTGATCATGTTCTGGCCGAAGTTCCCTCCCCGCGAAGAGATTTGCAGCGGCGGAGCGGCTACATGCTGCCAAACACGGTCCAAGCGACGCGAGGGTGCAAGCGCGTGTGTGATTTTTGCACGGTGAACGCCGTCTGGCCGCGCTACCTAAAGCGCCCCGTTGCCGATGTGGTCCACGATGTGCGCAACATCCAGGGAAGAAATTTCGGTTTCAATGACGTTAGCCTGGTTGATGATGTGGAATACGCCACGGAACTTTTCACCGCGATCGCCCCGCTGCGCAAACGCTGGGGCGGCCTGGTCACTGCTGACAGCCTCCAGAATACCGAACTGCTGGATCTCATGGCGCGGAGCGGCTGCGTCTTTCTGTTGGTAGGTTTCGAATCCGGCGACCAGGCGACACTCCAAACCATTCGCAAGAATTTTAACAAAACGCTGCACTACCACGATCTGATCCGATCCCTGCAACGCCGAGGCATCACCGTCCAGGGCTGCTTCGTTTTTGGATTCGACCATGACGACTCCAACGTATTCGAGTCCACCGTCCAACTCGTGCAGGATCTCGGCGTGGACATCCCGCGCTACTCGCTTTACACCCCTTATCCCGGCACCCAGTTGTTTGCGCGGATGCAGGCCGAGAATCGGATTCTCAGTTACAACTGGAACGATTACGACACGATGCATGTCGTCATCAAACCCACGCAGATGACGCCCGAGGAGCTTTATCGCGGTTTCAAGTGGGCCTACAAAGAAACGTTCCGGCTGGATCGCGCGGTCAAACGTGTCAGCCGCCTGGACATCCGGTGCACCATCAATTTCGTGGGCAATCTAGCCTACAGGATTTTCGTGAAGCGGCTCTACTCGGAGCCGCGTTTTGCCACGCCATATTCTGTGCAGGATCCGGGATGCCCACCCGAGCCGATCCATTGGACGGTGCCGCAGGAAGAGGAGGAGGTTTTGTGCACCGACTGACGCTCATCTATCCGGCAATCGGTCGCAAGCCCGGCAAACCATTCGTCAGGTCGTGGCAACTCCAACCCTTGGCCATGGCCCGACTTGCGGCGATGACGCCTCCGGATTGGCAGATCACCTTTCTTGATGACCGCCTCGAACCGATTGACTATGAAATCGAAACGGACTTGGTGGGTCTGTCCCTCGAGACCTATTCTTCCAAGCGGGGGTATGACATTGCCGCTCGATTTCGCAAGCGCGGCATTCCGGTGGTTCTCGGAGGTTACCATGCAACACTGTGCCCGGAGGAAGCGAAGGAACACGCGGACACGGTCTGCATTGGCGAAGCAGAGTCAATCTGGCATGAGATTTTAGGAGACGCGGGGACGGGACATCTCAAACCCTTTTACAAGGGAGACCGCACGCGGCCATTGCAGGGACTCCAGCCGGATCGTCGCATTTTTCAGGGGAAGAATTATCTCCCCGTAGCGTTAGTTGAAACCAGCCGGGGATGTCCGTTTCAATGCAATTTCTGCTCGATAGGGGCAGTCTTCCAAGGCACTTACCGGCGCCGTCCAGCGCAGGAAATTGTCGAGGAACTGCGAAATGTTCACGATAAATACGTCTTTTTTGTCGATGACAATATCGTCGGCGATCCGGATGGCGCCCGCGAACTCTTCGAAGCCATCACACCCCTTGGAATCCAATGGATGAGCCAAGGCAGCTTGCATGCCTTGAAGGACGAGTCGCTGATACTACAGATGGCCCGCAGCGGATGCATGGGGTTGTTGATCGGTTTCGAGTCGCTCAATCCCCAGAACCTTGTCGCCATGGGCAAACGCATTAACAAAGTGGACGACTACCGCGCTGCGGTGACTCGCCTGCGCCGATCTGGTGTCTTTGTTTACGGAACATTCATTTTCGGTTATCCCCATGACACGCTTGAGAGTTTTGATGAGAGTGTTCGGTTCGCAAAACAGGAAAATCTCTTTCTCGCCGCCTTTAATCACCTCGTTCCATTTCCTGGCACGCCGCTTTACCGCGACCTGGAAGCGGCGGGGAATCTGATTTACAGGCAATGGTGGCTCAGCGAGGAATATCGCTTCGGCCAGGTGCCATTCCGTCCAGCGACCATGAACTCTGAGGAGGTCGAGGAAAACTGTCGTCGGGCCCGAAGTGCATTTTATACCTGGACCTCCATCGCGCGTCGCAGCCTGGAGCTTAGGAGCAACAGTCCTACTCCCGGCCGCGCATGGGCTTACTGGATGCTAAATTGGATGTTGCGCCGGGAGTTGTCCCAAAAAGCCGGCATCCCACTTGGAGGCGCTCCGTGAATGCCGCCAGCATTACCGTTTTACCCGTCGCCGAACAGGCACCTGTTCGCACCGGCGCTTTTCGCTTCGATCTGGCAACGTCGGCAGACAACGAGGATCTTCTGCGATTCAGCCGAAATGTCGAAATGCCCGGCGCGATCCGCTTTGCATTTGATCGAGCCCCTGATTATCTGGGCGCTCTCTGCGTGGAGGGCCGCCAATCGGGGGTGCTCGTTTGTCGCGAGGCGCAAACCGGGTGTCTGGTGGCCGTCGGCCACAGTTCAGTCAAGTCAGGCTTCGTCAACGGCCAACCCGCATCCGTGGGTTATCTCAGCGGCCTGCGTTTGGACCCGTCCATCAGGAACCGTCGAATTCTTGCACATGGTTATGCTTCGCTTCACAAACTTCGCGATGGCCGGCAAGCGCAACTTTATCTGTCCACGATTATGGAAGACAACCGGCCGGCCAAGGCTGTATTGCTATCGGGACGTTGCGGTCTGCCCTCCTACCACGACTTCGGTCGCTTTTGCTGTATGGCCGTAAGCCTGAAAACCAAGCGCGCAGGCAGCAGGGATGCCGAAATATCAGTGCGGCTTGCCAGCGCTGCGGACGGCCCGGCGATAATTGAGTTTCTAAATCGTGAAGGCCGTTTCCGCCAGTTCTTCCCCGAATACCGAGTGGAGGACATCTCCACGCCCGGCGGCCTGTTGTCGCATCTGCATTGGGAAGATGTCTTCCTGGCCTTTCGAGACAGTGTCTTGGTCGGCACCGTTGCCGCGTGGGACCAACGGGCATTTCGCCGATGGCGAGTGACCGGATACGCCCCTTGGCTGCAACTTTTGCGAGGACCGATCAATCTGGTGTCAAAGCTTAAGAGAATACCGGAACTGCCGAAGCAAGCATCCCCGCTGGATTATTTCATTCTCTCTTTGGCTTGCGTCCGCGGCTACGATCGCTTCGTCTTCAAGGCTTTGCTGGAGGAAATGATCCGCGAAAAAGGGCAGCGCTACGCTTTCTTTTTGGCTGGTTTGCACGAACGAGATCCGTTGCTACCGGAACTGCTGTCCAGACCCCATTTTCCGCTGCCCAGCCGGCTTTACGTTGTCGCCTGGGGAGAAGACGCGCCAGCGGTCGAGAAGTTGGACCGTGAGTTGGTTCCTTATCTGGAGCTTGGATCGCTTTGATGAAGCTTGAGTCACAGACTATATCGGTGAGCGAGTTGCAACCGGATTGCATTACGCAGATGCAGCAACTAATGCGCGCGCATTACGAAGGGGTATCCGACACCCAATTCGTCGCCGACCTGCTTGCCAAGCAATGGGTCATTCTTCTGCGCGAAAATGGCCAACTGTGCGGCTTTTCAACCCAGGTGCTATTCGACTACCCGTCGGACGGAAGAAAGGTCAAAATTCTATTCTCGGGAGACACCATCATCGAAAAATGCCATTGGGGATCACTGGCCTTGCCGGTGGCCTGGGGGCGGCTGATGCTCTCGCTTTGTGACGCCCATCCGGACGCGGAACTTTTCTGGCTGCTCACCAGCAAAGGTTACAAGACCTACCGGTTTCTTCCGGTGTTCTTTCACGAGTTTTATCCCTGCTTCGCGAATGAAACGCCGGCCTTTGAAAGGACCTTGTTGAATGCTGTGGCCAGCGACCGATTCGGCAAACGCTTCGATCCAGTGGGCGGTATTCTGTGCGCGGAGCCGGGCGCGCGACGGCTGCGGGAAGGCGTCGCCGAAATCGACGCCACCCGGCTGCGCGATCCGCATGTGGCGTTTTTTCAGGAAAAGAACCCGGGCCATTCACGCGGGGACGAATTGGTCTGCCTGACGCGCTTCCACAGGGGCAATCTGAATCCCTATATCCGCCGGCAACTCTAACATGAACCTCCGCGCGCTCAACTATCCAGTGCCCGGGTGTTTCAAATCAACAGGGGCACCCATTCTTCCGAAACCCTCTTTCACCAGGAGTTGCTTGCTCGCGGGTTCAGGTTCGGAGACATCAAGATGGGGCCACTCGATTACCAGTTAGGTTGGGAGCAACTCTTCCGGGGCCAATTCGTTGCTTAACGAATGGTTTGCCGCATAGGGAATGCGCGAATTCTCTCGCCAAACCCGCTCCTGAAACTCTGTCCCTCTAAAATTAAACGGCAACGAAAAACGGGTCCGTTTCCCGGCGAAGAATTCATCGAGTTGTTTCTGGACCTGCCGCAAAAGCGGGTGCCGCAGGTCGAGGGCCCAAATGCTCCACGCCGCGGGGAGGTGGGCGCGGCCGTCAATGTAGCCACTCGCCGAAGGCGGCGATCCGAGATAACGATACGGCGAAGTGAATCTCTGCCTACCGAGTAGTCCAGTGGCCAGGAAGCATTTTGCGACAGCGCTGTATGCAGGATAGCGTCAAAGGCTGCAAATCATTGCGGTAGTCGTAGGAGTAGTCGTAAGTTTCAAAAAGTTTCAATTTGCTTCAGGAGCATGCAGCACGTTGCATATTTGACGTATCATGCTGGTGGTGCGTGATTTAAGTGGGTAAAGTGAAAGGTGCTGAAATGCGGTGAAACTGTATTAGGCCAACTTCGGATCAGAAGGTTACAGGTTCAAGTCCTGTCGGATGCACCACAATCAACAATTCGCGACACGGCCCGCGCATGGCGGCAAAACGCGCTGGGTTTATTGACTCCCTGGCGCTCCACATTTTCAATCCAACTACGCAACACTATTTATTCATCAAGGCAGAGGCGGACCCACAAGAATCCGATAGAACTGTTGCACGTTACCCGCGTTGGTGTCCGTAAACGCAAAGGGTATCGGTGGCGAGTTGGTCTCGATCAGGGTGATCCAGATGCCGCTCGATAGGTTCGTCGAAACTTGCAAAGCGTAGTCAGGACCAGCCTCTGCAACTACCGACAAGGTGAACTGGCCAGTGGAATACGAGGGGGCGAGGATGTCAGGCTGTGTGAGTGGGTTCACAATGATATTAAAGCTGTTGGTGGCGCTCAAATTGGGCGTGCCATTGTCTGTGACCGCGATCTGGATGAGGTTCGTGGTGTTAGCCGCGCTGACCTGAGGTCGCCATGTGAAAGTGCCGCTGGACGGGGTCAGGGTCGCACCCGGGGGGCCGCTCAACAGACTGTAGGTCAGCGTTTGCGCGGGCACATCCGGATCAGTGGCGGCGTCGTTGACGTTAACAGTCACACCGACATTGATGGTTTGGTTGGAGAGAACGCCAAAGGTGGGAGCGGTGTTGCCCACCGCGAGGCTGGCGGAGAGGCTTGTCACAGCGCCGGACGGGTTGGAAACAATCACCTTGTAAATTCCGGCATTGTTGGCATTGGCGGCAGCGATAGCGTAGACGGGGCTGTTGGCACCCACGGGGTTGCCGTTGAACAACCATTGATAAGTCGGTGCAGGGATGCCGGTGGCACTCACAGAGAATTGTGCGACCGCTCCGCCTGCAACCGATAGATTTTGAGGTTGCCCAATAATGTTCGGAGCGAGAGCCGGGGTCCAGCCTGAGAACCAGTTGGAGACATTTTGCACCCCGTTCGTGGCAAGGTTGCCGTCAATTTCCATGGACCACGCCACGCGAGAACTGGTGTTGACCGGATTGCCGTTGGTGTCCGCGCTCTGATATTCCCAGAAACGCAGGTTAGCTGTGTTGGCGACTTGCGTTCCGCTGCCCAGGATCCACCCGGCAGGAATAATAACATTGGTGTCCATTACGCAATTAATATAGGCGTCCTGCCCGTAGAAGTAATTGCCATTGCCGCTGTTGGCGGCGTCGCGCCCCAGATCGCTTCCGGTCACGCCGCTGGCTCCGTCAATCAAACAGTTGACAAAGGCCAGACCATTGCTGCCTTGCGGGGTCCGCGGCTGCGTCAAGTGGCCGCCTGAGGTCATCGACATCAACTCACAATTGGTGGCATAGAGCGTTCCAACGCCCCAGATGAAATCCACGTCGCCCTGCACATGACTGTCCTGGATGTACTCCTGGTCGCCCGCCGCATTGCATAGGATGGTGTCCTGGTAGCTGTCAACATCCGCATTGAGGCAAATGAACCGCTTGGCGGAATTGACGAATAAGGCCTCGGCTTGCTGCCCCCCATGAGGCGTGCTGTTGGTGATGGTCAGGTTCTGCACCGAACAATCGTTGGCCGCCGTAAAACCGAAGGATGGCCGCGTCGCGCTGGTGGGATTAATGATGTTGTTGTTTGGATAGGTTACGATCGTGCGGTGCCGGTCCTGGCCTATGATCGAAATGTTATTCTTGGTATTCACCCGGACGATTTCGGTGAATGCTCCTATGCCCACGTTGATCGCCGTTGGTGCGGTATTATTTACGGGAACAAAATCCACTGCTCCCTGCACCGTGAGGAAATCCCCGCTGCCGTCGGCCGCTACAATTAGATTGGTGCTGTTGGCGGGCCCCGTCGGCTTGGTGCTGAAGCTCCAGGCATTCCCATTGGTCAGGCCGGTGAAATTGGCCCCGGAGGCGTCAGTGAAAGCGCCGTTGTCAATTGTCACATAATAAGTCTGATCAAAGGTCATCACGTTGGAATGCGGATAGACTGTGGCGACATTTCCGTTGGTGAGCACAGCATACGAATTAAGCGCGACACCGCCAACCGTGCGCGGTTGCAAGGCACCCCGGCTCACGTCGATTGTGTCCACAGGCGTCCCGGGGTTGGCGGCGTTGTAAATACGGATCCGCCCCGCCGTCCCGACCGAGGGCGGTTGGTTAAATGTAATCGTCAACGGCGTGTCGTAGCAGACGTTCGTTTGTCCGTTGGAAGGAGCGGTGGACACAATACCCAGACTCGCTGAATTGACTGTCAGTGTCACATTGGAACTGGTCGCCGTACCTGCCGCATTGGTGATCGTCACAGAATAGGTTCCCATGTTGGAGGCTGACGCGTTGGCGATGATCAAGCTGGCGCTCAGCGCCGTGGGATTAGTCGCGCTGGAGATGGGGTTGTTGTCAAAATTCCATTGGTAGCCAGGGGCCGGCACGCCGCCGGCGACTACTGAGAAGGACGCTTGCTGGCCGTTGGTGATCACGAGGCTGACAGGCTGATTGCTGACGACAGGCCCCCAGATCACCGAGAGCGTGGCGCAGTTCGATTGCAGTCCGCAGGCGTTGCTGGCGAAGATGCAGTAATACGCCTGATCATCCCCGGGATACTGGGCGTTGGTGACCGTCAAGCTGGCCGACGTGGCGCCACCAACCGTTATCCCGTTCCGTGTCCACCAAATCGTGGCGGCGGGATTGGCCGAAACGCTGGCGGTGAAGGTGGCGTTGCTGCCCAGTATGACCGTCTGACTCGCGGGGCCTGTAATGCTCGGCGGCACGCACGTCTGGCTCAGATTAAGCACGGCAACACTGCTGGTGGCCGAGCCGAAAATGTTCGTAACAACCACGAAGTAATTGCCGTTTTCACCCGACTCACCGCTTGTGATGGAGAGCGTGGCATTGGTTGCGCCCGAGAGGGTGGCGTTGTCGGCCGTCAACCCGTTCGTAACCGCATTGGTCGCGCCCGTATTGTAATAATACCACTGGTAAGAGAGGGGTGTTACGCTGGCCGGGTTGATAAGGACAGTAAAACTCACATTATCGCCGAGATTGCCGCTGTAGCTGGCAGGCTCGGGGAGGGCAATGACCGGTCGCGGATCACTGGGCAGAACAAGATCGACCGAATTACCAGCCGCATTATTAGACAGATAGGCGTTGGGGGCGGCCAGCGGCAAGGGGGCTGCGCCGAATCCGAAATTGTATCCTGCGCCCGTGATGCTGGCATACTTGATCAGCTTGATTTGTTGCGGATACGAAGAAAAAACAGGGGCCGATAAAACTTGAATAGTGTTGGTGGAACCGCCGGTAATCAGGGCTTTGGTCAGGCTAAGTGGCAGGCCGCCCGAAGGAATGTTCAGGCTCAGGGTGGCATTGGACAGTGACAAACTGCCCAGCCCGTTGGCATTGGTCGCCAGCGTGTTGGTAACGGTCAGCGAGCCGCCATTGACCAGGACGGTGTTGTTGGTGCTCAAATTGCCCACAATCACATTATTGACATAGGCGTTGCCGTTGGTGATGTTGAGCGCTCCGCTGGTGCGGGCCGGGGCGGACCCCGTCGGCGCGGCAATGGTGGTGTGGCCCAATTCCAGGACAGTATTGACCGCAAGAGTCGCGCCGGCGCCGCTGACGTTGACGATGCCGACGCAGGCTTCGTTGTTGGCTGCTGTGGAGGATTCTTGCGCGCCCGGCGTCAGGGTGTTGACGTTGAAATTGCCCGAAGTGAACGTGAGCACGCCTTGGTTAAGGGTCGTGGTGCTGGTGTTGCCGTTCTTGTCGATGCCCAAAAGCATCACATCGACCATTGCGTTTACCGAACCACCGGTGAAGTCCAACGTTCCGTTGGCGCCGCTGGAGGACGAGCCGCCCGTGGCGTTGTCGCCGATGGCCAGAAACGAGACGCGCGATGAACTGCCGTTCGTCCCGCGAAAATAGGCGGTCGGACTTTGATTGGTGAAGACCGGGTTGAATTTCACCACTACGGCCGCGCCGGAGGATTTGGATTTGCCCACGCCCATGCTGTCAATATAAAAGCCATTGGTCAGGCCAAGCAGAATGGAACTGGCTGCGCCGATGCTGTTGTCCGCTCCGTTGCCCACCTCAATGGCCTCCTCAATTTCGTGGCCTGCAACATAAACCCATCCCGTCCAGTTCGTATAGCTGGTGGTAACGCCTGGCACCATGCTGAAAGCGGTCCAGATGTAATTGGTCTTGGCTAATTGCAAAGCGCCGCCTTCCGCCGCCGTAAGGACATCCCATCCGTAACTGGGCGGGACACCCACGCCCAACCGGCTCACGTCCGCCACCAGAGTGTCCAGGTTCGACAAATTGAGGGCCGCAGCAGTGCCCGCTTGCGAAACGATGAACTGGCTGGCCGTATTGCTGACGATCAGACTCGCTCCAGGGCCGGAGACCGTGGTTCCGCCGGAGGTGCCGGAAGCAGACCCCCCCACCATTAAAGAAGCACCTCCTGCCTGCACCGATGTAATGGTGCTGTTCGTGTTGGTGATCATGAGGGAAATTCCGGGCGCGATCAACGTATTATGATAATTGGCCCCGTTGGTATATTGCAGCGAGCCGATGGTGCCGCCGAAGTTTCCGCTGACACTATCCACATAATTACTAATGACAAAGGGGGCCGCAATCGTTCCAGCCGGCCCGAAGACGACGCTGTCGGTCTGGCCGGGCACACCGGCGGTTCCGCTGCCGCCGATCCAGTTGGCACCCGTTGACCAGTTGGTGTCCGAACCTCCTGGCGTCCAGTAGGCCGTGGCCGCATCGGAGGGTGCCGCCAGCGCCAGGCCGGCAAGAGACATGAACAGAGGAATGAGTTTTCGGTAAGGAAGAGTGGATTTATTCATATAACATACAGCAAATTTAGGGATGATACTGGCGCCATCCATTTCGCTTTCATTCGGGTTATTGTTTACTATAACTACCCTCTGCGCACCAGGAAACGAAATCAAGCAAACTCACCGGTTAAATTGTGTACAACACATTGAAATATGTGCATTGCCGACTCTCCCCGGAGTCAGGGAAGTTGCAATCGGAAGTATCTTTGCCAGAGATTTGTTTGCACTGGATTCGTGAAGATGAAATTGCCGTTGCGGTCAAATTGATTGGTGGCAACCGGCAGCCACTGATTCAACGGCAGAGCGATGTTTGTCGAGGTAAGGACACAGTAAGTGCCATTGGAGACCCCGCCCGCGCCGCTCATTACAATGCTGCCGTTGCTGCCGGCAAAACTCACGCTGCCAAAACTCGGCGGGGACGGTGGTGAAACCACGAGCATGACCTTTCCGACTGTATTGCTGTTGAGACTGTAAGTATAATCCGGGAATTCTGCCGGCGTCGCGCCGAGGACCGGCTGCCCGCTCAAAGCGCCAGTGTAACTGAAGAGAGTGTAGTTGGTGGCAGTAAAACCGCCAACGGCAGCAAAGTTGAGCGTGCTGTTTAGAGTCAGGTTGCCAGTGACAGCAATGGTACTACCGTTTGTGCCAAGGGAAAAATTCTGCACGGTGGACGCAGGCAAGGCAAGGTTGCCGGTATTGGTCAAAACACTGCCGCCGAGCGTGACGGGATTGGCCGCGAGCAGATTGGTGCTGCTCATGGAGGCGGGCGCATTGTAGAAAGCCAGTGAATTGGCGCTGGCGGCTCCGGTAAGAGTCTCAACATTTCCGATCGGAAAGGTGTTGCTGATGATCACTCCGGCGTTGCACAGCGTAAAAGTCGCTCCACTGGAAAAATTAAACTTGGAGTCAATAATGTTTACGCCATAGACATTGTAAAGGTCGAACGTATTTGGAGCGTTGTTGGTGATGCAAACGAGGGTAAGGTTCGAGATGGGCCATTCGGTTGGTCCCCAAATAATCCCCCCGATGGCGCTGCCCGACCCGGAGATGATGTTCAGGTTGCTGATGGTAATATTGCTCCACCGCGGCGTGGTGGAATTGACGTTGGACGGCGTCGTAGCCAGAACTTCAGCGGGTGTAATATCGGTCGGAGTTTCGTTGATATTGTAGTAAGTCCAAATCGCCATGGGCAGGCCTACATTCGTCATCGAGAGGTTTAAGTAATTCAGGTTCACCACGGTGGTGCTTACGTCCTGGGCGCATTTCATGCGGATGCCATTGACTGTTCCATTGAAGCTGCAATTAATGACGGTCAGGTTCGTTATCCCGTCCGTCACCGTGCTGCCGATGGAAACACCGTGGCCGCTGCCAAAGGCGCAATTGCTGATGACCAAACCGTTGAGCGGGCCGGTTGAACCCAGGGCAATGTTGTCATCGCCGACGCTGATGTGGCAATTCTCAATCACGCAATTGGTGCCGACGAAATCGAGTCCGTCGGTATTGGGCGAGGTCGAAGGCGCGCTTTCCGTGAGATTGCTGATGGTGATGTTGCCCCCATTGTTTCTAATGCCACAGTGGTGGTACGGGGGGTTTTGAAAAGTAATGTCGTGAATGAAAAGGCGGTTGCAGGAATAAAGGTCAAGCAACAAGGGGCGTGCCAGCTTGCTGTTAGTGGCATAAGCCGCCCACCAGGCAGCGCCTTGTCCGTCAATTGTGCCGCCGCCGCTGATTTCCAGGTCATGGACATTGTTGCAATAGATGAATTCACCCGAGCTTCCCGGATAAGCTCCGTAGGGCAGCATTTGCAGCAGCGCGTTCGTATCCACCTGGAGGCGGATACTGTTAGACAAGTTGATTTGCCCGCTCAAAAAGGCGCCAGCTGGAATTTCGACGGTGCCACCACCCGCCATTTCGGCTGCGGCGATGGTGTTTTGGATGTTAGTCGTGTTATCTTTTCCTCCGTTGGGAATGGCCCCGTAATTGGTGACATTGAAAACATTGGCCGGAATGAAAGGCAACGCTGGATCGGCCTGAACCAAACCGGCAAAAGCTATTAACGGTGCAATTAAAAGGCCGGCTTGCTTCATGAACATGTATAGGTTGTGCTCGTATCAATCTACTTGTTTCATGGAGAATGGACAGTCCGGTTTGGGGCAAAGATGTTTGAATTTTGGGCACTGTGAGTCAGAGAAAGTCGGGACAAACTGTCCAACCCCGGCCTTCTTAAAATGCCGAATTTTCAAGGTATAATGCAGAAAAAAGCCATGTCTATTTCCGGCTAACGCTGCTAGATTCTTTTGCTGTAATGAACTGTTTCTTACCTCTCGGGAAGTACTCATTCGGAATGGGGGACCGCTTTGCGCGGCAAGCTCAGGCCCAACTGCAAGCCTGTCTTCGCGCCGCCGCCCAGGGAGTTGACATTGTCCCGGTATGGAACAAGTCCAATCGAGAGCATGTCACCATCGGCTCTGAACCCTCCGAAAGCCGCGCGGCCATTGATGCCGCGGTCAAAGCCTTGCGCTGGAGCAGGCCTTACTTTTTGGATGCCGATCATATCCGTCTGGAAACCGTCGGACGATTTCTGCCCTACGCCGATTTTTACACGATTGACGTGGCTGATTGGATTGGCCGTCCGGCGCCGCCGGAAGCCGTGCGGCTCCTGTTGGATCGCCACTCCGAATTGTTCAGCGGAAGAGCAGAGGCGGATCGCGCGACCGTAAAAAAAATCGCCGACAAATACCTGCTGGCCGTGTTGGAGGCGGGAAAAATTTACCGCCATATCGCCCAGGCGAAAGGGCGCAGCCATTTCGTGACTGAAGTTTCCATGGACGAAACCGACAGTCCGCAGACGCCGGTGGAATTGCGTGTTATCCTGGCGGCTCTGAGCGATGAGGCGATCCCCCTGCAAACCATCGCGCCCAAATTCACGGGTCGCTTCAACAAAGGCGTGGATTATGTGGGCGACCTCGTCCAGTTCGAGAAGGAGTTCAACGAGGATCTGGCCGTCATTGAGTTTGCCATCAAAGAGTATGGTCTGCCTGCCAGCCTTAAGTTGAGCATTCATTCCGGCAGCGACAAGTTTTCTATTTACGGTCCGATGCGAAGAGCCTTGCGCCGGAGCGGGGCGGGCATTCACGTCAAGACTGCGGGCACGACGTGGCTCGAGGAAATCATCGGCCTTGCCGCCGCGGGCGGCGGGGGATTGGCCCTGGCCAAGGAGATTTACGCCAAGGCACTGGAGCACATCGACGAGTTGTGCGCTCCGTACACGGCGGTGCTTGACATCGACCGCAGCCGGCTGCCGTCGGCGGCAACCGTTCAGCGCTGGGACAGCAGGCAATTTGTCTCCGCCGTGCGCCACGACCAGAAGAACCCGGCTTACAACTCAAGCGCGCGGCAGTTGTTGCATGTCGGATATAAGATTGCGGCCCAGATGGGAACTCGATACTTTCAGGCCCTGGAAAAATATGAGAGTTCCGTGGCGGCCAACGTCACTGAGAACCTGTTTGAGCGGCATGTGAAACCGCTATTTTTGGCCGGAGACTTACATGAGCTTCATAAACGAGAAATTCTTGTTGCATAACCGCGCGGGCCAACGCCTTTACCGGCAATTTGCCCAGGCGCAACCCATCTTCGATTTCCATTGCCACTTATCACCCAGGGACATCGCCGAAAACCGGCAGTTCCGCAACCTCTTTGAAATCTGGCTGGAAGGCGACCATTACAAATGGCGCGCCATGCGGGCCAACGGAGTTGCGGAGGACTTCTGCACGGGCGCGGCGGAACCGTTCGCCAAGTTCCGCGCCTGGGCGGCGACGGTGCCGCACACCCTGCGCAATCCGCTCTATCACTGGACTCATTTGGAACTCAAACGCTACTTTGGCATCGACGAATTGTTGGATGAGGAGAGCGCCGCGCGAGTTTGGAAAAAAGCCAACGAACAGTTGGCCGGCCCCGAACTCACCACACGTGGCATCCTGAAAAAATTCAACGTCACCGCCGTTTGCACCACGGATGATCCAACCGATGATCTGGCCCATCACAAAAAGATCGCGGCTGACGGCGTGGCCACGCGCGTTTTTCCCGCCTTTCGCCCGGACAAGGCCCTGGCAGTCAATCAGCCGGTGGCGTTCAACGCCTGGGTGAGCCGCCTGGAGAGCGCGGCCAACAAAGATATTTCCAACTGGAGGGATTTCGTCAGCGCCTTGCGGGCGCGGCACGATTTTTTTCATGCCCAAGGCTGCCGTCTTTCCGACCATGGCCTCAACCAATGCCCGGCCAGTCCCTGTCCGGACAAGACGGCGGCGGCGATCTTTGCCCGGGCGCGCCGCGGGCGTGCGGCTTCGCCCGAAGAGCACGAGCAATTTGCCACGAGCCTGATGCTGCATTTTGGCCGGTGGGACGCAGAAAAGGGGTGGGTCAAGCAACTGCATCTGGGCGCGCTGCGCAATAACAACACCCGGCTGCTGGAGAAACTCGGCCCGGACACCGGGTTTGACTGCATTGGGGATTTCCCGCAAGCCCAATCTCTGGTGCGTTACCTCGATTTGCTGGAGCGGGAGGACCGCCTGCCCAAGGTCATCGTTTATAATAATAATCCTGTTGACAACTATCTTTTTGCGACTGTCATCGGGAGTTTTCAAGGCGGCAAGGCGCCTGGCAAACTGCAATTTGGCTCCGGCTGGTGGTTCATGGACCAGAAGGAAGGCATCGAGTGGCAACTCAACGCGCTGTCCAACATCGGCTTGCTTTCGCGTTTTGTCGGCATGGTGACCGATTCCCGCTCCTTCATGTCCTATCCCCGCCACGAATACTTCCGCCGGGTGTTGTGCAATCTCATTGGCCGGGAAGTGGAACGGGGTGAATTACCCGACGACGAGGCCCTGCTCGGCACCATGATCCGCAACATCTGCCACGACAACGCCCGCCAATACCTGGCCCTCCCGGAGAACGACACGAAAGGCCGCCCGAAGGAACCTCTCAGTCGCTTGATTCATTAGATTAACAGGAAATAATTGCCCGACGTCCCCGCGACGCGGTCAAAACCGCCACGGGGATGGATCGCTATCAGTTCCTTTGCGTTATTCTCCGAGGGTCTTGCCACCAATCCATAGCGCATTTTTTTCCTTTTTCCTTGCCATTAAATGACGAAGGAGATAGCGTGTCTCATTGTCATTTGGATTTGCGCCGGGAATTGTTGTCTGTAAACGCGCAATTCTTGTGCGTTTTTAACTGAATTTATCTGCCGCAACCTTAGAAAAATGTAAACACTGGAACCGCCCGCAGTCATCCAACCCAACAATTATGAAGAAATCATTATTAATCAGTTCGTGCCTGTTTTTATCGCTAGCTGCCAGTAACGCGAGTGCGCAGACCACCGAGTGGTGGGACAACAACGGGGCCTCCGCCGCAACCAGCGGCACTTGGGACACCACTTCGTCTTTCTGGAGCACCACTTCGGCATTAAGCGCCTCACCGACTACCTTTTCCAGCGGCAACTACGCTATCTTTGCTGCGGGCACCACCACCATTAGCGCCCTTACCATCACCGTGTCGGATGCCGAATCCTGCGAGGGCATCGGGGATGGAACTACCAGCACTGGAACAGCTTCCGGCGCTCCGATTACCACCCTGACCTTCTCTGGTGCCGGGTCGATTAACCTTCCGGCCGGGACGTGGCCGTTCGAATGCGGTATTGCCGGTAATAATCTTAGCATCAATCTCCCGATTGCCGGATCGGGTGGAATCATCCAGCACGGCGGTGGCCAGCTCTCTTTGTACGGCAACAATACTTACTCGGGCGGAACTACAGCGACCGGGGGTCAAATTATTAATTACAACAACAATAACTCCTTCGGCACGGGCCCTGTAAACATTAATACGGGTGGATCGACGTCCCTTTTAAACACTTCGGGCAGCCTTCTTACGCTCACAAATGCATTTACAATAAATAATGGCGGCAACATTTTAAATTTTGGCAACGGAAACACGATTTGCAGCGGCCCCTGGACTCTTCAGGTAACACCACAACTCAAGAACAACAGCGGTAGCGCACCCTTGACTATTTCCGGCGTAATAAGCGGTGCTTTTGGTATCGACCTGCAATGCAACAACAACCCGGGCGCGCTCAATACCTTCAGCGGGGCAAACACCTATACCGGCCCGACAAGCATTGGGGCAGGAGCCATAGGCGGCACGACAATTCTGTCCGTTTCTTCCATCAACAGCGTCACCACTCCCCCGCAACAATCCAGCAGCAGCCTGGGCGTGCCTTCCTCCGTGGCCAACGGCACCATTGCCATTGGAGCCACTTCCTACGGCTGCACCCTGATCTACACCGGCTCCGGCGAGACCAGTGACCGCGTGATCAATCTTACCGGCACCACCGGCGCGGCCACCATTGAAATGGACGGAACTGGCCCTCTCATTCTTACCAGCCCTGTCACCGTTACTACTGCCGGAGCCAGGACCTTGACATTGCAAGGCACCAGCTCTGCGGCCAATTCGATCAGCGCCATTCCGGACAGCTCTTCGGGCAAGACAACTCTGACCAAGGCCCAGGCCGGAACCTGGGTGCTCTCCGGCACCAATACCTTCACCGGCAACACAACGATCAGCGCCGGCACGCTCACCATTGGCGGCGCTGGCGAACTGGGCAGCACCGGCTCGTACGCGGGTACCATTAGCGATGCGGGAGCGTTCACCTACAACAGCTCGGCCAACCAGACATTGACGGGAGTTATTTCCGGGGCGGGCGCGCTTACGGAAAGCGGTCCCGGCGGCTTGACCTTGTCTGCCGTGAATACCCGCACCGGCTCCACGACCATCACCGCCGGCACGCTCACCATTAGCGGTTCGGGCGTCTTGGGTGGCAGCGGTGGCACATACGCAGGCGCCATCGCCAACAGTGGAACGCTTGTTTACAAGAGCTCGGCCGCGGAAACCTTTTCGGGAATTGTATCAGGGGCAGGCATATTGACCGAAAGCGGTTCCGGCACTCTCACCTTGACCGGGGCCGATACCTTTACCGGCCCGATTACGATCACCGGGGGCACCCTTGCCATTGGTGGATCGGGCAAATTGAACGGCGGCACGTATGCCAACACCATTTCCGATGCGGGAACTTTCACCTTCAACAGTTCCTCCGCACAAACCTTGTCGGGGACCATTTCCGGAACAGGCGGCGTTACGGAAAGCGGCTCGGGCGCATTGACGTTGACGGCAGCCGATACCTATACCGGCACGACAACGATCGGTGCAAACAGCACTCTATACTTAAGTGGCGCTGGGTCCATCAACAACAGCGCGACGTTGAGTATTGCCGCCGGCGGAACCTTTGATGTTTCGGCCCTGCCTTCGCCATATACTGTAAGCAGCACGAGCTTGATTGCCGCCGGCTCCGCCTCTGCGGCAGCCACCATCAACGGCGCTTCCGGTGGAGTCATCAACTTGGGGTCACAACCGATTTCATTGTCCTTCACGCCCACATCTTTCACCGGCGATAATTCTCATCCGGCCCTGAGCATCCCACAATCCCTTCAATTGTCCGGGAATGTCATCACCGTCAGCAACGCAACCGCGACGCCGTTGGGGGTTGGCAACTATACCTTGATCCAGGCAACCGGCGGAACAACCGGTACACCCAGCCAATATGTCGCCGTCACCGGCGCTGGACTGGCCGCCGGCGCCTACGCCGCGGTTCAAGTCAGCGGTGGAAACGTGGTTTTGGTGGTGACGCAGGCTGCTACGACAAATCCGACGTGGAACGGCAACGATTACGGCACCAGCCCCGACTGGAGCGACAGCCTGAACTGGGTGAGCGGAGTGCCGGACGCGACGGGCGACCAGGTCATTTTTGACAACACGACCGGTCCCCAGACACCCGTCATGGACAGTTCTTATTCTGTTTATTCCTTAACTTTTGCAAGCGGCTGCTCATCCGATGTCTTGGCGGCTTCCGGCGCCAACAGCCTGACGATCGGCAGCGCTGTGACCAACGCCTCGGGTGTTTTGCAAACCATCGCCATGCCGGTGCAGCTTGTCGATCTTGGCAGTCCTACAGTCGCGTCCGCCTGGAATACCGGCTCTGGGGGTATCACGGTCAGCGATCCCATTTCTGATTTGGGGACTGGCTTGACGCTCTCGGGCACGGGTCCATTGACCTTGACTGCAACCAATAACTATACCGGCCCGACGACTATCGCCAGCGGCAGCACACTTTCTTTGGGCGGATCGGGGGCATTGGGCGTTACCGCCACCGCGACAAATTATACGGGCAATATCGCCATTGCCAGCACTGGAATATTCAATTACAACAGCTCGGCCGCGCAGACTTTGACAGGAATTGTTTCCGGGGCAGGTCAATTGCAACAAAACGGGCCCGGCCCGCTCACATTGAACACAAACGATACCTTTAGCGGCGGATTGACGATCGCCCCAAGCACCACTTTAACCATCAGTGGCACGGGTGGAATAAACAATGGCGCGGCCAATCTCATTTCCGACAATGGAACATTTGTTTACAACAGCACGGCCAACCAGACCCTTACGCAGATTATCTCGGGGTCAGGCGCGGTGACTCTGGCGGGCGGTGGCCAGACTACCACGGTCACCTTGGCCGGCAGGAACACCTACACGGGCATAACTACCATTGAAAACTGCTCGCTGGTCATCACCAATGATATCAACTTGGGGACCGCTCCGGGTTCCGTCGTTGCCAATCAGTTGACCATGAACTGCGCCATTGTCAACGGGACGAACTATTTGGATTACGGCCTTCGTTTCCAAACCACTTCCGGCGCCATTAACGCCAATCGAGGCATTTATCTGGGTGCAAATGGCGGAAGTATCAACGTCCAAAACGGGGTCACGCTGACCAACTTTGAAGTCATTTCCGGCCCGGGCGCTTTCTATGCCAGCCCCAATGCTTCCGCCGGCTATGGAACCATCCTGTTGAGCGCCCTCAACACCTACACTGGCCCGACCTTTATTGGCGCGGGCAACTTGAATCTGGGTCTGAGCGGCGCTCTGCCCACCGGGACGCCTCTGACTATTGGTTCATCCTTCCAGGGCGCGGCAAACGGTTCATTTTTTAACATGTCAGGCTTCAGTCAGACCATAGGTCCGCTGGCCAGCAGCCCGGGTTTAGGCGCGACTGGCGTCGGCCTTCCCACCGTCGCGACTGGCGGGGGCGCGTTGACGGTCTTTGAGACCAACATTTCCACTACATTCGCGGGCGTCATCACAGGGGCCGGCAGCCTCACCCTGACAGTTCCGCCGGGAGGCACAGCGAGCGAATTGATCTTAAGCGGCACCAATACTTATACCGGCGCAACGACGATCAACGCGGGCGCGGAATTGGGGTTGACCGCCAACGGCGCCATCAGCAACTCTGCGTCGATTAACATTGCCGCAGGCGGAACCTTCGATGTGTCGGGTCTGACTCCGACTCCTTTCACGTTGAGCGCCAGCACCGCCTTGAATGCCAGCGGCATTGGCACAGGGTCCTCGGCGGCCGCAATCAAGGGCGCGTCCGCTGGCGCGGTCAACCTGGCTTCACGGCCGATTAACTTGACCTACACGCCCGCTGGCACCAGTGGCGATGCGACCGATCCGGCCCTTTATATCTCCCAAGGCGCCCTGACGCTGAGCGGAAACTTGATTACAGTCAACAATGCTGGTTCGACTTTGGGCGCAGGCGTCTATAATTTGATTCAAGTGGCCGGCGGAACCATAAATGGAGTTCCCTCTGCCACCGCCAACGTCACGGGAGCCGGCATAGCGGCGGGCGCCACGGCGGCCATATCCGTCAATGGTGGGAATGTGATCCTGAGCGTTGTGTCCGCGACTCCGCCGACTCCGACAATCACGGGCGTCAGTCTGAACGGGACGCTGTTGACGATTACCGCGACCAATGGTGCGGCCAACGGACCTTATGCGCTGCTGGAAAGCACGAACGTGGCGCTGCCATTGACTAATTGGACAGTGCTGATGAGCAACTCGTTTGACGCGAGTGGAAATATCAACTTCTCAACAAACATCACAACCAATGCGCACGAGTTTTACATCATCCAGCAGCCCTAACGGAGTCTTGAAATAGTCTATCGGACCCCGCGTGAAGGCGCGCGGCCGATAGGATTTTCTCGGAAATTCCATGTCCGGTAAGCCCGGTGTTCGCGCCGGGCGAAGAGGATTAAGGTTGTGGGAGGACTCGACTTTCGGGGCGGGGCGGGCCTATTTTTTAGGAATGGCGCAGAGAATAACTTTGGGGCATTCGCCCGATCCGGATGACGCTTTTATGTTTTATGGGCTGGCCCGTGAACTGATTCCGACGGGCGGCTTGCAGTTCGAACATATTTTGCAGGATATCCAGACGCTCAACCAACGGGCCACCAAGGGGGAATTGGATATTACGGCAATCAGTATTCATGCTTACGCGTATGTGAGCGGGCAGTATGCTTTGCTCCCAAGCGGGGCCAGCATGGGCGACGGCTATGGGCCGATGTTGGTGGCCAAAAAGGCGCTCAGCCGGGCGGATCTGGCCCGTACTCGAATCGCTGTGCCGGGGACAATGACGAGCGCTTTTCTGGCGCTGCAACTTTGGTTGCAATTACCGGCGGACAAAATCAATTTTGTGGTGGTGCCGTTTGACAAGATTTTCCAGGCGGTCCACTCGGGCCAGGCCGGGGCGGGGTTGATTATTCATGAAGGTCAGTTGACCTGGAAAAAAGAAGGTTTGACGGTTTGCCAGGATTTGGGTGTGTGGTGGCAGGGGGAAAATGACGGGCTGCCGCTGCCTTTGGGCGGAAACGTCATTCACAAGCGATTTCCGGCGGCGACGCGGTCAGTCATTGCCCGTATTCTGACGGACAGCATCCAATTCGGTCTCGATCACCGGGCTGAGGCTGTGGCCCATGCCTTGCGTTACGCGCGGGACATGGGGCGGGATTTGGCGGATCAATTCGTCGGCATGTATGTCAATCATTGGACGCTGGATTACGGCGAGAAGGGACGGGCCGCCATCAAGCGCTTCCTGGGGCAGGCTCATGAAAGGGGATTGATCCCGTGCGCGCCGGAGTTGGATTTTGTCGCATAAGCTGAAATCCAGCTTGCCGCGGTAGAACTGTTTTTCATAGAAGACCAAATCTTTGTTGAGTTTTTTGAGGTCGGCGTCTTTGGGGACGATGGCCAGACTCCAGGCGGGACGCTGTTGCATTTTATCAATCGCCTCGAAGAGCACTCTGGCGCCGTCGGTGGAGAGCGCGCAATGAAGGGCGTCCCTGGCGCCGGCTTTGACGGATTCTTCCCACTCTTGGGGTGTCAACAGGTCGTTGATGGAAATTATTTTTTGGCCCGGGGCGGCCAACTGGGCGGAGTATTTGTTGAAGTGGCCCAGGTAGTGATGGGATAAATTAATGGCCAGCATCATGCCGACCATTTGGTTGAAATAACTTGCCTGCTCGTTAAGCACCTTCACTGTCCAGAAGCGGGCGTCAACGATGTCCACTGGATGGAAAGCGAGATCGTCTCCAGCCGCCTGCGCCAGAGACTGCACGTATTGATCGAAGAAACCCGGGCGAAAACGGTTGACGGCTTTGGCATGGGACAAACGGTTGGCAAGATCAATGAAACCCGCTGAGACAGAAACGCGTCCCATGATTTTGTCGTCTTCCTGGCTGGTAATGGGCTCAACTTGGGGAATGACTTGCTGCTGCAACGCGACGGGCTGCGGCGCCAATAGTTTGCCCAGTTCCTGGGGCAAGGCTTGGCAAAGATCGCCTCCTTGTTCCAACGCGACAGCAAAACCGTCCGGATAAGTCTGTTGCGGGACGAGGGAATCGGCCGACCCCGTTAAGGCGGCGGCAAGAAAAACGGCTGCAATTTTGGTTTTCATTTCAGCAATTTGTCCGGAACAAACGATCCGACGATATTGGCCTTTTTAACCCGCGCTCAAACTGGAGGATTACTTCCAGCCTTTCCCATGGTTACTCTGATGGAAAGGAGTATAGCGTGATTGACAGGCGGGACAAGAGCGAAAGCGCCGCCCGGGTCCATAGCCTTCCCTCAGCTTTTTTGGTAGGGACGCCTCGCCGAGGCGTCCAGGGAGGCCGCGCGGCAGCGCAGCACTAGCGCGGTTTAAATAAAACTGTAGCCACAAAAATGTCTCAAAGCGCGATAAAATGATTCGACGGTCGTAGCGCAGACTTCCAAGTCTGCCGTGCCGCAGGTGTCCCAACCTGCGGATGATCCGCCGATTTGGAAATCGGCGATACGGCAGGTTTGGAAACCTGCGCCACAAATCTGCATCCGTCGGCAGGTGGTATGAATTCTTTGCGGTCCCGCGGCTACAGTATTTCTTAAACCGCTCTA
>Ga0182030_10006633_pt1 | contig 24357 bp, 21 predicted proteins | sample 812S3MmetaG_FD_121299 | JGI IMG/M metagenome (GOLD analysis project Ga0182030, IMG submission 121299) | Permafrost microbial communities from Stordalen Mire, Sweden - 812S3M metaG (Illumina Assembly) | ecosystem: Environmental > Terrestrial > Soil > Wetlands > Permafrost | place: Sweden...
GGGCGCTTGAATCCTGCCTCCGATTATGGCATGAGCCGCCGGACGGCGGGCGTACCTCGGGGAATGCCAAGCATTTTACGAAAGACGGGCCGAAGGACGGGCCGAAAGGCGAAAATTTGGACGGTCGCGCTATAGTGGATGTAGGAGATCCGCGCAATCACCCACCTTGGACCACTGCACGAATGCAAGCGAGCCGCCGGAAGGCAATGGCTATCGCGCAGTTTGGGTTTCGATAAGGTCGGTTTGAGATTTCTACCGGTAGCGCGGATTCTTGCGCGCCCTGGAACCGCTGCGGAGGCTCGCCGCATCCAAACATAGTAGGTAGGCGGGCGCAAGGTTTGCGGCTCGCGGAGCGGAGACGGAACAGAGAGGATTTTATATGGCAGGTCGTGGAGCACCGACGTTCCAGAAACGTCAAAAAGAACAGAAGCGCAAAGAGAAGCAGCAAATCAAGGACGAGAGGCGCGCCGAACGCAAGAAGGGCGAGGGTGAGAGCGAAACGCATGCTCCCCTGGAACTCCTCGACGGGCCCATTCTCCACAACGAGCCCGATCCGCTGGATCGCGAACCACCACAACCGTAGGGGCCAATGGCCAAGCGCCACTGGCCAAAGGTGGCCCAGCGCGCGCAGGAATAGCCCGGCGCGCAAATCGGAAACGGGAAAGGGCCGGAACCCGTCGTTCTTTTGTCTTATGAATACTTGTATCTTGCGAACGCCGTGGCGCAAGACGGTGACCAAGACTGCCAACGATGAAGACGGCCAGGAATTCCTATAGCGCGTTCGTATTTCTCTCGGTCGGGCTTGCGGCCGCCGCACAAACACAGGACAGCGCCGCCGTTCCCGTCGCGAAGCAGATGACGCCCGGAGCGACGAAAACGGGATCGATGGACGGTCTGCCCTACGTCTGGATTCAGCCCGGGAAATTTATCATTGGATGCTCGCCGCGCGACTCCGATTGCCTCGCCGACGAAAAGCAAATCCACGAAGTCACCCTCACATCCGGCTATTGGATCGGCCAGACCCCGGTGACGCAGGAAGCCTACGCGCGCGTAGCCGGAAAAAATCCAAGCCATTTCAAAGGCGCGAAGCTTCCGGTGGAATCCGTGAAGTGGGGCGAAGCGCAAGCATATTGCCAGGCCATCGGAGGCAGGCTCCCTTCGGAGGCGGAATGGGAATATGCGGCCCGAGGTTCGAATCCCTCGGTGCGCTACGGCGCGCCGAATTCGATTGCGTGGAACAAAGACAATAGCGGCAATAAGACGCATCCCGTCGCGCAAAAAAATCGCAACGGTTTCGGATTGTACGACACGCTTGGCAATGTTTGGCAATGGACGGCGGATTGGTACGGCGCCTACGCCGCCGCGCCCGCGAAAGATCCGTTGGGCGTAACCGGTGGAAGGGCTCGCGTGGTTCGCGGCGGCTCCTGGGCGGATTCTACGATCTATCTCCGCGCCTCGGCGCGCGATGGCGTGGCGCCCGACGAACGCATCGACACCGTTGGATTCCGCTGCGTCAGTTTTCCATCGTTCACCGCGCTCGATCAAGCCGTGTCCGTCGCCGGCGGCAGCGGATCGGTCGACGTGGCGCTTCCGGAAGGTTCCGCGTGGACCGCATCGAGCGACGGCAACTGGATTACCTTCTCGCCGGCCTCAGGCACCGGCAACGCGACGATCAACTATAAGGTTGCGCCCAACACAGGCGCCGCACGCACGGCCAAGATAACGATTGTCGACACGTCGTTCTCCGTGGAGCAACAAGCGGCGGCGATTCCCGGGCTTGCGCTCATCGGCTCTGTGCCCGATGTGGTTGCGCAGCAAAATTGGACCACCACGTTTAACCTTGTAAATCCAGGGTCGAATAAAGGTGACGCGCCGGTGCTCGCCAGGGTGAGCTTGTTGGAAGATCCAGGCACTCCATTGACCATGCCGCTCGCGTTTCCTCAGATGGACGCGGGCGCGCTGCGAAACGGATCTTCACTCGATCGCACGCTCGCGCCGCACGCTTCGCTCGTCATCGCCTCGGCCGGTCCGGCGAGCGGGCCTTTCGTGACCGGATCGGCACAGGTGGCGGCCACTGGCCGCATCGACGGATTCGCGATCTTAAAAATGATGCCGGGTGCGCAAGAAGCCGTCGTGCCGCTCGAAACACGCAGCGCAAAATCGTATGTGCTGGCCTATGACAACACGGAGGACGCCGGGCTCGGCATATCGGTGGCGAACGTTTCGGCGCAGGCGGCCAACGTCGGCGTGGTGATTCGCGATTCCTCGGGCGCGCAGATCGGCAGCGGGACGCTTACGATCGCGGCCAACGGCCACAACTCGTTCGCCTTGGCCACGCAGTATCCTGTGACGGCGGAGAAACGCGGAACTCTTGAATTAACAGCGGAATTTACAACTTCGGAGGCAGGCCGCATCAGCGTTCTTGGATTGCGCACGACGCCCGTGAAGACGGAAAAGGGAACGACGGTGACGCTGGCTACGATCCCTGCATTGGTGCGCCCCGCCTTGCTTCATGAAGTGACTCGTGCGAAATCCGGCGGCGGATCGATGGCGCAGATCGCCACCGGCGACGGCTGGCAATCCACGTTCGTACTGGTGAACCTGGGCGCAAGCGCGGCGCGCGCGGATCTCGCGTTTTTCGACGATGCCGGAAAGCCTCTGGAAATTCCGCTGCAGTATCCGCTCGCGGGAAAGAGCGAAAACGCGACTGCGTCGTCCCTTCAATCTACGGTTCATCAGACCTTGGCGCCGGGCGCAATGTTGTTCCTGAAATCCGCAGCGCCCGCCGAGAAATCCGCGGCGTCGATTGGATCCGCGCAGGTGACGTCCGACGGCGACGTGGGCGGATTCGTCATTCTTCGTTTCCATCCCAGCGGTCAGGAAGCCGTCGTTCCGTTGGAAGATCGCGACGGGATGGGTTACATTCTCGCGTACGACAACACCGATGGAACCACGACCGGCGTGGCGATAAACGCTGTATCCGCCCAGGCCATTCGCATCCCTGTCGTGATTCGCGACGATCAAGGAGTGCAGATCGCTGCGGGAGAGCTTCCGCTGGCGGCCAATGGCCACAGCGCTTTCAACCTGGCGACGCAATTTCAGCAAACGGCGGATCGCCGGGGCATCGTCGAATTCAGTGTGCCCGAGGGCAGCCGCATCGGAGTGGTGGGAATCCGCACGCCCGCGGCGCACACGTTTACGACGCTGCCTGCTTTCGCGCAATAGGACGTCGCATCGATCGAGCGGAATAACCTACCTGCGTCCGCGTCGGCTCAGATATTGCTTAACAATCTCGGTGAGGAGTCCCTCTGGCCCGACTCCTTTCCTGGAGGCTTCCGTTTCCAGGAGGTCCGCTAATTCACCCGACAGCGTGAATTGACGCGGCGGCCTGAATCCACCCTCTGTAATGATTCCAGCCGCCTTTAGTGCCGCTCGGCATTCAATAGATCGCCAGTTGTAAGCGGCCCTAATATCACGAAAGGGGAGGGTCGGGCCAGGTGGGGATTTTTCAGATTTTTCAAGCTGTCCTCGAAACGTCCGCCAGCTCCTTCTCCGGACGCCTCGGAGCCCCAAGCCCCGTGGGCTATATTTCATGAAGGAGTATCATGCCAACTACCAGACACTGTCCCCATCGAATCGGCGTCCTCTTTGCCGGAGCGCTGCTATGCTTCGCGACTTGTGAAATCGCTCGCGCCCAGTCCGCAGACGACGCCATGCTGCAGGCCGATCGCTCCTTCATGCAGGCCGTGACGAAGGCCGATTCAGCGGAGCTCGCGAAAATTCTCGATGCTGATTTTACGTGGACCGATTCCGCAGGCAAGATGTGGAGCAGAGCGCAAGTCTTGCAGTCCATTCCGAAGCCGATCCTGGCAAACGAAGGCGGAGCGGAGCGGAAGCAATACAGCTATGGCGAGCTGGGCGATGTGCAGATGAACTCCGGCCGCTCCCATGCGCTGCGCGTGTGGGCCAAGCGTGCGGAAGGTTGGAAGTTGGTGGTCTACCAGGAAGTGATGTCGCTCGCGGTGGCTCCGACGTTTGCGCCCGGGGCGGGGAAGGATTGCGAGAATCCATGCAAAGGCATCCCGTTCCAGCCGGCGAATGAAACCGATCGGCAGGTGGCCGCGGCGTATTCCAAACTGGAGACGGCGGCGATGGCGAAAAATTCCGCCGTCTTCAGCACCATGGTCGCCGATGAATTCGTCGCCGCTAGTTCCAATAGCGATAAGATCGTCGGCAAGCGCGAGCGCATGGACGATTTCGATCATTCGAAGAACGCGGGCGTCGCACCCACGCCGCTCAAGACTGCACGCATGTTCGATTTCGGCGATGCCGTGCTGATGACATCCGATCATGTGCCGGATCGCGGCAAGCCTCTGCGTGTCACGCGAGTCTGGGTGCGTCGCAATGGCAACTGGGTGGAGACGCTGAGTTACCAGACCTCCGTGCAAGAAGGCGCGCGTTAAATTCGCTCAATCATTGGATCCAGCAGTATCCGGCGGAATCCAAATCTTCGGATGCTCGGCAGGGACCCGTAACTATGCGGCCTGGCGAGCAGTCTAAATACATGGAGGCACTGTGAAAAAATTAGCAGCTGCAGTAGGGGTTTTCTCGATCGTTTCTCTTTCCGCGTTCGCGCAACAGAAGGGCGGCCACATTCCGTCTCACGGTCCCGCTCCCGCGCGCGCCGCGCAGCCCGGGCGTCCTGCACCGGCGCCTGCCACAAAACCCGATAAGCCGGGCCATCCGATGGCGCCGCACGTCGACGGGAACAAGTGGGTCGGACACGATACGGGCCGGGACGACGCGCGTTTGCACATGGATCATCCGTTCGAGCATGGACGCTTCCCGGGAGGCATCGGCAAAGGACACGTCTGGCGGCTGGCCGGCGGCGGTCCCGCGCGTTTTGGATTCGGCGGGTTCTTCTTCGGCGTCGCGCCGTTTGAATTCGCTTTGTGCGACGGCTGGCTGTGGGATAGCGATCAGATCGTGATCTACGACGATCCGGATCACATCGGCTGGTATCTCGCTTACAACGTGCGGCTCGGGACGTACGTCCACGTGAACTATTTGGGCGCCTGACGGACAGAAACGGTTGCGAGTCCCGAGCGGAACGGTGCGCGGGGCTCGTGCCTACAACTCGAGATTGCCGCGATACAGCATGTCCTTGAGCGTGAACTTGCATTTCAGCTCCAGCGGGCCGATTTTAGTGACGAACGTTACCTGCTTGTCGTCCGGCATGATCGGGAACACGCGCGAAAAATAGAACAGCGTGCCGGGCGGCGAAAACGGCGTGCGGTGCGAAAGCTCCACGCGCTTGAGTTCTATTGCATCGCCTTTGCGTTCGATTCTCGTGCGTTCCTGCAAGATATCAAATTTGGTTTTGCGTTCGTCCTCGGAATCCTGATCGGAGGGCGCCGCGTTGGGGACGTCGCCAAACACATTGATGATGTAGTACTCGGATAGTGCGACGGTCACCTTGGTGTCGCCGAGCGCTTCGCGCACCGGCAACGCCGAATCCCAACGCACGGTGGCTTTCCACTTGCCGGTGAACTCGGCGGTCGGATTGCTGCCGGTCTGATTGGCCACGCCTCCACGCCGCATCGGCACGCTGCGGGTCATGATCGGACCGCTCTGCGCGGTATTGTCGATCGAGGCGTCTTTGGCCCAGGGCGACTTGGTCATCAGCCGCTCCATTTCTTCCTTGGACCAGGCACTGGGTTGTTTCTGATCCCAAAACTCGCCTGCGAACCCCCATGCCGGGTTCAGGGCGCTTGCGGAGGCGATGCCGAGGGCGACGAGTGCGCTACGCCGAGTGATCCGCGGATCACCCGTATTTAAATGAGCTAGCGCTAAATTGCTTGGCATCAGCATGTTGACGTGACCACTCGGTCTGGAGTTACTGCCCTCGAGTCTATTATGGCGCATTCCTTCCACGAAGGCAGGTAACGCGATAGGCCGCCCGCGCGTCAACATTCGATAAGGTATTCTTGGCGCACTTGGCAAGCGGCGTAATCTAACATGACGAAGATCCGTCAGTCTGATTACTGCGCCGGCTTTCTGTGCCAAGATTAAATTGATGTCGGCGTTTTTGAGGCAGGAGTTGAGGCCAGAGGGGATTTTGTAAGCGTATGAGAATTTGTGTCTTGGGTGGTGACGGTTATTGCGGCTGGGCGACGGCTCTCTATTTGTCGAAGAAGGGGCACGTCGTCAGCATCGTCGATAATTTTGTTCGCCGCCAATGGGACCACGAACTTGGCGCGCAGACTCTGACGCCCATTCAGCCCCTGGCGGAACGCTTGAAGGTTTGGCAGCGCCTGACGGGAGAGACGATCGAATCGTACTTCGGCGACGTCAGCGATTACGACTTTCTGGCGTCGGTGATCGAATCGTTCCGCCCCGATGCCGTCGTGCATTTCGCGGAACAGCGCTCGGCGCCCTATTCGATGATCGACCGCAAGCACGCCGTGTACACGCAAACCAACAACGTGGTGGGCACGTTGAACCTGCTGTTTGCGCTCCACGAGATTCAGCCCGACTGCCACTTGGTGAAGCTCGGCACGATGGGCGAATATGGAACGCCGAACATCGATATCGAAGAAGGCTACATCACCATTGAGCACAACGGCCGTAGCGACGTTTTACCGTTCCCCAAGCAACCAGGCTCGTTCTATCACCTTTCGAAAGTGCACGACAGCCACAACATGATGTTCGCCTGCAAGATTTGGGGGCTGCGCGCCACCGATCTCAACCAGGGCGTGGTCTACGGAACCATGACCGAAGAAGTAGCGATGGACGAGGCGCTGATCAACCGCTTCGACTACGACGAAGTGTTCGGCACGGTGCTGAATCGTTTCTGCACCCAGGCCGCTGCCGGCCACCCGCTCACCGTTTACGGCAAGGGCGGACAGACGCGCGGATTCCTCGACATTCGCGACACGGTTCGCTGCATCGAAATCGCCTGCCTGAATCCGGCCAAGCCGGGCGAGTGCCGCGTGTACAACCAATTCACCGAGCAATTTTCTGTGTTGGAACTGGCGCACATGGTGCAGGCTGCAGCCAAGGAAATGGGATTGCCCGTGGAGATCGACCACCTGGAGCCACCGCGCGTGGAATTGCAGGAGCATTACTACAACGCGAAACATTCCAAGCTGATCGATCTCGGTCTGAAACCGCACCAGCTGTCGGATTCGCTGCTCGATTCGCTGATGAACATCGCGATGAAGTATCAGGATCGCATCGACCGTTCGCTGTTCCTTCCGCAGGTCAACTGGCGGAGTTCGAACAACGAACGGCGTGCGCGCTCCTCAGCCGCTGCGCTTTCCGAAACCGCGCGATAATAGCCGGGTAACCGCTCCGCTCGCCGCGCCGCTACTCGTAACCCGGCGCCGGTGAAGTGTCGCGCTCCATCGAATGCGTCTCAATCTCTATTTGCTCCTGCTCCTGTTTGCGGGTGCGATCTATATCGGCTGCATGGTTTCTCCTCCGTCGTTGATGGACGATGTGGACGCCGTGCAGGCGCAGATCGCGAGCAACATGCTCACCTCGCACGATTGGGTGACGGCGCGTCTGGCGGGCGTGGCGTATCTCGAAAAAGCCCCGCTCATTTATTGGCTGATCGCGATTTGCTACAAGCTCTTCGGCGTCTACGATTGGGTGGCGCGGATTCCCATCGTACTGGCCGCGCTGCTGCTAGCGCTGGTGACGGCGGCGTTCGGAACGTGGGCTTTTAACCGTCGCGCCGGATTCTACGCAGGATTGTGCGTCTCCACCTGCGTCGGATTGTTTCTGTTCACCCGTATTCAGATTCCCGACGTGATGCTCACCGGAAACATTGCGCTGTCGATGTGGGCGTTCTTGCGGGTGATTGATTTTGCGGAAGGCGAAAATGCCGAACGGCGGCCGGGCCTGTGGGCCTTTGTGTTCGCCGCCAGCCTCGGCGTCAGCCTGTTGTGGAAGAGTTTGATTGGCGCCGTTTTTCCCGTGGCCGCCTGCCTCATCTATCTGGCGATCACCGGTCAGTTGTTGCAAGCCCGCGTGTGGAAACGTATTCGTCCGTTCAGCGGACTCGCCATCGCGCTCGCGATCGCCGCGCCGTGGCATATTCTCGCCGCGCTGCGCAATCCTCCGTTTATCGATTTAACGATGCACAGCACGCCCGGCGAATATCACGGCTTCCTGTGGTTCTATTTCATCAACGAGCAGCTGCTGCGCTTCCTCAACCTGCGCTCCCCGCGTGATTACGACACCGTCCCGCGCGTGTGGTTCTGGCTGCTGCATCTGGTGTGGCTGTTCCCGTGGAGCGTCTATCTTCCGGCCATTTTAAAAGAACCGTATCGGCCGGCGGATCGCGCCGGGAAAACGCGCTTGCTGGCGCTGTGCTGGGCTGGATTCGTCCTTGTGTTTTTCACGTTCTCCACGACGCAGGAATATTATTCCATGCCGTGCTATCCGGCGCTCGCGCTGCTGCTCGGTTCGGCGATGGAACAGGGCGGCGTGTGGGTCACACGGGGGACGCGCATTCTTTCCGCGATTCTTTCGCTCGCTGCCCTCGCCTGCTTCGGCTTGTGGTTTGCCGTGCGGGGGCTTCCGACGCCCGGCGATATTTCGGTGGCGTTGAGCCAGCATCCCGGCGCGTATACGCTTTCGCTGGGCCACATGGGAGATTTGACCATCCCCTCATTTGCGTACTTGCGCGCTCCGTTGCTGGTGGCCGCGGTGGCGTGTTTGATTGGAGCTCTGGGAACGTTGTGGGGCCGCTCTGAATCAAAAGCTTCGGCACATCGCGCGTTCTTATCCGCCGCTTTAATGACGGTGCTCTTCTTTCAAGCCGCGCGTATGGCGCTCGTCGTGTTCGATCCGTACATGTCCTCGCGGCCCCTGGCGAACGCGCTGTTGCAGTCTCCGAAGGGCCGCCTCATTGTCGATCATCATTACTACACGTTCTCCTCGGTGATCTTTTACGCGGACCCCGTCTATCCGGAGCGCGACACGCTGCTGCTCAACGGCCGCTTCAACAATCTGGTCTACGGTTCCTATGCTCCCGACGCGCCGGATGTGTTTATAGATGACGCCCAATGGACAGAGCGATGGATGAGTCCGGATCGCTATTACCTGGTCCTGATGCCCGCCGCGCTGCGCCGGTTGCAGAAGCTCGTTCCAGAGGACCAACTGGTCACGGTGGCAGCGAGCGGTGGAAAGGTGCTGCTTACCAATCATCCGATAGGTTCTAGTAACCTCAAATGATGGCCGTTGTCCTGGGGATTGCAGCGATCCCTTTTATTTATTACTGCATCGTACTTTTCAGCTCTTGGCGATTTTTCGGCCAGCCTGCGGACGCGCAAGACCCGGCGTTTCATCCGCCCGTCAGTATCCTGAAACCGTTTCGGGGCCTGGATCCGGACGCCTACGAAAATCTCGCGAGCTTCTGCCGCCAGGACTATCCCGACTACGAACTGGTGTTGTGCGTCGATCCCGACGACGACCAAGTGAACGAGATGGTGGAGCGCGTGAAACGCGATTTTCCCAAGCGCTCCATCCGCGTGCTGCCCGGTTCGGGACGCGTGGCGACCAACGATAAAGTCGCGAAGCTGGCGCGGATGGTCGCCGAGGCCTCGCACGAAATCGTCGTCATCAGCGATAGCGACGTGCGCGTGCGGGCGGATTACCTTCGGGCGATGGTCGCTCCGCTCGAGGATCCCAAGGTTGGGGCGGTTACGTGCTTTTACGTTCACGGCGAGTTGCATAGCTTCATTGATCGTTTGCAGGCGGTGGGTATGCTCTCCGACTTTTACGCGGGGATTTTAGTCGCCTGGCAGTTGGACGGAATCAAGTTCGCGCTCGGCCCTTCCATCGCCACCACGCGCTCGGGGCTCGCTGGTTTCGGCGGCTATGCGGCAATTGAGAACCGTCCGGCGGACGATCTTCTCGTCGGCCGCCTGATCGCCGAACAAGGCTATGAAGTGCGCTTGCTGCGCTATTCGGTGCACACGGTTTCCGATTATCATTCGATGGAAGATTTGTTTCGCAAGCGTCTGCGCTGGATCGTGGTGATGCGGCACATGCGTCCGGCGGGACACTTCGGATTGCTCTTCACGCACGGGCTGCCGTGGGCCCTGCTCGCAGTGCTGGTGCATCCGACGCACATGGTGGCCGCCGTTTATTTAGGCGGATATATGCTGATGCGCGCCGCGATCCTGTGGACCATCGGCGTCCGCGGTTTGGATCAGCCGGGGGCGATGGAGGAGATCCCGCTGATTCCTATTTGGGATGCCGTGGCGTTCGTCATTTGGCTGGTCAGCTTCACGCAGAGCAGCGTGCGGTGGCGCGGGGCGGATTACTATATTCGCGACGGGCAGCTAGTCCCGGTGAAGCAGTAGCCATCGAGTTTAGCCCCATGCGTGAGCGTGGGGCTCGTGGACGCTTCGTAGTAGCCCCGCGCTGACGCACGGGGCTCGGCGGGGATGCTCACCCGCCGACCAGCACCACTCCCGCGAGTACGATCGATGCGCCCGCGGCTCTCCGCGTCCCGACATTTTCTTTCAATAGAAATTTCGCCAGCAGCGTTTCCAGGATGAAGCTCGCGCCCGACGTGGGCACCGCGAAGCTGAGGGGTCCCGTCTGCACCAGCGCCATGAACGAGAAGAACGATACCGCCAGGCAACCTATGGACAAAATTAGGTAGCGACGTTGGACGATCATGACGAGCAGGCGCATTAAGCCGCGCGCACCGGCCGATTGCTCGCCCGCGCGCTTCATCTCGAAGCTCTGCAGGACGTCGCTCATGGCCGTGGCCGCGACCATCAGCGCGACTAAAATCCATCTCATTGCGGCTTCGCCTCCTTGTTGGATGACGTGCGGGCCGATGAGGTGTGCACGGTGGAGCTGGTCAGCACCGCGCCGATCACAATCAGCACCGTTCCGATCCAACGCTTGGCGGTCACTTCTTCGTGCAGCACCGTTTTGCCGAGATACGTCGCGATCACGTAGCCCACGGCCGTCACTGGAAGAACGAAGCTCAAATCGGAGATGCTGAGCAACACCATTCGTGCCAGCAGCGCGACGATCAGCGCGACCACGCCGATCAGCACGTAAGGGTTCAGCATCGCGCGGATATAAAACAAGGGGTTAACTGAAGGGCTGGCGGACGCCGCGCTCGTCGCGGCGCCACCCATGAGATGTTTCATGCCCCAGGCAAGCGACAGATTGCCGACGGCTTTCAGCGCGATGAACAGCAGCAACACGGAGAACGTTTTTGCGATGGCCACCTTTGGGGAATCGTTCACCACGTACCGACCTGGCGCAAAAGTTTTTCGGCCGCGCGCTTGGGAGGATCGTCGGGCGTAAGATCGGATTTCAGGTAGAGCTCCAAGAGCTGGCGGGCGTGTTCCGGTTCGCGGCGGTGATCCACGTAGAACTTGGCGCGGGCGTAGGCGACGTGACGATCGCCGGGCCATTGCATCTCGGCTTCCGCAAAAACCACATCGCTTTCCTCGACGCGCCCGAGCCTGGCGAAGTAGCGCGCCAGATCGAGCGTTCGTCCCACTTCGCGCGGCGCCAGCTCGATGGCCTTGCGCAGATGCACGATCGCGTCGGCGTATTGTTTGCGATGATCGGCGAGTAACGCCATTTCGTGATGATACTCGGCGGGACGCTCGTGTTCGATGCGGTGCGCGATGGCCTCGGCCTTCTCGGTTCCGCCGCCCAGGAATCCGGGGGCGTTGAGATAGAAGTCGAACAAATCGTTCAAGGCCTCGGCGTTGTGAGGATCAAGCGCGACCGCGGATTCAAAATACTGGCGCGCTTTCGCGGCGCGCGCAGAGGCCATAAACCAGCCTTCGGTTTCCGCGCGGCGGCCGTAGGCGCGCCCGAGCCACAAGTGATGATCCGCAACGGACGGAGCAAGCTCCCGCGCTTTCTCGAAGTACTGCGTGGCCCGTTCGTAATTCTCCAGCATGAAGTAGTTCTTGCCGGCCAAGAGGTAGTTTGCCGCATCGGGCGTGGGATCGTGCTCCAGAATGCGGAGCGACGCCGGATAGTCCGTCTTTTGGTAGAGGACTTGTGCGCGTTCGACAATTTCGGGGGAAGCGTGAAGGGAGCTTATCGCAACCAGAAGACTGACCAGCGTACGCATGCAAGGGAAGGCGACGGTCCCCGTTGGAATCGCGCCGGTACCTTAATTATAGGGGAGGGAGGGTTGCATCCTGGCTGGTCTGCGCTACTATTATTCGTGATGAGACACATGGTACAAGTACGAATCGGTGTTCTGATACTGCTGAATGTGGCGATGGGTTCGGCCTTCGCCCAGCAAAAGGCCGGGCCTAATGGGAATGCTCCGGCGCCCAAGAATCTGAAGCTGCTGCCTCCGGCCGGCATCCGGGACGTGATGGAAGGCTTCAATAAGTCGCTCGGCGTGGAGTGCGCCTATTGCCACGTGGCGGGCGATATGGCGAGCGACGCGAATCCGAAGAAGGAAGTGGCGCGCACGATGATTGCACTGGTGCGCAAAGTGGAGCCGTTCTTCCCAACGAGCGGCGCCACGTATCCGGGCGGCTATCACGAAGTGGATTGCCTCACCTGTCACCAGGGAAAGACGAAGCCCGAAACCACGACCACGTATTACTTCATCAATAAGCGCGAGGCAGCGAAGCCTCCCACCGATACCGACCCAGGGGTGAATTTGAAGGCACTGCCGCCCGATACGGTGGTGCACGGCAAGCACTCGATCATGGAAGATTTCCGCGACTCCCTGCATGTGGAATGCGCCTACTGCCACGGAGGCCCCGGAGGATTCGCGGGCGATGCGAATCCGCGCAAGGACGTGAGCCGCAAAATGATCGAAATGACGCGAGCGATCAACGAGAGTTTCCCTGGAACCGGAAGGTATCCGGTCGGCAACAAGGCGGTGACGTGTTTTACCTGCCATGCCGGGAGTCCTCATCCGCAGGCCTTGGCCAATATTCGTTACGAAGGTCCGATTCCGCCGGTGCAGTAAACCAAGGAGTCAGGAGACAGAAGACAGAAGACAGGAGACAGAATCGGGCGCTACGCGCGCCTCTTGAGAGGAGCCCTGAATGAACAGTATGTCTCAGAAACGGTCTGTTGCACTGGTTGCCGCCGCGGTGTTCGCCGTGGTTCCCGCCTCCGCGCACCACTCTTTCGCGGCAACGTATTTCGAAGAACAGAACATCACGGTCGAAGGCAAGGTGTCGGCGTTTCTTTATCGCAATCCGCATTCTTACGTGGAGATGGAAAGCACCGATAGCCGGGGCGCCACCACGAAATGGATCGCCGAATGGTTCGGTTCGGGGCGGCTGAGCCGCGTGGGCGTGGAACCGGACACGTTCAAACCGGGAGATCAGGTGATTATTACGGGAGCTCCGGGGCGCGATGAGAAGGAGCACCGGCTGCATTTGAAGACGATCCTGCGGCCCTCGGATGGGTTTAAATTCGATCACATGCAGCCGTACGGCGGAGGCCGGCGGCGATAGAGCGATGCTCGTAGAGATTCCTTCAAGGGCGGCGCGGCGCACGAAAAAAGCGGGTAAGATATGAACTGCGCTCGCAGGGGAGCTGGAGATCACACATGACTTTTCTCAAACACAAATCGTCGCGGCGGAGTTTGCTGAAAACGATGGGAGCCCTGGGCGCCGGGACGCTGCTCTCGGGATTGGAATCGCAGGGACAGGCTCCGGCGAAGCCGTTTCGCATCGATACGCACAGCCACTTCACGGGTCCGTCCATCTATGACGAGGAGCGGAAGGCCGGACATGAGGCGTTGGTGAAATGGAAGCCGCAGGTGACGATCGACGAGATGGACGAAGGACTGGTGCAAACGTCGATCCTTTCGGTGGGCGATCCTGGCGTGTGGTACGGCGACGATGCGAAGGCGAGGGCGAGCGCCCGGGAGTGCAATGAGATTGGGGCCAGGGCGGTTCACGATTATCCGGGACGGTTCGGCCTGTTTACGGTGCTGCCGCTGCCGGATGTGAACGGCTCGCTGAAAGAGATCGAGTACGCGTTTGATACGCTGCATGCCGATGGCGTCGGCATCGTTTCGAGTTATCAGGGGCGTTACCTGGGCAATTCGCTGTTCACGCCAATGTGGGAAGAGCTGAATCGCCGCAAGGCCGTGGTGTATACGCATCCGCTGTGCGCGGCGTGCGCGGCGCAGCCGGAGCTGATTGACGGTCAAAATCGCGGCGTGGAATTTGTGTTCGATACCACGCGCACGATTGTCAGCATCTTGGCGAACGGCGTTCCAGCGCGCTTCCCGGATATCAAGTTCATTTGGTCGCACGCTGGCGGCACCGTGCCGTTCATCACGGGCCGTTTGACCGGCAAAAACGACAAACTGCCGAAGGGCGCGATGTACGAACTGCAGCGCTTTTACTACGACACGGCGCAGGCCTTCAACCAATACACGCTGCCATCGTTCAAAAAGTTTGTGCCGATCGATCACATCGTGTTCGGTACCGATTTCCCGTTGGGCGGAGGATCCGCGAAAACGGTAGCCAAAGGACTGGCCGACAACGGCGGGTTCACGCCGGAAGAAATGCGCAAGATCGATCGCGAGAATGCGCTGACGCTGTTCCCGCGCTTAAGGAACTCCGCATAAGAGTTTGGCTCGTGGACAGGCCGCAAGCTCCGCGACCTGCACTCCTGCTTTAAAAACCTTCGGGCTCTAGGCCTTCGCGGTCTCGAGCGCCGCGAGCACTCGCGCGGGGCGGAACGGAATGCGCCGCAAGCGAACGCCCGTGGCATCGAAGATCGCATTGGCCACCGCGGCGAGCATCGGCTTGCAGGCGGTTTCGCCACCTCCGTAGGGAGGCAGATCCGGCCGGTTCTGATTCGGATCTCCGTTCACCAGCACGACATCGATTTTTTCAGGCGTATCGGCATGCGTCAACGTGGGATGCGTGATCCAATCGACGCCCGTGGTTTTCGCACCATCGAACTGGCACTCTTCATGAAGAGTACGGCTCAAGGAGTGCAGCATGGCGCATTCAATCGTATGACGGAGCGATTCCGGATTCACGATCAATCCGCAATCATGCGCGCACACCAACCGTTTCACCCACACGTGGCCGGTCTTGCGATTCACTTCGACCTCGGCAACTTGCGCGACCACGGTTTGATTGCGGAACGTATACGCGATGCCGCGTCCGGTGGCAATGTCGCCGGTGGCGCGTGCCTTAGGCGCTGGACGGCGATCCCATCCATAGGTTTCGGCCGCGGCCTTCAAACACGCGATGGAACGCGCGCGCCTAAATGCAGCGTCGTCGGCCGTGCTGGCCGTGAGCATCTTCATGCGGAACTCGTAGGGATCGGCTTTCGCCGCGGCCGCAAGCTCGTCGATGAACGATTCGGAGGCGAACGTGGACTGCGGACCGTTGGGATCGCGCAGATTTCCGGTGCGCACGGGAGTTTCCCAAATGAGAGGGAGACTCACCACTTGGCTATCCATCCGGCGATGCGGAATCACGTACATCTCCGACGGCGTCGCGCCACTGCCTGCAGCCGGCGGATTACGGCGAATCCCCATGAGCTGGGCGATGAGCACGGTATCGGGTTCGTTATAGCCGAGGTGATTGTAGTCGGCGGCCAGCGCATGATAGTCGAGACCGACGACGTTGCCCTGGGCATCCAGAGCTCCGCGAACTTTGACCGCAAATGCGGGAGCCTTCGTGTCCCACCCCGTTTCTTCATCGCGCATCCACTGCATGCGCACGGGACGTCCGATCTCCTTGGCGATGTATGCCGCTTCGCAGCCGGCATCGTCGGCGGCCGTGCGTCCATAGCCTTGCGGACCTTCCATCCACACCACGCGCACCTGGTCCTGCGGGATGCCGAGAAACGTCGCGACGCCGCGGCGCATGCCATAGGATTTCATGTCGTTCGAATAGATGGTCATCTGGCCATTCGAAGGATCGGCGGTGGCGTGCGCTCCACTGATCGCCGTGTGCCCTTGGAACGGAATATCGTAATCGGCTTCGATCACTTTCGCCGCGCCGGCGAATGCCGTTTCCGTATTTCCGACAATGATCGGTTTCGAGCTCGACGTCGGCGTGGCGCTGCGCATGTAGGTAAACAAATCGTCGGACTTCGGGAAGGGAGCCGTCGCCGGCTTCTCCCAATTCACCTTGAGAGCCTTGGCCGCTTTGATCGCCTGCTCTTCGCGTTCGCACACCACGGCAACGTAATTGCCCTTGCTCACCACTTTCACGAATCCCGGCAAGTTGCGCACCGACGCTTCATCAATGCTGACGAGCTTCGCGCCCGCCACCGGAGGCTTGACGTTGCGCGCGTGCACCATCCCCGGGAGCTTCACGTCCACGGCCCATTTCAGCGATCCGTCGACCTTCGCGGGAATATCGTAACGCTGCGGAGACTTACCGACGATCTTGTGTTCCTGTACTGCCTTCACCGGAGCGATGCCGGTGGCCGCGTTGATATCCTTGCCGGTGAGCGTGACGTTGAATTTCTTGCCGCCGATGAGTTGCCCATAGGTGACGCTGCGGGACGGATCGGCTTTCACGCTGATGACGCCCGCGCTGACCGCGAGCTGACTCACGGTCACTCCGAGCTCGTTGGCTCCCATATCGAGCAGCACCCGGCGAGCTTCCGCGGCGGCGCGGCGCATGGGCCACGCGTCTCTTTCCATCGCCGTGGAACCGCCGGAACCGCCCTGATCCACGGTGATATCGGTGCTCCCCATGATGCACGTGGTCTTCTCATAGGCGATATCGAGCTCGTCGGACATCAACTGGCGGAACGACGTTCCCGTGCCTTGTCCGCAATCCGTCTTACCGACGTAGAAGGTCGCCGTGCCGTCCTGATGGATGACGACCCACGAATCGAGCTGATGATAGTCGGGATCTTTATACGGACCGGAAGCCGCCTGCGCGTCCGCCGGTGTGACCAGCGCGCCGGAACCCACGGAGGCGATGCCGACGGCCAGGAATCCAGCGGTCTTCAGAAAATTGCGGCGCGATGGCGTCAGTGCCGATTTCTCCAACTCGTCTTCAATGTGTTGGGGTATCTTCGTAAAGCCGGTCATGCCACCACCTCCTTCTCCGCCGCGTGAGCATCGGCGATCATTTTGGCGCCGCGCTTAATCGCGGCTTGTACGCGGTAGTACGTCATGCAGCGGCACAGCGTGCGATTCATCCCTTCGCGAATTTGCGCGTCGGTGGGATGCGGATTTTTATCGAGCATCGCCTTGGCGGTCATGATCTGCCCGTTCTGGCAGAAGCCGCATTGCGGAACCTGCTCGTCGATCCACGCCTGCTGCAGAGGATGCAGCTTCCCGTTTTTGGCGATTCCTTCGAGCGTCGTGATCTCGCTTTTCACCGCGGAAACCGGGGTAACGCAGGAGCGCGTCGCGTTGCCGTTGATGATCACGGTGCAGGCCCCGCACTGGCCGAGACCGCAGCCGAAGCGCGGACCTTGCAGGCTGAGATCGTTGCGCAAGACATAGAGCAGCGGCGTCGATGGATCGACGTCCACTGTGTGCATAGTGCCGTTCACTTTCAATGTGACGCTCATTCGCGGTTCTCCTTATGAATCCATGGCGATGGAGGAACGATGTCGTGATTTTATCAGATACCGGCGGCCAAGACCGTCGCTTTCTCTTTAAAAATACCCTACTCAGGCGCCAGCGCCAGCAGCACGTTGCCCCGTCCCAGCGCCGATCCAAAGCTGTAGCCGGATCCGACATACAGCATTCCACCGGCAACCACGGGTCCGCTGGAAGACATCATATTGCCGCTCGCCGGAACGCCGTTGACCGTGTTGAAATCCTTGTTGGTATCGAACTCCCAAACGGTCTTGCCGTCCACGGTCGAGAGGCCGTACAGCAGTCCGTTCACGGAGCCGGAGAAGACCACCCCAGGGATCGCGGTCACGGCGGCCGCGTTGCCGCTGCGGTTGCGATTCGCAGGAGTGGGCAGTGGATTAACCCACGTGCGTTCGCCCGTCGCCAGTTGAATCGCCGCGACGCCGCCCGCAGTCGATCCGTAATATACGTTCTTGTCGTCCGCCGCTCCACCCCACACATACCCGCCGTTTCCTGGACGCACGTTGACGTTCCACAGTAGGGCTCCCTTTTGATCGGGATCCACGGCGAACACATTGCCGTTTTTCGTACCGGCGACCAAAACGCGTTTCCCATTCGCCAGCGTTTTCAAGATCGGCGAATTACCGATATCCCAATCCGGGCCGCCGTTCTCGGGACAATTTTCCGGCTTGTTGGTCGTGGGACAATTCACGAGATACACGTCGTTCGATTGCGTCTGGTAGCTCCACAGCAGCTTGCCCGTAGCGATGTCGACGGCCACAATCGCGTCACTGGTTTTCGGCACGGGGCCGACCGCCGCTTCACCGGTCCCGAAATAAATCGCGTTGTGTTTGGGATCGACGGTGGGGGCGTCCCACACGGAAACTCCGGCAGGCCCGTAGAGCGGCGTGCCCATGGAATTCTTCCCAATCAGCTTGGGCGGATCGGACATGGTGTAGAACTTCCACAGCTGCTTGCCGGTGTTCGCGTCTAGTGCGACCACGCTGCCGCGCGAGGTGCAGCACGGATACTCCGGCATCTTCGCGTTGAACCCTTCCCACGACGCGATCGGCACGAACAACTTGCCGTCGTAGAGCGTCGTCGCGCCGGTGATGCGCGACGTGAAATGATTGTCCGCGCGCGTGACCCATAGCTCCTTGCCGGTCTGCGCGTCGAGCCCGTAGGCGAATCCACGCAGGTCGCCGATGTAGACCGCATACGCCGTTGATCCGTGGCCTTTCACCGGTCCGAAGCTGACGGAGTTCCGCGTCATCGATTTGAGCTTATAAGACCAATACACGCAGCCCGTAGCCGCATCCAGCGAATACACCCAGCCGGCGTTCGATCCCACAAAAACGCGTCCCGCGACAATCGTAGGCTGCGCCGAGGCCGCCGTCGCGCGCGGAAATCCGAAGGCCCATTTGACCTTCAGCTTCGGCACCGCGTCGGCCGAAATGCCCGAGCCCTTGGCCGATTGAAAACGAGTGTTGCCGACATCGTTGCCCCATCCGTTCCACGAAGCCGAAGCCGCAGGATCCCCCATCGGAGGATTCGCCGCGCACTGGTTCTTCATCTGCTTCGCATCGCCCTCGGTCGCGGTGCCGAGCATTCTTCCGCTCAGCGATTCCGCGGCGTGAATCAGCTGATCTTCGGTCAGCTTCAGATCCTTGTGCGCCGGAAGCGTCTTGAGACTTTGCAAGTTCTTTTCCGGAGTGTTCTCTTTCTCGATCAATGCCGCAATCGTCGGCAGCGTTGGCATGCTGGCGCGGCCGTGGCACGCCATGCATTGCTGCTGGAGGATTCCGTAGCCGTACTCGGTTCCGTATTGCGGTGGAGCCGTCTGCGCGAGCACCGGCATCGTGGCGAATAGCACGCAGGCAACCAGGCCCAACGTCATCTGTCTGTTCATAGTGCTCCTCAGGATCAAGAATTCGCAATCAACCCTTTTCGTCTTCCCAACCTATTTTTCATCTTCCCAAGCCGGCGGCTTTCGCCCGGCAATTTCTTCCAAGCTCTTCGGCTTCGGCCGATACGGGACGCCGTAGTGCTTGTCGATTTCCGCGCGATACGACATCACCGGGCCCGGATAACCGATCAGCTGCCATCCAATCAATCCGGCGTTGCCGCCGTGCATGGGATCCGCGAACATTCCCTCGATGGTATGCGTGCGCAGCATTTGAAAGAAGCGGCTTTTCTCGATCGACGTGAGCTTTTGCATCTGCGCGTCCACCGGCAATTGCGCGAAACCATCGCCGAGCTCGCGAATGCCCTGTCGATAGATCTCACGCGGAGATTCCTTCGCCTGATACCCGTGCTCGGGATACGATTCCACGAACGGTCCCTTGGTATATCGATATTTATCGGCGCCATAGGGCCCTGCAAGCTGCCGATCGATATAGATGACGACGGCAGCCTCTGTGGCTCCAGGACCGGTGGCATCGTTTGGAAAGATGCGTTCGCAGGCGGCCGTAATCGCGCGAGCTTCGGCCTCCGTGAAAAACCGGAGGGGCACTCGCACGTCGCCATTTTGCTGGGCGGAGATCCGGAACGGCTCACCCGCCAGCGTATACAGCAACAATCCGCCGATGGCCTGGCGCGGTATGGTTAAAAATTCACGACGCTTCATTTAAACCCTTTCCAGGAATCCCTTTCCAGCGAGAATTTGCGGGACGCATTTGTCGATCCTTGTCTCCCGGGTCTTGGATTGTTTGGGTGCGGAAAAATAAAAGCTGTAGGCTCTCTGCCGTCCCGGCGTCAATGCGTCAAAAGCAGCTTTCAAGTTCGGGAGTTCCTCTAATCTGTTTTTAAATTCTCCAGGAAGTTCCAGGTTCTTTTTGAGAGTCACTTTCAAACCGCCTTTTTCCGCTTCCACGGCTTCGTGCACATAGGCTTTCAACGCGGTTTTCCATTTCACGATTTCGCGAACATCCGTGAAACGAATCTGCCGCCCGACCTGCGTGTTCTCACCGGTCTTGACTAGAATGCCGCGGGGATCCTTCAGCAAGGCTCCTTTGAAAAATAGCACCGCACAGTATTCCTTGAACGGTTGCAGCACAACGATATTGTGTCCCTCAAAGGCGTAGCAGGGCTTGCCCCACTTCAATCCTTCGGTAAGATGGCAGTCCAGCAGGATCGTTCTCAATTCGTTCAGTTCGTCCTGCCACGTCTTGGCTCTGCTTAAAAATGCATCAACCTCGGGGTTCGTTGTACTGTTCCCCAAGCCTTTCCCTTTCGCTACCTTCACGCCACACTCCCGGGATGTTTCAGGTACCGATCAATCAGCGCATCGGCCGCCCACGTGGTCGTCGCGAGGATGGTCAGCGTCGGATTGTGCGACGCGTTTTGCGGGATGCACGACGCGCCCAGCACCCACAAATTCTGCACGTCCCAATGCTGTTGGTGCCGATTCACCACGCTCGATTCGGGCGACGCGCCCATCACGGTGCCGCCTTGAATATGCGTGCTTTGATAATTGATGACGTTGTAGCGCGCGCGGCCTCCCAACGGCTCCGCCATAACCGCTCCCATGGCCGGCGCGATCCTCTGGGCGATTTCCTTCGCGTATTCGGATTGCCGATGCTCGTGATCCGTCCAATCCAGCGTGAAGCGCAGCAAAGGATCGCCGTACTTATCGGTGTACGTCGGATCCAGATCCATGAAGTTTTGTTTGTAGGAAAGATGCTCGCCGGAAAGCGCGATGACTGCGTTGCGGTCGCGCCATTTCAACGCGGCGGCTTTCCAGTCCGATCCCCAATTGGATTTCGCCGCCCCGCGAGGCAAGGCGTCGAACGTCTGGATCGGACGGCTCCCATTCGAGAGCACGCCGATCATTCCCATCCGCAGCAAGCCTTCCGATCCGTTCAGTCCGTGGTCGCCATCCACGTCCGAAATACGCATCGCGAGGCCGCCGGCGCCCATAAACGCATTCAGCGGCTTGTCGAAAAACACGCGCGTGCTTCCTTCCACCTGATGCGTGAGATTCTTGCCGAGCGTTCCCTTCCCTGCCGCGGCGTCGTAGGGCGTGCCGATCTTCGATAGAAACAGCAGGCGCGCGTTACTCAGCGTGAAGGACGAGAGAACCACGATGGACGCGGGCTGGAACATCTCGCGCCCCTGCGCGTCGACGTATTCGACGCCGGTCGCCTTGCCGTCTTTGTGGACAATGCGCCGCACCCAGCAGCCGGTTCGCAGCTCGAACTTTTTCCGCTTCTGCAGGATCGGCAGCAGCGTATTGGAAGGCTGCGACTTCGCGCCGATCATGCATCCGAACCTTTCGCAATACCCGCAATACTGGCATCCCGCGCGCGTGATCCCGTCCGGATTTTTGTACGTTTCGCTCAAGTTCGCCGCCGGCGCCGGATGAGGATGATACCCCAGCTTGCGCGCGCCCTCCGCAAACAACGCCGCAAGATGCGAGTTCCTCAGCGGAGGCAGCGGATATTCACTCTTCCGCGCCCCTTCAAAAGGATTCCCGCCCTCCATGATTTTCCCGTTCACGTTGCCGGCTTTGCCGCTGACGCCCATCATCTGTTCCGCGCGCCAATAGTGCGGCTCCAGATCGTCGTACGTGACGCCCCAATCCTGCACGGCGAGGTTTGCAGGAAGCTTCGCCGCTCCGTGCTTCTCGGTCAAATGCGTGCGCATGTTGAACAGGCTGGGGAGAAATCTCCACGACGCTCCGTTCCAGTGCTCGCCGGAGCCGCCCACACCCGAACCAGGCAAGAATGACCCGTATTGCCGCACCGGCACGGCGGGATCGCGCATGGAATGCCGATGCGTGATGGTATCCTCGGCGATGTTCTGCATCATGCGCAGCCGCACCGCGTAATCGAGCTCGTCCATATCGAGCGCGTAATCCGACGTCTTGCGCGGGATCCCTCGCTCCAGCACCGTGGCGTTCAGTCCAGTCCGGCTGGTGATCTCTTTCGCCATCATCAGGCCGGTCCAGCCGCCGCCAATGATGGCGACGTCGACCGCTTTCAAATTCTGCATTGGTTCAGTCTATCTCGACGACGCGTCGTTCGCACGCATGCCCACGCTCGGCCGGAAGAAATAAGTTGTTTCTTGAACCTCACCGCGCCGTTTTGCGTCTAAATAGGTAGAGATGGCGACGGTTCTCACTCCCGCGCGCAACCTGCGCACGCTCGCGGAATTTGCCTTTCGCGCAGCGCCAATGCTGTGGGAACGCATCGCGGAAGATCGCAAACGCGTGGTCGAACCTTCGCCCCTTGTACCCCTCGTGGCCAACTGGCCGCAAGATGGATTGCATGCTGCATGGATCGGCCACAGCACCGTTCTGATTCGCGTCGACGGTTTCACGATCCTCACCGATCCGGTGTTTAGCAAGCGCATCGGCGTGGGAATCGGCCCGTTCACGCTGGGCATCAAACGATTCGTTCATCCGGCGGTGGCCCTGCCCCAACTCGTGACTCCTGATTTGATCCTGCTTTCGCACGCACACATGGATCATCTCGACCGTCCGAGCCTGCGCAAGCTGGAGAATTCCGGCACCACCGTCATCACCGCCGCCAGCACCAGCGACCTTCTGCGCGTGCCTCACTATCGCGCGGTGCACGAACTGAAGTGGGGTGAGTCGCGCCAGGTGGGACCCGCCAACATCCGCGCATTCGAAGTGAAGCACTGGGGAGCCCGCACGCGCACCGACGTACATCGCGGATACAACGGCTATGTGATCGAAACCGGACGCTATCGCATCGTCTTCGGCGGCGATACTGCGTACACGGATTTGTTCCACAAGATTCGCACCGCCAAACCCGTGGATCTGGCGATTATGCCGATCGGCGCGTACGACCCCTGGATCTTCGCGCACTGCAATCCCGAAGAAGCGCTCACGATGGCCAATCACGCGGGCGCCGAGTTCGTGCTGCCCGTGCATCACCAGACATTCAAACTGAGCAATGAGCCTTACGGAGAGCCCATCGAGCGCCTGCTGCGCGCATCGAGCTCAGCCGAAGATCGCGTCGCGGTCCGCGAAATCGGCGGCGAGTTTCATCTCTCATAACCGCCATCCTGATGGCCCGCATTCGCAAGACGAAGCCTTGGTTGGGCCTTCGTTGGGCAGTGGCGGCGCGCGCCTAACTCAGGTAACCTGAAGCGTTGTCTGAACGAACGCATTGGGAGAAACCTGCATGCTCAGCCGTCGTCGACTACTCAAATGGGGAACAGCTCTTGGCTCAGCCGCCGGCACAGCCAAAGCTTTCGCGGCGCGCCTGCCTCGCCTGGGAAACGTCGTACCTCCAGGAATCGCCCCGCAAGTGAAAGCTGCATCGCCGAGCCTCACGGGAAAGATCTTCTACAAGGACGGCGGAGAGCTCTACGAAATCCAGCGCCGCGGTGCCGTGTGGAATGCGCGCAAGCCCAATCGATTCCCGAATGCCATCGTGCTCGCCGAATCGGTCGATGACGTGGTCGCCGGCGTGAAGCTCGCCAAGGAGCGCAACTGGCAGGTCGGCACGCGCTCCGGAGGCCACAGCTTTACCGCGTCACACACGCGCGATAACTCCGTGCTGATCAATATTTCAAAGATGAAGGAGCTCTCGGTCGATCCGAAAACGCGCATCGCCACGGTCAGCCCCGCATGGCTAGGCGATCAGTTCAACAAAGTCATCTCAGAGCAGCATCAATTCATGTTTCCGACCGCGCACGATCCCGGCGTCGGCCTCGGCGGCTTTGTGTTGAGCGGCGGCCACGGCCTCAACTCGCGCCTATGGGGACCTGGCTGCGCGAATCTTGAAGCGCTCGACGTCGTCACGGCCGATGGCGAATTGATCCACGCCGACGAA
>Ga0182030_10006634_pt1 | contig 24353 bp, 20 predicted proteins | sample 812S3MmetaG_FD_121299 | JGI IMG/M metagenome (GOLD analysis project Ga0182030, IMG submission 121299) | Permafrost microbial communities from Stordalen Mire, Sweden - 812S3M metaG (Illumina Assembly) | ecosystem: Environmental > Terrestrial > Soil > Wetlands > Permafrost | place: Sweden...
CGGCGGCATCGGCGGGCACGTGTTCGGCTGCGACATCTGCCAGGACGTGTGCCCCTGGAATCGGCGTGCGCCGGTGACCGGGGACGCGAGCTTCGCGCCGCGCCATTTCGCGCCGCCGCTAACCGAACTGGCGCGGCTGACGGAGGATGAATTTCGCGCCATGTTCCGCGGGACGCCGGTCACGCGCGCGCGGTATGCGGGGTTCCTGCGGAACGTGGCGATCGCCATGGGAAATCGCGGGCTGCCGCAGTTTCGCGCGCCGCTGGAGAAGCTGGCGTTGTCGGAAGACGCGGTGGTGGCGGAACACGCTCGCTGGGCGCTGGCAAAATGCAGCCGGGCCGGCGAGGGATGACGCTACGCGCCTTCGAGCATCCGGCAGTACTCCGCGGCGGACGGTGAATCCTCTGCGGGCGCCCAGGGGGCGAACTCCTTGTCGGTGGCTGGTTCCCAGGGGCCGGGCTTCACTTCGAAGCACACCGCGCGGGCGGTGCGCGCCACTACCGTGTGCCATACGCCCGGCGGGACGTCGATACCCCACAGGCGGCCGTCCGGCGTCTCCGCGCCGAGCGAATAGCGCGCCGTAATCGCGCCGCGCTCATCGAAAACGATGGCGTCGGCGAGGCCTTCGAGAACCACGAAAGTCTCCGATTTGGGAGGAGCGGAGTGCCTGTGAGGCCGTATATAGGTCCCGCGCAGAAGCACGTTCAGAAAGCGGTGCGGATTGTCGGCCGGCCCCTGGTGGAAATTGTGGTTCATGCGGCGCCGCGGAGAGGCAGCGGCCAGATCTGCCACCGTCTCGAACAACGCGGCCGAAATCAACTTCACTTCGCTCATGGTTCCAGGATAAACGCAAAAATAGACGCCCCGCTTGCTTGCGGAAAGGAATGGAGAAAAAATTTCCCTTGACGGGAAAATGCGTCAGTGCTACATTTGCAACAGGTTGCTGCTTTTGCAACATTGCCCATGGAAAAAGACGGACATCGCAATCTGAGCCGGCGGGAGCGCCAGATCATGGATATTCTCTACCGGCGCGAGCGCGCCACGGCGGCCGAGATCCATGCCGCCATGCCCGACGCGCCCACCTACTCGGCGGTGCGCGCCAAGCTGCGCGTGCTCGAAGAAAAGGGGCACGTGCGCCACGAGGAAGAGGCGCTGCGCTATGTGTATCTGCCCACGGTGCGGCGCGACACGGCGCGGCGGTCGGCGCTGCGCCACATGGTGGCGACATTCTTTGAAGGCTCGGTGGAAGACGCCATGGCGGCGCTGCTGGATCTTTCGGCGGCGCGGCTGAAGGACGAGGACCTGGATCGCATCGCGCGCATGGTGGAAGAGGCGCGGAAGGGAGAAGCGAAATGACTTGGATGGAACTTTTGGAACGGTGCGCGTGGGCGGCGACATTCATCCTGCCGGCGGCTTTCGCGGCAGGCTGGACGCTGCGCTGGGCGCCGGCGGCGTGGCGCCACTTCCTATGGACGGCGGTGCTGGCAGGCTTGCTGGTGCTGCCGGCGATGGTGCGCATGATGCCGCAGTGGGGTCTGGAGACCGCGCCGGCGGCCACTTCCGCGGTGGCAACGGTGACGCAGAGCGAACCTCGGCAGGCCGCCACGGTGCCTTCGCACGACTGGAGTCCGGTGCTGCTCGGCTGGCTGGCCGGCTGCCTCGCGGTGGCGGCCCGATGGCTGATCGGGCGTCTGCGGATCGCGTGGATGCTGCGCCACGCGAGCGAGGCAAGTTACGCGCGGGACCTGATGGATGCCGCCGGCGGGCCAGGCGTCCGCGTGCTGGCGAGCGAGTCGGCGCCTACCGCGCTGGCCGTGGGCATCTGGCGGCCGTTGGTGGTGCTGCCGGCGGACGCGGGCGAGTGGCCCGTGGAGCGGCTGCGCGCGGCGCTGCTGCACGAGTGGATGCACGTGCGCCGTCGCGATCTGGCGGCGCAGGCGGTGGCGCAGGCGGCGTGCTGCCTCTATTGGTTCCATCCGCTGGCGTGGTTGGCGGCGCGGCAACTGCGCCGCGAGCGCGAACAGGCTTGCGACGATGCGGTGCTGGGCCGCGGCATGGCGGCGCACGATTATGCCGCACACCTGGTGGAATCGGTGCGGGCGCTGCGCGGCAAGCGGTCGGGCGCTATGGCGATGGCGGAGCCGTCGTTGCTCGAGGTGCGCATACGGGCGCTGCTCGATGCCGGCCGCGATCGCCGTCCGCTGAATCGCACGGCGGCGCTCGCCATGGTATCGGTGCTGGCGATAGTGCTTTTGCCGCTGGCAGCCGTCACGGTGCACGCGCAGCCGGCGCCGGCGGGTCCGCCGCCGCAGCAGCAGACGGCCGCAATGGGCGCTCTCTCGGGCACGGTGGAAGATCCCAGCGGCGCGCGCGTGCCGAACTGTGAGGTGCGCGCCCGGAACCTGGACGCTTCCAACGAAGAAGTCACGAAAGCCGATCCGGCGGGCCAATTCAAGTTCGCGTCGATTCCAGCGGGGCGATATTCGCTCGAACTGCGAGCGCCCGGATTCAAGATCCTGACCCTGCGGACGGCCGTTTCGGCAGACACCCCGTCCGCGGTAAAGGCGCGCCTGGTGATCGGCGAGGTCTCGGAGGCGCTGACGGTATCGGCCGCGAGGCCATCGGGCGCGCATGCGGTGGCGGCGCCGGCGAATCCGCAGCGGATTCGCGTCGGCGGCAACGTGCAGCCATGCATGATCCTCCGCAAAGTAGCGCCGGTGTATCCCGCAGACCTGAAGGCCAAAGGCATCACCGGGACGGTGCGGCTGATCGGCATCGTGTCGAAGCAGGGATTCCTGCAGAATCTGCGCGTGCTGAACACCGATATCGACCCGGGCCTGGCCACCGCCGCCATGGAAGCGGCTTCGCACTGGCAGTATCGACCCTCCTTGCTCAATGGAGAACCGGTAGAAGTGTTGACCAATATCGATATCACCTTCGAACTGGTGCAATAGGCGCGCGGTCGCGACGACTCTTTGCCATCACTCCTCGGGACGCTTGCTCCGCGGCGTGCAGAAACGTGTCCCCAGGAGTGGGGACACGGCAGCCTGAGAGGCTGCGCCACGTCGAGGTGTCGAAGGAACGTTCGACCGCGGTTGCAGCCCCCGACTTTACTGGACTGACTAAACCGTTCCCTTTCATGCGCGTAGAGCCCGCTTCCGCGCGCCCGCCGGCCTGCTCCGTTCAACCCCACTTGATGCCGTACAACCAATAATTTCAACGTTTTAATGCCATTTGGTACCGTCGCGGCTCGCGATTCCCTATACTTTGGGAACAGCCAAAGTTACGCCAACTGGGTATCGCTCAGGAAGGGTCAAACGATGCACAAACCTATCAAATACGCAGAGAAAGCTTTGACATACGCCGCCGGGGCGGGTTGGTTCGTCTTCGATAAGCTCAATCAGATCGGCCAGAACCCGGGCTTTACGCCCAAATGGTCGGAAAAGCCCCTTCTGAAGTCGTGGGAGAAGACCAAGCCCCCGTTGGGCTGGCCGCGCACCACCGATTCGCTCTGCCCGCGTTGCGTGCCGGAGATCCGCCAGCAGATTCTGGACGGCAAGACGCCGCTCGAAGTGCTGTACACCGACAAACCCGGCGAGATCAAAGCGCAGGTGATCGAGCGCGATGGCAAAATCCTGATGGTGAAGGATTGCCCCATCCACGGCCATTTCGAAGACGTGATGGCCATCGACACGGCGTTCTTCAAGCACCTGGAAGACGTATTCCCGGGCCGCGACATCCGCGCGCACAACGATTCCAAGCTGCACAAACACGGTTCCAGCACGGTGACCCACGGCCGCGGATCGGTGCTCACGGTGGACCTGACCAACCGCTGCAACATGATGTGCGACCCCTGCTTCATGGACGCCAACCAGGTCGGTTTCGTGCACGAATTGAGCTGGGAAGATATCAAGACGCTGCTCGACAACGCCGTCACCATCAAGCCCAAGCGGCAGATGTCGGTGCAGTTCTCGGGCGGCGAGCCGACGATTTCCCCCTACTTCCTGGACGCGGTGCGCTACGCGCGCGAAGTGGGATACACCTCCGTGCAGGCGGCCACCAACGGCATCGAGTTCGCCCAGAATCCGGATTTTTGCAAGCAGGCCGCGGACGCCGGATTGCGTTACGCCTACCTGCAGTTCGACGGCATCGGCAACGCCGCCAACTCCCATCGCAAGGTCGGCAACCTGTTCGATGTGAAACTTCGGGCCATTGAGAATCTCTATGCCAATGGCGTGGACATCATCCCGGTGATCACCATCATTAACGGGATCAATAACGAGCAGGTGGGGCGCATCGTGCAGTTCGCGCTCGACAATCCCAAAAAGATTCCCTTCCTTTCGTATCAGCCGGTGAGCTTCACGGGCCGCGACGAGGCGGTCACCGACGAGCGCCGCGCCGCCCAGCGCTACACCCTGTCGCACCTGGCGCACGACGTGAAAAATCAGACCGGCCTGGGCGAGCCGGCCCGCGACTGGTTCCCGATTTCGTTCATCTCGACCTTCTCCGACTGGAGCGACCTGGTGCACGGGCCGGCGGCCGATTGGGGCCAGTTGAGCTGCGGCTGCCACCCCAATTGCGGGGTCGGCATGGCCGTCATGGTGGACAAGGAAACCAAGGAAGCCAAACCCGTCACGGAGTTCTGGAATTGCGACCAGTTGGCCAAGGACGTGGCCCGCGTCAACGACGCCGCGCGCGGCAAGTGGCTGTCGATCACCGGAATGGCGCTGGCCGCGGCGCGCAACTACGACCCGTTTAAATCGCCCACCCACTTCAAGCTGAGCGACCTTTTCAAGAAGCTGGACAAGACGTTCGGCGCTACCGGCAAGAACTATGGCACGGTCGGCAAGGATCGCACCATGGACGATATCGAAAAGCGCCGCCGTGATCGCTGGAATTTTCTGTTCATCGCCGGCATGTGGTTCCAGGATCTGTTCAACTACGATTTCCGCCGCACCGAACAGTGCATCATCCCCTACGCCACGCAGGAAGGCGAAATTTCCTTCTGCGCCTACAATACCGGCGTGGGCTGGCGCAATATCATCGAAAAGATGCACATGACGGCCACGCTTACCAAGTGGTACGAAGAGAACGGCCGGCATGAGATTTTCGCGGGCGGCAAAGCCGTGCCATTGGCGAGCAAAGACCACTCGCTGGTGCTGCGCCAGGAGATTGTGACCAACGAAATTCAGCACGATCTGGATCGCCTGGGCATCGCCAAGAACTCCACCGAAGAGAAGATCCGCGCGCGCGCCGCCAAGATCAAGGCGAAGGAAGAAAACGAGCGCATGATGAAGCTGTATCGCCAGCACGTGTTGAAAGAGGAGCCCCGGCCCGAGCTGGTTTCGCTCAGCGACATCAAGCCCGCCACTCCCCTGGCCACCATCCAGCCGGCGTCCAAGCCGGTGGAAGAGCGCGAAGAAGTGGGTTCGTTCGGCGACTAGTGCCGTGACCGCGAGATTCCATGCTGTTCCAGAACCGCTTGCTGACGCGCGCGGCTTCGGTTCCGAGCCACGACCGTAAGGGAGTGGTTTCCGCCACAAACGCACAACATCACGCGGTCGAAGACTTAGCTTTCGGTTCCGGATTCCTCTGCGCGCCGCCGGGTTCACGCCCGGCGGCGCGTTCGTTTTTTGGGGCGCGTTTTCCACGAGTACAATAAAGATATAAAGATCATGGGACGCAAATTGGGAATCTGTCTGTTGCTGGCGTTTGCTGTGGCGGGCGCCGCGAACCGTTTAGCTCCGTTTTCGCTCATTGATACCGAGGGGCACACGCACACCCCTTCCGAATGGAGCGGGAAGCGCGCCGTGGTCCTGTTCTTTCTCACCATCGATTGCCCGCTGTGTAATACCTACGTGCCCGAAATGAATCGCATCGCGCAGACATACTCCCCGCGCGGAGTGGCTTTCTACGGCGTGCAGGGCGATGCCACCGTGCCCGCCGCCGACGTGCGCCGCCACGTGAAGGATTTCGCATACAGCTTTCCGTACCTGTTCGACCAGGACGAATCCCTGGCCACTTATACCGGCGCCATGGCCACTCCCGAGGCGGCGGTGCTTTCCCCAAGCGGCCAATTGCTGTACCTGGGACGTATCGATAATCTGCTGGAAGATTTCGGCAAGCAGCGGACTAGGGTGAGCGAGTTCGATCTGCGCGACACTCTGGACGCCATCGTCAGCGGCAAGCCCGTTCCACACGCCCGCACCAAGGCGCTGGGTTGCGCCATCACCCGCAAGAACCCGTAGCCCGTTCCATCGTCATCACTGCACCGTGACGTTTACCGGCGGACTGGAGACCCCGCCGACCGTCACCACCACCGGCTGCACGCCCGCCGCGACCGACGCGGGCAGGGTGAATTTCACCTGTGTCACGCCAAACTGGTTGGGCATGAGGCCCACGCTCTGCAGGAATGCCGGCGCGCCGCCCACCGTCACCGACACCGGCAGAAGCGGCGTATAGTTGGCGGCCGTCGACGATGGGGGCGCGTAGCCCGTACGGATCAGGCCGGCGACGTCGCCGGCGCCGTTTACGTATAGCGTAGTGGTGCCGCCCTGCGCCACGGTGGGAGTAGGGGACAAGTTCCCGCCGGCATCCGCGTAGATCCCCGGCGCCGACGCCGCAATCGCAAACTGGAATCCCGTAATCTGCCCGTTGTTATCGATGCCCAGAACCGCGGGGCCGGCGCCGGCTTCGTACGGAATCTGGATGTTGATCTGTGTGGGCGAAACGTACACCACCGGCGCGGCGATGCCGTTGACCGCGGCGGTCACGCCATCGAGCGAATACTGCAGCGGACTGGCGGTAGCGCTGTCGGTGGTATTCGCCAGGTTCGCGCCATACACCGCTACTACCATTCCGGGGCTCACGGAAGCCGAGTATGCTGCCGGATTCGCGATGCCGGCGATGCCCGCGCCGGAGCTATCGTCGCCGAGCACGAACATAATAGGAATGCTGACGGATTGCGGTACGGCGTTGGCGGATTGTATCGCCAGGGTGGCGCGGTAGACTCCCGGCTCGAAGCCCACGCCGGAAGCGGTCAACGCCACCTGCGTGGGGCCCGTTCCCGAAAACTGCGACGCTCCCAGCCAGGCTGTGGTTCGATTGGCGGGAAAAACGGACGCGGTCCATGTGGCCTTGGGGTCCCCCGGGTCGATAGCGAACACCGCCAGCGGCGGCGCGCTGCCGGAAGCGGAAATCATGGTGGCGCTGGCCGGCGTGACCGAGAGCTCGGTGGGATTCGCCGCCGGATCCACCAGCGAAACCGTGAGTTCCTGGGTAAGCCCGCTGGTGATGAGCTGGATGGTTTCGCTGGCCGGGGTGGCGACGGCGCCGCCCAGGCAAATCGTGCCCTGCAGGCCGGCCCAGGGAGCCAGCCGCGGGGTGCCGAAAAGGGCCGTAATCCGGCTGCTCCAATCCACGCCGCCCACGATCAGGTTGGTCTCCTCCAGGCCCACATTGCCGCCCGCCTCGTCGACATTCAGTTGGATGGACCACTGGCAGGAGGGGTCCGCGTCAGGGTTCCGGGCCACCACCAGCGGGGTCGCCGTGACAATCGAGACCGAGCCCGGCGGAAGCGCGAGATAGTTCACCGTGATTTGCCGCGACCAGGTATTCCCGTTGACATCCGTGCCCGTGAAGCCGAAGGTGTGGGTGGAGGGAGTGGCGAGATTCCGCTGCACCACGGTGGTGGTGACGGTGCTGCTGGCGGGAACGGCCGGCGAGGGGAAGTATTGCGCCAGCGGCTGCGCCGCGCCGTCGATAGAGAAGCCCGTGACGAGGGCGGAGATGCCGGCGGCTTCGCGCAAGCTCAGGGTAGTGGACCAGCTCAACCCTTGCGCGTCCGGGGCCGCCGGCCACACGGTGTCGGGGCCCGAAGAAACGATAGCGGCGGCGGCCGTGGGCAAGGTGATCTGGATGCTTCGCGTAACGCCTCCACCGCTGAAGGCGGTGTTGCCGGAGTATTGCGCCACCAATGTATACGTGCCGCTGCCGCCGATGAGGTAGGCCGGGAAGAAGAGGTCGGCTTCCTGCTGGCCGCTCACCGTGCGCAGCGTCGAAGTGCCCAGGGCGATGCCATTCACGCTGAAGGCGACCGTTCCGGTGGGTGTGGCCGCGCCCGGCGCCGCGGCGGTGACGGTCGCGGTCATCCCCACGGTGTCGTTGAGCGTCGTCTTGACGGTGTTCAGATAGAGCGACACGTTCACCGGTGCGGTCTGGGTGTTCCACTGCGTGACCAGGTTATAGGCGTCCACCGAACCCAGGCCGGTCGCCATGTCGTAGCCTGCCCCGGTAGGGTAGCCGAACGATCCCGTGAGGCAGTCCGGACTGCCCTGCGCGCAGTTGACCACGTTATTGCCCGCGGTGACATCGTGGAACGCAGTGGGCGCGGTCTGCGCCAGGCGGTACAGTTGGGGATTGATGTTGCCGAGCCCGGCCTGCGCCTGGACTCCTTTGCTTACCTGATATTGGTTAAGGACTGCCACCAGCCCGGCCATGGAGGGCGACGAAGCCGACGTGCCGGAGACAATGTAGCTGGCCCCGTTATAAGTGACGAAGTAGCCATCGTGTCCGGCGGCACTGAAGGCTACGTCGGGCACGTCGCGGGCGTTGTCGTTGGGCACGCCGGGTCCGGTTTGCCATACAGGCTTGGCATAGAGGACGCTGGCGCCTCCGCCGCTCGCAAGCAATCCGGACGCGCTCGACTCATTCCAGGCGGCCTCCGGAATATAAGACAGGGCGGAGCCGTAATTCGCCGAGTTCACGGTCGCCCAATAAGTGCCGGTGCCTTCCACGAACTGCGTTCCTCCCACGCCGGTAACTTCCGGCAATACGGCTGGAAAGTCGACCATGCGGCCGGCGGCGGCATACGGCAGGTAGTCTTGCGGATCGCAGCCGGCCGCGCCGGAATCGCCCGAAGAATTGAGGATGGTGATTCCCTGGGCATTGGCCTGCTGCGCGATAGCGCGCCAGTAACTCAGCCGCCAGCCAATTTCGCAACCTCCATAACTCACGGTGATTACCGGCGCGGTGTTCAGATCGATGGCGTAGACCATGGCGGTAAATGCGTCCGCCCCGTAAATGTAATAGATAGTAGCGTTGGGAGCGATGGCGCCGGCCCACTCCAGGTCCAGGTCGCCTTCGATCTGGGTGCTGTTGGTTCCCGGGTCCGCGCCGCCATAGAGCACCATCTTGGGATCGTTGGCGGGCAGGCCAAAGCGCGTGCGGAAAGAGCGAATATCGGTGACCGGGACGTCGGATTCGCCCACCACGGCGATGGTTTGGCCGGCGCCGTTGAAGCCGGCGCTGTAGAGCGGCGAAACATCGTAGATAGTGGCCCAATCTTGCGGGGCCAGGTAGTGGGAACCGCCCGAATTATATTCCGGCGAGACTTGCCCGATGAGTGGCCGCGGGTGAAAATCGCTCAGCCCGATGAAACCTCCGATCACGCCGGCCAGGGCCTCCGGCACCGAGGGATCGGCGGTATTGGCGTAGTGCGTTTCGCCGTTGACCTGGAAGCGATGGATGCCAGTGTGTAACGCGCGCGACACCTGCCCGGCGGTTCCACTGAAGGCGATCCAGTTGCGGGCGCGGCCGCTCTGGTTGACGGTGAAGCCCTGGGAGGTCAGCCAGGCGACCACCTTGGAATGGTCGGAGGGGCTCAATCCGAAGCGATTGCCGAAATCTTCCGGCGTGAGCCACTGGCGATAGAGCGGGGAAGAGGGATTCTGCTGATCGGCCAATAACTGGTTGAGTTCGGCTTGCTGCGCGGCGGATGGCTGGACTACCAGCATCATGTAATTCATCGGCATGGCGGGGTCGACGGCCCCGCGGTCGAATTGCGGCAGCGCCAGGCGGTCGGAGTTCCCGGCGACGGTTCTGATTTGAGTGACGTCTATGGGGCCGATGATGCGATCGGGAACGGCAGCCGCGGCGAGCCGCGCGAAGGCGGCGCAGAAGGCCAGCAGCGATACAACGTTGTAACACTTAGTCCGTGGCATAAGAGGAACTGACCGTATCCTAGCAACTGAATGCCTAGGGTGGGCAAAGGGGGAATTCGCCCGTCCACCCGCTACTGCACCGCCAGAGTAACTCCGGTCTGCGCACTTACGTCTCCGATGGTGACCGCCAGCGGCACGTTCGCGCCGGCCGTGACACCGGCGGGCGCCTGCGCGTTGATCTGCGCGGCGCCGGAAACCAGGTACGGCGCGGCGCCGGCGTAACTGACCACGCATGGCAGTCTTCCCATAGTCACGGTCACGAGGACGTTGGCGGGCAGGGCATATGCCGCAGTCGCCAGCAGACTATCCGCGCTGGCCGAAGCGGTGACTCCCGCGCCTGTCGCGTAGATACTCACGTAATCGCCTCGCGCCGCGAGGCGAAGTCCGGGATGCTGGCGGGAAGAATGTGGCCGGAGGCATCGCTCATGCAAGCCGGCGCCGGGCCGAGCTGGAACTCGAGGCTGTGGTCGCCGGTTCCCTGGATTGGCGCGAGCATGGAGTTGAGTACGGTGCAATCCCAGGCGCCGGGGGCGGTGAGGGGAATGCCATCCGAAATGACCTGCGACCGCGTGCGCCAGGGATCGAGGCCCGCCAGCGCCGTGGTGGCGTTGGGCGCTCCCCTGAAGAAACCTCCGTTCCAACTGGCCAGTTGAAACGAGGTGGACATGGCAACCTGCAAGCGGCCGTTGACGCCCACCGAAGTGTCCATTTGATTGCCGACGCGAACATTGACCGCGGTGGATTGCGCCGAGGCAATGGCGGCGGCCAGCAATGCCATTGCGCCCCGCCTGATCGTGGCTGCTGGAGATTTCATGAATAGCATCCTCCCCTCTTGGCTCTCGTCAGGCTCAGTATAATACCCGGCGGATTCCCCGCGCCCGGCCTTTCCCCGATTGAGAGCAAAAGGCCGGGTGCACCGATGGGTAGCGCCGGTTCGTCGTATACTGCAAAGAGAATGCCTTCCACCAACTCCTTCGGCCGCCGCGGGTTTGTCGGCGCCACCATCGCCACGGCAGCGTCGTACAGCCGGATTCTCGGCGCCAATGACCGGATTCAGATCGGCGCCATCGGAACAGGGCAGCGGGGCCAGACTCTTCTGGGCGCGCTCAATCACCTCGAGTCGAACGACATCGTGGCCCTCTGCGATATCTATACGCCGCACTTGGTCACCAGCAAAGCCGCGCATGCGCCGAACGCCCAGGAATACGGCGACCATCGCGCGCTGCTCGACCGCAAAGACGTGGATGCCGTAGTCATCGCCACTCCCGACCATTGGCACGTGCCGGTGCTGATGGACGCCTTGCACGCGGGCAAAGACATTTACTGCGAGAAGCCGGTCACGCACACCCTCGAACAGGGCGACCCTCTGGTCGCCGCCGTGGGCGGATCCAAGAGCATCGTTCAGATCGGCCTGCAACAGAGAAGCTGGGAGCACTTCGCGCAGGCGCGCGACGAGATCGCCAACGGCCGGTTGGGCCAGGTTACCTTCATTCGCACGTACTGGTATCAGAACCACCTTACGGCCGGCAGGCCGGGAAATTTCGACGTCAGCAAGCTCGACTGGAAGCGCTTCCTGGGCTCCGCCTCGGACCGTCCCTTCGACGCCGACCAATACGCCAACTGGCGCTGGTATTGGGATTTCGGAGGCGGCGCCATGACCGATTTGTTCATTCATTGGGTGGACGTGGCGCATTGGATCATGGGCGCCGACAGCCCGTCGCGCGCCACTGCCAACGGCTTCACCGCGGTCCTGCGCCAACGGCAAACTCCCGACACCATGAGCGCCGCGCTGGCATACCCCGGCCATGCCATGGTGGAATTCGACTGCGCGCTGCTCGGCTACATCGAAGGCGGCGGCCTGATGATCCGCGGCACCAAGGCGGCCATGCGGTTGTGGCGCGGGGGATTTTCGGTCTACCAGGAATTCCCGCGCTACAGCGAAAATCCCCAACCGTCGGAGCCCATCATGGAAGTGAAATCCAAGATCGACGGCACGGTCTCCCACATGAAGAATTTTCTCGAATGCGCGGCCTCGCGCAAAACGCCCAACGCGCCCATCGAAGTGGGCGTCTCCGCCGCGCGCGCCGGCCACGTGGCGAACCTGGCGATGCGCGGCAGCGGCGTGTGGAATCGCGCCTGACGGGAATGAATCTTTCGCCTGCCGCATCCTCTTCCGGCAGGGAATATTTGCGTTCTCGCTCGAAATCGGCGGGGGCGCTCCCGTCCAAAGTCAGATCGCCGTTGGACCCTAACGGAAAGGGAGAACGGTGATGGGCGATACGCGCGCATTCACGCATCGCCGGTGCGTGGTTACCGGTTCCCGCCAGCGGGTCCCCGGCCGGCCCGGTGGTCCGGCGCCGCGCCTCACTCGGACCGCCTCGCTGCACGGCTGCGCCGGAACTTCACCAAACCGCTCCAGGACGTGCCAAGCTGGGAATACCATGAAACTGCCGTTTGCCGCGGGATGCTTGCTCCTGTCATGGGCGCAGGCGCAGACCGTTCCAGCTCCGCCGCCTCCCGTGCCTCCCCAGCAAGCGCCGGCAAATCCCAACTCCCCCGAAATGAACACGCGCGAGGAGACGGCCACATCCTTTAAGTCGCACGTCAACCTGGTGATGGTGCCGGTAGTGGCGCGCGACAGCCGCGGAGCGGCGGTCGGCAATCTCACCAAGGCGAATTTCCAACTCTTCGACAAGGGCAGGCCGCAGGAAATCACGCGCTTCTCGGTGCAGAAGGCCGGCGGCGAGCCGCCGCTCGAAGCCAATGCGGTGTCCGCCAACCCGCTTTCCTCCGGGGAAGAGAAGGGACACACGGTCGCGATTCCGGAACGGTTCGTGGCGTACCTGTTCGACGACGTCCACCTTGCGCCGGCTGACCTGGCGCGCGTCCGTGAGGCCGCCGAGCGCCACATCGCCGGACTCAAGCCCACGGACCGCGCCGCCATCTTCACCATGTCCGGCGCCCCCATGCTGGATTTTACCGACGACAAGAACCGCCTGATCGAGGCGTTAGACCGGCTGCGGCCCGGCGTCATGACGCGCGTGGGCGCCATGAGCGGCGGCGATACGCTCACCTTCGGTTCGCTCGACGCGATCAAGGACGTGGTGCGGCGCATGGCCTCCGCCCCGGGGCAACGCACCGTAATGCTCATTTCTCCCGGTTTTTTCACCATCGATCCGATGTTTTTTTCGGACAAGAACGAGATCCTGGACCTCGCCATCCGCGCCAACGTGATTGTCAGCGCCATGGACGCGCGCGGTCTTTACACCGATCCGGCACTCGACGTCTCGCGAACCGGCGGGCGCCTCGGGTCCTCGTTGATGCGCGAATCCATGCGGTCGGACCTTCTGGCCGAAATGGCGGCTGGCACCGGCGGCTCGTTCTTCCAGAACAGCAACGATTACGACGAGGGATTCAAACGCCTGGCGGCCGCGCCCGAGTATGTCTACCTGCTGGGATTTACGCCGCAGAATTTGAAAAATGACGGCAGCTTTCACCCACTGCGCGTAACCGTGAAGCCATCGAATAGTCTGAGCTTGCAGGCGCGCCATGGCTATTACGCTCCCAAGCGTCTCGACGACGCCGAGGAGACCGCGCGCCAGGAGATTGAGGCCGCGCTTTTCTCGCGCGAAGAGATACTGGAGCTGCCCACCGAGTTGCACCTCCAGTTTTTCAAAGTCGACGCGCGAACCGCCAGGCTGGCCGTGCTGGTGCGTCTCAGCTTGCGGCAGTTCCGGTATCGCAAAGCCGATGGGCGGAACGACAACGATGTGACGATCGTCACGGGTCTTTTCGATCGTAACGGGATTTATCTGCAAGGCATCAAGAAGGTGCTGGAACTGCGGCTCAAGGACGAAACGCTGGCCACCCGTCTGGCGCAAGGCGCCACCATCCGGAACAACTTCGACGTCGCGCCGGGTACCTACCTGGTGCGAATGGTGGTGCGCGACTCCGAAGGGCAATTGATGTCGGCTACCAACGCCGCTGTAGAGATTCCGAGGTAGCGTGCACGTTCCGCCAAGACTCGCCGCTGCACTGGGACAGGCTTACGCCGCGTTCTGTGGTTGGTCGAATCCGAAGGCAGCCCTAAGGACGACGGGAATGGAGTCTGCACTCGAGAAGACCCAGACGTCATCGGCCTCGTCCGCGTCAGCGAACATGCGTTGGAGGTCGTCGTATGTGGCATCCGGCCGGCCCGGGTTTTCAACAATTCCCCATACAAGATACCGCCCGCTCAGCCCCCGTGGACGAGCGGCACGATACGTTCGCAACTGAGCAACTGTATCTTCGAATTGCTGAGAGCCGCTTTTTGCCTCGATGATCAGTCCGTCGAAACCGGCCCGCTTCGTTTCGAAGTCAAACGCGAGATCAACGAATTTCGGGATACCCACGTGGAAGAACTTCACCGCGGGCACAAGCGCCCCCTCGCGTTTGTATGTGGCGAGGACGAGGTCCCGATCAAGGGACTGTTGATAATACACGCGTGCACCGTCGAGCTTGATTGTGTTATCGGCCTCTGAGCTGAGCCAGCGCAGGTTCCGCGGCGGAGATGCGACGCATCGTGCAACACGTACAAGGCACAGTAGTTCGAATAACTTCGCTTCATCGGAGGGCAAAGGGATTCGATCTAGTTCTTCCGGCTCAAGAACCGGACGTAGAGACTCGGCGACGATCCCACGCAGAAGAGGCCATCGCGATCGCCTAGCCGTATGTGCCCAGCGACGAAGCCGCTCCAGGGTAAAGGGGCACTGAACGTCCCCTGGAAAGTTGTGCCATTCGACACGCGACTCGATCCGTACGTCCCGCGTGTATTCCTGCCATTCGCCCGCTATCCAACCGGCCCAGCCCTGCAATGCCCCGTACTCCTCCTCATTAAGTCCGATACCTGACGAGCGCACGACATATTCCGACCGGGGCTGGTGCGGTCCGCGAGCGAGCGTTTGTCCCCAATCGACGACGCCATCGGGTCGGTCGCTGAGCCGCAGGCGTGGGTTGAATGTGTCACCAAGACGCCGAATTCCCTGAAGTATCCATCCCCAATTCTCACTAAGCGGACCGTCAAGCATTGGGTATCTTTTGCCGTCGAAGATCCACCAGCGGCGGACTGGCGGACTCGCGAGTTCGTCTTCCTGAGCCTCCTTCAGGAGTTCTGCTCTGGGCTTCGCAGCGAGCCGTCCGAGGAGATAGTCACGAATCTCCCGAGTCCAGAGGTCGGCCCGCGGCTGCCTCACACCTTCGCAAGGAATGTATGCAGCACCTCGCTCCATTTCTTCGTTCTCCCCAGTGTGCGAAGAGATCCAGCCAGCAGATCGCGGGCTTGCTCGGGAGCGGTCGCCTCCGTCAAAGGTGTATCGATCCGCCCCTCAACCCACGCTTGGAGCAGCCCGAAATAGGCGACGCCGAATGGGAGCCTGTCGTCGTCTTCAGACTTGGACAGCAGCTTGAATTCCCGCGCCACCTCGAAGAACGCTCCAACTGCTTCGTGTGCGGCGGCTCGACGGCCATCCAGGTTCGCTCCATCCAACCCTAAATACCCGAAGACATCATCACGGGACCCGCCAATCAACTCGATGCGTAAGAATCTTCTGGCGAGGCCCTCGCTGATCGGGAAGACGATATCGTCCAATTGGGCGTCGTTGACGGTGGCAATAACCCGGAACCGTGGAGACGCTTCGATTGATCGAACGCCGGGTAAGCCGGCAGGAGATACGCGTTCAACGCTCCCGCTCAACAGGGGATATAGCTCACCAATGCACCGATCAAGGTCCGCACGATTCATCTCATCGAGTACGACCGCACCGTTGCGCAGGAGCCAAGTCTCGGAGGCGGTGGTATCAGGATCGACAAATATGCCAGCGTGCGAAGTGAAGGTTCCCTGTTTGGTCGGCATGAGCCCACCGATGGTATGGAACGGCGACCAAGCTGAGTTGCCGACTGTCGTGAGAGGTGCGGCACCGGCAGGCATTTGCTCTGGTAATGTTTCCAACCCGTGATCCCAAGAGTAGCCGACAAACTGCGCGAGAGTGGTCTTTCCAGTACCCGGCGCTCCCGCCAAGAGTACATGAAAGCCGGCCCTGAGGTATGCGAGAGCGCGCTCGCCGTGCGACCGAAGCGCGGCGGGCAGGAATCTCGGCGGTGATGGAGGTTTGGGCGCTAGCGGGTTTGCTGCGGTAGGATGCACGGGCGGACTATCGGCCGGTCGCGGGCCTGGTGAGTTGACCTCAACGGGAGGCTTTTCGCTCTCCAAGAACAGCCGGCTATCGAGGAGCAAGTGTAAGGTCAGACTCGCAGCATCGTGATCGGCGAGACCCGTCAACTCGGATTTTGCGGCTGCTTCCAGATCCCGGTACAGTTGGACGTCCAGCAGGCCACGATCCCCCTGCCGGGCTCGTTTCTGTATCTTGGGTGACGCCACGGTCTCAAGCTCGACACGCGTAATCGATGGCTGGTCGATAATTCTGCGAAACAACGTTAGCAAGCGATCCGCCGCCGCTGGGTTTCGTGCAAGCCAACTGGCTGTGACCTTGCCAACCGTGGCCGTCAGGTCATACGGATTGATGTTCACGGGGACTCCGAACCAGTCGCGGTACTTTTCCGCGCGATTATTATAGAAAGGCGCCCGTTCCAGATTCAGAAACCCGTAGACTTCGACAACCGGAGCGTACTGGGACCGGTCTTGAGGATCGTCGTCGTCGTCATCTCTCCCGAGTACGCGAAATCCGGTCTGAACGGGATTCGTTCCCCGTGCCCACTGGAGTGCTGCGTCAAGCAGCCGGTCAGTCGACGTATTCTGAATGACCGAGGCGAAACTCATTCCACCCCCAAAAACATACGCGTTCGTCGTCGTCCAGAGGTTTGCATATCCGAAGAAAAAGGCCTGGCGATTCTGCAAATCTTCGTCGGAATGTGCGCCGAGATAACCGAACCACGGGAGTCGGCGCTTGAACCCCCATTCCCAGTCGTCGGTGGTCGGGGCAGCCAGCAGGAAACGGGAGACGTCCTCCCCCGCTGTCTGCGCGACCTTCGGCCATACCCCACGCAGTTGTTCCCATTCGGGGATGGGGACTAGCCTGAGGGCGTAGTCAGCCAGGGCCGCACATATTTTGTCGAAGCCGCCGCCCTGGTCGTAGTCGATACCACGGTACGACACGACTGCGTCCGTCCGTGCCTGGTCAAAATGCATTAGCACACGTCGAGCAACAGTTCGAAGTGCCGCCGCCGGAACGAAACGGCCAGTCCAGCGGTCCGCGAAATAGGCCACGGCGAGCCGGCGCTCGGGAAGACGCCAGTATTCGCCGCGAGGGTCAAAGGCAATTCGGCGCCGCTCGGCCATCCTCAAACCGCCGCGAATACATTTCAGGATGCCGACGTTGTGCGAAACGGTCTTCCGGGTTTCCTCACTTCGATCATATAGGTCGAGTAGGGAGCCGAGGTCTACGCGAGAAGTATCCGACGGCGTAGCGATACTAGGATCATGCGACATCGTGCCCAAATAGGTTCACCTCCGAATATTCGCTATAAAGGTAATGATAATAAAGTTTTGCTTGGTATGCTTGTGTACTGATGGCGGTATGGTGCGCGCGAACATGCCGGCGTTCCGCCGTAGGAGCCCGGCTTCGCTATCCCAGGTGTAAAGTCGGTGCCGGGGCCGGCCGATTGTTTGATGCAGTGATGCTGGGAGCCTGCAAGTCTGCTTTACGCACCGGACGAATGCGTCCAGGTCCCCCTGACCGACAACGCCGTCAGCGCCAGTTGTTCCGTGAGCTGGCGTGCCGACTCCAACGGCCCGGCGGAGTTCATGGTCGTAACGATTCGGATCCCGTGAAATCAGTTTGCCGATGGGCAGGCGCGCGCTAGATAACCAGATCAGGCGGGACTGCCGCGCTTACCGACCGGAATCTCTAGCAGATGCTTTGGCACGAACCGCTGCCGATTCCAACTACCACGCTCCTCGAACGCGATGCCGACATCATACCCGAGCGTGGCAAACCGGCAGTACTTGACCTTCCCCTTCAACCGGCACTTCGCGCAAGTCATCTCAATGTCAGATCCCCCCGAGCGGCGGCTTCCAGTTGGATGCATGCGCCGGAGGCCGAGATATCTTCCAGGTTGGCCGTCACCTCCCGGGCCCCAGCAGCATCCTGGATGCGGACCTTGACAAGCTCACTGCACATGAAACGCAGTTCGGAACGTCGTTCGTTCATTTGACACCTCCAACGAAATGTGGACTGGCTTTGTCCAGTTGGGAAGTATATCGGCGGGCCACAGCGGAACTTTAGCCCGGCTTGGAACTTCGGACTACGCCAGACTCCAATGAACGTCGCCCTTACTTCTTCGCCGGCGGAGGGTCGGGGCCCAGCACGGGAAACGAGGTGATCCGCAAGCGCGCCGCGCCGTACGGTATCAGGGTTACAGTCTCGTCCTTGCCCGGCGCCGTGATGGGACTCCGCGGCGGCGGGGCGGCGCTGTCGTCGGTGATGACCCATTGCGGCAGCCGCCGGGCCTTCACCTGCAGCGACACCGGTGGCGCGCCGCGGTCGAAGGGTTGGCGCGCGACCGGCGCTTCCACCACTTCAAACGAGGCCGGCGGGTTCGCGGCATCCACGCGCAATCCGTAGTTCCAGGGCGATGTGGGGTACACTTCGAAGTCGGTCACCGGACCGGTCTGTTTGAGCCGGCTCCAACTCTCGCCGATGCGCAACGAGTACACCAGCGGCCCGCGTTCCACCGAGACCGACCCGTTATATCCGGGCACGGTGCGCACCTTCATCGGCAGGGTGATCTCGACGCGGTCGCCCTTCTGCCATTCCCTCTCGATTCGCTGGTAGGAGGCCGCGCGAATGCCGTCCACCTTCTGTCCGTTGACGGTAATTGCGGCGTCAGTGGCCCACTCCGGGATGCGCAGGTACAGCGGGAATCGCACCTTCGCGGCGGGCGTAACGTTTAGCGAGACGCGATCGCGAAACGGGTATTCGGTGACCTCATCCACCGTGACCTCGACGCCGGTTACGCTGGTATGCACCTGGCTGGGCGCATAGGCGGCAACCGCCAGTCCGCCGTCGTCCGAAGCCATCCACAGCGACGCCGCGAATTTGGGCCAGCCCTGGTGCAGGTTGGCGGTGCAGCAGCCGTAATTCGGCTCCAACCCGAAAAGGTTGGACTCGGGACCATTGGTGCTCCAATCGCGACGGCCCAGCGAACACAGCACCTGGTTGGGCTGCTGATCGTATTGGTGCGCCCAGAGATCGGCCGTCTGCCCGCCCGGCAGCGCGTTGTAGGCGATCTTCTCCAGCCGGTCGCCGAGCGCCGGGTCGCCCAGCACCGCCAGGTCGAGTTCCAGCGAAAACATGGTCTCCACCACGGCGCACAACTCGGTCCCCTGCGACGGATTTCGCCCGGCGAAGTGCTCGTCGGCGCTGAACATGCCGTTCGGCAGTCCCTGGAGTTCGTCGAGGGTGCGAAACGTCAGGGAGGTGGCGTCGCGGTCGGCGGGGTCCCTGGAAATGAGCTGCCAGAGCGCCGCGGTCTTCAACCCCATGGCGTTGTTGACGCCGTGGCTGTCATGTTTGGCCTGGTCGCGCGCCACCTTGCCGGGGAATGGGAAGTTCTCGAAGAGCTTGCGCCAGTCGAATCCCTGGCCCTTGAGCTGGCGGGCCAGCTCCAGCAGGTGCGGATCGCCGTCGCGGTTGTAGAGCCACAGCACGCTGGCCAATTCATCCTCCCAGCGGTAGACGGCCCAACTTTGCAGGGGTTCGCTGGCCAGCATGCGGCTCTGGTAGGCGAAATATTTTTCCATCAAGGGGATGACGCGCGCGTCGCCGGTGGCCTCCTGGTACTGGGTGAGCACCTTGAGCATGATCATGATGGGCCACCAGTCGCGATTCTTCGCGGGCCCGATGGCGCCGTCCGCGGCCTGGTGGGTAAGCGTCCATTCGATCCACGGCCGGGTCTTGGCAATCAGCCGCGGATCGTCCAGCAGATACGCCAGCGGCAGCAGCCCGTCGAGGTAATAAGGACCGCGCTCCCATCCCTCGCCCGAACCGCCCAGCCAGGCGGAGTTCGGCCCCACATCCGGCCAGAATTCATCCAGGTGTCCGGTGAGGGCCTGCGATTGCAGGCGCAACTGCTCGCGCAGCCAGCCCGCCGGCTTGACGGAGGTCAGCGGCAGACGGTAGAAGACGCTATCGGCGAGTGGCGCGCGATTCTTCACCGGCCCCGGCGCGGCGCCCGCCATGCTCCCGGCGGTCAAGACCAAGGTAAGGCCTGCGGATAGGGAAGCTTTCATACAGACGCTTATAAGCGTATCGCGTAACGCGCAAGGGCGGGGAAGGGGAGACGGGCAGGATTTCAGGGCGCCCAGCCTCTAATTCGCCGAAGGTCTTTCGGCGTGGTCAATCACGAGAACTTCGGTCGGCTCCTTTGCCGGAGCCAGCTTCAGCCCGAGATCCTGAACCGCCGCGAAGATTGACCTGTCGACGTCGGGTGCGGCCCCATCGAGATTGCCGCGAGTGTATTCCAGAACGAAATCGTAACGCCCAGCGAGTCCAGTCTTGTCGAGCACTGGCCGATCCAGGCCGATCGCCACGAAGGCAACCAGATCCGCCATGGACCTGTCTAAGAGAACATATCGAATGACTGGACCGTTGTGCGACGGGAGTTGAGCGGGCCTGGGACCGGTGCTTTCCTGCAACTTCGGTCCCCTCTTGCCGATGACTAAATCATACATAGGCAATACTCTGGTCTCGCGGTGAAACTTCAGTTGGAATCGTTCCGCTAACAAGGTCTGGAGCATCGGCCGCACCTGCTCCACGGTCGGGGTTCCCTCTCCCTCGGTCTTGGCCGTGATGTCATAGCGCTGGTCGCGATCGCCGGCCCATGCTGGCATGGCGGAAATCTGGAAATCCTTCACGTGGTAGGCGGTCATCACCAGAAAGGTTAGCGTGGCTTGACCGAGGGTAACTCTGTTGCCGCTAATCCGAAAGTCCCCGCCCCCTCCGGCGCCAAAACCAAAGGCGCCGGGCGGGAAGGGATGCACCTTAACTGACGCCACTTCGAACGCGGGGGGCGAAACGGCTTGGCTGAATACCAGCGGCGGTGTCAGGAGAAATAATGCCGCGAAGACGATCCGTTTCATAAAATCGCTTCCTCCCTTTTGGATTAGCAGCCGAAATCGCTATTCGAACTCCACCACCGCGTCTGCCTGCTCCGCGCCCACCCGCCCCACCGCGATCTTTGCATTGAAATAATTCTCGCCGCGCATTTTGCAGCCGGCCATGCGGCGCAGCATGGCGAGTTGGCCCACGTGCGTCAACGCGTCGGCAATCGGCCCCTGGAAAATCTTCTCCGCCGGAAAGCCCAGCGGCTCGCCGGAGCTCAAGCGCCGGTCGAAAGCCTCTAGCGCCGCGAACCATCGCGCCACCCCCTCGTCCCAGGGGAGCGGCGGCGAATCATGCCACTCTTGGCGGCCATCGCACATCCAAAGCGCCCAGTCGAAAAGATCGCCCATGTGCGCCAGAATTTCCGCGGGAGTGCGCGAATCGGGCGCCGAGCGATATCCCGCGAATTCCGGTGGCGCGCCGCGCATTGCCTTGCTGCCGCGATACGCCAGAGTGGCCACGGTGTGGCGCAACATTTCCAGGGTTCCGTCCAGAGTGCCGTCCATGAGGTTCATTTTCGCAATTTCCGCCCGGAGAATTTCGGCCACGCGAGCCAGCCGGTCGATTGGGTTGAAGATTTCGAGCAGCTCCTGCTTTTCTTCCAGGGTCAGCGGCAGATTGGCGCCGATGGTGTCGGCCAGTCTTCCGGGTTCGTCCACCTGCACGGCATGCAGGGCCCGGTCCCGGTTCAGGCTGAGCTTGGCATATCGTACGAAACGCCCGGTCACGCGGCTCACCAGGGCGTCCACTTGCGGGCCCGCCTCAACACTATAGTCCGCCGTGCGCACGGTCGCGCGGAAAAACCCATCCTCATCGGATAGCGAAACCACCTGGGCGCGCTCCACGCCCTCTATCAGCACCTTGATGTTGCCATCGGGCAGTTTGAGGCTCTGCACGATGTTGCCAGTTGTGCCCACGCCGAAGACATCGCCGGGAGTGGGCTAGGCGACCGAGGCGTCGCGCTGCGTCACCTTGAGAATTTTCTTGCCGCCCGCCAGGGCCTCTGTCAGCGCCCGGACGCTGCACTGACGCCCCACCACGAACGGCATCGTCATGTGTGGAAAGATGACCACTCCGCGGATGGGCATCATCGGCAGACGCTCGTCCATCGCCATTACTCCCTCCCGAAATCGATGAAGCCGCGGTGCGGGTCGGTCGACAGCAACTGGACGCGCAGGCGGTCGCCCACGTCGAGCCCCTGTTCGCCGTGCATCAGCCGGCCTTCCACCGGCGGACCCAGCACGCGCACGAAAACGCCCTTGGGCGTCACGCCGGTCACCACCGCCTCGAACGACTGCCCGACGCGGTCGTGCAATGCCGCCGCCGCCATGCGCTTATCCATGCTGCGCCGCACCTTGCGCGCGGCGTCTTCCCTCAGCGTGCAATTGCGCGCGATGGCGTCCAGTTCCGCGTCGGCATACGGTTTGCCGGGGAGCCCCTTGAGCAGCCGCTGCGTCAACAAGTCCGCGAATCGCCGGTTGGGCGCGGTGGAATGGGTGTAGTCGTGCGCCGCCAGCCCGAAGTGGCCTACCGGGGAGTCGCCGGGCCTCAGCAGCACGTACTCGCCGGGGCCCATGAGTTTCAGCATGGCCAGCGAAACGTCGGGGTAATGCTCCGGATCGGCCTGTTTGCGGCGCATCAGGAAGGCGTTCAAGGCCCCCGAGTCGGGTTCCGGCGGAAGCGTTTCCCCGTACTGCCTGGCCAGTTCCACCATGCGCTCCCAGCGCTCCGGCTGTTTCACGATGCGGCGGATGGCGGAGACGCCCGCGGCGCGCAGGGTCTGCGCCATCACCTCGTTGGCGGCGATCATGAAATCTTCGATCAAATGCGCGGCGCGATTGCTCTGCCGAGTGCCGATCGCGGTCACGTTGCCGTCGCGGATTACGGCGGCCGCTTCGGTGCGGTCGAAGGTCAGCGCGCCCAGCTTGTGGCGGGCCTCGCGCAAGGCGCCGGCGGCTTCGTCCTGCAGTTTGAGTTGCGCCTGCAGCTCCGCGCTGGCGGCCACTTTCGGCGGGGGAGCGGCCGTGCCTTCGAGCCATGCTCCCACGGCGCTGTAGGTCAATTGTGCGTGGTTGCGCACCACAGCCCGGTAGACGCTATGGGCGCCCACCGAACCATCGGCGGCCACCACGAACTCCATCACCACGGCGTTGCGGTCCTGGTCTTCGTTGAGCGAGGTGAGATCGGTCGAGAGCCGCTCCGGCAGCATGGGGAAGGTGCGCACTTCGGCGTACACCGTGGTGGCTTCGCGCGCCGCGTGACGGTCGAGGGGCGTGGCCTTCGGCACGGCGCAATCCACATCCGCCACACCCACCAGCACGCGGATTCCGCCGGCGGCGCGTTCGGCCCACTCGATCTGGTCGAGATCGCGCGAGTCGTCGTTGTCGATGGAAGACCAGTCGAGCGCGGTCAGATCGCGCAGGCTGTGGTCCGGCTGCGGGTGGATGGCGGCGAGCTGCCGCTCGGCTTCGGCCGGGAAATCGGGCTGGAATCCATGCTCGATCATCTCCTGGCGCGCGGCGGCAGCCAGATTAAACTCGTCGTGGGACATTGGGTTATCTCCTTACCAGCTTCCAGGCCAGCAGCAGCCATCCCAGAATGAAAGCCACTCCACCGAAGGGCGTGATGGCGCCCAGCACGGTGACTCCCGTGACCGCCAGCAGGTACAGGCTCCCGGAGAAGATCAGGATGCCGGCGGCCAACAGCCAGCATACCGAATTGGCGGATTCCGCCGATAAGGTGCCGGTCCTGGGCAGCGTGGCCACAATCAGCATTCCCAGGGCGTGCAGGAAATGGTACAGCACCGCGGTCCTGTAGATGTCCAGGTGGTAGGCGTCCAGGCGGGCCTTTAATCCGTGCGCGCCGAACGCGCCCATGCCCACCGCCAGCGCCAGGAAGACGGCGGCAATTGCGCTCCAGTTCATGAGTCTCCTCGCTTTAATGCGTCATGGCATACACGATATAGTTCAACCCGAGCCGAATCCCGAGGTCCGAGAAGTGGGCCGGATACAACGGATTGTCGGCGTGCTCCCAGGAATCGCCCAGGTCCATGTTGAAGCACATGGCCACCATGATGCGGCCCTGATCATCGTAAATCGCCCGCCAGTGGGGCACTTTACCATCTTTCTCCCAGAGTTGGCGGGTATGCAGATACTGCTCGCCGGGCACCTGGTAGCGCTCGTCGAGGTCGTAGATC
>Ga0182030_10006635_pt1 | contig 24348 bp, 21 predicted proteins | sample 812S3MmetaG_FD_121299 | JGI IMG/M metagenome (GOLD analysis project Ga0182030, IMG submission 121299) | Permafrost microbial communities from Stordalen Mire, Sweden - 812S3M metaG (Illumina Assembly) | ecosystem: Environmental > Terrestrial > Soil > Wetlands > Permafrost | place: Sweden...
CAAAGTACATAGCCTTCCCCCGGGGCGGCTTCCTTCAAGTCGCTGTATCCGAAGCGCCCGGCCAAGGATCATCCGACTGCCGACTGTTCCGCGCTGGGCGCTTCAGATACAGCACTAAGACTTACCGTCAACTATCCGAGGATTGGCAGGTTGCAGAGCGACGGGGCAGCTCTCGCGAGCTGCCCCTGCTGGTTACGGCTGAAGTTCGATTTCGCCTGGACGCCAGGTCTTGTCGAACCACGGTTCGAGCGGGCCGTAGAGTCGCAGGATCATGAACCAACCCTTCTTGGGTATGGTCTGTACCCAGTTGTTCGCTTCGCCCGCAGGAGCCTTCGGGCCGAAGTACACATCCACCGACCCGTCCGTGTTCACCTTTAGTCCCTTGTCCTGGCTGCTGACGCTGGGAGCCTGTTGATCGGTTTGAAGCATGGAGCGCGTCTGGTTGTCATACACGATCACCGACCAGAAATCCTTGACGGGAATGTTCGGCGGCAGATGCATCTTGTAGGTCTTTCCACCGTCGAACGGATTGCCCTTCGAATCCGTTGCGGCCCAGGGATATTGCGATCCCTGTCCGACCATCTTCATCTCCATCGCGGGCGTTACGCCCGTAGCGAAGTAGTAGAAGAAGATGTAGCCGTCGAGGTTGGAGACTCCCGGCGAAACCACGAATTGGTAACCGCCAAAGTACGGCAGACGCCAAGAACTATCCGGATAGAAATATGCGTCCTTATCGCGCATCCGGAAGGCAAGGGTCCGCGCCGTCACCGCACCGATGTTAGCGGCGTCGGCCAGGATCTTCTTCATCCGTGCGTCAGGATTGAACGGTTTTCCCTTCTCGATTCCAATGGATGCAAACAAACCCATCATAGTGGGATCGTTGGGGGCGGGAGGCTCTTCCTGAATGACGGTATTCAGCAGTTCCCAAAACGAGTAGTCACCCGGCGCAACAAAGTTCGCGGGAATGCCAGATGCGTTGGCGAACTTGATGGCCGGCGGATTCGCAGCGTCGGAAAGCTGGTAAATCTTCAAGGTCTTCTTCACCAACTCGACGCCCGGGGTGGGAGAGCCATCTACCAGGAAGCTGCGGAAGGGCAGCCAGTTTCCGAAGGTAGGCGGACGCACCACGAAATAGCCCTCGGGAACCTGCCCCGAGTATCCGGGCGGCAAAACGAGATACTTGCCGCCTTGTCCCTTGTCAGGGCCCGTGATGCCGACGTCAACCACCCAGCGATAATAAAAGTCATCGATACCTCCCAAGACCTTCGGAGGAATCTCCACGACCAATGGCCCCTTATGGGTGTCGAGCCAAATGAAGCTATAAACGGTGTTGTCGTTGGCTGTCAGTTCTACCGTCTTCGAATCCACCAGCTTTTCCCAGATCACATCCGTCTGGTTATCCGGTCCGAATCTCCGCATGGAGTCGCGCATTCCGGCCTGGTTCACGATGGGAATGGCAAGTAGGTAGGCCTGCAAAGCGCGCGACTGGTCCAGATTGTCGTAGATTTTCTTGACCGTATCCGTGTCGGGGTTGCCGTCGGACAGGTGCAATGTGCCGATTGAGGTGTCGAGTTTGTCGGGCGTGGCAACGCCCGGAGCGATGGGGGTAGTCATCTTGTACTGCTGGGCAATGCCGGAACTGGCAGCGCCGATCAAGAGTGCGGATGACAGCAGAAACGCAAGAAAGTGTTGGTGCGATTTCATCGAATCCTCCATTCGATGTTTCCGCCCTTTCACGGTTTGGAGTTACAGGAGCCTGCCGTGCAGCCGCCGTGACAGCTCATACTGAGCATAGAGGTGGCGTAAACAAGCCATTCCACCACAAATCGGGAAAAGACGGATGTGACCTTGGTCACTGGGAGGTGTTCTGAGCTGGATCAATGGCATGAACAGCCCAAGTCGTAGCCTAACTGGACCGGCCATAATGCTCGGAACATCATTCGCTTGTCACATTGGCCCCAAACCGGCATGTGGGAGATTACTGCCGCGAAGCATCCGGCAACCGCATTGGCACCACCACTTGGATGTAAAACGCCTTAATCGCGGAAGTGGATTCCGGGGGTTGTCGAGAAGTCAGCTTCGAGGAAGTGTGGAACATCATCCCCCTGGTTCGGCGCGCTTAATGGAGCCATTTGGAGCCTCGGGGACCGAGGTCCGACAAGGTAAGCCATTGAAAGAAATGGTAGGCACGAGGAGACTCGAACTCCTGACCTCTACCGTGTCAATAAGAGCCGGCCATTGATTCTAAATAACTTAACAGCCGGAAGAGCCGGAAAAACCGGCATAAACTGCTCAGTTTGCTACCAATTTGCTACCAAGTTGACTGCTACCTAACTGATAAGTGGGTCATAGGGGCTGAACGTGGGGGATCAGCCTCTTTCCAAGGTGGGAGGAAGTTAGGGTACATCCTGCCGCCAATTCTGTGGCATCATGTACTAGAGGTAAGCGATGGCGACATCCTCAGCAAAGACTCTGAATCAATACTTCGAGGACTGGTTGGGTACCGACCCTGGATCAGAACAGAATGTCGTTCGCCTCGTTGAGAGCGGACTTCCGACGCGAGTAATCAACCACCTGATCGACCGTGGTCTGACCCGAAACGAAGTCTTCGATGTCATTATACCGTTGCGAACCTGGAAGCACCGCAAGAGCCGTCGTCAGTCGCTTTCCAAGGAGGAATCGGAGCGAGCGGTTCGCACCGCCAAGATTCTTGCCCGAGCGCAGTCGGTAATGGGCGATCAGCAGTCGGCATTGGACTGGCTCCGTACTGCCAAGCGTAGATTTGAAGGCCGAACGCCAATTCAGATGCTCTCCACGGAGGCAGGCGGCCGTTTAGTGGAGCAGATGCTCATTCAGATTGATCAAGGCATGTTCGCCTGATGTTCCTTTGGCGAATCAGCAATCACCGAACCCTCGACGGCAGAGGCGCCCTGGAGACATCGGCGCGGTGGCATACGCAAGGTCGGCCGATAGTGTATCTGGCAGAAAGCGTCGCTGGTGCACTCCTAGAGGTGCTGGTTCACTTGGAACTCAGTCCGGTACAGCTTCCCAGATCGTACCGATTGCTGAAGATCGAAGTACCAGACGACGTCTCGATAGAGGTGCTCTCAGCAAGCAATCTCGGCGAAACTTGGGTCAACGATGAGACGCTAACAAGGACAGTCGGCGACCAGTGGCTCGCCTCTAAGCGCTCGCCTCTGCTCCGCGTTCCTTCTGCAATTGCTCCCGAGACACTCAATGTCCTTCTAAACCCTGCCCACGAAGGAGCTCGGCGGCTGAGAATCATCTCGCACCGTGAGTATCCTTGGGATTTGCGGCTGATCTCCAAGTGATGGCGAACGCGTTCAATTGACTTCCCCGCAAAATCCGGTCTCAAGTCCTGTTTCCAGTCGAGTCCTCGTGTCAGCCGCGCTCAAAGACAGCTACTTAACCGAAAAGAAGAGGTTGAGTATGATCCCTAACTGGTCTAATTGTTGATTGGGGCTCTTGCCGGTATTGTTCTGGTGTTCGTAATAGGGATCAAACTCCAGATGCTTGCCGATTGGAAAGAGGCAGCCGGCATATAACGCCGTGTCGCTCCATTTGTTGTATTGGCTCTCGTAAAAGAATTCGACACTGACGTATGGTGCTGGGTGGTAGGAGCCAAATCTCAATGTCTTTTCGACCTGAAACCGATTGCGATAGCGCCATGAGAAGCTGCCGTTCTGCCAATCAATGTCGGCACGGTTCCGGTCGCTGAGCAGGAACTTGCTCTTCATAGGAAAGTTGAGGGTCGCGACAGGCTCCAGACGGTTGGTTCCCGGAGCACCGTTGGCCTCAGGAAGATACCTATATCCAATCGTCAATACCAGAAGCCGAGACTTCGAGTCGTCGAGAACAAACTCGGTAGCACCCTTCAACTTGACCAAAGGCTTGAGGTAGAAAGCGAGACTTGGCCCAAGCTCCGCTTGTGTGGGGTCGCCGCCTTCTCTGGTCTCCTTTACCTGAAAGGTGAACCGGAGATCGGGATCCAACTTTACGTAAGTATCAATCTCGGGCAATCCCTGTAGCGTCTGCGCCTTTCCGGTCAGACAAAAGATGACCAAGAATGAAGCCAGCGCAACCGCCGTTCGTGCCGCACGACGCTTGGCTAACATTTTGTTAGAGAGATAACAGACGGCGGTGAAGGATTTGCCAGCAAATTTCTTTTTCTGCCCTATCATTGGTAACGTCACTCCCACTTTCACTTGACGGAAAATCGTCGTTACATCCATTGATCGACTCAGTTCGATGGTGAACTCACGCCGTTACCTCTTGAAGTAGTACGTCCAGCTTGCGCTGATGTAGGACCTCAGCGGCACACCTACGGCTCGCTCGATCGGAAGGGTGTCGGATGGAAAGGAGATTACTTCGGTCGTCTGGCCGGTGTAACTGTTGGCGATAAGGAAGTTGGCGGCGAGCGACATGCGGTTTTCCAAGAACGGCCGGAGCACAGCGCCTCGAAACTCGTTCACGGGTACACCGACGAAGCCATCGCCCAGCGGCTTGGCGCGCACATATTCGTATTCCGCGCGGACCTGCAGGCGCAGCGGGAGTTTAGTCAGCGATCCTACTGTGTCCCAAATGAAACGCGGAGCCTCGGGGATGGGTTCGCCGGTCTGAGTATCGCGGGCATCGGCCTGCGCGTAGGAAAGGTAAATAGCGCCAAAACTAAAATTTCTCTGCGCGGAAATGGAGAGCACCTTGTTGATTGAAGGCCCCACAATTTCCTGTAGTCCAGTGTCGGGATCGATCTTAGCAAGTTCCTGGGAATTCGACGTCCTGCGTAGGGTCAAGTAGAACTGGGTCTGCTTCAGCACCTTGGACAATACCAATTGGTACGCGCGCGAAGGCGCCAGTAGCGTCGGCGTTCCCGTGCCGTTGCCGATCCTGGGATCTTCGGTGTGAAACCCCATGCCGTAACTGAAAGCGACGATCGGTAGGTACCAGCGATCCGGCGGAAGCACAGTGAACGTGCCCTTGGGCAGCGTCAGCGTCCCCAGCTTGTCGAACGAATTCAGCCCATGGATGAAGTCCACATTGTCCATCCACACTTCCTCCTGACGAAACCCAAGGTTGTAGTGGAAGTACCGCTTCAGCGGACCGTCAACGGCGACGAGCGGTTCGACGAACGAAAGAGTTAGGTTGTTGCTGGTCGTCAACTGGTATTGGTTCTGCTCATTGATGTTGTAGAGATCCAGATTGCGCGGCGCGTCGCGGCGAAGATCGACGCCAGCCAGCACCGCTATCCACGAACGCACGCTTTGCGTGTAAGTGGCTTCTCCACCAAATACGTTACGGTCTTCGCTCTGCTGAATCAGGCCGTCGCCGAAGTTTGACCGCAGGGTGAGAGCGTAGTTGCGAAAGAATCCAGAAAACGCAAACTGCCGCTGCTCATCGAGCTTCCAGTTGTCGGTGACGATCGCCAGCGCGTTGTGGGTGTAGTCCAATTGCCGGCTGTCGATGGTATCGCCCGGCACGGGGACGTTGATCGGAATGAGTCCCGGAACGTAGGAGGACCCATAATAGCCGATCGCGAACAGCGTCAACTGGTGACGCCCAAAGTCGAAGCGACGCAATCCGTTCAATTTGTATTGTTGCCGGTGTTCCAATCGTTCAAGAAATCCGTTGCCGAAAGACGCCTCCATCGCAACCCACTGATCGGCGTGCGGCTTTATCGAACCCCAGCCCGCCATCACGTCGGCATCTCGGTAATCTCCGGTCACTTGCAGAAAACTGATCAGACGCTTGCGAGGAACGTAGTCGGCTGCGAGATCAACCGCGTTGTTGCCCTCGCGCACATTGAAGGCGCCGCCGTCTACCGTCACCTGCTCGATGACTGGCGGGATAAGGAAGTTAGGATCGGAGTAGCCGTTGCCGTGGGCGTTAGCGGGCAGATTGTTCGGGAAGAGGAACGATCCGATCTGGAAGTATTGCGCGATCGGCTCGCCGTGATCGCCAGCTACGCCGGGGGCGAAGTACTGTGGCGCTTTGATTCCGCCCGATGCGGTCTCGATGGGCAAGCCGGGGATGGAGATGGGCGCTCCCGGACGACCAGGGTTGGCATCGAGAACCTGGTCGTGGATGATGATGCTCTGCGCCGGATCGGGAGTGAGGATGGAAGGCGCAGAGGCTACGACGGTCACCTGCTGCTGGTTGGCGAGTATCTGCTGGAACTGTACGTTGATTTCCTGCTGTTGGCCGGAAGCAACCGAGACGTCAGCGACGACGCTGACGAATGCAGGCGATTCGGCAGTGATCTGATAGACCCCGGGATCGATTGCGGCAAACCGAAAGGAGCCGGTTGCATCGCTGAGAGTCTCTGCGATTTTGGTTCCGGCTGCATTCAGCAGCTTGACCTTTGCCCCGGCGATGCTCGCGCCCTGCGGATCGAGGACGCGCCCGTAAATGGATCCTGGGACGGCGTAGGCTGTCGAACAAAGGAGCAGAACGAGGATCGCAATTGGCAACACGGCGTACTGTAGGCGTCGTCGCAGTCTTAGACGTTGACTAAGCGGCATGCGCTGAGCGGATGCAACAACATTCGTGTTACCTCCCTGCATTTCGTGCCAAAGCTGGCGTTCTGCTATTGCAGGAGCCACAGAACCGACCCTTCTCTGGTTCCGTGAACAGCGGGCCCGGAACGAACAGCCGATTCGGAAAATCGCTTCCTTGGTCTAACTAAGCTTTCACGTATTGCACCAGCGTCATCGATTAGCCACCGATCCCCGATATCCAGCAATCATCATCATCGCAGCATCGCGAGCGGAGCTTCAGCCCGCGAGGGATCTGGGTTAGGGCCGCAGTTTGTGCCTCCGATTGTGGCGCGGATGGGCGAGGCGTGTAACTAGCGTGTTCGCACTGCCCAACCAAGCATCAAGAGACCGCTGGCGGCGATCCAGCTTCCCGCGACGCGCACGGCAATTCGAGCCCAGCCCGCGCGTAGTCGAACCACGAAGGCCGCAGCAAGAGCGATCAGGACGAATATGGCGAACACTAACCCGAGGAGAGCAACCGAGGCGGTTTCGAACTGCCCCATGCCGATTCCGTTCAAGTATCCGTGATAGAGGCCCAGTAGCGCGGCGAGGGCGGTAGTCACGCGCAATGAGACTTTCGCATCGGCGGCCAGCAATCCTCCGAGCAGGAGAAACCAAGCCGCTGCGATAAACGGATGGGGGGCCGCTGTCACAGCGCTGAGTCCGGCAAGACCGCCGAGCAACCATGCGACTGGAAGAGTAAACAATGCCCGCCGTCCGTAACTTGCGCCGCGCAAACCAGCCAACAGCGCAAGGGCGAGCACCGGAACGATATCCTCAGGGCTCATAAGGAAGTGCATTAGTCCGTCGTAGAACGGCCCCATGCCGGTGGTGTTGAGGTGGGCCTCGGCGGGGAGCGCGCACATGACAAATGCGAAAACGACGAATGCGTACAGTGGCAGCCGGGATTGGCTCGAATTTTTCATGCGACCGCCTTCCACATGAAGAACGAACCACCTATAGCTACTACCGCTCCTGCTACGCGAAGCAACTTCTGTCCCCATGACCAGCGATGGACTGTTCCGATTCCGATTCCCAGCGCGTGCAGGCAGCCCGTTGCAATGACGAAGCCCATGCTGTAAAGCAACGCACTTTGACCTGGTGGCAGTTCGGTTCCATGGGCGTGACCGTGGAATATCGCGAAAACTCCGACCAACGCCGCAGCGACACCAAGAGGCGGGCGCACTTTAAACAGCACGGCAGCGCCCAGGAGAATTGCCGAGAGGGCGATTCCGTATTCGGTGCCCGGTAGCGGCACTCCCATCAGCCCCAGCATGCCGCCGAAGGCCATTACCATTGGAAACGCGACAGGCAGAACCCAAATCGCCGGCGCACCCAGTTGCGCGCCCCATAAGCCGACTGCAACCATCGCCAGCACGTGATCGAGTCCTGAGATCGGATGGCGGAAGCCGGTGAGGAATCCAACAGCCTCACCTTTCTGCGGGTGGGCAAAGGCGGTCTGCGCACATAGGAACACAACCACAGTCAGTGCCATAGCGCGGGCCAGAGGACTGTATCGCCGCATATTCATTGGCCGCCTCCGAAGAGCAGCGCCAGTCTTTGCACGGTCCAGAACGCGCCGAGCGAACCCACGGTGTATCCGGGAAGGACCTGCACCCATCGCGGCCAACGCACTTCGAGTATGCGGAATGAGCGCTCAAGGCCCAGGATCAACGCGATGAAGCCGATCTGCCCAAGTTCTACGCCGACGTTGAAACTGACCAGGGCCAGTGGCAGCTCATGTCGAGGAAGCCCGGCGCTGGTCAGCGCGCTGGCGAAGCCGAAGCCGTGAAGCAGTCCGAAGGCAAAGGCAACGACCCAGGGATGGCGAATCGTGAAGCTGGTCTGCCCTCGCCACGATCGGACGATTTCGGGCCCGAGGAACAGGATGCTTAACGCGATCGCGGCATTCAACGGAAGAATCGGAACCTCGGCATAGCCGAGGGTTGCGATCGCCAGCGTGATGCTGTGCGCAACGGTAAACGCAGTCACGGTCTTCAACAGCATCCAGCGGTCTTTGACGATCAGCAAGAGCCCAAGCACGAAGAGCATGTGGTCAGCGCCAAAAAGAATATGCCGGATACCCTGCACGACGTACGTGCCTGCCACGCCCAGCCACGTTTGCGAAGCGGCAATCTCCACCCAGGGCTGCGACGGATGTATGATCGTCGTCCATTTCCTGCCGTCAAGCAGCTCAACGCGCACGAGCACGTCGGTGATGGTGAATTGCAGTCCGGGGAACTCAATACGCTTGCCCGCCAGACCGTTTGGTCCTGCATCAATCCACCGCCGCTCCACGAAGGAGTCAGAAAGTTCCTGTACGTTGGGCTCTCGCAGATTCTTTACGTCGTCAGGAAGCTTGAGCGCGATTGGAAGGCGCATTCCCGCGAGGACCGGCGTGTGCCAGAGCACGCTGAACTGCCCAGGCGCGGTCTCTTTGATCTCAAGGTAGGCAGGACGAGACTCATGCGCCGAGGCGACGGTGCCTGCGAGCAGCAAACAGGCGACAACCCAGGCAAAGCGGGAATACACGCGACTCACAGCGGCCCCTCGCCGGATGGAGCCGGAACTTGTTTCTTTGGAGGAGGAACCGGCGCTTGAGCGGCTTCTTTGTCGGAAGGACCAGGCAAAAGCAAGATGTATTTCGCACGCATCTCCGTATAGGCCTTCAGCCAGGCTTGTTTCTTCTGGTCGGCGAGCCAGGCGGTCTTCACGTCCGGCTCCATCTCCTCGAAAGCAGGGATGCGCCCGGGAATAACGGTGTCGACAAACACCAGGTGCCAGCCATAACCCGATTCGATCGGCCCCTGCCACGATCCGGGTTTGAGCTTCTCAAGGGCCACCACGAATTGGGGACCGAATTCCTTGGCCAATGCCTCGGGAGCGCGGTCGCCGTAGTAGTCCTGGAACATGAACTGGTCGGCAAGCGAGGCGGCGAGCTTAGAGTCTTCGGGTTGGCCGGCGATCTTGGTCAATGCCTTGGCGGCATCGTCCTCTGCGTTCTTTCCGCGCTCGTCCGGGGAAAAGTAAAGATGGCGGAAGCTATAGCGGCTGGGCAGGGCGAACTTATTGCTGTTCTTGTCGAACCAGGCTTTGAGCTCCGCAGTGGATGGCTCGTGAGCGGCGGCCACATCTTCGGCGAGGAACTGCATCTTCTGCGCCATGCGGCGCTTCACGATGGTGTCGTCTTTGTCGAGGCCCATGGCGAGCGCCTCGCGATAGAGGACTTCCTCGCGGACCTTGTCTTCCACCATGGCCTGAAATTCAGCGGGTGTCGGTTGGCGGTGCCATTGCGATTCGAAGTACATCTCCATCTGCTGCAGTTCGTCGAGGCTCAGAGCAATCTGCCGAGACGATTCGACCCCACCGCGACCACGGTGCGCATAGGCGTACACGGCAAACAGCGCGATCCCGATCAAGAGGAAGTGCACAAGAGGTTCGTGCAGCCAGTGTCTTAGTGTGCGAAGAAACGGCTGGCGCGGCTCGGACGACCCTGTCGCGCGCTCCGCTTCAGCAACTGCTGACACTCCATTCACCAACAGTCTCCAACCTGGGAACAGCAATTCATCAATTCAGTACTTACGCTACCAGAGTCTTTTCTTTCTTGAATCGCGCGCAGACAAGAAGCGCAACGAGGATCGCATGGGCCACAACTGCAGGCCACAAGAGCAAACCAGCCATTTCTCCGCGCACTCCGATGTAACCAAGGTACAGCATGGCAAGCGTGCTGTAGGTCAGCATTCCGTTGAGCGGCTGGAACGCGGAATCGCCCGGCCAGCAGCAAACACCTAAGCCGATCAGGGCGATACCGGCGATGCGGCTCATGACTACGCCGACACCACTGATCTCTGCGCCAAACAGCAGCTGAACAACAATCGAAGGCCACGCGAGCAGAAGCAGTCCCGTACCCGCTTCTGCTGCTGCTGACAATGCCAAGACGTTCTTCTTCATCACACTTTCCCGATCGGCGAAGCTCGCCAGGCGCCGACCCTTTCCTGATTCTTGCTCTACATCACCTGCTGTACCTTAGTCTCGAACTTCTCCATCGCCGCGTTCCCCATCTGCTCGATCATTTCCCGCCGCTTCTCTTCGCGCATGGCCTTGAACTTCTGTTGTTGCTGCTGATCTAGAAGAGGCGTGATCTTGGCATCGATGGCGCTGCCGATTTGCTTCAATTGCTCTACCTTCTCCAGCGGCTTGAGCGAAGTGTTTTTCTTTAGCGCCCCCAGTTGCTTTACCTCGTCCTGCAAGAAGGGGAGGATCTGCTGTTTCTGCTGTTCGTTCAGGCCCAGTTCGATCGAAAAGGTGTTGAGCGTAGCAGTCACCGGATTGAGCACGAACTGCGGGCTCGGAATGATCTCGTAGTTGGCGTAGCCGAATTCGTTGCTGCGCGCGCCGTAATACGTGTCGCCCTGTTTGTAGATGGTGACCGCAAACGGATCCTGGGAAATCGTTGTCACCACTTTGCCGCCTTCGATCTTGTACGGGGTGGTGGTTCCCTGGTAACCGTCGCGGACTGGGTTGCCAACCCAGCTAGGAGTCGTTACGTTCTTGCCGATATGCCAGACGTTGCTCTGGCCTTCGGCAGTGTAGGCGATGCTGAACTGCTCACCGGTCACGTTGTTGCGCACCCAGAAGGCCTTGCCCACGATCAGCGCCTTCAGCTGCGCATCGCTCAACTGGGTTGCACCCTTTGCCTTGAGGTCGGTCACCGTCATGCCGGCGGGCGCATTCTTGCGCGCATCGGCGCTGGGGGTATACCAGATTGGAGAACTCCAGGCGCGCTCCTGCCCGGTGAGCGGAACCACGTCCGGCGGGGTCAAGCCCGCCTTGACTGCCTGGATGAGGGTCCAGCGCGGCGTTGGGATTTCCAGCACGCGAGCGTAGTAGAACGCATGCAGGCTGGAGTCGAATTCGGGATCGGTCCACACCGTCTTCAATTCCACCGAACCGACGGTGTTGGTGTAGGTGGCCTTCTCCAGGTCCACGGTGCTCTGGATCGCCGGAACCCGGCCCGACCACTTGTCAGGCTTGCGGTCGCCCGCCCAGGCTACGTCAAAGATCTTCTCGAAGCTCTGGCCGTCGTTGGTCCAGCCCTTGATGATCTGGATGCGGTCGAGATTCGCGGATGTCGGGTCTTTCACCGCCCACACGACGAACGTCGGAGCCGTGCCCTTCAAGGGAGGCAGGTCGCCGCCCATGGGCACGCCGTTGGCATAGGACTTGTGCACCCAGTCGCCGGCGTTCAGGATGTCCTTGTTGTAGCCCCATCCGCCGAAGAAGCGCACCTTAATGTGAACGCCGCTGGTGCCGAAGGTTTCCTTGCGATACATCGCGTCCCAAAGGGATTCACGCGTGTTTTCCTCGGCCCAGACTCCGGTCAGTCCGCCGGGATTCTCCAGGCGAACGTCAATCGTGCCAAACGCCATAACCCCGGCCATGCGGTGCTCGAGAGTTCCGTCGATCTGGGCGTGACCGCCGTAGAAATTGTCCTGGCGGTAAGGACTGCCGGTGTTGTGGGAATCCGAGCCGCCAGCCATGCCGAGCTTGTAAGGGTTGTAGCCGCGCACGTCCTGCATGGTAATGCCGTCTTTCAGGGCCTGGCGGGCAAAGCTTCCCTGAATGTGATCGACCCGGCCCACGGTCGGTGGCGCACCGAGCAGGCCGGTGAAGATTTCGTAGTTGGCGAACTCGTCATTGGGCGAGAGCAGGGGATGGGTCTCTGACTGCCCCTTGATCTGCTTGATCTCGACCAGGCGTTCGTTGCGGTCGCGCGAGGCTGCCCAGGCCGCGTCGATGGGCCTGCCGAAGCTGTCAACGTCTGTGGGATACATCCAGCCGTCGCTTAAGTTGGCATTATGCGAAATCGCCAGCAACTCGTTGCCAGCTTTGCGCTGGGAGTCCATCCACTTCCACAGGTCTTCGGGGTGCCAGGAGTCCAGAGCGCTGTAAGGCATGTCCGGCACGTGGGTGCAGTCACGGAAGAAGACATTGCGGTGCAGGTTCCGGTTGTCAGGGGCGGAGGTGTACTCGTACGAACAGAACGCCGTGAACTTGCCGGGATGGTTGTTGGCGTCGACGATCTTTACGTTTTCTTTCCAGATCGAGCCCGCCACCTCGGGGCTCATGAGCGCCTTTACCGGAGGGCGGTTGAGCATATTCACCAAGTAGTTGAACACCTTAGTGATATCCGCCGGGTTATTGGGGTCCGTGAGAATAAGAGGCTGTGCCTGGGGCAACTTACTCAGGGCCGATCCCGGCGTGTTCGCTTCCTTGGTAACGCCGACGTACTCGGAGTGGTCGGTCACACCCATGAAGTCCATGGGGGTATCGATCTTGATGTCATAGCCTAACGGATGCTTGATGGTCTGGCCCTGAGCATACTTGAGGGCGTCATCAGGTCCCGTGAGGCGGTTCCCCATGAGCCAGGCATCCACCGACCAACTTGTATGGATGTGCTCTTCACCGAAGTAGGCGTTGCGATCGGGGTTCTTTTCGACGCGCTGCTCAGTTTGTGCCGGAGCGGTTCCGCCAGCTTGCTGCGCCTGCTCGGGCGCTTTGGATTTTTCGCAAGAAATAAGAATGCCGATGCTGAAAAGAACTACTAATGCCAAACTCGCCGTTGCCGCAACTTTCGTCTTCCTAGCCATGATTCACCTCTTCAGGAATTCCGACATTCGCTACTTGCCGTAGCGAGACACTTCGGCTGACACTTGCACGTACCGCACACACGACCACATGGTTTCGAGACTGGCCCTCGGAGCTTAAACGACTGACCTGGTTGTGAATTGGGCCCAGAAGACCGGGGAACTCGGAACGAATACCATTAGACATAATCTGGACGCCAATTGCCAAAAGAATGAACGCTGAGAGGCGGATCAGAATGCCGGTTCCGGATCTTCCGAGAAGTCGTGTAAGACGGTCGGCGTATGTGTAGCAGATCATCACTAAAACACAAACAATAAACATGCCCGCCAAGGCAGCGATGAAATGACGTGGATATCCATGCTCAAAGCCCGGTCCAGCTTCATGTCTCAAGTGGGCTCCGAGTGTGATGGCAATCGAGATACATCCCGGGCCTACAGTTATGGGAAGGGTTAAGGGGAAAAAGGCATGGTCAAGCGCGTCCTCCAAAGATTCGGATGACTGATCTGAAGGGGAATCCTGTTCCTTCTGGGTTAGCAAGCTCCAACCCGTAACGGCGAGTACCACGCCGCCACAGATCTGTACCACGGCCAAGGTAATGCCGAAGAAGTCCAGAACAATACTCCCGAACAAGAACGAAGTGGAAAGTAGCATAAATCCGTAAGCTGCAATTTTCCTCGCCAGCATCCGCTGAGCCGATTGCGGGTATCGACGCGTGAGAGCCAGAAAAATTGGGCCACCGCCAACCGGGTTCACAACCGGAAATAGCGTCACGAACGCCACCGCGAGAACCCTGAGGAAATCGATCGGGTACAAAATCATTCGCTCCTGTTCAGCTTAGGATCTAAACTCGCCCTGAGTTTTTGTTTCACCGCTTGGAACCTCCACCGCGAAATCCGCCACCGAAACCCGAAACCCGCAACCCGCCGCTCTTTCGGGCACATGTTAGTCGTTGTGATCGTGCAACAAAGCAGGCACTTCAACCGAAAAGCATGGATCGTCCCACGAGTTAATACATCGCCTGGTCTTCAGCAACCAGCAAATACGTGTTCGTTCCCATTAGGTGAATTAGCCCTCGCCCCTCTTGGCATTTATAGCCAGGTCCTCGGCAATGCGTTCGTCCTTGTCTTCCAACTCCGCGAGCAGTCCCTCGTCGGTGAGGTCCAGCGGGTGAGAGTTCTCCCAGTCCTGACGGACGATCTTGTGCAGGCGCTCCACAATGTCGTCATCACGCACCTCGATGGCCAGCTCGCGGCGGCTGTCGAAGCTGCCCGGCGCGAGATTGATGGAACCGATGATGGCCCGCACGCCATCGGCGAAGAGCAGCTTGGCGTGCAGCTTCAGTCCCTTGAGCTTGTGCACCTTGACACCGACATCGTCCAGGATTCGCAGGCCGCCCACACCTTCCACTAGCTTTTCCTTCTTCAAGTGGTGCGGAGGACGCGCCAGCACGTGGACTTTTACTCCACGATGGTTAGCCCGCACCAGCCGCTCGATGACCACAGGGTCCTGATAACGCTCGTTTTGAACCCACAGCGAATGTTTTGCCTCGTCGACGAACTGGCCGATCCGTTGCCGCCCATTCCCAACGCACCAGATCAAGTGCGAGTGCTCGCCGGGATTGAACTCCTTGCGCTCCCAATCGGCCTCGAAACCCTCTATGATCTCTGCAACTTCGTGACCGTGTTTGGTAACCACCGCATAGTCGCGAGTTTCAGTGAAGTTCTTGGTCTCCCAATTTAGCGACATGACAAACGCCGCCTCGTCATCCACCACCATGGACTTCTCGTGCGTCAGATCAAAGGCGGGATTGCTGTCGATTACCTCGACCCCCGCATCGGTCAGCATCCTGCGGGACTCCGCATTCTCGACCTCTCCGCTGCGGCGGGCAGGATTCAGCATGATGCGGACCTTTATGCCGCGGCGGTGGGCCGCGATTAGCGTGTGCAGGAGTTGGGGATCGGAGAAGCTAAACATCTTGATCCGCAGCGACTTCGATGCATGATTGATGGCATCGAGGATGGGCTGCGAAGAATCATCAGGCATGACGATGAGATAACGAGACATGGTGGACTCCATCAAGCAATTAGCAAGAAGCGATTAGCAACATCCTATTGCGCGACTGGTGCGCCGGCCTTGGCCGAGGCATCTTCGAACTGAGTCCGATGAAGCTCGGCATAGATTTTGCCGAGCGCCATCAACTCGTCGTGTGTTCCAGACTCAGCCACCACGCCGCCGGCAATCACGATGATCTGGTCGGCATCGCGAATGGTACTTAACCGGTGGGCAATCGTGATCACAGTGCGGCCCTTCATTAGCTTCTCGAGAGCATCAATCACCAGCTTTTCCGATTCGCTGTCGAGAGCGGCGGTCGGTTCGTCGAGGAGCAAGATCGGACTGTTGCGTACCATCACGCGGGCAATGCCAATTCGTTGGCGCTGACCTCCGGAGAGCGTCAGGCCCCGCTCGCCGACCATGGTGTCATAACCCTTCGGCATCCGCGCGATGAACTCATCCGCATTCGCCGTTCTCGCTGCCTCGACGATTTCGTCCCGCGTTGCGCCTGGCCTGCCAAAGGCGATGTTCTCCAGGATAGTTCCGCGAAAGAGCACCGTGTCCTGCAAAACGTAGCCGATTTGATCTCGTAACCCATTAAGCTTGTAATCGCATACATCATGGCCATCGATCATCACCCTGCCGGCAGTCGGATCGTAGAACCGTGGAATCAGGCTGACGACCGTGGATTTTCCGCTGCCAGTTGGTCCAACCACTCCCACCAACTGACCCGGCTTGATATGGAAGCTGACGTCTCCAAGCACTTTGGCATCCACGGAATAGCCAAAAGCCACGTGGTCGAAAACAATGTCGCCCTTGATAAAGCGAGGCTCGATGGCGTCGTCGCGCTCCGCGATGATCGAGTCGGTGTCAAGGATTGAGCGGATGCGATCGACGCCAACCGCGGCTTGCGCAATCGCGTTGGTAGTGGTGGCGAGGTCCTTGACCGGCTTGAAGAACTTGCTTAGATAGGACAGATAAACGGTGAGTGCGCCAACCGTCATCGCTCCGACTAGGATGAGTGCCGCCCCTCGCCACAGTACAATCGCCGTGCACAAGGCGACGGTAACCGCTACTATCGGCGAGAGCATCGACTTCACGCGGCGGGCGGCCAGAGCAGCACTAACCGTAGCCTGACTTACTTCCTTCAATTCGTCTTGCTCCATGTCCTGGCGTCCGAAGGCCTTCACGACCCGCATGGATTCCAGGCCCTGCTGCACCACAGCGACGATTTCCGACTGCTCTTTGCGTACCTGGTGTGTCGCCTTCTTCACCGCCTTTTTGAATCGCGATACGAAGAACAGCAGGAAGGGCGTAACTCCAACCGCGATCATGGTGAAGTCCCAGTTCAGCCAGAACATCAGACCGAGCATGGCGACGATGGTCAGCAGGTCAACCAGAATATTCAGCGTCGAAGACGAGGCGAAGCCCTGAATGGTCTGAATATCGGTGGTCATCGTGCTCAGCAGATTGCCGGTCTGGTGAGTGTCGTAATAGCCGAGCGAGAGGCGCTGAAGATGATGATAGGTGCGCATCCGCAGATCGTTGGCCACCCACTGCCCGACGCTTTCCGTGTAGTAGTTGTCAATGTAAGTCGCGATAGCGCCCAGCAGCGCAATCACTACGAACGCCAGCGCCGCCAGCCCGGCGACCTGCAATTTGCCGCCCCCGTCCAGCATGGGACGGACCAGGTGGTCGAGCCAGGGTGACATTTTGTGACTACCAACCACGTTGTCGATGATGATCTTCAGCGGCCATGGACCGGCCAAGCTCATCGCGGTCTCAACCAGCATGGCGATCAGGATGATGGCCCAATTGGCCGCGGTATGGACGAATTAGCTCGCGAACTAGGCGAATCATAAGTCATCCTTTCTGTTTAGGGCGGCAACATCTCTTTCCCGTATGCACTGCCCCTTGTGATCTGCTACTCAGGCGATCTCTGGTGCGTAACCTTACTGCGTGCGCCACAACGTGAAGAGATTCCACATCGGAATGCATAGGAGCAGAAACGCTGTGATTAATAGCCCTGTCCGGACGCTGGTGACCCGGAAACGCTGTCCGATCGCGGTGAACAGCAGGACGGTTGCCAACAACACAGTAATGCGCACGTAGCGGTCTCCCATGTCGCCGGCATGTGTACCCTTTTCAAAGACAGCAGACGCTGCGACGTTCAATCGCTTAGCCTCCTCTCGTTTCGTGCTTCGGTATTCCGGCATGAACACCGGCCCCGGCAGGGCTTTAGGATTGTTGAAAGGATCGGTGTTGAGCCAGGCACTAAAGGCTTTACGATATTCGTCGCGGAAGCGGCTCTCAAACATGGCCGCCAGTTTCTGGTTGCCTCCGGCTTTCGCGGCAATCCATGAATTGAACGTGGTTATGTCGTAGAGGCGCTCCTGCCCGGCGAGGGTATTCAACTCCTCCAGGTCGACTTTCAGTCTGTCCGATTCTGCATAGAATTGCGCCCGATGACCATCCCATCGTGCCGCCTGATATCCGCTCCAGGCGGTCGCAAGGGCCACGAGGGCGAGCACGACGGCTTCGATGATCTCGATCACTTCTTCAGTGTGCGATCGAGGCTGTGCGGCGTGGTCAGGTCGTTCTTTCAGTTTTTCCACAACATGGCTGACCGCTGACTCGGGCATTGCTTAGCTCCTTGGCTTCGCCACTCGATCCTTCCGCGGATCCTAACTGGGGGGGCCGAACTTGGCGAACATGTTGGCATTCGCGGTGCCGACGGATCCATACTGCTGCAGTTGATCTCTGAGGCCGCTCCCCTGCGTGTAACCCATCACGTCGGCTTTGATGCCCACTATCTTTCTCACTGCGAGGATGGGATCCTGCTGCGCGCTGCCGACGCTCACATACAGCAGCGCTGCCACCAGGGTTAACAGGACCCTTACGCTTCATCGCGTCTCTCCTTGCGTGATGTGAATGAGCCGACAGCAGCTTTCCGTTGCGGCTCTGCCGGCCCTGGTTATGATTTCCCGTCTCTCGCAAAGCTACCGAGCGGGAGCTGTCTGCGACGCTGGTGCTTTCTTCGCCTTCTTCTTCGGCGCAGGTGCATTCCGCGACTGCGGCTGCACTGCGGTTTCGTCAACCACGGTACCCTCTTCCAGTTGCCCGCCGCACAAATTGCCTTCGGGGACAAAGTAGAAGTGAGCGGCCTGACCGTTGGCACCGCCCTGGCGAGGCTGGACGCGGCTGGCGTCAACCTTGTTCGGGCCGTCCGTGGTCAGGTAGTACTTGACGTTGACCGAGCGCTGCGAACCCAACTGTTGCACGTTAACCGATTCTTCCTGGTTGGTGTAGCCAACGATGTCCAACTTGCCATTGGGCATCTGCTGCAACCGCAGAGAGAGTTTGTCCAGCGTGTCCTTGCAGTCGTTGTCGACGCGCCACGGTTTCTTGGGGTTCTTCTCGAAGGTGCACTCGCCCCAATCCTCGATAGTGGTGCACTTCTGGACGGCCGGCACGTTAACGCTGCCGGTGCAACTCGCACTCAGGTTTGCGCGAGCGTCCGTCGCCGTACCGCTAGCGGTTATGGTGTTGCCGGCATCGGCATTGGTCGCGGTTACCGTGACGGAAGTGCCGCTGCCGCTCATCGTGCCACCGCTATTGGTCCAGTTATAGGTCAACGGCCATCCCTGAGGATCGCTCGCTGTCATGGTGATGGTTGCCGACTCGCCAATCGCAACGGTGGTCGGGCTGGCCAAGCAGCTTACGACTGGAGGATGCGGCTGTTTCACCGTAAACGCGGCGTTACAGCTTGCGACGTTGTTCTTCTTTTCTTTCACGTCAGTTGCGGTTCCGGTGACGTTGTAACTGCCGGGCGCAAGACCCGTGGTATCGATGTTTCCGGTCGTGCCAGTGCCGGAGATTTTGCCGCCGCTGCCCGACCATTGATAGGTAATTTCGTGCTTGGGATTGAAGTATTGCGTGCTGATGGTGGCTGTCACCGGATCTCCAGACCAGATTTCTGTTGGCGAAACCGAGCAACTGGCCGTCGGAGGAACCGGCGGCTTGCCGCCGAAGTTGTAACTGAATCCCGCCACCGCTCCGGTCATAGCGGTGTTGAAGACGAACAGGTGATCGGTCGGGCGATAGTTCACGTACAAGTAGCGCCAGCCCACCGACGCACCCCAATGGCGGGTAAGGTTGAAGTTCAACAGGCCCAAGGCCTGATAATCCAGGTTAGCTTGGCCTGCGCCAGCATCGCCCGCTATTGTGATGGAAGCCTTTTCGCCAAGCGGCAATATCGCTCTAACACCGCCCAGACCGTCGACCCATTCGGCTGACCGCGAGCGGCCAACGCCCACGGGCTCAACGGTTAGGTTCTGACCTACGTACCAGTAGCGAATCCCGGCGAGCGCATCAAACTTGAAATGCTCGGCGTTAACCAGGCGGTATCCGACCTTCGGGGTGAAGATCGACTCCGTCAGATGGATATTTACCGAAGTCTGACCGAGCTCATTGAACGGTATACCTCTGTCATCCCCCAATTTCACCCAGAAGAAATCCACCGGAATGACTAGACGACGCTTATCAAGCTCGACTGCTATCGGAATGATCCCCTTTAGGGTATGGAAGACATCGGAGAATGGGACATGGATGCCAGCATCATGTCCGAGCACGCCCACGGTCCCGTGTATTCCCGGGAACCATCCGTAAATCGCGATCTGGCCGCGCCATCCTTCGCTAGTGCTATCAGCCGTAGATTGGGTAACTATATACTTGGCATACCGAATTAGCGTATGATTGCCCATTCCTGAAGATGGGGTGTTCCGATGAAAGACGCGCTAACAATCATGCTAACGAACTTGATAAGCCAACACGCTTTCTTGGCGCAGGTTGCTGCCGACGTTTCCGCTTTGAAGACTGTGGTTTCCGCTTTAGGGCCGGAAGCGAGCGCAGTCCTAGAACAACAGGTGGCCGTGGAGCGTGATAAATATCAACACATTGTTGAAGACCAGCGTTTAATGCTTGAAGCTTTGCGACTAGGGATTTCTCAAATTCCGAATTAAGGCGTGACATCGGTAGCACTCCAGTATTTTCCATTTATTGTACGCCCAATGTGCGATAATCCTGCCGCGAATTATTTGTGATGAAACGCCTGCTTACTGCCGGATATGTGTGCGCACTTGTCCCTCTGATTTTCCTTCCTCCTGCTTTCGGTTTAGCGGCGGTACTGATCGGGGTTATAGTTCTTGCTAGGGGAAGAGTCGGCCATGGTATCGCAATAGTTGTTCTCGCCGTGACATGCGGATATGTCGGCATGTACTTTGGCGATTTCGTATGGCGCAGTTTTGTTACTCCCAGACCGTACAATTCTCAGCCGTCCGATACCGCGCCTCTAGTTCCTCTGGCGCAAACTCCTCTGCCGCAAGACTGGCACGTCGTATCGATTGAGACCCGCGTGATCGAGTCCAACGACCTCGAATCTAGATACGCGTGGAAGGTAACAATCCAGAACGATTCATCCGATGCCAGCGGCTTTCAAGGGGAGATAGAGTTCTTGGATGCAGATGGATTTCCCGTGGATCGAAGCCCAGCATACGACCATTCCCGTGCGGATACAGCGTACACAATGCTGGACGGTTTTAAGCGGTTGAATCAAGCACGACTGATGGTTCCTGCCAAGTCCCAAGCAGAGTTTACAGGTATTGCAATAGTGCGAGCCGCCATTGCCGCGAAGGTGGCCCGAACGGAAGCTAAAATTCACAAGGAAGCTGAGAATGAGCGCCCAGCCGGAGAGTAAGTGATGTGCGATTCCGGAGATTTCTCTCTAAGGAATTCCCTCTGTGAGCCGTAGCATGAAAATCCTAATCGCACCAATTATGTGTCGAGCAATATCGGGAGTGAAGTCAGTTCTTGGAACAACCGCAAGATGATTGGCCGCATGGTCAACCTTGTTACGCCATGCAAGAACTAAGCTATCTATTTCGCGGGACATCTGTTCAAGAAACTCAAACTTGCCCATCAAATGTGTGGGTAAAGTCAAGTGTCCTGCTTTGACAAGTTCTCGTAATTTCTTTTCTGTTGGAGTCCATCCTTTCTTGGGATCGGTGACACCGATGTAGTTTCCTAACTCTATAGCCCCCCACTCAGCTACATGCAAAGCATGGAACATTGAAGCGGTGTAGCGACACATAGCAAAACACTTGTTCATCTCTTCGATATCTCTCTGAGTATCACCGAACTGGCCGACGATGCGCTCCCATCCCTTCCACGGATTCATGTAGAGATCTGCTTCATCTGGCTCTAGCGAAAAATACATCCTCAGCGACAGTTCCTCTTCAACGGTGATAATGGTGTTCCACGCGGCATCCACAACACTTTTGGCAACCAAATCTTCAGACAGATGTTCACCGAATAAAATAAGTAGGCGATTTATGGCAAGTGTTGACATCCTAAGATCAGACGACTTGCAGCATTCCAGCAAGTCAAGGGTTTGTTTCTTGGTGTCAGCAATCAAGAATTTTCTGGTGGAGTAAGGCCCCAACTCTTGAACATTGTGCGCTCCCCCTAGAAGGCAACGGAGCGAGTGCACAAGCTTTTGCGCTTCAAACTCTTTCATTAGTTCCTTCAGTGTGAGGAGTCCGCATGTTGGCCTCAATGCGCACCCCCGCTATTTCTTGTCTCGCTTCCGTAGTATTCCAGAAAATAGGTTTGACTTTTACGCAGCACGGCGCGATACTCCGATCTAGGCGCACTGCGTCAGATCAGAGTATTGCGCCATAACGATTTATTCGGGTCTCCCTAAAGTCTTCCGCCAAGAATACCGAGGGCGACACGCAATTATACGATTATGAGACCACATCCAGAAATGATCGAAGGGACGGAAGCGGCAACGCGATTTACTGACGCTCTGAAAACAGTTCTATCCGTTCCCAAAAGTTCTGTACCGAATCCCTTCAAGAAGTCCAAAGTTTCCCGCACCAAAAGAAAAAAGCCAGCAGCCCCGAAGGGCTAACTGGCTTTCCGTTTTCCTCTTCTCTGTCGCTTTAGTTGAACGTCGCCGTGTCTGTCTCCCGATCCTTGCCGGTGAGATGCTTCAATGTCAGACGCTTGCCTGTGACTTGCGAGAGCGCCAGTATGAAGCGGTCGGAATCGTTCATTGGATTATCGGGGGTGGCCCTATTGTTGTATCGAAAGTTCTGCTCGTCCAAGTAGCGGAACAAATGGAACGGTTCCACGCTGACATAGGTTCCACTGATGCCACGCTTGAGTAAGCTCCAGTAGTTTTCAAGGCCGTTGGTGTGTACGCGACCATCCACATATTGCACGGCGTGATCTACAACCTTGTGCGCGTAGTCGCCTTCTAGCCCTTCGTATGAGAGCAAGGCATCGGTGTAGAGCGCAGCGCCAGCTTCGACATGCTTTCTCACTTCGGTTTGCAGTGCGCTTTTCTTTCGGTTAGGAATCACGATAGTTCTAACTTTGCCCCCACGCTCCAAGATGCCCATGACGGCGGTTTTGTCTTTGCCACCTGTGCCTGTGATGCGGCGCTTCCGTTCGCTGATGTGCATATTCCGCGCTTTGCCGCCGATGAAAGTTTCGTCCGCTTCCACTTCGCCCGAGAGCAATCCGAATCCGCCATCTGTCAAAGCAAAGCGTAGACGATGCGCCATGAACCATGCTGTCTTTTGGGTCACGCCAAGATCGCGGGCCAGTTCACAAGAACTGATTCCGTTCTTGCAATTCACCACGAGCCACAGAGCGGGAAGCCACTTGTCCAGACCAAGCCGGGATTCTTCAAAAACGGTTCCGGTCTTCAATGAGAATGTTGGCCGCTCGTGGCCGCCGTAACACTTCCATACGCGGTTTTTGGCGAGATATGTTACTTTCTCGGAGTCGCAATGCGGGCACTTCACTTTGCCGTCAGGCCAGCGAAGCTCCACCATCATCTTGTAGCAGTTTTCGTAATCGGCGAAGTGAATGATGGCTTCTTGGAGTGTCTTTATGCTTTCCATGCTCTAAATATAAGCCTGTGACGCTGGTATGTCAAGTATATAGTTACCCTAAAGTCTTGTAGTGAGAATTCATTGCAATCTCCTGGGTATTTCCAAAACAGGCTCTCCGTCGGTCAAGGCGTTGGCACCACTCTGTAGTACACGCCGCCTGCGCCGTACGACGGACTGAACCAGTTATTGCCACAGAGATAGTACGTTCCGCTGCCAACGTTGGGTGTGATACAGCCTGCCGGAAGTATCGATACAATCTGACCCATCGAGTAGGATCCAGCGGCCACGTTAGCATTGGCAGCGGCGGCGTTAGCGTTGGCAGCAGCCATATTGGCGTTCGCGGCAGCAGCGTTTGCATTGGTCGTATTCGCCGTGGTGGCACCTGCCGTATAGCCGGCCGCATAGGCGTTTTGCGACGACGCCGCGCTTTGAGACGAAGCCGCCGAGGAAGCTATGGCTGCTCCGGCAGCCATGCCGACCACAGCGCCTACCGCAGCCGCACCCGCAGTCGAACCGCAGTCGTAACACGACGGGTAGTATGGCGCCGGCGGATGATAGCCGTAGTAGGTGGTTGGCGGATGATATCCGTAATACGCGTCAGGGGAATGGTACGCCGTCGCTCCGTCGTCGTAGGTATGGGTTGCACCGTAACCGGCTTCGCCGGAAGTGGTGCCGCCGTATGCGTTGGTGTGAGAAGTGCCACCGTAATAATTGTGCGAGGTGCTGCCGCCGTACTCATTCGTGTGCGAGGACCCCTCGCCATACGTGTGCGACGTGCTGGTACCGTAAGCGCTGCTGTGGCTGGTGGAACCGTAGCTGTGCGAGGTGCTGCCGCCGTAGCGGTTCGCATGCGAATACGCCAACGCGCTCTCTAGCGGGAACAGCGTAATTGCCAGACTCAGGCAGGCGACCACGATCTTGTGCTTCATCTTCTAACTCCTTGTTACTGCGCTTTAGCAGGCTTGGCCTTGGCTGGCGCTTTAGCACTGGGTGGCGGTTCCGGGTGAGGAGGGGCAAACGGGATGTGCTTTGCCGTGGAGGCAGAGCTAGGCGGAGCAAACGTGTCCGTCGCGACCGACTCGTCGAGCTTCCAGTCCGTGAACGCAAGCTCGTGACGCAGCCTGTCGGGGTCG
>Ga0182030_10006638_pt1 | contig 24338 bp, 19 predicted proteins | sample 812S3MmetaG_FD_121299 | JGI IMG/M metagenome (GOLD analysis project Ga0182030, IMG submission 121299) | Permafrost microbial communities from Stordalen Mire, Sweden - 812S3M metaG (Illumina Assembly) | ecosystem: Environmental > Terrestrial > Soil > Wetlands > Permafrost | place: Sweden...
AAAGCGGTGCAACAACTCGTGGAGAAGCTCCAGAAGGCCTATGGCGATCGCCTGGTCTCGGTGGTGCTCTACGGTTCGGCAGCCGCGGGGGACCATCAGGAGAAGTTCTCCGATTACAATGTGCTGTGCGTCTTGAGCCGCATCACCCCGCGCGAATTGGGCGACAGCGAAGGGATCTTCCGCTGGTGGCGCGAACAGGGGAGCCCCTCGCCGCTGCTGCTGAGCGAGGAGGAAGTGCGAACCTCCACGGACTGCTTCGCCATCGAGTTCAGCGATATGAAGCGGCAGCACCAGTTGCTCGCCGGCAAGGACATCATCTCCACGCTGGCGGTGGACGGCCGGTATTACCGCGCGCAGGTGGAGCACGATCTGCGCGCCAAGCTGCTGCGGCTGCGCCAGAAGGCGCCGGCCATGCTTTCCGACGCCGACCTGCTGCGGCGGCTGCTGCTCGATTCGCTGTCCACGTTTTGCGTGTTGTTCCGGCATGCGTTGATTCTGCATGGCGTCGAGGGGCCGGCGACGAAGCGCGAGGTGATCGCGCGCTCGAGCGAACGGTTCGGATTCGACCCACTGCCGTTCGATAAAATGCTCAACGTCCGCGAGCAGAAACTGAAGGCGCGAGAGTTGGAGCCGGTGGCCCTGCTGGCAGCGTACCTGGAGGCCATCGGGGTGGTGATCCAGGCGGTGGACCGGTTGGAGAAATAGGCCGTTTGGAAAAAGAGGAGACGACAACGTGAAAATCGCTCTCATCGTGATAGGCGTGGCGGTGCTGATGGTGTTGCTCATGGGCGGCAAGTACGTCGGCGTGCGCAACGACCTGGTGACGCAGCAGGAGGCGGTCAAAGCGCAATGGTCGCAGGTGGAAAGCGCCATGCAACGGCGCGCTGACCTGATTCCCAATCTGGTCTCCACCGTGAAAGGTTTTGCCGCGCACGAGACCGAAGTCTACAAAGACATCGCCGACGCGCGAGCGGCGCTGGCGGGCGGACGCACGCCGCAGGAAAAAATCGCGGCCAACGATCAACTCAATAGCGCCATTTCCCGACTGCTGGTGGTGGTGGAGAACTATCCGCAATTGAAGTCCAACGAGAATTTCCTGCACTTGCAGGATGAGCTGTCGGGGACGGAGAATCGCATCAACATGGAACGGCGGAAATATAATGAGGCTTTGCAGACGTACAATACGACGCTGCAGCTGTTCCCCAATAATCTGGTCGCGTCGATGTCGGGGTTCACGCGCAACGACGCGTATTTCAAGACGGAGCCGGGGGCGGAGAAGGCGCCGCAGGTGAAGTTTTAGGTATGGGTATGGGAAGTCGGAGTCAGCTCTGGCACGCGGTAGGACATGCTTCAGCGTGTCCAGGCGAGCGGAGCTCGCCCGCTCCGAGAAGAGACTCCGAACTCCTGAAGTCGCCCCGCAATTTCGATGCGCTATGGAAATTAGGCCGCCGATGAACGCAGATAAACGCCGATTAAGAGCAGCAATTCTTCCCTATCGGCGTTCATCTGCGTTCATCGGCGGCCAAGAATTTCTTTTGTTTGCGCGAGGTGGGGCTCATCTAGTTTCCATGACTTCAGGAGTTCGGAGACTCGGCGTCGGCAGGCATGAGTGCCTGTGCCACGTCGGAAGGAAATGAGGCGGATGGTTCGGCGCGCGATTGAAGAACCGGGCGAGCTACGCTCGCCTTGACAAGCTAAAGCATGTCCTACCAAGAGTAAAATGACTTTTACGAACTTACAAGAAATCAATTTATGACTCAACATTTTGCGAACTACATCAATGGCGAATGGGTGTCCGGGGGGAAGACTTTCGACAATCGCAATCCCGCGAACACCGATGAACTGGTGGGCACGTTTACCAAGGGCAGCGCGGAGGACATGCATGCGGCGGCGGCGGCGGCGGCTGCCGCGTTGCCAGCATGGTCGACCATGAGCGGGCCGGGGCGCGGAAACATTCTCTACAAGGCCGCCGACATTCTCGACCGCAAGTTCGACTCAGTGGCTGCCGATATGACTCGCGAGGAAGGCAAAACCTATCCCGAAGCGAAGGGCGAGGTGCGGCGCGCCATCAACATCCTGCGCTACTTCGCGGGCGAGGGTTCGCGCATGCCTGGCATGCTGGTACCTTCGGAGCGCGATCGCGTCCACATGTTCGCCCTACGTAAACCGATCGGTGTGGTGGGGCTCATTACGCCCTGGAATTTCCCGAGCGCGATTCCGGCGTGGAAGCTGGCGCCGGCGCTGATTTGCGGCAATACGGTGGTGGTGAAACCGGCGTCGGTGGCGCCGCTCAGCGCGTGGCGGATCGTGGAAGCGCTGCATGAAGCGGGAATCCCGAAAGGCGTGGTGAACTTCGTGGCCGGATCGGGCGGCGAACTGGGCGAGGCGATGATTTCGGCGCCGGGATTGAAGGCAGTGTCGTTTACCGGCTCATGCGAAATCGGCGCGTGGCTGCACGGTGAGGCTTCCAAACGGCGGTTGCGGATCCAGCTTGAGATGGGCGGCAAGAACCCGACCATCGTGCTGGTAGACGCGGACTTTAACTCCGCGGTGGAGAACGTGGTGAACGCGGCGTTCTTTTCCACCGGGCAGAAGTGCACGGCAACCAGCCGCGCGATTGTGGAAGACGCCATCTACGACCGCTTTGTGGCGGCGGTGGTGGAGCGCACCAAGAAGCTCAAGGTGGGCGATGGCATGCAGGCCGGCATCGACATCGGGCCCTGTGTAGACAAGGGACAGATGGACACGGTGCTGCGCTACATCTCTATAGGGCGCTCGGAATGCGGAGAACCGCTTTGCGGAGGGTCGCAGCTTACCGAGGGCGCGCACGCCAACGGCTACTTCGTGGAGCCGACTGTTTTCGCGGGGGTGGAGGAATCGCACGCCATTGCGCAGGAAGAAATCTTCGGGCCGGTGCTGGCGATTATGCGCGCCAAGGATTTCGAGGACGCCATGCGGATCGCCAATAATATTCCGTTCGGGCTCTCGTCGTCGATTCAAACCACCAATCTCTCGCGCGCGTTCGAGTTCATCTATCGCGCGGAAGCCGGGCTGCTGACGGTCAATCTGCCGAGCGCGGGGGTGGAATATCAGCTCCCCTTCGGCGGCACCAAGGATTCCAGCTTCGGGCCGAAGGAGCAGGGGCCCGCGGCGATGGAATTCTACAGCGACTACAAAACCGTCTATTTGAAGTACTAGGCAAGGGCTTCGCCCTTGAAATCGCTACGCGATTTGGAATACAGAAGCGTCCCCTGCGGGTCCGGCGAAGTCGTGACAGCCCCCTAGCGGGGGCTGTCGGAAGTCAGAATGCGGGAACGCGCGAACGAGGCTCGCGCGCGCAGACACGGGTGTCTGCGCCACGTCGGGAGGGAAGCAGACCAGAATGCCGCCGCGACCGCAAAAGGGGTGGTCCCCCAGGGGCTGTCGGGTGGGCAGTAGTTCAGTTTACAAATGAGCAGCCGAGAATCTAATATGGCGGACGCGGAGCGGCTGGTACAACTGGCGGCCGGGCTGGGGATGCCCGGCCACCAGCGCCACCTCTTTCTTTGCCGCGACCAGACGAAACCGAAGTGGTGCGACTTGGCGGTGGGTCTGGAATCCTGGGATTATCTCAAACTGCGGCTGGCCGAATTGGGCTTGCTGGACCGCATTAATCGCACTAAGGCCAACTGTATGCGAATCTGCGAGCAGGGGCCGATCGCGGTGGTCTATCCGGACGGTGTGTGGTACCATTCGGCGACTCCAGCGGTGCTGGAACGGATTATTCAGGAGCATCTGATCGGCGGCCAACCGGGGGCGGAGTACACGTTCGGAACATTCTTGCCGGAATCGCGTAGTTCAATCTGATTATGAAAGCAGCAACAGCTTTATTCTTCGCAGCCGTAACGGCGCGTGCCGTTTTCTGCCAGGCGCCCGCCGCGGCGCGTTCGGAATTTGAGGTGGCGTCGGTGAAAGTGTCGGAGCCGCTCGGCGGCAGCGGGCAGTTCTCCATCGGCGTGCATATCGACGGCGCGATGGTGCGGTGCCGGTATCTTTCGCTCCTCAACTACCTCAACATGGCGTACGACGTGAAGGACTACCAGATCGTTGGGCCGGACTGGATGACTTCCGAGCATTTCGATATCGTCGCCAAGCGGCCGGAGGGCGTGGAGGGCGAACCGGCGCTGCGCGGCATGATGGCGTCCTTGCTGGAAGACCGGTTCCAACTGAAGATGCACCGGGAGACCCGCGATCTGCCGGCCTACGCGTTGGTGGTGGGCAAGGGCGGCTTGAAAATCAAAGAAGTGCCTCCCGGTCCGGACGACGCCGACAACTCGAAAGTAGACGTGAACGTCACGGGCGGCGGCCGTGGCGGCACGACAGTCAGCCTCGGCCCAGGGTCATACCTGACGTACGGGCTGAATAAAGTGGAGGCCAAGAAAGTGACCTTCCCTTCGATCATGGATACGTTATCCAAATTGATGGATCGCCCGGTAGTGGATATGACGGGCCTGACGGGGCGGTACGACTTTAGTCTCGAGTACTCGGTGACGGAGCTGAAAAACCTGGTGCGGGCCTCCGGCGCCGATGCCAGCCAGATCCCTGATTTTGGGGGCGAGCAGCCGTCCATTTTCACTTCGGTGGAATCGTTGGGGCTTAAGCTGGAGGCGCGCAAGGCGCCGGTGAAAGTGATCGTGATCGATAGCGTGCAGAAGACGCCGACAGCGAATTGAGAAGGGCGGCTGTCGGCTATCGGCTATCAGCTATCAGCTCTCCACGCGCCTGACGGCGCTAACCATCGATCCGTTGACTGAGACAGGAATTGGCTTTTGGCTATTAGCGATTGGCTCTCTTGCGCCTGCGGCGCCAGCCAGGCGCGGTGACCGGCGTTACCGGATCGGGCGCAAGCAGTCAGTGGAGAGCTGGACCCGTGATGGTTCCGGGCAGTTGCGGCCCGCCGCTTTGGGCCGTTTCCGCGTTGTTGGCTATCGCTTCCTGATTTTGCGGCGCCAGCTGAATGCTAAAAGCTAACAGCTGTCAACCCACAGCTATTTCACTACCAACGAATATGGCCCGGCAGTGTTGTTCTTCGAGAAGACTTGCACGTAATACGGCCGATTGGCTTCCACTGGCATCGACTGATGAATGGAATCTCCAGGTTTCTTAGGGTCGGGCGCAAAACCGCTGCTGTGAAGGTCGGTTCCATACATGCCTAACCCCAGGAGTAACGTGTCGCTGTGGTTGACGACATCGATGCTCACCGAACCGGCCACAGGGCTCACGAACGAGTAGAAATCCGTGTCGTCGCCATCCATGATGTTGGCTTCGACGTTTTGGCCCATGGCAATCCGCGTGGACGTGAAAATGGTGTCATTCGGCTCATAGACGTCGTAGGCGCGGAGCGCGCTCACCGCGAGAGTGTAGGCGCCGCTGCTGCCGGAAACGCCCTCGACCTGCACGTAGTAGAGGGTATTCGGAGGCGGGGAGAAATCGAAGCGCACGGCAACTCCCGGGCCGGTGGCTTCCTTGAGTCCGGTGGCCAGGTTGCCGGCTCGATCGTAGATCCGCATACGCGGAATGAGCGTTGGCGCCTGGCTGATCACCGTCACGGAAACGCGATCCCGTGGCGGCCGCGGTGTAATGAACCAGAAGCAATCCACATCTCCGATGGAAGGCGCGATGCTCCCCCGAACCGGACGGTCGATCCAGATGGCATTGGCCTGGGTATCGTCGTTGTTGGGCTCGAGTTCGGTGGCGCCGGGATCGACGGACTCGGGCATGTTCAGCCTTTTGATATTGGCGCGGACGGTGGCGTTGTCGCGATCGCGAGCCAGGGCGTCGCGAAAAGCGCGCAGGGCATGGGGGCCGTCCTTAATCTTGGCGTATAGCACGCCGAGATCGTTGAATATGACCGGAACGGGAATATCCTTGGCTACGGCTTCGAGTACCATGGCGGCGTTGACATAACTGCCGCCGCGCATCAATTGGTTGGCGTGGCCGAACGGGGCTATGGCAGCGTGGTCTAACACCTTTCCCGTGAAGTTCAGGTATTCGGCTTCGACCTTACTGCTGTCCTCGATGTAGCCGGGCAGCGGATCGTAGCTGGAACGCGGGTTGAATGCCCAGTGCCAGATCGCCGGCACGTACCATACGAAGGCCAGCAAGGGAATCGCCCACCAATAGCGAATCAGCAGAGGCCGCCGGCGGCGACGGCGGACACGCTTTTGTACGGGCCGGGGCGCCGGATACACAACGCCGCCTGTTTCCTGGGGTTCGGGCATGAATGGGTGCTCTGCTACAATCCTAATACATAAAGGCAAGCGAATCGCCACCTAAGCCTTTGGTTCTTTTGAGTTTATGATGTCGAAGAGATTCCTGCGAACGGTGGCGCCGCGTGACCTGACGTATCGCCCACGGATGGAGCGTCAGAGGCTAGTGGCGTACTCGACCGGCGAAGCATCGGCCGCCTGTTCGGCGACGCAAACGGCGTGGCGCAGAATACGTTCCAGGTGCCTGCAAATCAGCATCAGGTCCACGTAGAATGCACCCTCCCCGGGCGCCGACACCAACCGCGAGAGCTTTTCGTACAATGTGTCACAATCGGCGCGGATTGCTCCTTCCTGTGGCCTTACCGAGAGCGCCAGGTCGCGATTTCCCTTGCGCCAGCTTTCAATCGCCGTCGTCAGGCTTGTTTGGATTCTGGCGCCCACGTCCGACATCTGGCTGGAGACTTGGGATGGCGGGCGTCGTTTCATAGAAGACGTCAAGGTCACGATCTCGTAAGCGTAATCCGCGATGAGTTCGAGGTCGACGATGGCGTCAAGGACGCCGGTAAGGAACCTGGCATCTCTGGCGACTGGCGCCTGCAGGGTGATGAGATTCAGGCATTGGTCGTGGATGAGCCGATGATAATGGTCGGTTCGCGACTCCAGTTCGCTGGCTCGCACCGACCGGCCGGAATTGGGATCGCCGACAGTGCCGATTGCCTCGGCGAGAAGCGATATCGTCGTCTCGCCCATCTGAATCAGGTTCTGGCGAACCGACTCCAGTTCTTCTACGTAGTGTGTTCTCACGGTTGTCTCCCACTTCGCCGCATCAACGATGGCGGTGTCTCCGGCGATAAGCCTGTAGCAAGCCGGCTGCCAGGGGCGCCCAACTAACGAAGCTCGCCCCAGCGCCTGGCGGCTATCCGTGATGGCCGAACAGGCCGGCCAGATCGATCACGTGGTAGAAGACCAGGAGCATCATCAAGACCAGATAAGCCCGCAGACTGAGCAACGAAACTCGCACACTGAGGGTCATCGCCATGGGGCCTAGACGATCGGTATCGACCTTCACTTCCGGCACATCGTCGAGCGGGTGGACCACTACGAAATGGTTGGTGATCTCCTGCAGATCCATCGGATTCGTCATCGTCGCCATGTTCGTTCTCCTTACTAAAGCCCGCCCTGTGCGGCCGGGAAGAGGTTCGGGGCCGCAACCTGCGCGGCCAAAATCAAAGACAAGGCGAATAGGACGATGATGATGGTCCAGTTCACCCAATTGTTCCAGGGCTTATTCGCGTAGCTGCCCAGGAGTTCCTTGTCGTTCAGCAACAGTTGCAGGAAGATGATGGCCGAGGGCAGCATCACCCCCGCCAGCACCTGCACGCCCAGGATGATCAGTTGCAACGGCGCGCGCGGAATCAGCACCAGACCGGCGGCCGCAGCCACGCTCGCCAGGTAGACCACGTAAAAGCCCGGCGCCTTACGCACGGGAAGCTGCAGACTGTGCGGCCAGCCGCGGACCTCGCCGTAAGCCCAGGCGCTTGACAGAGAGATAGCTGTGGTCCCCAGCACCGCCGCGTTGATCATCATCAACAGAATTGCGTTCTTGAAAAAGCCGCTAGTAAAAATGCCGATGTCGACGGCCATCTGTGCCGGATCGGTGAAGGTGAATCCATGAACGCGCGATGCGTTTCCGGCGATCATCATGCAGCCCGCCACGGTGATGGTGATGCAGGCGCCGAGAAAGGTGTCCAGCCGCGCCCACTTCAAGTCGGCGAAGCGCAGCCTCTTGTCTGCGATGCAACTCTGCTGGAAGAAAAGTTGCCAAGGCGCCACGGTGGTGCCCACGATGGCGATGGTCAGGAACATGAGGTCGGGCGTCAACCCGCCGGGCGGCATACCCGGAATCAGCGACCCGCGCACGATCTGCCACACCGGCGGATGCGACCGGAAGGCGATGGCAAACCACGCCAGGTCCAGCAGGCAAAGGAAAACTACGATCCGTTCCCAGCGGCGATAGCTGCCGGTCACCGCGATCAGAACCAGGCCGGCTGCCACCAGCGGCACGCCTATGCGCGGATCCACACCCATCTTATTCAACGCCAGGTCGATGGCCGCGAACTCAGTGACCAGGGTGAGAAAGTTCACCAGTTCCAGGTCGATCAGGGAGAACAGGCCCCACCATTTTCCAAATCGCTGGTAGATCATGGCGGCATGACCTTTGCCGGTGGCGATTCCCAGCCTTACAACCATTTCCTGTATGAAGTACGTCGCCGGCAATAAGAGCAGGACAATCCACAATAGATGAATGCCGTATTGCGCGCCGGCCTGGCTATAAGTCGATACCGCCCCGGCATCGTTATCCGCCACCATCACGATGAGTCCGGGGCCGAACACCATCAGGAAGGTCAGCAGATTGCGTGCCCACTTGGATTTCACTACTCGCCCGCGGACCGGCAGCACTTCGGTCTCCACGCCGGATGCGGGCTCTATCAGGACCTTGTTGTTCATCGACACACCTCCTCTCGGCCCGTGTGTGCAGACATCACGGGCATCATGGCTGGCGCCCGCAAAACACTGGCCGCGAGCCGGCAAGAATATCAGGCTAGCTGTCGAAGAGGGAAGAACTGCGCGCTCAGGAGTCGGAGCGCCCGACTTCAGCCCTTCGCATTCACCGCCGCATTGTCTGGGGGAAGCTGCGGAGGCGAAGGCGATAGCTTGGCTATCGGATTACCACCGGAACTTCCACGCCGTATCCTCCGGACTAGGAGGCTGATCGTCGTTCGGTTCCATATACCTTTCTGGAGACAAGTTCGAAGCTCAGGAGGGAAACAATACAGCCGTTTCCCCCGGAGCGGAAGAAATGGCCAACTATCGCGAGCGATTGCTGACGGATTCCCCCACTGGTCCAAGCTTCAGCACCGCACGCCGTGAGAGATCCGAAGACCTCAGCCACATTAGAGAAACCCTTAACCCGGGAGTCCCTGGTCAACCCTGACGGCATCTTTCGACGCCGGAGGGCAGTGGCCTATTTGCCGCGCGGACGCCTCGCCTACCGAGGATCCATGCAAATCGGGTGGATCTAGCAGAAAACGTGCCACATCCATCCAATCTCAAAGTACCGCTCACGGGTTTGTGGTGTCAAGAAAAAACTGGAGGGAAAAAGATAAAAGCACCTTAATCCTCAGAGCTATGGCCGGCCGGGTGTGCGAACCGCCGGTCACCTGTGGCTTACAGCTGTCCAGTGGGCTACAATCCTAATTCTATGCGCTTTGGGCGCGGGCGGCAGACGGGTAGGGGCCTGAGAGTAGCGGTGCTCGCCTGTGCCGTGGCGCTGGCGGCTTTCCCTCAAAGGCCAAAAAAGGACGAGAACCAGGTACTCCAGCTTCCCAAGGAACTGCCGTCAGCGGTGGAAGGCGATCCCCGGCACTTCAGTTTTTATGTGACGCCGCTGTCTTCCAAGGGGCTGCTCAGCAAACAGGTCCGCGACGCCTTGATTGCGCTCAATCGCGAGGCGAAGGGCGATCCGATTCTCAAGATCCGCGCGTTTGTAGCCGGTTCCGGGGATGCCCGCCGGGTGCGCGACATCGTCAGCGAGGTTTTCACCGACCGCAAGCAGTCTCTGCCAGTCCTGAGCCTGGTGCAGGCGGGCGGACTCCCTGAAGACGCGCAGGTGGTGTTGGAAGCCATCGGCGCCGGCAAGAAGGAGGTCAACCCGCAGGGACTGGTGTTCCTCTCGGCGCAATCGGCTACTGCCGGCGACCCTGTCGGTCCGGTCTTTCCGCTGGCAAGTAAGTCGCTGGCAGCGCTGGGGCTCGCGGTAAAGGCGGCGGGTTCGGAACCGGCCGATGTGGTGCGCCTTTCGTGCTTCCTGAGCTCGCTCGACGAGGTTGCGGCCATCCGCAAGATGGCGGCGCAGCAGTATCCTAACGCCGCTGCGGATTTGGTACAGACCCAGCGGGCTCCGGCACACGGGCTGGCGGCCTGCGAGGCGGTGGCGAAACTGCGCTGGAATATCGGGACGCGTCTGCAGGTGATGAATCCGGAAGGGCTGGCGGCGGTAGCGGGAGCGTCTCAGATTGCGCTGGTGGCATCGCCGAAAGTGGTGCTCACGGGCACCCAGGTATCGTTCGGCTTCGAGGAGAAGGACGCCCGGCTGGCGTTTCAGCGGGTGGCAAAGGCGCTGGAGCAGCAAGGCGTTGCGATGCACGATGTGGCGTTCGCACATTTTTATCCGCTGGCCACGGGAATCGCGGCGCAAGTGGGGAAGATGCGCGGGGAGTACTTCGATGGCGAGCATCCGCCGGCCGTTTCCGTGCTGCTTTTCGAAGGGCTGCCGTCGATGAACGCGGGGTTCGCTCTGGACGTGGTGGCGGTGAAATAACCGAATTTCCCCCGGACGGGTTAAAATGGTCGCAACGCAGGTAATAATCATGACTCGCTCAACGGTGGCTACTTTGCTTTGCGGGCTTCTCTTCTCGATTCCCGCCGTGCCTCAACAGACCCCGGCAACGGGATCGCAACCGCCGGCGCAAGCGGCCCCGCAGCAGCCCGCGCCCAGTCAACCCGCGCCACCGGCGCAAGCGGCTTCGCAACAGCCTGCGCCCAGCCAACCCGCGCAACCGGTGCAAGCGGCTTCGCAACAGCCTGCGCCCAGCCAACCCGCGCAACCGGTGCAAGCGGCTCCGCAGCAGCCCGCGCCCAGCCAACCCACGCAAGCGGCTCCGCAGCCGGTTAAACAGCCGGACCAGCTATCGATACACGTAACCACCACCGAAATCATTGTCCCGGTAACCGTTACCGACGACAAGGGCCGCTACCTGTCGAATCTGGAGGAAAAAGATTTCCGCATTCAGGACGAAGGGCGGACGCAGAAAATCACGTTTTTCTATCACGACTCTCCCGGAGTCCGGCAGCATACCGTGATCGGCTTCCTGGTAGATCTGAGCAGCGGCAACCTGAGTCATTGGGAGAAATTCCAGGATGCTACCAAGGAAATGATCTTAGGGTTGATGCCCTACGATCCGAATTACACGGGTTATCTGATTGGGTACAGTACCACGGCGGAAGTAAAGGTAGACACTACCTACGATCCCGACAAGCTCACCACGGCGGTGGATCGCATGAAGCCGGGCGGGGGCTCGTCTCTGTACAACGCCATCTACAAGGCCTGTACCGATCGCAAGCTGGTTCCCGGCGAGCCGTACCAGCCGCGCCGGGTGATCATCGTCGTTGGGGACGGCCACGACAGCGCCAGCGAGTACACGCTCGACCAGGTAATCGAGCTGGCGCAGAAGAATCTGGTGACGGTCTACGGTGTCAGCACGCTGGCGTTCGGAGCTTCGAGCGACGACGCCGCCAATCTGGAGCGGATTGCGCGCGAGACCGGCGGCCACGTGGAATATCCCTTGGCAGATCCTTACGGCAACAAGATCTCAGGGTATCTCTCTACCCCTTCTGACGAGGGGAACTACGCTCTGCACGTGGGCACTGGTGGGTATACCGCTGCGATTGCGGAGGCTGTCAATAAATCGGTGATGGCGCTGCAAGGCGAAATCACCACGCAGTATATTCTGCGATACGTGCCCGATATCGACCCCGCTACCGCGTTCAAGGATAAGCGGCGCATCAAGGTGGACATTCCCACGTTGCCGGCGGGTTCCGTCCGGGTGCAGGCTCGGCAGTTTTATTACGCCAACAGCGTCCCGCAGCCCGCCCGATAGTTCGCCTAGCGCCGAGTTTCTCAGCCAGCATGGTCGATGGCGCCGGTGCGGGGCTGGGCCTGTTCGTGGGCGTTTCTTTCCAGATAGAGCAGTGCCTGACGCACCATCTCCGCGATAAGGGGATCGGGGTGGCGCAAGAGGAATAGCACAGTACGCACCCAGGCGAGTTCGCTGGGGTCGATTCCGATTACCGAAACGGTTTCCGCCATAGTACCCTCCAATTTACTCTTCGGCCAGATTGCGGTTTCCATTTCCCGCGGCTATCTATCGCCTCCGATTCACTATTTCTTCCGACCGGACGATAAGCGGGGTAGGGAAGGTTATCGGAGCGGTGCAACCGGCCGGTTTCTTTCCCCAGGAGCTCGGTATGGACGTCAATTCACTAAACCGGATCACGCAGGGGTCGCCTGCGGTGGCGACGCCAGTTTCGGAGGATACCGCCTCTCAGAAACGCCAGGTGGTTCAGGCCGTAAAGGCCCTGAACAAATCGGAAATGTTCGGCGAAGATAACGGTCTGGATATCCAGAGAGACCCGCTCAGCAAGCGATGGGTAGTCAAAGTGGTCAACCGCACCACCGGGGACGTGATCTCCCAGGTGCCGGCGGAATACGTCTTGCGTCTGGCGGAAGATCTCAAGTAAAAGAGCTAGCGGAGGCTCAAGGCTGAGGCAAGCTGCCCGATAAGTTCATTGGAGAGAACAAATGTGGCGCAACGCGCATGATAGGTACCTGGAAGAACGAATCTTGTCGGCTGACCCTGTGGAACTAGTCCGGATGCTGTACCAGGCCGCCCTCACCGGGGTGGGGGATGCACGGCGCCACATGGCAGAAGGAGAGATACTGGCGCGCGCACGGTCCATTTCCAAGGTGTGTGAAATCCTGGTGGAGTTGAACACTTCGCTCGACTACGAGCGCGGCGGCGAGATCAGTGTTCGCCTGTCCCAGTTGTACGGCTATATGCATCGCCGGCTGGTGGAAGCCAATTTCCGGCAAATCGAGGAGCCCTTGGCCGAGGTGGCGGCCCTGCTGGACACCCTGATGGATGGGTGGGCCGCCGTCAAAGCGGGGGCCCAGCCAGCGGCAACTCCGGAAACTCCCTGGATGCACGCGGCTTTCGCGGAGCCGGAAATGGTGGGAGCATCGAGCAGTTGGAGTTTCTAGAGGAGGAGCAAGGGCGTCGGCCGTGGGGACCTGAGACTGCGATGTAGGACGTGCTCTAGCTTGTCCATGGAGTTTGTACATTTTCGATTCCCGCCGCCAAGATTTCTGGGACATGCTGTAGCTGTGCTTTAGCTTGTGGCGGCGAACTGCGCAGGCAGGAGCGCCTGCGCTATGCCCGAAGGCGGGTCGCTACAGAACAGAGGCGAGCTCCGCTCGCCTGGACAAGCTGAAGCATGTCCTACTTAGTTCCGCACCAGAATCGCCATGCTGACGCAGTTCCGGATACCCTTCTCAGCGAGAATTTTCAGCGCCCGGTCCGGGAAAGACAAGTTGTGTTCGAATGCTTTGGCGACCGATTGAATCACCCGGACGGCGTGGCTGGGGGCGAACTCCGCCTGGTAAAATCCCGCGACGCCGATTAGCACGGTTTGAATCACTCCGTAGTAAACCAGCATCGTCAGGCACTGGTCGCGCGCCGTTTCGACATTACGATGTCCGTCGTGTCTGCGCTGCTGCGGGCTTACCGGGAACAGGGTGCGGTGCACGTGGTTCACCAGGTAATGTTCCAGCATATGCTCATGGGCTTTTAGGAATGGCGCGAAAGGTCCGGTGAAGGCCGCCGTGTAATGCCCGGCGATTTCTTCCATGGTGGATTCCGGGTCCCAGTGGATGCCGTCCTGGAATTCCCGATAGCTCGCCAGAAACCGCGGGGACACATATTCGGCGGTAATCCGGGCGACGATCAACTCCAGCACAGTCGCCAACTGCACCAACGGGCTGGGGGACTGTCGATCGATCGCGCCGTCCAGAAGGTTGCCATGGATCACGCTGCGGAACCATTCGATGGCTGTGGGCACTTGCGCATTCTGACCCGCCTCCGCCAGTTGTTCCAGCTGATCGCAAAACGAAGCGAGCACGATCAGCCGCTTCCACAGAGGATAGGCGCGGTATTGCAGCAGCTCGATGGTAAAGGCGCGAAGCTGGCGAAAATAGGGGTACGGTTTGCGGGAATCCTCGTCGGCCGTGGTCAGCTCGGCATGCTCGCCGAGGCGCGAATCGTGTAGTGGACCTTCCTCCTCGTCGAACTCCATGGGACTCGGATCGAGGAGGAGGAGGCGGGCCGCTTCGGGACAAGAGAGGTCGAGCGAACGATGAAGAACGTCGTCGACCACATTTGTCCTGCGGGGATACGTGGCGCAGACGGTGGAGAGTGCGGCGGCGCCGAGATGGTTTTGAATGGCGCAGAGTCCCTCATCGAGGAATGGACAGCCCGTGCCGGAGAGCGCGATGCGAGCGTAACTGGCATCTCCGGCGCCGGCAGGTTGGATGGTCACCAGTTCGCGCAGACGCGGCCCTAATGCAGGGTCTTCACAGCGCCGATAGGCCTCATAAGTGGCCTTGTCGACGTTGACCAGCCAACCGGAGCAGCAGGTGTCTTGGCACTCGGCGCCGATACAACGAAAGGCGTGATAGGCCCGTGGTTGCAGGCGCTTGGGTGGCAGCGGCAAGCATCAGCATATCAGAAGGGGGGTGTGGCTTCGCCGCCAGATATCAGATATCAGCGGTCGGCTTTCAGCTTTCAGCTATCAGCTGGATCGCCGTGCGGGGCGCGGACCGTGGAAACAGGAAACTCTTTGGCAGAATATGTCACCACGGAGCCACGGAGACACAGAGGAAACCTTAAGAGCGAGTTGGCCAAGGCAAGGACGAGTTGCTTGTCTTGCTGTGATTCGAGCTCACAGAGGTCGGGGAGCGCACAGAGAAAAGAGCTGGGGCCTGAAGTTCCTGGAGAGCTTTTGGAGTCGGCCGTCGGCTCTTGATTTGGCGGGCTCTCGGGGACGGCCAGCGCAGAATCTTCGCGGCCCGCAAAGAAACGAAGAATTAGTAGTACAGTGCGGCAAAACTGCAAGCTGTCAGCGATCGGCTTGCAGCGGTCAGCCTTTGGAGCATCGGCCGCCGGCTCTTGATTCGGTGGACCTCGGAGGCGGCAAGTGCAGAATCGGCGCGGCTTGCAAAGAAGCGAAGACTTAGTGGGACAGCGCGCTGCTAACCGTTTTGCACTAGCATAGTCTAACTATGGAAGAGGAGCGAGCCCCGAAATGAATTGGCTGACTGAATTGTGCCGCCGTATCGAAATGCTGTTCCGCGGCGAATCCTTCGACCGCGATCTGGAGGAAGAAATGCGCCTGCATCTCGAACTGCGGCAGCAGGCGCAGGTTCGCGAAGGCATCTCGCCGGATGCCGCCCGCGCCGCCGCTCAGCGCGCGTTCGGCAACGCCACTCTACTGCGGGAACGGAGCGGCGATGCCTGGGGATGGCGCGGTCTTCAGAACTTCGCGCAGGATCTCCGCTATGGCGCACGGTCGTTGGCGCGCACTCCCGGCTTCACGCTGCTCGCCATCCTCACGCTGGCGCTCGGCATCGGCGCCAACACGGCGATTTTCAGTGTGGTCAACGCCGTCCTGCTCAATCCGCTGGCCTACCACGACCCCGACCGGCTGGTCACCCTCCTGCACTATGGCAACGGACCCGTGGGGCCCGCCAATTACGCGGACTGGCGCGATCAGAGCCGCTCGTTCGATGCCATGGCTGCCGCCGAGTATTGGAGCCCGAACCTTACCGGTGTCGATTCGCCGGAGCATATCACCGGCCTGCGCCTGACGCAAAATATGTTTCCCATGCTCGGTATTGCGCCGCTCATGGGACGAACATTCCTGCCGGGGGAAGACCAACCGGGCGCGGAGCACGAAATCGTTCTCAGCTATCGCCTTTGGCAGCGGCGCTTCAACGGCGACCCGCAAGTGCTGGGCAAGCCCGTTCTGCTGGACGGCCAGGGCTACACGGTTGTCGGCGTGATGCCGGCCTCGTTCAAATTCGCGCCGTTCTGGGCGACGCACGCCGAACTGTGGGCGCCGCTGGCATTCGGCGATCGCATTCACGTGCGCGGCGGCAACAGCTTGCGCGTCTTCGGGCGCATGAAGCGAGGAGTAGCGTTCACAGCGGCGCGGGCAGAAATCGCGGCGGTCACCGGACGTCTAGAGACGCAGTATCCCGGCACCAATCGCGGCGTGACGGTAACACCGCTCAAGGAGAATGTGGTCGGTAAGGTGAAGACGCCGCTGCTGGTGGTGCTGTGCGGAGTGGGGTTCGTCCTGCTGATCGCCTGCGCCAACGTGGCGCACATGCTGCTGGCGCGCACGTCGGACCGGCAGCGCGAGATCGCCGTGAGGACCGCCCTGGGCGCAGGCCGCGGACGGGTGATGGCGCAGTTCCTCACGGAGAATCTACTGCTCGCGGGCATGGGCGCCGCGGCGGGCCTGATACTCGCACTGTGGGGCGTGAAAGCCCTGGTGGCGCTCAGCCCCGCCGACATCCCGCGCGTCGATACGGTTACGCTCGACGTCCGCGCCATCCTGTTCCTGCTGGGCACTGCCGTGCTGACGGCCGCGATTTTCGGGCTGGCGCCGGCTATGCAGGCGACCACCGCCAACCTGAGCGCCGCGCTGAAAGAAGGCGGACGCGGCGGCAGCGATGGCGTGGAGCGCAGGCGGCTGCGCGGCTTTCTGGTCGGCTCGGAATTTGCGCTGGCTTTCGTACTGCTGATCGGGGCGGGGCTCATGATTCGCAGTTTTCTTGCATTGCAGGCGGTCGACCCCGGCTTCGACCCGCATCACGTCCTCTCTCTGGTGGTCTCAGTGGCCGGATCGCAGGAGGCGCCGGAGGGTCCGCGCGAGATTTTCTATCGCCAATTGCTGGAGCGCCTGCGCAGCGTGCCGGGAGTGGAAGCGGTGGGCGCCATCAACCATCTGCCGCTGGCCGGCGACCTTTGGGGGTGGGACTTCACCATCGACGGAAGGCCTAAGCCTCGGCCCGGAGAGCCGCCAAGCGCGGTGTACCGCATCGCCATGCCCGGCTACTTCGAGACGATGCATCTGCCGGTGCTGCGCGGCCGTGCCATCGCCGCCACGGACGATTCCAGCGCTCCCGGTGTGGCGGTGATCAATCAGGCAGCGGCCAAAGAATATTGGCCGGGCGCCGACCCGCTCGGTCAACGCATCTCATTTGGGGCCGGCGTATGGCTGACCGTCATCGGCGTGTGTGCGAACGCCAGGCAATACAGCTGGAGTGACGAGCCTGACGCCGAGACGTACCTGGCGGCGCTGCAAGATCGCTCTTTCCTGGGAGGCGCCAACTCGCATCAGGCGTACATCACTTTGGTGATGCGCACGCGCGGCAATCCAGCCGACCTGACGACGGCAGTGAAGCAGACGGTCTGGTCGATGGATCGCAATCTGCCGATTTCGCAAGTGCTCACCATGGACCAGGCAGTTGCCGATGCTACTGCCGAACCGCGCTTCCTGGCGATGCTGCTGGGGATCTTTGCCGCAGTGGCGCTGTTGCTGGCGGGTGTCGGGATCTACGGCGTGATGAGTTATGCCATCGCGCGCCGCACGCACGAAATCGGCATCCGCATCTCGCTGGGAGCGACGCGCGCCGACGTGCTGCGCATGGTGCTGCGGCAGGGGATGATACAGGCGGTGGCAGGATCGGCGGTGGGCATTGGCGGCGCGCTGCTACTGGCGCGTTTGATGTCGAAGATGCTTTACGGAGTGCGGCCGGACGACCCGCTTACCTTCGGCGCGGTGTCGGTGGTGCTGGGCGGCGCGGCGCTGCTGGCGATTTGCGTTCCGGCGCGCCGGGCCACGCGCATCGAGCCGATGGCCGCGCTGCGGCAGGAGTGAGGTTCGGGCGTTGTCCGGGAGCCCCGACTGCGGCGTAGGACATGCTTTAGATTCTTGCCTGTCACTTCGTAAACAGAACTACTACAAGAATGCCGCCTGTAATGAAGGTGACTCGGCGCTACCCGCCGAGTGCGCGTGCGGGCGTCAAGACTTCACCGGCCCGTGAGGACCGCTTCTCTCCTGAAAATCCCGGCAGACCATCGATTCCCAAGTCTGGCCCGAGGTCGGAGTTTTTATCATTCGTTGCCGGCCGCAGGCCGGTGAGGAACTGACTTCCAAGTGCGAAGGATTTCAAGGGCTCAGCCCTTGGCTAGCTTTTTGCCGGCACAGTTGCGGAATTCTGCAAGTGGGTCTTTAGCTTGTCCAGGCGAGCTGCGCTCGTCTTAGATGGACACGCTGAAGCATGTCCTACCAACGCAAGAACGCCGACATGAGTGTCTGCCCCACGTATAACAGATCAAATTGCATGCCGCTTCTTCAACCATGCGGCGACGGCGATACCCCCAGCGGCCCGAACTGGCGAAGGCCACGCCCGCAACGGACAGGAGCGCTAAGGGATAAATCGGATTTTGCGTTTTCTTCCCGAGTGAAAGGCCATGCTGGCGTCGGTTTCCAGAATAGGGACTCAGAAGAATTGCGACACCAGTGGTTCTACTATTGAGCCTCGCATAATACGGTTACAGTTCGGCGGGGCTGAAGCCCCGCGCAGGCTAAAGCCCGCCCCACCAGCGCTGTCACTCAAATCTGCGAGACTCAATAGCCGTATCAGCCCAGGAGATTTTCGCGGAGGGCGCGAGCGACGGCTTCCGATTTGGAGTGAACGCGCAGTTTTCCGTAGATATTCTGCACGTGAAAGCCGATGGTGTGGACGGTGACCCCCAGTTCGGCGGCCGCGCTCTTGTAGCTGAATCCCTCCACTAGCAATTTGAGTAGCCGGAGTTCATGGGGCGTGAGATCGTACTGCGCTCTCTCGGGTGGCCGGAAGCGGCGGAAGAGATCCACCACCCTGCGGGCGATCTCGGAAGACATGGGCGCGCCGCCATTGACCGCGTCACGCAGGGCTTCCATCAACTTTACGTGGGGAGTGTTCTTGAGCAGGTATCCGGCGGCGCCGGCGCACAGCGCGTCGAAGATTCTCTCGTTATCGGTATATACCGTCAACACCACGATGGACACGGCGGGATAGAGTTCGCGCAAAAGCACGATGCCCTGAATGCCGGACATGCCGGGCAGTCCAAGGTCGAGCAGGATGACGTCGAGGTGCGGGGGGCGGGGAGCGGCGAGGGCCTCCTCCATGGAGCCCCAATCGGCGACACATTGAAAACCGGGGGTGCCTTCGATCAGCCAGCGCAAGCCTTCGCGCATGCGCCGCTGATCTTCAATGACGGCGACGTAGACCGTGCCGGCCTCGTGCTTGTTGGCTGGTGGCAAGCCTTTATCTTAACTGCCTCCGCCGGCCCAGGGTCCCTCCCAATTTCGTTAGGGATCGAGGACGGAGGCGGAGTATGTTTATTTTTTCCGCCGGCGGATGAATCCTACCAGCAGCAATCCGGCGCCGGTGAGCGTCCAGGCAGCCGGTTCGGGCACCGACTGCACGGCGGCGACGTTAGTGTCCGCCGTGGTGCCGGTGAGGCCCTATTCGTGAGCAACCTCCTCCCCGACGTAACCAAAAGCTTCGAAGCCGGCGCTGGTTGTTGGATAGTTCCCCGCGGTGAACACCGGATCGGGTGTCGAGCCCGTGAACAGCGCGGCGGATCCGATAAGTGTCTTTAGTTGATTCGTGCAATCGTCGAGGCAAAATTCGAAGCTCATCGGTATAGAAAACGACAATCGACCCGCTTAGGGTAACCGGCAGCCCGCCGAGTGTGTATCGGGCGTCGGTGTAGGTGGTTTGGTAAGCCACGCCCGGCGGTCCGCCCGGCGAAGGCGTCACCTCAAAAGACAAAGTCCAGGGTTCGTTGGATGCAAAGAAGGCTTCGCCGCCGTTGATGGGCCCCAGGTTCCGGAAGCGGAAATCACAATGGGACCGGCGAGGCAATTGAAACTTGCGAAAAGCAGAAGAACGATGGTGCGCATGGTTGAATCCCAGAATACGGACTCCAGCCGATTCAGGGATACTTTCGCAAAGCCAGCATCGTTTCATTCGTTGAGGGGCCTTAAACATTGGCTGAGGTGTGATCCACAAACTAGATGAAACATCATGTTCGGGAAACTGGGCATGAGCTGTTGACCATCTGTTTGCAGGCCTTGAGCTGAATTCGGAAGGTTGGTATTTGGCCGCCGATGAACGCGGATAAACGCCGATGAGCACAGCTTTTTTGTTCCATCGGCGTTTATCCGCGTTCATCGGCGGCCCATTTTGCTCGTCCGACGAAATATAGATCGGCTCATCCGACGGAGCGAGGTACGTGCATGATTTGTTTCATCTATGACCTGCGTCACGAGCATCACGACCGGAACCGTTTGCTGGAGAAGCCTGCGGAGCTTTGCCGTCAACACCCTGATCTGCCAGACTTGCGAACCTCGGGCTAGGGGTTTGACCAGGAGCGCGCCGTGCAAGGGTCTGGCAACTATCCGAGTCCCTTCAGCCAGATTCGAAAGCCTCGCCATGCCGTCAGGGATCCACGCGGACGGAGCGGCAGATTCGCCTGGAAGCGCGTTCCGCGGCCGGGCGCGGTGTCCCACGCTACCGTTCCGGAGAGTTCTCTTACGCGCCGGCGGATGCTGGCCAAGCCTTCGCCATGCTGGTGGGCGGCAGGGTCGAAGCCTTCTCCGTTATCCTCGATGGAGAGCTCGATAGAGGAGGCTCGGGCAGCGATGCGCACCACCATCCGAGAGGCCTGGGAGTGGCGTGCCACATTGTTCACCGCCTCTTTGAAGACCAGATACAGAGGCCGGCGCAGTTCCAGGGGCAGGGGCAAATCTGCCGGGAGATGGGAGGCGTCGAACACCAATTCACCGTCGGCCATGGCGTCTTCGGCGAAGCGCCGCATGCGATGGACGATGGCATCGAAGCGGTCATGGCGCGGGCTCACCGCCCAGACGATGTCGCTCATTTCGTCCACGATGTCGCGCGAGATGACGGCCACGTCGGAGAGCACGTCACGCGACCGATCGCGGCCGCCGATTTCGCTGAGCACGGAGATCTGGGTGAGACTGGCGCCGATATCGTCGTGCAGGTCGGTGGCGATGCGGGTGCGCAACCGCTCCATGGCGATCAAGTGGCCCACGCGGTAGCTGTACAGCCAATAGACCGTGGCGCCGAACAGCATGCCGGCGCAAGCGAGGAACCAGGCGCGCCGCCAGATGGGGGCGTCGAGAGTCAGGGTGAGGGCGGCGATTCCCTCTCCGGGAACGCCGTCCGGGCCAACGGCGCGCACCTGGAAAGCGCGCTTTCCGGGCGGCAGATTGGCGTAGTTGACGCTGAATCGCGGTGCGGCCGTACTCCATCCGGCGTCCACTCCCGCCAGACGATACTGGTAACGCAGGGATGCCACCGATCGCAGATCGATGCCGGCGTATTCGATCTCGATCTGGTTCTTGTCGGACTGCAGATGGATCTCGAAGTTCCGCGTGCCGGCCCAGGGAAGCGGAATATCCTCGCCGCGCACGCGCACCCTCCGGATATACGTCTGGGGAATGGAATGCACCTCGATGTGGGAAGGATCGTATTCCGCCAGCCCTTTCAGAGTTCCGAACCATAGATGTCCCTGACGGTCGCGGAAGGCCACGTTTTGATCGGCATCGGGCAAGCCATCGGCTGCGGTGAGGTGCAGAATATTCCCACCGCCAATGGGTGCGCGTGGATCGATCCGGTCGACGGCACGAACGGTACCCACGTAAATCAACGCGGCATTGTCTTCGGTGATGGAGCGTGTGGAATCGGAGGACAACCCGTCGTGGGTGGTGTATCGACGGAAGACCGGAGCGGCGGCGTCGGGATTGTCGCAACGATAGAGCCCGGTGCGAGACGAGGCGAGCCACACTCTCCCGGCGCGATCGATATAAAGGTCGCGCGCCCAGGCGATCGCCCCGTCAGGGAGGGCGACTTTCTGAAAGAGGCCGTTGCGGAAACGCAGAACACTGGTGGACGTGCCGACCCAGACCGCACCGGAAGGCGACTCGCGCACCACTGCGGCGCTGGAATCAGGTGTCCAGCCTTCGGCTGCCTCCCAGTGATGGAATACGCCGCTGGTGCGGTCCCAGTGTATGAAGTCGTAATGCGGTCCGATGGCGGAGATCCAGAGATTGCCGTGGGAATCTTCGAAGATCCGGAAGATTTCGTCTTCGCCGAGCGGACTCTGGCGATCGTAGACGGAGGAGGGCGCGACCCCGATCAGGTCGCGCGGCAGGGCGGCGGCGGCGAAACGATAAAGGCCTTTCTCCGTGGTCATCAACCATTCCCCGTTGTGCGCCTGCAGCGCGATCTGGTTCCAGCCCCATCCCCAATCGTGAAATCGTTGGTCGCGAAGGAAGTCGATGCGTTCGAAGCGTTCGCCATTCCTGACGCGGAGATGGGACTCGGGGGGAACGCCGATCCGGCTGGATGTGGTGATGCAAAGATCCCCGCGCAGGTCTTCAAAAATGGAGCTAATGCGAGCGGTTCCGAGCCCATCCGCGCCGGTGTATACACGGAAGCCGGTATTCACGATGCGGAAGACCCCCAGCCCTTCGGTGGCGCCCCAGAGGTTCCCCTGGCTGTCCTCGGCGAGAAATGGGACCCAAGGGGAAGGAAGGCCATCGTCCGTGCCAAACTCCTCCTTTTCCACGAGGGAGCCGTCCGGTTGTTCCTCCCATTGTTGCAGTCCTGCCGAAGAGGAGATCCACACGGAGCGGTCGCGGCGGACCACCACTCGCCTTGCCAGCACGGTTCGTCCGAAGCGCACTGGCGTCAGCCGTGGACCGGCAGCGGAATTCCAACCGTTGACGCGGTAGACACCGCACGCCCCGACAACCCAGGTCTCATGCGGGTCGAAAGACTGAATCGCGCCGAAGCCGCAGCCGGGGAGCGGTGGGCCGCTGAGGCTGCGGAGAGAACCGCCATCCCACAGGTAGACGGCGGTATTGGTGGTCAGTAGAAGCTGCCCGTTGGGGCCCAAAGCGAGGGCGGCGATGAGATCGCCGGGGGGTGCGTCCGTAGCGAGATCCAACCTCCGTTCATCGGCGGAACTGCGGTACAACGCCAGGCCCGTGGCCACCCAAACGCGGCCATCGGGCGACTCCACCAGCGAGTCGGGATCGAACCCGCCTTTCAGGTTTTCGACGGAGAGCAAGCGGCATTGGTCGCCGATTCGGGATCCTGGGGGCAGGCGGCAGACGCCAGCGTCGGTCATCAGCCAGTAACCGCCCCGCCGGGATATCACGAAGTTCACCACCGCCGAAGATGGCAGTCCCTGTTCCCGTCCGAAGGTGCGGAATTCGGAGCCGTCGAAGCGTACCAGGCCTTCGGAGGTGCAGAACCAGAGCAGTCCATTGGGGTCGGGCACCAGGCAGGCCGCTGAATTGCGCGGCATACCTTGCGCGAGAGTGTAGACCTGGATGGGCAGACGGCGCGCGGCAAGCTCCGGCGCCGTTAGCATGGTTAGCGCACAGACGAGCAATCCACGCTTCCAGATCATTGGATCAGGGTAGCGCGGATTTCGGCGAGGGGCGTACGGGTAGTCGTGTGGGCGTTCTCCTGCTTCAGTTCGTCCCGGCGAGCGCAGTTCGCCCACGCCGGGAAGAGTGCGCGGCGGCTGGGGAAGTTGAGGTGAGCCAGACCTGCTGTGTAACGCCGGACGTGGCGCAGACACTCGTGTCTGCACGCGCCGAGACTCATCTCGGCGTTTCCCTCGCTTGCGGTAACTCCCAAAGAGGGTCGAGACGAGTCTCGACCCGGCAGGCAAGAGTGCCTGCGCCACGAAAACAGGATCACCTCGAATTCCATCTGGACAAGCTGAAGCATGTCCTACAAAACTACCGATTGTTATTCGGGCTGGAGCTGGAGACCCGGGCGCCGTCCTTCACGTACTTATCGAACCACGTGAGCTTCTCCCAGACCACATGTTCGATGGTCTCCTTGCCGCGATAGCCGTGGGCTTCGAAAGGCAGGAAGACCAGGCGCGTGATGCCGCCGTTGCCGCGGACCGCCTCATACATGCGTTCGGACTGAATGGGGAAGGTGCCGCTGTTATCGTCCGCTTCACCGTGGATGAAGAGAATCGGCGTCTTGATTTTGTCGGCGTACATGAAGGGCGACATCTTGAGGTAGACATCGGGCGCCTGCCACAAAGTGCGGCGTTCGCTCTGGAAACCGAATGGCGTGAGCGTCCGATTGGGGGCGCCGCTTTCGGCGATGCCGGCTTTGAAAAGATCGCAGTGCGCCAGCAGGGTGTCGGTCATGAATCCGCCGTAACTGTGGCCGCCGACTCCCACGCGATTGCGATCGGTGACGCCCATGTCGACGGCCTTATCGATGGCGGCCTTGGC
>Ga0182030_10006640_pt1 | contig 24331 bp, 18 predicted proteins | sample 812S3MmetaG_FD_121299 | JGI IMG/M metagenome (GOLD analysis project Ga0182030, IMG submission 121299) | Permafrost microbial communities from Stordalen Mire, Sweden - 812S3M metaG (Illumina Assembly) | ecosystem: Environmental > Terrestrial > Soil > Wetlands > Permafrost | place: Sweden...
GACGACCACTCGCCTCAATGGGAGATCGATTTCTCGCCAATGCATTACCGGGTCATGCAGGGATTCATCAACCAGAGCCTGGGTTTTACCGGTTTGCTCTACTGGGCGGTGGATTCCTGGACCAAAGATCCCTGGAACGACGTGGATACGTATCCGACTGGTAGCGACCATTATCCGGGCGAAGGAATGCTCGTGTATCCAGGCGAGGATGTTGGAGTCCAAGGAACCGTTCCATCGCTCCGCCTGAAATGGATCCGCGAGGGTGTCGAAGACTATGAATACATTGAACTGATGAAGAAAGCCGGCAAGGCCGACTTAGCCCTTGAGTTGGCAAGGCAACTCGGCCAGGATTTCCGGCACTGGAACGCCGATCCGAAACTCCTGTTTGAACTGCGAAGACGCATGGGAGAAGCGCTGGATAAGCACTGAGTGAACAGTAGCCATCGGCAAGTGCAACGTAGGAACACGGCGGATTGAATCGTGGTTAGACTAGAGTCAGACTCACATGAGCACTATTGTCTTTAAGGGCGGCATGGTGGTTGACGGTACGGGCGCACCGCCCAGTTCGGGTGACGTCTTGATTTCCGACGGGACCATAGAGAGGGTCGGCGTCTTCGAGGTTCCCGTGGACGCCCGTGTGATTGACTGTCGCGGGTTGGCGGTGGCGCCGGGCTTCATCGACTCGCACAGCCATCTGGATCTTCAAGTGCTTGAGAACCGCCGTGAGAAAGTCGCGCAGGGAGTTACCGCCGAAGTGGTTGGCAACTGTGGTTTCTCGCCGTATCCGGCGCCGCCCGATCGCAAGTTGATTCACGATTTCGCCAACGGTCTTTTTTGCGGTGACACGGACTGGGGTTGGCCGACCGCCAGAGCCTATCTCGAACAAGCGGCCCGTTCGACGACAACAGCAGTGTCTTCTCTAGTCGGACACGGAAGCCTTCGCATCGCTCGCGTCGGGAACCAACTCGGGCAGCTTGCGGAGCGCGATCTGGACTGGATGGAACAGACGCTTTCCGAGTCACTCGAAGAAGGTGCATGCGGGTTCTCCACCGGGCTCATGTATTCACCAGGCGCCAGTGCCCCGTTTGCCGAGTTGGAACGGTTGTGCAGAGTCGTCGCCCGCTATGGTAAGACCTACTCCACTCACATGCGCGGTTACGGCGATCTCTTGGTCGAGGCGGTCGATGAGCAACTGCAACTGGCTCGCCGGACCGGTTGCCGGCTGCAGATCTCCCATTTGCAGGCGGTTGGTCCCCGCAATTGGAACAAGCAAGCAGTGGTACTGGAGAAAATCGAGAATGCGGCGGCCGAGGGTCTCGACGTTGGATTTGATTGTTATCCGTACATCGCGGGCAGCACCGTCTTGACACAACTGCTCCCGCAGTGGGCGCTCGAGGGCGGCATCGACGGTCTTCTTGCCAGACTGACTGATGGCGCCGAGAGGAAGCGAATTGCGGCCGAGACCGAAGCGAGCCTGGAGCAGGGCTGGACGAACATTCTGATCTCCAGCCTCGAGACATCTTTCAACCGCGGCTCGATCGGGCAAACCATCGCGGCGATTGCTGCGAGCCGTGGGTGCGAGCCCGTCGAAGTGGTATTCGACCTGATCGAAGAAGAGCAAGGGCGAGTCAACATGCTCGAAATGAATCAAAGCGAAGCGAATCTGCGTCAGACGATTTCTCACCCTCTGTCGTGTATCATCAGCGACGGCTTTTACGTGAAGGGCCGGCCCCATCCTCGCCTTTACGGAACATTCCCCCTTCTGCTAGGAGAGGTGAGCCGGGAGCGAGGATGGCTCACGCTGACAACAGCTGTTCATAAGATCACGGAGAAACCGGCGCGTCGTTTCTCGATTCCAAAGCGCGGACGCCTCGACCCAGGCTATTTTGCCGATGTGGTGGTTTTTGATCCCGGAACGGTCAACAGCCCGGCTTCCTACGAAACTCCAGCGCTTCAGCCGAGGGGCATCTGCCATGTGTTTCGCAACGGAGTCCCGATTCTGTCAGAAGGAGTGGTGGGTTCGTCTATTGCAAATTCATGACTGTTCTCTTGCTATTAGAATTGCACCCCTTGCGGCAGTTGCCGAAGCCGCAGATCCCGCTCGGTCCAATCGCGTTAGGATCGAACCCAAAGTGAGGGTTGAGACAAGGTATTCTCTCCCCCGAGCAACATCCACTGATTCTTGAGGAGTAGTGCAGCATGCGTCTAATCCGTTTCGGGCAACAAGGCAGAGAAAAACCTGGAGTGTTGCTGGATGGGAAACGCAGGGATTTGTCGGGCCACTTTCAGGATTGGAACTCGACTTTCTTTGCCGAATCCGGGCTGGAGAGGCTTGCAGCTCTCCTGAGAACCGATGAAGCAAGAAGGCTTCCTGAGGTGAGCGAAAGCGACCGTTGGGCGTCTCCGGTTGCCAGGCCTGGCAAAATCGTGTGTGTGGGGCTGAATTTCTCGGATCATGCGAAGGAATCCGGCATGCCTGTGCCGACAGAACCAGTGTTGTTTCTCAAGGCGACAAACACTGTCGTAGGTCCGTTTGACGACATCCTTATCCCACGAAATAGCAATAAGACCGATTGGGAGGTTGAACTCGGCCTGATTATCGGGCGCGAAGCCCGGTACCTCAACTCTATCGGCGACGCAGGCGCCTGCTGCGCTGGGTACTGTATTTCGCACGACGTCTCCGAACGGGAATTCCAACTGGAGCGCGGTGGACAGTGGAGCAAGGGGAAGAGTTGTGACACATTCAACCCGCTTGGACCTTGGCTGACAACCAGCGATGAATTGCCGGATGTCTCAAAGTTGCGAATGACGCTCAGCGTGAATGGCCAGTTGATGCAGAATGGCAGTACGGAAATGATGATTGTTTCACCCGCGCAGCTTGTTCATTACATTTCGCAATTTATGACGCTTGAGCCAGGAGACCTAGTCTCGACCGGCACACCACCAGGAGTGGGCTTGGGCATGAAGCCGCCTCGCTATCTTAAGCGTGGCGATATAGTCGAATTAGAGATTCAGCATCTGGGGAAACAGCGACAGACCTGCAGGCAGGCGTAGCTCAAGTCGCGCACCGTCGTCTCGACCATCTCCATGCACACGTTTTCGTCCGAAACCTCTCCCGGGATAGCCTTTACGCCAGTTTTGTGAACTGCATTGATGTCGTCCCTAGATTCTGCCGCTGCAAAGTGTCCAGCTAAATGGACACAACTGGGCGGAGTGTCAGAAACCGCTTGACAAGCAATCCCTGGATGCAAAAACATTCGATCGGCTTTCTTTAGCTCAGTTAGTGCGAATCTCCGTCTTAGCCAATGCGCCCGAAAATGGGAAGTGGCGCCTTTTTGGTGCGCGGGAGGATATATGTATATGCGGCGAGTGCTCTGTACTCTTCTGGAGTCGATATTGTTCCTATGGTGCACAACCGCTCTGCTGGCGCAACTGAATCGAGGCGCAATCGAAGGTACCGTGACTGATCCTCAAGGGGCAGCAATGTCCGGAGTGGAGGTCACGATTACAAGCATCGATACCAATGTGGTGACCACAACCAGGACCAACAATGTCGGCTACTATCGAGCGGAGGCTTTGGTCCCAGGCACCTACCGCACACATTTCGAAGCCAACGGATTTAATTCCCTGGACCTCACGGCCATCGAGGTGCCTGCTGCACAAGTGATCCGGGTTGACGCCAAGTTGAAGGTAGGTTCGATTAAAGAAAGAATAGAAGTCAAGGCCAATTTGCCGATGCTGGAGACTGACGCAAGCAATTTCAGCAGCACTTTGCAGACCGACATCATCCAGAATGTTCCTTTGGCGGGACGGGATTTACAGCAGTTAACCTTCTTGCTTCCGGGCGTTAACAACGTGGGTGGTCCTCCAGGAAGTAATTTTGGCTTTGACAGTTCGTTCGGCGGCTTTCCGGATCCGACACACCTGATGGGCTCGGCGATTGCTGTAAACGGCGGGCAGAGCGGGGCCAACGCCTGGTATCTCGATGGCAATCTTAATATGTCCAGTTTTGGGGAAAACATAGTGGTCAATCCCTCTCCGGACTCGGTTTCGGACTTTCAGGTCGTCACCAGTGCGTTCTCGGCCGAATACTCACACACCGGGGGTGGGGTTTTTAGCGTCGTCCTGAAGTCGGGATCGAATGCTTTCCATGGAGATATTTACGAATATCTTCGTAATAGCGCGACCAACGCCACCAACCCTTTTGACATGAAGGGCGGCTTCGGAAAAGCCCTCGTGCAGTTCAACAACTTTGGGGGGACCTTAGGGGGCCCGGTCATTATTCCTCACGTTTACGACGGCAAGAACAAGACTTTTTTCTTTTTTTCCCTTGACGCCACGATTCTTCACCAGAGCGGCAACAACGCTTTCACCGTTCCGACCCCTCTCATGCGTCAGGGAGACTTCAGCGAAGACCCAAATGTCGTTTCTAACGGTATCTACGATCCGTACACAACTGTTGGTCCAGACTCGAATGGACTGTTTTCGCGCCAGCAATTTCTCAACGCCGACGGCAGCATGGCCACAAGCATTCCGACCAATCGGTTGGACCCCACGGCGATGTACTTCATCAATTCATTTCCCACGCCCAACCATATCGACACTTTGGGTGGCTGTCCCTTGGCGGCGAGTGGCAGCTACAGTATATGCAACAACTTCGAGGGTAGGACCGGGAGCAGCCAGGATCCTATCAATCTTTCGATTAAGGTTGACCATCAAACTGGCAAAGGTAAGTATTTTGCTGAGTGGTTGTACAGTCCTAGCCAGTACCGCAATTATGCTGTGCCTTGGACTGGGCCTACGTTCCCTCAGGACAGCATTGGCTTTGGATCTCCCTATAATTTCGATATTCGCAGTCAAATTATTGCGCTGGGTCATACCTATACTTTCAACCCTAAGCTCATCAATGACTTTCGCGTTAGCTTCAGCCGCCAATTCCTCTCTACCCTCGCGCATCCTTACCCCGATAGCGTTACATCTCAGTCCGAGGTGGAGCAGCGCCTGGCGCCAAGCCTTTTACCTACCAACGCTTATTTCCCGACGCCTAACTTTGCTCTCCCTAGTACACCCGGAGGCGGGTATCTTACTTTCGGTCCCACTCCCTGGGTCAACATGGCGACGGGAACAGAAGCTTACACGTTTCTCGACAACGTGACCAGGATTATTGGCGAGCACACGCTGAAGATGGGCTTTAGTTACCGCTTGGAACATGCAAGCTACGAGAGTGGCTTCCCCACCACCATGGATTTTTCCGGTTCCTTGACGCAGGATCCGCTTTCTGGCCTTGGGGGCAATAGTTTCACGCAATTCATGTTGGGAGCCGTTCCTGCTGACGGCAGCACGTTCGCCGGCCGTATGCAACCGCCCTACATACGCTGGCGCTCGTGGGGCTTCTTCGTACAAGATGACTTCCATGTTAAGCCCAATTTCACCTTGAATCTGGGATTGCGGTACGATCTCAACGGTTATTTCAGGACTCGTTATTCCCCGATGGGGAACTTCTGCTTTACTTGTGTGAATCCCTTGACCGAAGTGAAGGGAGAAAACATTTATGAAGGGAGCCCTGGATTTCCTAATGGTGACATCTTTCCCGCTAACCACAACAGCATAGCGCCTCGCTTCAACTTTTCTTGGGCGCCTTCTGCCCTCCGCAACACGGTCATCCGTGGCGGCTATGACATTTTCTATACGGACGCAATTGAGAATTTCAATGCACCGGGTCAGTCAGCTGCCAACGGATCCGCCTGGGGGCTGGGTGGGAGTTGGAACAAGAGTTTTTACTCCCAGTGTGCTGCATATGGAGGCCCCTGTGTGGCCTTTCCCCTGAGCGACACCACTACTAACAAGGCGGATCTCTTGTTCCCATCCATCACCGGGCCGTTCCCAGCACAGACTCGCGAAAATTTCCTGGGTGGTACTTACGCTTTTATCAAACCGAGTCGTGACCCCATGGTGCAAAGTTACACACTGGAGCTCCAACATGAGTTTCCTGGCAGCCTGTCGGTCTCTCTAGCTTATGTGGGCACTCACGGAACCCACCTCGCGGGCAGCGGACCCAATGCCTACTTGCTCAACTATGTCTCAACCCAGAACAAGCTCAAGTACCAAACCCAACTTTCCAATAATTACCCTATTTCACAGTTCTATTCAGGCCAGACCGCCACACAACTCGGTTTACTCAATGCAGATCCCTTGACCGGAACTCCGGCTACGGCACTGCCACTCTCAACTCTTTTGCTCCCTTACCCTTTCTTCACCACGATTCCGACCAACGGCACGTTCGATGGTGTGACTACCTATAACGGAATGAACTTGAGGGTCCAAAAGCGCGCTTCCCATGGCTTGGACTTTGTCGTCGCTTATACAGTCTCCAAGCAGATGGACAATTGGTCCGTGGGTGGAGCAGGGGTCGAAGCTGTAGATCCGATTCATTACACTCGAACAGGAATTACCGGTGGCCGGGGCGGCCAATTGGAGAGCGCTTACGGTGGCCCGTGGACATTTCAGGATCCGGACAACAGGAATGCTGATCGTGCCATCGCGGTTGACGATATACCCCAGCAATTCAACGTCGCCGCTACCTACGACCTACCCGTAGGCACTGGCAAAACCTTTCTGAACCGGAAGGGCAGGTTAGGCAGCATTTTAGGAGGCTGGAAATTAAGTGGGAATTTCAACGCCCAAAAGGGCCTGCCACTGCCCATTTCATGCCCCTCCAGCACGCTACAACAACTAAGCACCCCGGGCACCGCTTACCAGGAGTCGGGAGGCAGGTGCAACATGATCGGCGACCCCCATTTCAGCGGGCATCGCAGCAAAGCCGAACGGATTGCGGATTGGATCAATCCCGCTGCCTTCGAGCCCGCGTTCGGAAATGACCCAACTTTCTGGGCGAACTATGATCCAACCGACCCTCGGGCGTGGACTTTCGGGAATATGAAGCCGCGGACAGATGCCATTCGTGGTCCCGGATTCTGGAACGTTGACTCAACGTTGATGAAAGACTTCCACCTGGCGGAGAGCAGGTACGTGGAATTTCAGTGGCAAGTGTTCAATACACTGAATCATCAAAATTTGGGGCTTCCCAATACAACATTTTGTTTACCGCCCGGCCCAGGAGGCGAACAGGACTTGGTGCAACAAGCCGGGTGCACGTTCGGGAAAATTACCGGTGTTCAGACCGATCCGCGGAACATGACGTTTGTGTTGAAGTTCTTCTGGTGATTTGAGGCATGACATCGAGCATCCCTTGCCTCACGGGAAAAGGTTTTGACGTTTCGCATGACTATGCCGCCGCCAATTAGAGTGGCCAGTTGTCCAGCATAATGAACACCAATTCGTGTCGGTTGAGAAACTCGTTGACAGAAGGACATGTCCCCGATATTACGGGACTTGGGCTGTTTGCGGTTTCGACAACACGGTAGAACGACACTTGGGGTGATCGCCTGCTCATAGGCAGAAACGAGGTTGTATATGAAACATCTACGAGGGGCCTTGACTTTGCTGTTTTCGCTTTTCTTGACGGTAGGGCTTGCGCATTCACAAATGAGCAAAGTAAAGACCGTCTTTGTGATCATGATGGAAAATCACAACTGGACGGGCGATGACGCCGGTGCTTCCTTCGGCGATCCGGATATCAAAAACAACCCGCTGGCCCCGTATGTCAACGGGAAGCTGATGAAGATATCAGCCCACCCGCAGCAGTATTACAACCCTCCAGGCAACCATCCTAGCCAGCCGAATTATTTGTGGCTGGAAGCCGGGACCAACTTCGGCGTGCTCGGGGATAGCCAGCCTGGCCAGCCCCAATATTTCACGCACGAACACCTGACAAAACTTCTTGAAGAGGCGGGCATTTCCTGGAAGGCTTACGCGGAGCCTGACTATGGAAGCCCCGTGTTCGGCGTCTGCCCGCTTGATTTCAGCTACCTTGATGTGAACCACCTCGCTCCGGTGTACTTCAACGATATCAACGACGGGTTGAACCCAAATTCGCCCGACTGTCTCGCACACGTCGTGCCTTATTACAACCTGGCGACGGATCTGGCCGACCATACCACTGCGCAATACAACCTGATTATCCCTAACCTGTGCCATCAGGGACACGAGGGTGTCTCTCCTTGTGATCCTTCTGAACACGCGGATAATACGGCGCGATCGGATGCCTGGCTGGAGAAAAATGTGCCCGTAATTCTCGAGTCGAAAGCATACAAGGAAGGCGGCGCCCTGTTCATCATCTGGGATGAGGCCGAAGACACCGACCAGTTCAGCGATGGTCCGATTCCCGTGTTCTTGCTTTCGCCGTTTGCCAAGGGCGGAGGTAAGAAGCCTTACAGCAATAACATTCACTACGACCACAGCTCCACACTGAAAACGATCCAAGAGATCTTCGGCGTTACGCCTCTGCTGCGAGCGGCTGGGCACAAGAAGACTGTGGATCTCAGTGACTTGTTTCAGTGAGACATGCTGGGACGCTGAAGAGGGCTGTCCGAATCGGGGGATATTCTTTACGGTGGTTCCGCTAAATCCGAATTGGTATGCGGGATGATGGTCGTGCCTCGGACGCGATCATTCGTCGGAGGGCCTTCTTCAACGACCGACTCGTGCTCGGCATGACATAGACGGCCGTAACGACGGCTTCGATTGTTACATGCCCGGAAGCCTTAGTTGCTTGCCAATTGGACCGTGTTGAAGGATTGATAGCTTTGACTACTCGCCGCAGATTTCTTCGCCAATCCGTGATTGCTGCCACGGCCGCAATCGCCCCACGCGCTTTCTCCCAAATCATACGCAGCCAGGCGACTCCCGTGGTTCCAACCCTCGATCCAAACAGCCTGGCTCGCTTCGTTGATCCGCTGCCGCTTCCAGTGGTCGTGCAGCCGCAGGGCGATCGTGCCGCGCCGGGTAAGCCCGGGGAACGTGTGCCGTTCTACCGGGTGTCGATGCGCGCCATCGCCAGCAAGCTTCATCGCGATCTGCCGCCGACCAAGGTATGGTCCTATGGCGATTCCGTGCCCGGTGTGATGTTCGACACGCAGAGCGGTCAGGGTTTGCTTGTAGAGTGGGCGAACGAATTACCGCTGAACCATCTTCTCCCCATTGATTACTCGGTGCACGGGGCGGAGCGCGGTACCCCCGAGGTGCGCAGCGTTGTGCATTTGCATGGCGGCAAGACGCCTCCCGAGAGTGCCGGATATCCCGAAGAGTGGTACGTGCCCGGCCAATCGCGAACCTACTACTATCCCAACCAGCAGGACCCGGCGCTTCTCTGGTACCACGACCACGCAATGGGCATCACCCGGTTGAACGTCTATGCCGGGCTAATAGGCCTGCACGTGATTCGCGATCAAGCGGAGCAGCACTTGCAGCTACCTAACGGTAAGTACGAAGTTCCGCTTGTGCTCTGCGATCGCCATCTGAACATCGATGGCCAACTGAGCTATCCGCACGCTTGGATGCCAGCGGTCTTTGGTGAGGTGCCGTTGGTCAATGGCAAGATTTTTCCTTATCTCGAGGTGGAGCCGCGCAAGTATAGATTCCGAGTTCTGAACGCCGCCAATGGCCGTACGTACCGGCTGTCGTTGCCCGAGGGCGTCGAGTTCCGCCAGATCGGTACCGACCAAGGGCTGTTGCCCAGGCCGGTCGCGGTAACGCAGGTGTTGCTCGCGCCGGCGGAGCGCGCCGATCTAGTCATCGACTTCGCGCCGCATCGCGGTACACGGGTTCTGTTATCCGACGATGCCTTCAAGCTCATGGAGTTTCGCGTGAATGCAACGCCTGTCCCCGACCCGAGCGCGCTGCCGGCAAAACTGCGTGCCGTGCCGCACATCGCCGAATCCTCCGCCGTGAAGACCCGATGGCTCACATTGAACGACGAGCCCAGAAAAGGAATGCCCGCTTCCATGGGGATGTTGTTGAACAAAACGCCATGGAAAATGCCTATCACCGAGAAACCGGTGCTGGGCACCACGGAAATCTGGGAACTCGCGAACTTGACCGAAGAGGTGCAGCCCATTCACCTGCACGCGGTGCGGTTTCAAATTCTCGATCGCCGCCGCTTCGACGCGTCCGAGTACATGGAATCCGGCAAAGTGCGGTACAGCAAAGAACCGGCCTCGCCTCCCGACCCCAATGAAATGGGATGGAAGGACACGGTTCGGGTGAACGCCTCGACGGTTACTCGGATCATTATTCCGTTCGAGGGCTATGCCGGCCGTTACGTCTGGCACTGCCACAACCTGGAACACACGGACCACGAAATGATACGCCCGTACGAAGTACTTGCGTCAGCGAGCTGACGTCAACACTTGATGTTCACAATTTAACTGACGTCCACAATTTGGAGGATTCGATGATGCCATCACGTGCTCTTTCTTTCTGTCCGCGGTTCCGGCGGATGCCGCTTAGCTTATTTCTCTTAGCCTTGGCCTGTCTGCTGCTGCCGATGACAGCATGGACACAGGTGACGTTCGACGGGGGCCAGAGCGTGAACATTGGTTCTCAAGCAGTGGGATCGACCAGCGCGGCAGTTTCCCTGCCTTTCACGATCGGAGCAGGTACGAAAGTGGGCAGCATCGGCGTGCTGACCACCGGCGTCGCGGGCATGGACTTCGCCCGTGCGAAGAAGAGCACCTGCGGGGCAAAAACGTACACCACGGCCACCATCTGTGTGGTCAACGTGACCTTCACACCACTGACTGCCGGTATGCGCATGGGTGCGGTCGTGTTTTACTCGCGCGCCCTTGACGCTGGCAGGGTGCTGGCGACGGTGCCGGTTTTTGGCATCGGCACCGGACCGCAGATGGTCTTCGGGCCGGAAGGTGCCAAGACGCGCGTGGGCAGCAAATTTGTCAGTCCCAGAGGCGTAGCCGCGGACGCGGCGGGCAATCTCTATGTGAGCGACACGGACCTCCAAGAGGTGTTCAAGGTGACGCCAAGCGGTACGCAGACCACGGTGGGTAGTGGGTTGCTGGTGCCGCAGGGCCTGGCCGTGGATGGTGCCGGCAATGTGTACATCGGCGATGTTCAGGCTCAGGTCGTGTACAAGGTAACGCCCGGTGGGGCGCAGACCACGGTGGGCAATGGATTCTACATGCCAATGGGCGTGGCTGTGGACGGAGCCGGCAACGTGTACGTTTGCGATCCCTGGATCGACGGATGTTACCAGATCACGCCGAGCGGCGCGCAGAACTCAGTGGGTGGCGGATACAACACACCCGAAGGCGTAGCGGTGGATGTGGCCGGCAATGTGTACGTCGCCGATCCTTTCAATGCTGCGGTATTCAAGATCACGCCGGACGGCACACAGACCACCGTGGGTAGTCTCATTGCCCCACAAGCAGTGGCAGTAGATGCGGCGGGCAACGTTTATGTCACCGACCCAGGTAACGATACGGTAACCGAAGTGGCGCCAAACGGAGTGCAGACTACAGTGAGCAGCGGTCTGGACGTTCCGGACGGCTTGGCCTTGGATGGATCCGGCAATCTTTATATCGCCAATACCTTCAACAAACAGGTGTTGAAGATCGACCGCGCGGATCCGCCATCGTTGAAGTTTGACTCCACGAAGGAGGGCTCGACGAGCCGGGATAGTCCGAAGACGGTCGAGGTTGAGAACATCGGTAATGCTTCGCTGCAGTTTTCCGGGCTGACGTACCCGACGGACTTCCCCGAGGGCGCCTCCAACGAAGATTGCACTGCGGGCACTTCCTTGACAAGCGCTGGCGCCTGCGCGTTGGCCATCGACTTCAGTCCGGTGACGCCGCTGGGGAACAAGACTTCGAAAGTGTTAAGAGAAAACGTAACGTTGACCACCAACACCCTCAACGTACCCAACACGCTGCAACGGGTGGTTGTCACCGGCAAGGAGCTCGCTAAGTAAGTTACATAGGAAGAAACAGAGGCAGCAAGAAAGGGCCCGAGCGCACAAAGCTCTGGCCCGATAATACGAGAAAAGGCATGGTATGACTGGCTCCCGTTTTTTCGGCGGGTTGACAATCTTTTGGTGCGCCCTGGTTTGCTGCAACGCCTTGGGTCAGATACCCATCGTGTGGGTTGTTCCAAGTTCATTGCACCGGGTCGGTCCAACCGATGCGCCGGGTAGCAGAACCAACGTAGTGATCCATGCGGCCCGAGGGGAATTCCAATCGTTTCAGGTCGCGATTCAGGCGCCCGGCCGAAGGCTCACTAACGTCAACTTTTCAGTTTCCAAGTTGGTGGGCTCGCACGGCGCAGCAATTTCTGCAGCAAACTTGATCCTCTATCGGGAGTTTTACCTAACGGTGAAGCGACACAGCCCCACATACAACGGCCCGCCTAATCTTCCGATCACCAAGGTTCGGACGTTCCCTGATGCACTCATTCCGTTTCTTGATCCTGCTACAGGTAAGCCGCCGGTAGAAGCCGAATTCAGAGCAGTTCCACTCGACCTCGCTGCCGGTCACAACGCAGTCTTCTGGGTCGATGTTTTTGTACCGCGGGGCACAACGGCGGGCCGATACCGGGGCACCTATACCGTAACCAGCGATCAGGGAGTTGTCATCGGCCAGATTTGTATGAAGGTGTGGGGATTCACCCTGCCGCTCGAACCCTCCCTTAAGTCAAGTTTCAACGGCGGTGGGACGCCAGTGCAGGGAGTTAACAAAGAACTCCTCAGGAACAGGATAATGCCGGACACTGTCGATCCGGCGAACGAAAAGAGGTGGATGAATGTTTATGGCCTCAATGCTACGGACCTCGGCTTCTTCAGTGGAGTTTCCTATGGCCAGTGCGATCTGTCCGAGCCTCCTTCCCTTACAGAGATAGAAAGCGCCAAGGCGACCCACCAGCCTGATTTGTACTTGTATGACGAAACCGCCGACCCGGAGAGTAGCTGCACGAGCCCGGCATTTTACCTTTCGATGATCGCATGGGCACAGAACTTGCATCAAGCCGGCGTCGATAACCTGGTAACTCAGGAACCGGTGCCCCAGCTCTACGATGACGGCTTGGGGACCGGCCGATCCGCCGTCGATATCTGGACAATGCTCCCGCTCGCCTATGACGACGCTCAGTCCTTTTCACCTCCGCGAGTGACCTACGTCCTGCAAAAGGGGGACAAAGCATGGTCGTATAACGACCTGGTGCAAGACTCCTACTCCCCGAAGTGGGAACTGGATTTCCTGCCTATCAACTACCGCATCCAGGCAGGTTTTATCAGCCAGAGTCTGGGACTAACCGGACTCCTCTATTGGAGCGTAGACGACTGGTCTGCAGACCCATGGAAGAACCCACAAGGCAAACAGGAGCCGGAGTACCCCGGAGAAGGCGTACTCGTCTATCCAGGCGGCCCTGCGGGGCTCAAAGGTGTGGCTCCGTCTATGCGGCTCAAATATTTGCGGGATGGGGTCGAAGACTACGAATATGTGCAGTTGCTCAAGAAATGTGGCCAGGCTGAATTTGCATTGGCTGAGGCCGAAAGGGTCGCACCTGACTGGACCCACTGGACCAGAAATGCAGGCTCGTTGGAATCGGTTCGTGAGGAATTGGGAAGTCAGATCGCCGCCAGCAATTGCGCGCCCTGACTGGAAAAAGTAATGGCAAACCTCACCTCCGCTCCGGTTATAGAGGCAAAGAGCTCTCCAGTTGCTGGGCCTGAGAGGCGAATACCTGTCCCTGCCGCTCCTGAGCGTTTAGGTTCGCTCGACGCCTTCCGCGGTTTCGTGATGCTCTGGATCATCGGTGGCGAGGGGTTGATGGCGGCCTTAGCATCCCTGGGGCACAATCGAGTCATCGAGGCTGTCGTTTACGAGGTCAACCACAGTCCTTGGCAGGGACTGCGCTTTTACGACTGTATTTGGCCGTCCTTCATGCTGATGGTCGGAGTCTCCGTACCTCTGTCGATTGCCAAGCGATCCCTTACACAAACTTATCAACAACAATTGGCGCATGCGGCAAAGCGAGCGCTCGTGCTTTTCTTGTTAGGGTCGGTGCGCGAATCGGTTTTGCTTGGTTCACCTTACTTGATCGAATTGAGCAGCGCCTTGCAGCCCATTGCGATTGCTTATTTCGTGGCTGTTTTGGTAGCCCGCAAGTCGTGGAGATTTCAGGCAGGGCTTGGCGCTGCAATCCTTGCTGCGTATGCGCTTGTCTTAGCATTCATCCGGGCTCCGGGCATAGCGGCGGGCAGCTATACGCTCAACCACAACCTAGTTCACTGGGTAGATATTGCATTGCTCGGTCAGACTCATTGGGACCGCTGGCCTTATGCAGAGGAAAGCTGGGGGACGGTGCTCAGCACGATTCCCACCATCTCAACCACGCTGCTCGGCTTGCTAATTGGCGAACTACTCATGAGCGCGCGGTCGAAGAAAGCTAAGGCCACGTTCATCGGCGGTATAGGACTTGGGTGCTTGGCGATTGGTTATGGAACAAGCTTTGTTGTGCCAGTGGTCATGAAGATGTGGACGGCTTCGTACGGCCTTATGTCTGCTGGTTGTGCGTGCCTCATGCTTCTGGTTTTTTATTGGGTTATTGACATCCGCGGATATCGGAAATGGGCGTTTCCTTTGACCGTCATCGGGATGAATGCCATTTTCATTTACGTGTTCACCAGTCTGGTTCACCTTGATGTAATCATCGACGTTTTTACTCGGGAAGTCGCGCGGTTCTTGCCCACTGCCAAAATGCTCTTCCAACAGGTCATGGTTCTTGCGGTTGAATGGTGCATCCTGTTCTGGATGTACAAACGGAGAATTTTCCTTAAAGCTTAAAGAAGTTTGCCACAACCCCATCACTGGGGTAGCAATACGAACAGCGTCCAGCAAACCGCTGTGTTCGCATAAGGAATGAGAATGAAAATAACCTTTTACGGTTCTTGCATCCTGCTGAGTTGTCTCATCCTGTTGCCGTGGAGCGGGATTGCCCGAGCACAGGATTCTATGCTGGCCCGCACACCGCCTATGGGATGGAACAGCTGGAATCATTTTGCATGCGAAGTGAGCGACGCGGTGGTGCGGGCGCAGGCTGATGCCATCGTTACCAGCGGAATGAAGTCCGTTGGATATGTATACATCCTCATCGACGATTGCTGGCAAGGAACTCGGGACGCTGCAGGATACATTCGTCCCAATGCAAAGTTTCCTAACATGAAAGCGCTGGCCGACTATGTTCATAGTAAAGGCCTGAAGATTGGAATCTATTCGTCGCCTGGTCCGAAAACCTGCGAGGGTTATGCGGGAAGTTATGGTCATGAAGAGCAGGATGCCCGAACTTATGCCGACTGGGGAATGGACTATTTGAAGTATGACTTGTGCAGTTATGACGGAATGGGCGATCAGGTTGCTGCGTACAAGAAAATGGGTGATGCGCTCAAAGGAACCGGTCGGCCTATAGTCTTTGCCCTTTGCCAATACGGGATGCAGAAAGGCTGGCAGTGGGGTGCCTCCGTGAGTGGCAATCTGTGGCGTACAGATGATGATATTCGCGACGACTATTACACGATGGCGGAACTTGGGTTCGGGCAGAGCGGTCTTGAGCAGTTCGCCGGGCCGGGGCACTGGAACGACCCCGACATGCTGGAAGTGGGTAACGGAGGGATGACAACCGACGAGTATCGGACACACATGACTTTGTGGTGCATCCTGGCGGCTCCGCTTATTACCGGCAACAATCTAGCCGCCATGGATGATGAGACGCGGGCTATTCTCACAAACCCGGAGATCATCGCGATTGACCAGGACCCGCTCGGCATCCAGGGTCACCGGATCAAGCAAGAAGGGCCCTTAGAGGTTTGGATGAAGCCTCTGAAAGATGGAAGCACCGCGGTGGGCCTATTTAATCGCGGATGGGGAGCAATGCCGGTGACCGTGAACTTTCGCGATCTTGGTCTTGGTAACTCGGCCGTTTTGCGGGACCTCTGGGCAAAGAAAGATCTCGGGGCATTCCAGGAAAACTACAGCGCGATTGTTCCGCAGCATGGAGTCGTCCTGATCCAGGTGAAGCGAGGCACCTAATTTTATGGTCGTCATCAGAGCTCCAAGAAAAAGGCACAAGGTCTGTACCGACTTAGGAACGCGAGCTCTTGTGCGGTCATTTTGTACGCTGGTTTTAGTTGGCCTTTTTCTCGATGCAGCATGGGCAAGCGAAGGACATAATGCGCTCCTGCCTCAACCTCAACAGATACGTTATGGGCCACATCGAGTTCGAATCCGAGGGCTCGGTATCCGGTTAACAGCGGATCCTACCATTGAGGATCGCTTCGCTGCGGGACAGTTGTCAAAATGCCTTTCCGATGCTGCAAAGGAACCAGTTCGCGTTTCACAGGGCGAGACTGGGAGCACGTTGATTGTCCTTAAACGGACCGGAGAGGTTGGCGCGTTACCGCTTCCCGGGGAACATCCCGGGCCGACGTCTCGCGAAGCCTACAGTTTGAAGGTCACTCCCGATAAAGCTGAAGTCCAAGCGGTATCATCGGCCGGCTTGTTCTACGGAGTACAAACTCTGTGCCAGTTGGTCGAAGGAGATGCGGCCGATGCGGTGCTCCCGGAGGTGGAAGTTCATGACTGGCCATCGCTGGCGTACCGCGGAACCATGATCGACATAAGCCATGGCCCCTTACCCAAGGAGGATGAAATCAAGCGGCAGCTTGACTTTCTGGCGCGCTGGAAGTCTAACCAATACTACCTTTACACGGAAGACAGCATTGAGTTGCGGGGCTACCCACTCCTCAATCCAGATGGCCGCCTGACGCAAGATGAGGTGCGACGAATTGTCGCTTATGGTCGCCAATGCCACATTGATGTAATTCCTAATCTGGACCTATACGCTCACCAGCACGATCTGTTTCGGGTAGAACAATATTCAGAGTTGTCCGATGAGCCGCACGGAACCGAATTCGACCCCAGTAATCCAAAGGTGATGCCTCTTCTGACCGACTGGGTCAACCAGTTGGCAGATCTATTTCCCAGTCCGTTCGTCCACATTGGGCTCGATGAGACGTTTCAAATCGAGCAAGCGGCTCGGGCGTCTGGCACGGCCGCAACGCCAACGGCGTTGTTTGTCAAGCAACTCACAGCGGTCACGCGCCTATTTCAAGAACGTGGCAAACATGTCATGGCGTTCGGCGACATCATGGTGAAATATCCTCAGATGATTCCCGATCTTCCTCCTGGATTGATTGCTGCCGCTTGGTACTACACCTCAGAAGATCCAACCTACAAGCGCTGGCTTGCACCATTAATTGCCAACCATGTTCCTCACATAGTAGAGCCGGGGGTAATGAGCTACGACAACATTGCCCCCGATTACAAAACGACCTTTGACAATATCGACACCTTCCTGGCTGCCGGCCGGCGTTCCGGCGCGCTGGGCTTGGTCAATACCGTCTGGGCTGACGACGCGCAATTGCTCTTTCGCATGTCCTTCCCAGGTTTGGCTTATGGAGCGGCGGCGCCATGGCAATCCGCCCCCATGGACCGCGCCAATTTTTTTTCTGACTACGCACATGTGATGTACCCCGCAACCATCGCTCCCGATATCGCCGCGGCCCTTAGCAATATGTCCGAAGCCGAAACTGACCTTCAAAAAGTGCTGGGAGATGAGTTCACGCAGTTTGTCTTGTGGGAGGATCCATTTTCCCCAACTTACTTAAAGGGCTTGACGCAAAATCTGGGACCTTTGCGGCAGACGCGCCTTTTGGCTGAAGAAGCTGAGAGTCATCTGTATCATGCTCTGGCTTTGGGGGCCGATCCCACGACGCTAAATAGTCTTTTGGTCGGTGCTCGGCTGCTCGACTATGCCGGGCAAAAATTCCAAACGCCTCCAGAACTTATCGAACTGTGGGGACGACTCGGTACGACGCGTCCAGATGCCGACAAGTGGTGGAACGAGTGGGAATCCCAGGTCGTGCACCAGGACCATTCCCGCATCGTCGACTTGATGGATGCGATTACGGAGCTGCGCCCACTTTACCGTGCGGAGTGGTTGGAGGAATATTCTCCCTACCGGCTTGACTCGGCATTGGGGAGATGGGATGCGGAATATGAATATTGGCTAAGACTCCAGCAGCGATTGCGGCAGTTCTCCGACAGTTCCCACGAAGGGGACGCCCTGCCTCCGCTGGAGAAGCTTGCCCAGGAGCACTAATGATGACTGTTCATAAAAGTGGTAAGGTTCTCGACGCCCAGGTTGCTTCCGCTAGCCCACTGACTCCGGATGAATCTTGTCACGAGGTCGCAATGAACACGGACTGCTCTGCCGCTTATCCAAAGTCCGCCCAAATTCTAAATCACAATCGGCGCTTCATACCCGGCGGCGTCGTCTCGGTGAACCGGGCCGTCCAACCGGAGATCGTCTTCGCCAAAGGTCAAGGTGCGTACATCTGGGACGCAGATGGAAACCAGTACATTGACTATCATGCAGCGTTTGCTCCGCACTTCCTAGGACACAACGATCCCTACGTCACTGACGCAGTCATTTCCGTGCTGCGGAACAAGGCTAGCCTTTACGGCTCCGGAACAACAGAGTTGGAGGGGCAACTGGCGGAACTTGTCTGTCGGCATATACCAGCCGTGGAATCGGTGCAATTCTTAAATACTGGCAGCGAAGCTACCTACCAGGCGATTCGTTTAGCTCGCGCGGTCACGGGCAGGGATCACATCGTTGTCATGCAGGGTGGCTACAACGGGTGGCATGACGACGTCTCTTGTAATTTAATGACACCGCTTGACGTGATCGGGCCAAGGCTTTCTCCCGGTGAATACCCTTATATTCCGATTAGTTCGGGAATCCCGTGCGCGCATCAACAACTTGTTCACCCTATTAACTTCAACGATCTTGAGTCCGTAGAGTATGTCTGCAATAAGTATCCTATAGCGGCTCTCATCACGGAGCCGATTCTGCAAAATATCGGGATCATCAAGCCTGCAACTGGATTTCTGCAAGGACTGCGGCGATTAGCTGATCGGTGGGGCTTTGTCCTCATTATTGATGAAGTGAAAACTGGGTTCCGCCACGGGATCGGCGGCTATGCAAAGATTGCCGGCGTGAAGCCCGACTTAGTCACTTTCGGCAAGGCTATGGCTAATGGCTACCCAATCGCCGCACTCGGGGGCAAGAAGGAGTTGATGGATTGGTTTGTCCATCCCGACCCTTCGAAACGGGTGCTTTTGGCCGGTACGTACAATGCGCACCCAGTTCCTACCGCAGCCGCCATTGCCACAATCGAGCGTCTGCTGATGAATGGTGGAGAAGTCTATCGGCATGTGGAATCGTTAGGACAAAAGATGAAGGAAGGTTTGGAGGAAATCTTCCGTGCCCTGGGTTTTCAGGGAGTCGTCGCGAGGCAAGGTTCTGCGTTCTGTATCTACTTCATGGATCATTGCCCAAGAGATTGGCACGACTTGGCCAGCCACCACGATTTCGGTTTTGATGAAGAGCTACGTAAGAACTTGATCAAGCTTGGCACTTACTTCTTCCCAGTTGCCGCAAAGCAATGTTCCATTTCCTTTGCCCACACCACAGAAGACATCGACGCCACGTTGGAGCAAACCCACAAAGCGCTAAGTGAAATGTTAATATGAAGAACCCCATGCGCTCCTGGCTACTTCTATTCAGCTGCAATTTCATGTGGGCATTGCAGTTTACGTGTATCAAATTGGTTCAGGATCAGGTCGGCTCTCTGTTCACTGTCTGGGGTCCAATGACGCTGGCCACGATAATGCTTTACCCGCTTATCAGGTTGGAGGCGAAAGGTGCCAAGAAAACCGACAGGCGAAGCAGCGACATTCTGATTTTCCTATTACTCGCCGTAGTTGGGGTGTTTCCAGGACAAGTGCTTATCACCTGGGGCACTCGCATGTCGCTCGCTAGTAATGCCGCTTTGCTCATGTTGACCCTGCCGGTGTCCACCGCGTTTCTGGCATTTCTCTTTCTGCATGAAAAAATGACACCTATCCGGTGGCTCAGTTTCGGTCTGGCAATAATCGGAGTTGTAATGTGCTCCGATATCGATTTCCGAACTCTGAACTTTGGCAAGGGCTATCTGTACGGGAATGTGCTGATTTTCTTAGGTACTCTGGGGAGTGCCTTCTACAACTCTTATGGCAAGAAGATATTGGAACGCTACTCGCCGACAGAGATGTTATTTTTCACTTATCTGGCGATGTTTGTGATCATGACTCCGTTGACTGTTGCCCAGGAACCTGGAGTGTTCGCAAACATTCCTCATTTGTCGCTCAGAACATGGATTGGACTAGTCTTGCTAACCTTTTTCCATAATTATCTGTCCATGGTTCTTTTTCTTAAGGCTCTCAAACAGCTCGATGCGATTCAGGCCGCGCTGTCGAACTATTTGATTACGTTTTTTGGGATTCCGATCGCGGCCATCTGGCTAAAGGAGAAATTAACTTCACTGGCGATCATTGGCGGAGTTTTGATCTTTGGCAGCACATTACTGATTACGGTCTGGGAAAACAGACGAGCATCACGAAAGTGCGCCACAGTGCCATCGCCACAGTGAGAGCGATCGCTATCTCTATTCGGACAGGAAGGAGATGGCGTGGAGGCGACCTCCGTTAGCGGCAAGCTTGCTAGAATGGATAAACAAATGCGAAGCTCGGAAGTAGCTTCTGCGACGGCGGAGTATAGGACAGAAACATGGCAAGGATCTCTTGACCTGGGACCTCTTGAATTCGAGATTCGCACGCCTGTAATGCAATCGGGCGCGGACTGCTTTCCAAGAAGAACACAAGGCAAACAAAAGACGAACAAAAGTCACCGGCACTTTTACCGGCAGTCGGCTTTTCCTGCAATGACTTTCAGTAACTTACAGCGCCGGGAGGCACCTCTAAGTACTTGCAATCACTGTTAATTTTGACCCTGAAAAGGCTGGCGTCGGCGGTTCAACTCCGTCCCTGGCCACCACATCAATTGAAATCATATATTTACCCATCATTGTTCATCTGTCACATCGATCCGACATTTCTCCGTATCGATAGTCGTCGATATTCGCAAACCTCAGCATCAAGGTTTAGCAATTGGTAGAACGCAGCCCATAAGGGCTTGGCGTCTACCGTTGACCCGCAATGACTGGGGATATGTTGTGGTCGGCAACGTTGCCGTGGGGAGAGATGATTTTGCCGTCTGGCCTCTGCCGTGTGAAGGCCGAGGGTGAATTTGAGGGGCTGCGCTGAATCTGCGGGAAGGCTCGACTATCAGTGAGCTACTAAGCGTTTGCTTTCAGCAAAAGCAGATAGCGTCAACATTCTCAGTCCAACAACAGTCCATTTATGGTATGGGTCAGCAGGCGCCAAACGGCCTCTTGGTACGTTTTGCATGCACAATGGCGTGTTCTGCATGGTAAAGAACCGGGCGGCGATCTAAAGTAAGGAGCATGTACAAAGCGAAAGCCTATTCCGCTGTCAGCGCAACATCCGCTCTTGCCCGAACCACGATCTCGCGACGCGATCCATCAGAACATGATGTACAGATCGAGATCCTCTTCTGCGGAATCTGCCATTCCGATCTACATGCGGCACGGAACGAGTGGAGCGAGTTCATGTCGACGACCTATCCGATCGTGCCGGGTCATGAGATCGTCGGCCGTGTCAGGAAGGTCGGCTCAGCTGTGACCAAGTTTAATCCCGGCGATCTCGCCGCGGTGGGCTGCCTGGTCGATTCCGATGGCACGTGTCCTGAGTGTCGCGCCGGCTTCGAGAACTTTTGCCCCAACTTGACCCTTACGTTCGGTATGCCGGACAAGCATTTGGGAGGGGTAACGTATGGCGGCTACTCCGAGAGCGTCGTGGTTGATCAGAGGTTCGTACTGCGGGTTCCCTCGAATTTGAGTCTGGCTGCTGCTGCGCCTCTGCTCTGCGCAGGAATAACGACGTACTCGCCGATGCGCCGTTGGAAAGTTGGCAAAGACAAGAAAGTTGGTGTGGTAGGACTCGGTGGACTGGGCCACATGGGAGTAAAGTTTGCTCGCGCGTTCGGAGCCCAGGTGGTTGTTTTTACGACATCACCCAACAAGAAAGAAGATGCACTTCGATTAGGTGCCCACGAAGTCGTGGTTTCGCGTGATGCGAACGAAATGCAGAAGCAAGCCGGCAGCTTCGATTTCATTCTAGACGCGGTTTCAGCTGATCACGACATCAATGCATACCTCAACCTAATCGGCCGCGACGGCAATCTCACGATTGTCGGCGCCCCTGCGAAGCCTCTCGGTGTGGCTGCCTTCGCTCTGATTATGCGCAATCGCAACTTCTCTGGCTCGAACATTGGCGGCATCCGCGAAACCCAGGAAATGCTCGATTTCTGCGGGCAACACAACATCACAGCCGATGTGGAAGTCATCCCGATCCAGAAGATCAACGAAGCCTACGAGAGATTGCTCAAGTCGGATGTGAAATACAGGTTCTCGATCGACATGGCCTCTCTGAAATCGGAGTAGATGAATGAACAAGCACCTTCGCTTCTCTGGCAGCACATTTTCGAAATTGGAAGAGCATGGCGTCTCGGCCTCTACGGTCTTGCGCCGAGCTGGACTGCCGCAGGACTATGCCAAACAGCCGATGGTGCACCTCAAGACTGAGGAACTGTTTGCACTCTGGCGTGCGATTGGTGAGGTCAGCGCTAACTCCGGGATTGGCCTTCTACTCGGAACAGAGAACCGTACCGAACGGTTTCACCCTGTCGGGCTTGCGGCTCTCTCTTCGGAGAATTTCGGTACGGGCATCGACCAAATGGCGCGCTACAAACAGCTCACCTGTCCCGAAGAGATCATCCAGCAGAAGGACAAGGAAGAGTGGAGCATTCAGTTTCACTGGCTTCTCGCGGATGAAATCGAGCCTCCGGTAATGATCGAATGCGCGTTCGCATGGGTGCTGTCGATCGCGCGCCACGGCACAGGCACGCGTCTGTCGCCTCTTCGCGTCGAGTTCGTGCAAACCCGCTCGAACTTGAAGGCGATGGAGCGCCACTTCGGTTGCCCAGTCGTTTGTGGGTGCCCTCGCAACGCAATTGTGTTTCGTGTCGCCGACGGCGAGCGTAAGTTCTTGACTCGCAATGCCGAGCTTCTGGGTCTGCTCGCGCCCCAGTTTGATAAAGAACTGGAGGAGGAGAACGTTGACGAAAACTTCGTCGAGCGGGTCAGATTGGCAATACAACAAAAACTCACCGGGCGCCGGCCCACGATTGAGGACATTGCTGACGCGTTGCACATCAGCTCTCGCACCTTGCAAAGGAGACTCCAGGAAGAGGGCTCCAGCTTCCAGCGCGTTTTAGAGGACGCTCGTCACCAACTCGCACGCCGCTTCCTCAACAATTCGGTTCTCGAATTGAATGAGGCTGCCTACCTTCTCGGATATGAGGACGGAAACTCCTTTGTCCGCGCGTTTCGCGGCTGGGAAGGCGTTCCTCCCGCCACGTGGCGCGACCAACAGCGCGCGAGGGCAGCATCATGAACAGCAAACGACCTTACATCATCTGTCACATGGCTTCGTCCGTTGACGGCAAGATCGATGGTTCGGCGCTCCGGAAAGTGATGCCATCAGGAGAGTACGAAGCGCTCCATCGAAAACTCGGTGGCGACGCGTGGATCTGCGGGCGCACGACGATGCAGCAGCACTTTGCTGCAAAGGAGCCGTTCGTATCCGAAACGAACAGACCAGCGGGACCTCAGGCGCCGTTCGTCGCAGAGCGCGCACGGTCTTACGGAATTTGCGTCGACACCAATGGGAAGCTGCGCTGGTCGAGCAATGACCTTGATGGCGATCACCTCATCTGCGTTGTGAGTGAGCGCGCACCGTCAGATTACCTCGACATGCTACGCAAGAAGCAGATTTCGTATGTCGTCTCCGGAGCTTCCTCTGTCGATCTGACGCGAGCTGTGAAGCTGCTCGGAGAGCACTTCGGTATCCGAACGCTGTTGCTCGAAGGAGGCGGCCACATTAATGGCGGCTTTCTTGAAGTTGGCTTAGTAGATGAGGTGAGCCTGTTGCTGCTCGCGGGTATCGATGGACGTCATGACATTGCCGCGGTCTTCGACGGTATTGCTGATTCGAAACACGCCGCCGTTCCCCTTAAATTGAAATCTGTCGAGCAACGCGAGAGCGATGCTCTTTGGATTCGCTACGAAGTACTTCATGTTAAGCATCTGGAACACCGCACTTAAGGAGCGATCATGCAGAAACGCAAACTTGGAAAGAGCAATCTTGAAGTCTCGGCCATTGGCCTCGGCTGTATGGGCCTGAGCTTCGGTTACGGGCCCGCAACCGAGAGGCAGCAGGCGATCACGCTCATTCGGAGGGCATTTGAACTAGGCGTGACATTTTTTGATACGGCCGAGGCATAC
>Ga0182030_10006641_pt1 | contig 24331 bp, 32 predicted proteins | sample 812S3MmetaG_FD_121299 | JGI IMG/M metagenome (GOLD analysis project Ga0182030, IMG submission 121299) | Permafrost microbial communities from Stordalen Mire, Sweden - 812S3M metaG (Illumina Assembly) | ecosystem: Environmental > Terrestrial > Soil > Wetlands > Permafrost | place: Sweden...
CACGAAGTAAATCAGGGGACTGCAGAGAATGAGGAGTGTGAGTGCCCAGATGCGGAGGGTGGTGCGGAAGCCATAGTTGTTCAGGAGGGAGGTGAGGAGGAAGGGGAAGATGAGCCCTGATCTACTTTCATTAGCCTTCCAATTTGAATCACGGGGAAATGAGGGGCGTACGTCCCAACACCAGCCCACATAATCCCAAACGCAAGTCCTTTCTTCTTAAAAAACCATTCATTGAGATAGAACACCGTCGGTGAATAAAGTAGACTTCCTCCAATAGCGTACAGTACTCCTTGCGTAAGAATTAAATGCCAAACTTGAGTCGAGAAGCTGGATGCGATGAGGGCGGATACGACTATGACGAGACCAATTACGGAACAGAGGCGGCGGGTTGAAGGCCAGTATTCGAGGGTGTAGAGAGAGACTGGCGCGAAGAAATACATTACTCCTGTTGAGCAGGTCCCGACGACAGCGATATCTTTTGGATGTTCGGAGAATGGTGGATGGGCTATGTAGTAGGATTGGAAGACACCGAATGAGAAGGGGAAGCCTGTTCAATATGTCAGATTGGAATTAGTCATGAGGAAGTATATTACTTACCCCATATCAAAGCTTCAAATACAAAGCATCCAGCTAGGAAAAGCCAAGCATGCATGCCACCATCAGCTCTGGGTACATCATTGGTTGTGTGTGCTATACTTCTGTCGCCCTCTTTCTCAGCATCGTTCAGCTGCCCGAGCTCAATAGCGAATGGGTTTTGCGGGACTCCAGAATCTTTCGAGGATGCTCGAGTCAATTCAACCATGAAGGACGCCATGGCTTGAACTGTGTGATATTAATGCTTGGGAAGTCAAAAAGGTAACTAAGATAGGTCGGCTGATAAATGAGATGAAAGCTCAAGGGAGTGAATATCAGGTATAAACGAAAGAGTTAAAGCAAACCCAAGCGTGCTTGCTAGTACAAGTGCACATGCGGCAAAGCCAACAAATGCAGTTGGCGGGGGAAATTAGCACTTTCTTATTGAATGCCTCTTCCTCCCATGGTCTCGAGGTCCTCATACCCATTTCGGCATTCGGGACTTTGCCCTGACCCATCCATGTTCTACATGTAAGCAGCGCTATATGCTCCTATTTACTTAAAGCCGCGAGTATAGCGGGATTAGATGGGTATAAAATTTCGCCAACGGCTGTTGGATTAGCAGTAGATCTTGCTTCAAGTAGTACCCAACTTAACCAGTTGTACTACTGTGGTACTTCTGAAAAGTACAGATGCCCTGTAAAATTACGGGCAGTTTTCCTATACCAACTCGGGCCGGAAACATTGAGATTTCCCAACTCGGGCCGTTCAACGTATCCTCAAACCGGGTTTATAGGCGACTATACGATCGTTTAGACGGATGTAGTCATATTGACGGACCGGAGCGTTTGGCTAGCTGTTTTTGAACTGCCTCGTGCATGCCGGTAGACCAACTGTACCAGTGCGTCAACCAACCATTACGACAAGGGATCCGCAAACGAAGAATGCTACGCAATTACAAAATCAGCTTATCACATTTTGTAAGATGGGATGGAGATTGGGTGACTCGCGCCGGAAGAGAGTCGGAACCTTGTCCTAGCTATCCGAGAAAGCTAATTGGTTTTATACCATGGGATTTCGACCATGTGGGGATGTCTTGGGTTATAAATGATTAAAGTGCGCAGTTGAGAGTGAAATCTGGATCCTGCTTTGGATGAAGAGTATGTATGTTGGAAATAGGAGCAGACAGCTAGCTATATAGCATTGTCTCCTTGTTTGTGATTTCCAGCAGAAACTCAGCACCTGCGCAAAGCAAAGAAAGAGGATGAAAATAAAAGGAGTCAGCTCGGACCAGGCTTTGCCGCCTCACTGCTTCAGCAGCTAAGAAAATGACGTGCGGGGGAGAGGAAAGGAGGTACAGTTTCTTTGGCCAGAGCGCTGAAATTATAATACATCGGAGAACGGAGACCTTGCCTGAGTAGGTTTCTCGAAGCCTGGCTCATGACACATCGAGTGGTCGAGCCATCATGTCATTGCTCACAGACCATCCATGGTCTGGTTAGCTGAAGAAGGCACTTCCAAACTTACCACACTCACCAACGCCAGGAATCACTTGTACCCCCATCATGTCCCGCGACCAAGAGCTGTTAGAACCGGATTTAAAGATGAAGTACTGGTCCTGTCCCAACTCCCAACAGATGGACCCCAAGCAGTTGCCAAACGTCACGTGCCATACGCACTGGACTGGTTGACAGGGGTTCACGGTAAACGTGAGAATCATTCTGAGATGTTTGATGGATTTACCCGGGTAAATCCCGCTCTTTGTACCGGTATGTGGTAGCACGAAAAGAGAGCGGATGAAATAGGAGACGAGAAATTGGCTTGGCGTTGCTATACTAGTAGTAAGCAGGGAAATTCTAGACGAGGTTTATTGAGAGGACGTGAAAAGGACCGACAATGTGGAAATCAGACTGATCATTACTGCCAGTATGCGAATTGTTCCGCATATGCGCCAGGGAGAACAGATCAGACCATGGCAGTGTTCGACATGTGGTCCAGTATCAAGTATTGTGGATCGCGGTCGCAGGGAGTTTTAAAGTTTCGTTCTTAGTGAAGTCGTCTTATCGTTATCGGCCTTCTCGACCACGACTCCTTGTACTTGTACTAGTATTAGTAATAGTACTAGTACTAGTACCCCGCATTCCGACATCGACGGCGTGCTTGGGATGCTGCGTAGAAAAGAGCACGCAAGTCAATTGTATAAGTCAGAAATTCAAACTCCATGGTAGGTGGAACTGGTATGGGCTGTGGCAACTTGACGGGGATGAGATCTTGGTTAAATGTCAAGGCATAGACAATCCTCGCTGAGACTGGGAGTACCTTAACGGCCTTCGGGAACAGAGACTCGGTGGACGGGGACAACCCTCTCTCAGTATCCCTTATACTCGATCTAAGTATTCCATAGTCTGGATGAAGCGCGTGGTGATTGGTACTCCCTCTGTAATTATGCTTTTCGCAATGTCAAGCAACAATGTGTCCGAAGGTAAGCAAAGCAAGCCTTGTCTTGTGTGCCTGAACCCCGCATCCTCTGCCAATCCCTCTCGACCTCCCATCGCATTTCATCCACGGCCAACGGGAAGTGATTGGCACACCGACAATAATAAAAGAGCAGTCTCCTGTTTTCCTGTCAACATCATCTAATTCTTCATCCCATCTCGTCGACGAACTCTCATATCCCCTCGGCCTTATTGAACAAGGCTGTATATCTACTATTCGCCTAAGCTACTGTGCATTTCAGCCCAACTACTACGCGACGGGATCTCGGTAGGAACGACCGGCGAGTGCCTGTGCGATAACTGCAAGTGAGTGTTCTTGTTCGTCCTCAATTACCAAGGCTATCTTCGTTGTATCTTCCACATGTACTCCGACTTCGCCCATGTTTCCGTCGGCTTCATATGCCATCTCGAGTTAATATGCGATACCCGTGCCTATCATGCAAGCTGTAAACCAATCAGCAACACAAGTGTGCCCACCATCAGAACACTCTTGCTTCAACATCGTTCATATACTCAATATGCCTCCTGCATTAGTCCCACCAAAGCTGACGCTTCTGCCATCTGGCCTTAGCCTTCAAACTGCTCGACCTTACCATCATCTACTATTGCCCTCCCCCTCCTCCCTCCTCTACCACAAGTATGTCCACCTCAAATTCGATCAAGCAAGCAGCCGAAGCAGCACGCAACAAAACATCTGAAGCAATGGGTACAACCAAACGCTTGGCAGAAAATGCGAAAGCGGATCCTATAGGTGCGAAGAACGATTTTCTCCATACACCATACGTGCGGGCCGCCCTGCCATTTGTAAATGGGGGTCTCGCCGGTATGGTAGCAACAACAGTCATCCAGCCTATCGATATGATAAAAGTGCGGCTCCAGTTGGCGGGAGAAGGTGCCCGAACGGGTCCGAAGCCGAGTCCAATCTCTGTCACGAGAGATATCATAAAAGCTGGGAAAGTGATGGATTTATACACAGGGCTGTCAGCGGGGCTTCTGCGACAGGCAGTATACACAACTGCCCGAATCGGCTTCTTTGATACATTCATGAAAGCTCTAACAGTAAGGGCGAAAGAGAAGGGAAATGGTATCGGGTTTGCAGAACGAGCCGCCGCGGGTTTATCGGCAGGCGGTCTTGCAGCAATGATTGGAAACCCAGCAGACTTGGCTCTGATTCGAATGCAGTCAGACGGTTTAAAACCGCTTGCGGAGCGAAAGAATTATAAGTCGGTCATCGACGCATTAACCAGCATCGCCAAATCAGAGGGAGTAGGCCGGCTTTGGGCTGGAGCTTCACCAACTGTAGTTCGAGCTATGGCCTTGAACTTTGGACAACTGGCTTTTTTCTCGGAAGCAAAACAGCAGCTGAAAGGAACATCTCTGAGTCCAAATGCACAGACTTTGACTGCAAGTGCTGTTGCTGGGTTCTTCGCCAGCTTTTTCAGTTTGCCATTTGACTTCGTAAAGACGAGGTTGCAGAAGCAATCAAAGGGATCAGACGGAACTCTTCCATATAAGGGGATGAGTGATTGCTTTAGAAAAGTGGCGAAACAAGAGGGAATCTTGCGTTTTTATCGAGGATTTAGCACGTACTATGTTAGAATTGCCCCACATGCGTAAGTTTTCTCTGCCATGCATCAGATTTGCTCCGAAAGTCCTTGCTTATTTGATGATAGGATGGTAACATTAATCGTCGCCGATTACCTCGGATTTATAACAAAGTAATCAAAAGAGTCAAAAGCAAGAGTTGGGAAAGGGAAACACGGGTAGTCATACATCACCCAATCCCATTAAACGGAGTTGGGGATTCTGTTGGGTAATCATTCATTGGATATCTTTGCGGAGTGCTTCATTTGTCGAATCAGATACCGCAATACCATCATGAATTATCCCTTTCATTCTGATTTGGGTACGGTATATAGTCTCACTTGAGGTATAACATACCCCTATAACTTTTCAAGGCAGCAACAAGCACGCTTTCTGTGTCCCATAATTTCCTTTTAAACGCCACGCTATGCATGCAGGTATTCAATGAATATAATATCAACCCAAGGACGTCTTTCCATAAGCGCCACCCGTTGCCTTCCTCATCTCAAGAGCGCGCTTGTAAGGAGGAGCAGTAGGAGGCTGCACTGGATCAAGCGATATCCGGTCTTTTGGCAAGTGATATGATGCATCCGCGTCAAAAGCGGAGAGATCACCACAGGCCAGAAATGGTGCTATCCATCTGCCATCTTGACGAGCCTCGGTTTCATCATCGGGCAGAGTAACTTCAACAACGCCAGCTTCCATTTGGGGTAAACTTGTGAGTGGGCTGGTCGACCATGTTCCTCCCACGGGATCCTGCAAGGTCGTAGGTGCAATGACAGGATGTTGTTGTACCTTCCTCTTTACCATTTTATCTAGCCTATCTCCGACGCCCATTGGCTCTTCCAGGCTGGCTTTGAACCCATCCGGTGGAGAGAAGTTCAAGCAGACAATGAATGCCTCGACACTACTTGCCCGACTAGATCTAGGCTTCGCAACTACCACTCGTTCAAAGAAGATCTTCAGTTGTGCGAACAGCAAGTCAATATTCCTCCCTCTGAATATTTTTGCCACAAACTTTCCACCGGGTCGAAGCACACATAGTGCAAGGTTCAAAGCCGCGAATAGCAGTTGCGACTGAACATAAATGTCGAGATCGTGTAAACCTGTAACGTCCGGCGCCCCATCAGATAGAACCAGGTCAACTGGATGAGAAGCATGTTGTAATTTTGTGCTCGAGTCATGGGTAGAGTCTAGAGCATGGAGAAGAAGAGGTACTGTTGCAGGGTGGGTTATATCGGCGCGCAATGTGGTGATACCTTGAAGCGGGCTCATGGGTTGGAGGTCAATTGCGACGATTTTGACATCTTTCCTTGGTTTCAAGTCTGAACTCTCCGCCTGCTTCTCTTCTTGTAATTGAATTGACTCAGGTGAAGGTTCAATTCCATGGACTTTCAATAGTTGTTGTCGTATCTTTTCTTGCTTGTCCTCCCATGCTGTTCGCCCAAATTTCTCCCCCTTGATTAAAACGCGGGATAGAACTTGACTCCAGCTTCCAGGAGCTGCACATAGGTCAACGACTCGAGTGACATTGGCGAAAAGGTCGAATTCTAGATTAAGTCGATCAGCCTTGGTCAATTGAGGCCTGTGAGGAACGTTACCTTCGTCCAATTGCAAGAGTTTGTATGCACTCCGGGCCCTCCATCCTTGCTCCTTTGCAAGCCTGTAATAAGCATCCCGCTTGTCTTTGGATGACTTGCCCATAGCTGCCCACCTATGTCCGCAGTGTGAAGGGCGGTGCGATCATTAAGGTAAGAAATGGAAGATGTTGACAAGGCTGAAAATGAAGATTTCGCTAGCGCGGGGCTGAACAGCGCTAGAACCTAAGAAAATTTGGGCTCTAAGAGACCTAGAAATTATAGTAGAATATCGAAACATTGAGATTGAGATTTCTATATACCCAAGATGGCTCCAGAGCAGAAAAAGCGATCTCGCCCTGTGCCAAATACGAGCCAGCGGTCTAAGAAACGACAAAAGATTGAGCTCGTGAAAAATAAGACTTCAACCCCTCAAAAGCGCCCAGTTGCTGTCGATGCTCTGCCATGGAATGAAGTGCAGATGCCGGATATGTACGATGATGCTGAAGGATTCTTTGGGCTGGAGGAAGTCGAGGGAGTTGAGATCGTCCGCGAGGGGAATAATGTCAAATTTGTATGTTGAATGTGGAATATTGAGATCAGTAGCTAAATATATCCAGGTCTCTGCAGTACCGGAAATGACCAATTACGATGACACATTTGAGGGCTTTGATGACGATGGCACAGCGGAAGCTGAAACTCAGCTTTCACTTAACAGTACGAAGCCAGGCAAGGCTGCGAAAGAGAAGAAGGCTAAGAAGCAAAGGGTTAAAAAAGACAAGACTGCTGAAAAGGAACCACAAATGGATTCTGAGGATTTGAAAGTGAACGTCTTCAAGGCTCTCATGGAAGATGCTGCAGAAGAAGAGACAGACGTCTCTGGGTGGGAAGAATTGGACCTCTCCTCGAATACGCTCTCGGCATTATCAAACCTAGGATTCGCAAAGCCAACACCTATTCAGTCAGCGGCAATACCAGAAATTCTTGCTGGGCATGATGTCGTGGGGAAAGCTTCCACAGGTTCAGGCAAAACCTTAGCTTTCGGTATCCCCATACTGGAGAGTTGGCTTGAGGTCTATGGAGAATTAGAAGAGGAGGAACATAAGAATCCAAGACCCCCGACCGCATTGATACTTTCGCCAACACGAGAACTAGCCCATCAGCTAACCGAACATATTACAGCACTATGCTGTGGTGTCCCAAATGCTCCATACGTTGCCGCTGTCACTGGAGGATTATCTGTTCAGAAGCAACAAAGACAGCTTGCAAAGGCTGATATCATTATTGGAACTCCAGGGCGGTTATGGGAAGTAATGAATTCAAGCATCACTATTTCTGATTCATTCAAGAAGATTAAGTGCTTAGTTGTCGATGAGGCAGATAGGCTGCTCACAGAGGGTCATTTCAAAGAGGCCACAGAGATTCTCAGTGCGTTGGATCGGCAACAGGATGCCTCCGAAGGTGACGAGGATCAGGTCCCAACTCGACAGACACTTGTATTCTCAGCTACTTTTCACAAAGGCTTACAACAGAAGTTGGCCGGCAAGGGAAAGCAGGGTTTAATAGATGGCAATGAGTCTATGGAGTATCTTTTGAAAAAGCTCAACTTTCGCGAAGACAAGCCCAAATTTGTGGATGTTAATCCCATTTCTCAGATGGCAGAGGGCTTGAAAGAGGGCATGGTTGAATGTGCTGGTACTGAAAAGGTAATTACAAACAACAAAGATTGCTATACGAGAAACTAACAACTCTACAGGACCTGTACCTATATGCTCTACTGCTCTATCATCCAAATCAACGGACTCTAATCTTTACAAATTCAATACACTCTGTCCGACGTCTAACTCCAATGTTACAAAACCTCAATCTACACGCCCATGCTTTACACTCCCAAATGGCGCAAAAAGCTCGCATGCGCTCAATTGAGCGCTTCTCGTCCCCAAAAGCCACCAATTCCATCCTCGTAGCCACAGATGTTGCAGCCAGAGGTCTTGACATCGGAGGCGTACAATTAGTAATTCACTACCACCTTCCCCGTACAGCAGACATGTATGTGCATCGCTCCGGCCGCACGGCGCGAGCCTCAGCTTCGGGATCCAGTATCCTCCTCTGTGCGCCCGAAGAAGTCGTCGGCATGCGGAGACTTGTCGCCAAAGTCCACGCCCAAAATGCAATTGCTGGTGGAGGCAATAAGTCGAAATATTACATGCGATCCCTAGACATGGATCGTAAAGTTGTGGCGAGGTTAAAACCGAGAGTCACGTTGGCGAAGAAGATAGCCGATAGTGCGTTGGCTAAAGAGAAGAAAGGCCATGATGACGATTGGGTGCGGAATGCGGCGGAGGAGTTGGGTGTTGATTATAATAGTGAGGAGTTTGAGGCCGCGGGTGGTGGGAAGAAGGGACGAGGGACTGGGAGGAAATTGAAGGAGAAGGAGGCAAGGGAACTGACTAAGGGAGAATTAGGCGCGTTGCGCGGAGAGTTGAAAAGCTTACTGGCGCAGAGGGTCAACGTTGGGGTCAGTGAGAGATATTTAACGGCTAGTACCGTGGATGTAAATGAGCTGCTGAAGGGAGCAAAGGGGGATTTCCTTGGAAAGGTTGATGGAATTGGTATGGATGATGTGTAGCCTGTGGGAGAGACGGGGATTGCTACAATAAGCGGCCAATGTCATTTATGATACAAAGCATTGACTCGATAATATGAATCCGAGCACGTTGCGTACTTCTTTGAGTCTCGATATCTGGACACCTTCTATCAACGGAAGGGACTTCCCCAGTCCCCCACCTGCATGGCGTTTGTAGCACAAAGCCACAACAAAAGCACAACTCATCACGAGCAAAATCAAAAGTTGATTGCACAACACAACACCACAACTCCGAATTTAATAGTTGTTGCATACTGCATATAACATACAGCCTCAAGTAATCTTATCTTCCCGCTGCAGGCCATCGATGGTAAAGGTTTTAGTTGTCGCAATGTGACGTGGCTGGAGCTGAACATACATTTTGTGGGTCCTCCCTCGATCAGTCATTGACGAGATTAGGAAAGTTGTAAGGTGCCCTAAGAGGCGCTCAGCTTTCACTTCTCTATCTGTGCTGAGGTATTGTACACAGAAAAAAGCCTTTTTCGGCTGCCATTGTGGCTGGAAGAGGCTGGCATCTCGATCAAGTGTCGGTGAGCCGCTCTCCACTCCTAGATATTCGGCTCGTTCGGTCAGCGATCTGCCGGTGTCTGGCCCTAATAAGTCTTTTTTCTTCTTCTAATTCTATCACTTTTCAACGTCCCTACCGCACCGTGCACACGGCTCAAAGTTTGCTGGGTTCTATCGTGGCCAATACTACCTCAGTATGTCTAGCGGTGACTCGAGGATAGTGCTACTGGACTATACTATTTCCTATAACAAGTTCCCGACTTTGTGTAACTTGATCCTCTGCCGCGTCGTCCAACATTCTCATTGATCCAATCAACAAAGCCTTGGCTTGTTTTAGTGCACAATCTGCTATCTTCTTGTGGTTCTGTTAATGCTCCAGTGGCACTCGCGAATTTTCCGCTCAGCATTCCTTTACACTGAAAAGCCTCCATATTTCTTCTCCTCTTGGCGCACCTAGACGTCAGAATGCAGAAATGGCTATATCTCTAATCGATCGTTGGTTATCTTCAGCCACTATCGAAATGCAGTCCAATTCACAGTCCTCGACTCGATTTCAAGATCAGGGATCGCTTTCACGCAAGTATTAAAGACTCGTTTCACCGCCCAGTTTTTCTAAAATCTGATTGACAGATACTGCTTTGAAGATTCGCGTCTATAATCCCCGCAATGGCAACCACGTGGATTAGATCTGCAAGTGTTCCTTTGAAGGAGACAAAAGCCGGAGATGTGGTATCTATCATTATTGGTCTTTTGTCCATGGCTGCACTCTCAGTTTGCCTATGTCAGTCTTCGCCGTTCTATCTTCAATAACAGAGCGTATTGAGCTGATCCATGGAATAGCTCGTCGCGTCGATAATGTACGCCAATGGTCCAGACTACCTCTTGTCTGCTGGTGTAAGTCTCCTCTTGATGTCGGTGGTTAAATGCTGAACTGACCTCAAAAGTGGTTCTTCTGATATATAGCGACTCGATTATCTTCGTCGCTGGAACATCAATCCTTTCGAATGGGTTTGGTGTAGACTCTACAAAAGAGATGTGCTCTAGGGGTGTCTTATTATGCTTGGGCTGCTACATGACAACCAAAGCAAGGTTTCTGACTCCATATTTTGCACCAAGCTAAGAAGTATTAGGTGGTAATTGGAGTTTCTATGAGGAAGTCGGGTATGATTGCTGATATGCCTAGCTCATATATTTCTTCTTGGTGGAGCGAGCAGTAGGTAATATTCCCCTTGAAGATACCCATGAATTCTGACAGCGACAGTATATAATCCGGCGAACACCAAAGCCGCGAATGAAGTCAAGACTTTACTTGTTCAACTCATTTGGCATGTTGGGTAGGTTTCCATAGCGTTTGCCTTGACCGAAAAACTAACGCTGCCTCAGTTCCTTATTGCGTCGTTATTGTTCTGAATTTTTATTTGTAAGTCTTGTAGCATCTTTAATATTGTGGAATATGAGATTGATCGATCCAACAAGCCGGTTTGCCGTCTTTGAGGGTGGATCATGTCGGATTGGAATGAGGAGAGTTGCAATGATACCACTTATCGCTTTTGATATCTTGGTCAATGTACGCCACTCTTTCCATTGCGAATTTGCGACCATTCTTACAAATCTAGGTTTACTTGACATCCTTGTTCCTGTTTCCCCTCCGCTGTAAGTTACTTCATCCGATGAAAGTTTGAGTTTGACTGAACGGGCGAAGCCCTTTATTCGTACAAGAACAACCCTTCTTCTCAAACACGAACAGTCGCACTCCGAACCTTCATTGGAAGTTGCTGCACACTGACGTCCAGTGTTGTGTGAGTATTCGATACCTTCTCCTATCGGACGCGCAAAACTGAACGCGGGCAACAGAAACCTCACCATGGTCGTGGTACTGAACGGGGAGCCGGGATGGATATGTCTCATGTGTTGCAATATTGACAGCAAGAACTCCTACAATCCCTTATTGACTCAGGCTGACCTTTTCAGTTCTTTTCAGCGTCCTCATCCTTCATTGGATCACCTCCAAAGATAATGCCTCAACAATGTCCTCCTCCAACCTCCCCCACATCAGACCTCTAACCAACCAACCCCCAAAACGACTCATACCTCGCCCTCCCATCCCCAACGTAGCCGCATCTGGTTCGGGGCTATCGGACTACAAAAGACAACCACAAGTTACGACTCGTGTCACTGGCGGCAGGGCTGAGGAGAAGGAGGATGATCTCGACTGTATACGTCCGTTTCCTCCAAATGTTATAACTGTGCAGCGAAATCTCGTTCGCGATGTTGTCGAAATTACACCTGAAAGGTCCGATTCGGAAACGAGTACAAATGGTGGGGTACGTAGAACAAGATCATGGTCTGAGGATGGTTTCTTTGGGAAATGTTGAGGGTGGAAAATGGATGGCTCGCAGGTTTTTATCGTCGTCTGGCGTTTTGAAACTAGAATATCATACATATATACCCACACATAATTAATTTCCAACGTTAAAAGAGGAAGTTACATGCCGCGGTCTTTTACTCAGAGTCATCATCCAAGAACGATGAACCCCCTCTATTCATTCGACTTACTTTCTCCCGCCCTTTCATCTGCTTCCCATTCTTGTTCGAGATATCTCGGTGAACAATCTTGACATTCCATCCAGGCCACGGCATCTTAGATAGCAGCTCCACCATAGCAACACTTCGATGCCTACCCATTGCGCAATAAACCCCAACTAGAAGCTCTTTCGCATGCTTTGATGAGGGACCTAGATCAACATTGCCGTCATTTAATTCAACGTTATCCTCATCGTCACTCTCTTAACTCTCAGAGGCTTGCTCTTTCTTAGATAAATTCCTAATAACTTCATCCTCGTCCCCCTCCCCATCCACCCCCAACCCTCTCCCACACCCCAATCAACCTAACCACCTCCCTCTCCAAAACCCCCCTAATCTCTTCCCTCCTCGCCACAAACCTCTCACCATTCTCTAACCATTCCTGAAGGCTCCTCGAAGTTCTATTATAAGCATCTCTTATATGCTTGGGCGGAGTTTGAACACTTCTAGCACCGAACTTCAGGTGTGGCGGAGGTTTTAATGGTGGTGCGTGACCGTGGGAAATGAGGATTAGCTTGGGAAGATCTGAATTCTCAAATTCGGGGATGAGGTTTGGGACATAATCTGGGAGTGCGGTACTGTGTGACAGAGAGTGGAGGGGGGGCTGGGTTTGGAGAAGTCATGGTATCGGGAGGGGTGAGTATACAAGTGATTGGGGAGACGGAGCGCGAAAGTTTTCAGGGGCGGGTTTTAGCGAGGTTGAAGCCGGCCAATTAGAGAGGGAAAATACGATACAGGATGTGTTGGCGATCGGAAGGTTGAAAATGTAAGGTATATATAGAAGAGCGGTTGCAGATAACAGTTCTTGAAGTACTTGAGCATGGTCGGCAGTACTTCTGTCTCCGCTGCCTCGTTCCTAGTCTATAGATAATAACTGAGTATTTGGCGCAGTCATGGCGCTTTGACAGCTACTTTATGAAGCCCATCGCTAGCTAGTAGAGTATTGGTCCGCTCCAACCAAGTAGACGCAAATTTGATAGAGGAAGGACATACCTTGTCAGATGGAAAGTGGACGACGAGAATTCAATCTTGGGGATATTGTATTTTATTCTAATTTGCATTCAAGCTTTAGACCTTAACTCCTTACGCTCAATCCAGGCCGAATCCACCAGGCTGGCACCGAGATGATATACATGAATTTTCCTCGCCACCCTCTGACTTTCACTATCCTTCACCTCACCCTCCATATCACTGACCTTGAACTCCTGAATCGCCCAATCCATCTGTGACCACCAAGCTTTAGGGAGTAAATCCATGAGCATTTCGAACTCATCTTTGACTACGCCTTTTAACCACCAAATAGCACCTACTCTTCTCAACAACATGAGGAAATATCCCACGATCGTTAAGGTCCTTGGATCTTCTGCTGCTAATAGAGAAACGAAGCGATCTGGGAGCATAGCAGGGAAGCGTCGTACGCGGCCGTAGATACGACTCAGCTGTACCCAGTTGAGGAGGGCAACTGAATCTTTATAACATTGAAAGGTTTCCTCGTCTTTATTTTCCAAATCTAGGTCGTTCAGTAGGAAATCACTGCGAAGACAGTAAACTTGAGCAATCGCTTCGCGAAAAAGAAGGAAGTGGAGTGAGCTTACAATGGTAAATCCGTAGCTTTCCTCAGCGTCTCCTCCATTGGCTTCAAAAAATCAAGTTCCCTCTCTATAAACCTCCGAATATCCGTTCCTTCCAGCCACGGCCAGGCAACCCTTAAAACCGCTCTCACACCTTGGTATGCGCGGAACCAGTGTAATGGGGGTCCTTTCCTATCCGTCTGAAATCTCTGGCTAAAACTCGAATGAAAAGCAATAAATGTGCTGGCTGCAAATACTGTTTCCGCATTCTTGCTATTGATGCCGCGTCGTAGGTCTTCAGCATGCGCACTTATTGCGCGTAACATATATTTCTGTGACATTTGGAGTGCTCCTCGGTCAGAGGGATTTATGCAGTGTAAGTGAAAGGCGGAGAAGCCGAGAAGACCGTCCATGAGACTAGGACTTTGGAAGGCCAGAGGAGTGATCCATCTGGCCCAAATGTCTTCGTGATTGACTGGTGCAGCATACTCAGAAGGAACACTATCCATGATTTCTATTGAAGAGGTCATTTGGACCCAGTGGTGGAAGAATTTAAGGTCAAGTAGACGGTCGGGGGGAGTGCAAACTGGAGAAGGAAGTGGCCAGTCTTCGGCGAAATTTCTATTGTCTTCGAGATTTGAGAAAGGATTTGGCAGGCCTGGGTGCGCGACTTTTATTACTTGTGATGTCGATGGAAGGGTTGGTTCCGAAGCTGCTCTGGTTGTGTTGTTTTGGGCAGGAAGTATAATGGGATCTAATAATCGCAGATTTGATGAGTCTCTTGGAATAAAATTGCAGTGAATTTTGAGCTTATGACAAGTTCCACAGACGGGATGTACTTCGTCGCACTGGAAATCTATCAGAATTGCATATAAATATCGAAGGGGGGTTGCTGTTACTTTTATTCTGCGCAATTTACAATTCTTACATCCAAGTCTTGACTTCTTATGTGGCCGCCGAGACAGCATCTCGGCTGAATAATAGAAGAGATGAACTCCGAACTGGCGTTTCTGACACTCTGCCTTAACAACCAAAGATCTTGTATTAAAAAAAAAATTCTTTCGATAAGTGGCGCTCAGGGTCAGTCTCAGTATTGTGTTATTGTCTGAGACGGAGATAGGAAGAGGATTAAGGTATCATATAGAGTTGAGGATGTGGAGAACCTTAATTACTGATAGGAAGATGGAATTGGGTTCGAATCGCCATCTGGCACGGAGACCTAGCATACTAGGAAACTCCGCCACGGCCTGATGACTCCACTAATTGGCTCCACTGCTTGGCGGTTCGGGGCCCCTGGTTCTGGCGGATACAAATTGACCTTGAAAGGGTAAAGTCAAATTGAGCTTGGGCTATGCTCACAACGTCCTTTCTGGGAGACCCACGGTTGAATGAAGTGCTAACTCCGTGGCCATATACCTGGTCTTCGTATTGATGCCTTCAGACGTTAAACTGCAGTGAAAGAATTCTATTAACCAAAATAATAATAACATATCCTATGCGCCACTTGGCTAAAGTTAGAGATTGCTGAGATGTTCCATATGGCTGCCGTGGATTTGAGGAGAGAGGACAGAAGTCCGCTTCTTGGTAATCCATCCACAGCCTTACGAGGAAACCCAGTTTAGATCCACATAAAGCTTGTGAGATATATTCCTGGAGTTAGAAGTCGCTTGGAATTTTGCGTTACCTTAAACGTCAGACCCAGAGACCCACAATGCTATCTGTGAGTGGACCGCGAGCTTGTCAGAATTAAGCTTATGAAGAAAAGAACAGGTTAAAAGAGAATCGCCAAGGGATGCCTGCATCCTTAGCTAAATAAGCAGGGTAGCTTCAGATTCGAGGACACATCCTCCAGAAATTTATGCGCCCTTCAAAGATATAAGATGAAGGGTATTAATTGTCAGAGATTTGAAAATTGAACATTATTGAGAGAGAGAGGGGGGGGGGGTCAATAGTATCTTTGAAATAAATCCAGGGATACGCTCTTTGAATGCCTTCGAGTAATCGAGATATAAGGTTGGGGCGTTCTGGTGGTTCTGCGTAAGAGAAGTAGTAAGCGCCTAATCGCTGGCTCGGGGGATTTCTGTCGCGATTGTGGTCCGCCTAAGAATCTTCAAGTCCTTCTTACTACTATTCTCCCTAGCAGTTGTCTAACAATTTGATCACTAATTAGCCATAATTGTATATTTAAAACCTCGCTCACGTACAGACCTCATGGAAATTGAAAGTACATTGTTCAAGCTTCGCCGCTGTAGGCGCTTAAGGGCCTTGGAAAGGGTCGCCAGAGCCAGCAAAGAAGGGATGATTTAGCGCTGCATCATTCCAAGTCAGTGCCAAGGTTGTCGCGAGGAACATAACTACGCCCTCTTACCCTGCTTTTGGAATGGTATTTGTCTAAAGTACTTTGCAGAAGGTTGGGGAGATGATCCCAATGGATCGTTGATCACAATGCTTCGTGTATTCGCATAATATAAGAATCTCCTGAGGTTCTTGCAAGGTATCTCGCAAGAGTGACCTAAGTGGATTGATCAGTGACTGTTTCTTCCCAAATGAACGCCGTATGTGATACTCAGCCACGGCAGTCACATGCAGGTGCTTACGATAATCCTGTTGCGCTTTATTACATGTGGAGCTGTTCCATGTTCCAGATGCTTTTAATAGGGCGCCGTGTTTGACGTGAAATGCTTACTCTGTAGACCATTTATTGTGTAAGTCAAGGGTGGTCGAATAAGGAGGCACTTAGAAGAAAGGGGAAATATTAGCCGTCAACTTTAGTTACCGTACAAGTGCTACTACTAGTAGTAGTACTATAAGCGAGAAGCGAGCCCACCGTTCACGTGCTTGGTAGTTCTACCGCGTCTTTTACCTTACCGAAAGCGCTCGGCGCGTCACACCTGTAAGCGTTTCTACATTTGGTCGGAATAGAAACTCAAACAACGATCGCCAACGGCGAGTAGTATCTCATATTTCAGGATGTCGGGCCGTTCACGTCTTGTCTCACGGGGCCGCCTGAACGATGCAGTCTCCCCAGCTCAGCGCCGCCAACGAGATGAAGAACCTGCGACGCGCGAACCATTACCCCTCCCACCATACGAAGCCCCAAGCTGTCCACTATCAGTGTCCGGAAAACGCGCACTTGAGTCGATGAAAGCAAATGATCATCCTAAATATAAAAAACATCTTGCCGAGTCGAAAAAGGTTATAATCAATGCCGTTTCGGAAATGAACGACCACGTTTACCGGAGGAAGGAGAAGGTTCGCAGGGCTGAAGCGAGGAGACATCAGCAAGGGATAGAAGATGAGGACAAAACAGAGGAGCAACTTGAAGAGGAGCGATATGCCAATCAATTTGAGAAGAAAGCTGGCGATGCGACGACACAGGCCGAGAAAGCAATCCGCGAATTGATTGACTACAGTGATGAGCTTGCAATGCAAGATACCATCATGCAGGAAGTCAATTCGAATATAGCTTCTGCACCCGTGCCTCCGCCACCTGCTAGGAGAAGGCAGAGGAGACAAAGGAATGAGGGCAGTGACGTGGACGAGAATGAGGATATTGAAGAAGGTGCGGAGGAGGCTCCTGCAGCAGATGTTGAAATTCTTAGCCCTCTTGAATTATTTAAGCAAGGTAAAGAAGATTACACAAAGAAGTACACTTCAAAGACCATGCTTGAGAGGTATTTGGACCCCTATCTCATAATTGCACAATGCTCTAACTTCGTACTAGATACGAAAACAACGACTACAAGGGCTTCAAGCGCGCCGTTCACGATGCACTCAACCCAGGAGAAGGCGCTCCTCCACTTCCTCCTGCATCGCGCTGGTTCCCAGAAGATCGTGCAAACGCGTCTCGCAACAGACGACTTGGGAACAGCACAGACAACACCAATAACGGAGAATCAGATTCTGAGGAGGAGGTAGTCATAGCCGGCGAGACCAGAAGTCACAAGTGTCCCCTAACTCTGCAAGTATTTGTTGAACCGTATAGCAACAAAGTCTGCAGACACACCTTCGAAAAGGCGGCGATCTTAGAATATCACCAGAGCAATGCGGTTGCATTTAATGAGGGAGGACGTCGAGCAACTCCGGCCGAGAGACAAGTGCACTGTCCACAAACAGGGTGCAATGCTGTACGCATTCCCGAACCCTCGTTTCTTGACTACTGGCTGACTTTTCGTAGATGCTCAGACTAGCTGATTTCTACGATGATGAAGATTTGGCGAGACAAATCAAGCGTGCTAAGAGGCAAGCTCTTCGAGACCTGGAAGACGATGATGGGGAAGAAATGCAGGCTCCACGAGGAACACAGCGAAATGCTGAGGAGATTGATAGTGACCAAGAGACGAGGGTATCAATTGGAAGAGTCAAAAGGGAACGGCAAAGTCGTGGCCCGCCGTCTTCACAAACTGCTGAAGATGAGATGAATATGGAGGTTGAATGATTGTGGCGTCTTAGAAGGAATGGTACCGGCTTTATGGATCTTGGCGTTTTGGCGAAATACATAGGTTTGGGGCTCATGGAGGGAGGACACCAGAAGGGTATCATACTCTTTTCTGTATTAATACCGGCAGAGGATGCCCACGGAGTGTAGCAGCAATTAATCTTACCAAATGACCCCTTGGGAGATCTATGAGCTTCTTTGACTCTTCAAGCAATCGCTAAGTCACTCGTTCAAACAACCATGATTCACGACCAAGTGGTGTGATCCACCCGACCCCATAAATGGGACACTGCAAAGTTTTGCATGACTTATCTGCTCAATGCAAACATAAGATCCACTGTCTACAAAAGGTCACTTCCTCCTCCCATGGGTTCGATGTCTCTTCCCATACTCAACCGTATTCTTAATTCTAACCAAAACATATCAGCTCGCCCAACTATGGCAGCAGAACACAGCTCCCGCGGCACCATCTCCTACTTACGCTGCTTAAACTGTTTGAACTTAATTTAGCAACTTAATACTTGCTAGGTATGCAACTTCAACCCTAGTCCCAACATTAATACTAGTCCTTGGAAATAACCCAGCCAACTAGCACCAACTATGAAAGTACCAAAAAGGCCATCCTGGTACAAAAACAACTACCTCTCTGAAGCAGACGACGGCGCACCTGCCCCCGTGTTTGCCCAAACTCCAGGAGTAGTATCAGAGAAAGTGATTGAAAGTAGAAGGCCAGGTTTGAAGATGTGCTGGAGTGAAGGGAAATTTCTTTCGGAGGTGGATGATGGATCACCTACTGCAGTGTCATATTTTCGGATGGTTGGAGGTGGAGCAACTGCTTTTGAGAGTGCAGGGAAGTATATTTCGGAGGTGAACGATGAATCAGCAGCACTCACACCAGGTTCAATAGCGCGTCCCGACTTACCAGCGAAGCTAGTGTCGTGGTATGAAGGTGAGACAGAAGAGGTCGATGAGGTAGGCAAGGGAAATGCAGACGTTAAGAATTGGCAGAAGGAAGAGGAGAGGAGACCATTCTGGTATCGTGAGATACCGAAAACAAAGCCGGCGCCGAAAGATGTGGAGTAGAATTATGGGGCGTACACGGAAGAGTGTGGGGTTCAGAAGGGTGAAAAAGTGAGGGGAGTGAAGGGTGGCGGAGAGTAGAGGAAACTAGATGCAGTGGAGTCCAACTTGAGTAATGAAGAGGTGGAGGATGTGCTTAAAGGTGATGGAAAGAAGTAGGTGTGGAGGAGGCCGAGAGTGGAATGGGCGGGGAATAGTTATTTTTTTGAAGCTGGTGATTGATGGAGATATTACGAGAGAGTCGCTCTATTGTAACTGAGGGCTGAAGTATTGAGTGGTGCTTTCTTGAGAGGCTTGTTTTCCATTAAACAATACCATAGAACCCATGTTTGAGAGGGACGCGAAGTCTGTTACGGGATCGAACATTTACTTCAATTTGGATATTGCTGAATTTGCGCGAATCTCTAACCAGCTCATTTTGGGAAACCACTGTTTGTCTCCAGCCAATTACACCAACGAATACTCCGGAGCTGCCACCCCCTGTACCTCCTTGTTGCACCACACTATATACTGTCCGATTGAGAGAATCAATGCCTTTCGACGGGCCGCCGATACTAGCCATGATGTTCTTATATTAGCATCTGGGCAGTTCGTTAGGTGGCGACACGGGGTTGGAGGGTCCAGAGGATTGGTTGCTGGAGCATAATGAGTGCGAGCCACATGGCCATTAGAGAGAAGTAGATTCGCCATTTTGCTTGTTTGCGCTTGCGTTCTTTTGTAGTGGATGCCACGGTGGACGAGAGAATTGTTGGGCTTCTGGGGGGTGTAGATTGTGTGATTAAAAAGGAATTTGAAGTAGAAAAGCAGGTGGATAAGCTCAGTATAGGAACAACTTTAAATTGTAAAAGCTATGGAAGAGAAGCCCTTTATATAAGGTCCTGAGTGTGCGCTAGTGTCGCGAGCGCCAGTAGATTCATCTTCCCTTTCAGAAGGGTATTCTAAGTGACATTTTGAGGATGTGAAGTGGAAATAGTATCATAGGGGCATAATGCGGGATCTAAGTGCTTGGTTGAGTAACTTTGCAACCAAGTTCAGAAAAGAACGTATCTCATTTGAACATGGCCATCGTTTTCACAATTTCGCCCATTCTAATACTGACTTTCATCCTTCCTCCGTAAGCGCAGACGTGGATAGGGGTGTTGACGTCGGATGCATTGAAATACATTTGAGACTCATCAGTCGAAAGTTGATAAGTTCAAAAAAGGCAAGCTGCAATTTCAAAGGCGAGGGCCATTCTGAAGGGGCAAATTAAAGACCTGCAAATGCATACAACGGGTAATTAGGCAAGGATGATGACAGAGAAATAGTCTTCTATTCCCTCTCAATATGCTGCTCTATACGCCGTGATATCTTACAGACACAAGCCATTTTTCTTCATCGGCTTCATCCACTGCACTCTTAGGCCCTCTCGCTTCCCCTCAACCTAACAGCCTGACCATACTTTTGAAGCTTAGTGATCAGCTGGTCGCCCTGCTTGACGACATCGTTGTACTGCTTGTTCTTATCATCTGGTCTGTTGGTCTCAATGATGCCCTTTCCAGTCACACGATCAATAGTGCAAGGAATTCTCTCGGCTGCGATGAACTTGGCCAAATCACTGGTCGAGAATTAGCAAAGTCAAAAACAGTCAGCAAATGGGAATGTACCGATCCAAGAAGTCCACAGAAACACCGAAATCATTTGCCATGCTCTCCAATCCAACGACTCTGTAGCTTTGAAGCAATTGTTGATAAGCACGGAGACGCATCTCCCGAACAAACCATCCTCTGTGTTCATAAAGGTAACGATCTTGGCTCAAAAAGTTGACCTCAACAGCAGCTAAAGCTCCGAAAAATGATCGATAGCTTCCAGTGTACAAGCTACCCACCAACTGTGCTAAAGGTGAGAAATCAATAGCAGCTTCAGCTTCAGGTGCATCGCTTCCTAGAGTAGTAAGGTTGACAGCAGTGGTGGCTCCTACGGGTGTTGCTACGTCCTTCATTTCCTCGTCGGCTCCAGGGCCTGCTGATAATGCTCCTGAAAGGGCCAAAAGCTTATCCTCACCATCGCCGAGAATAGCTTTAATCTCTGGAGCATCAACAACTTTCGACTTGAAGTCAACTCGCTTCAGTGAAACGGATCCAGCCAGGACAGAGTACACAACAAGTGAAGAATAGGTGCAGAGTTCGTAGCTGGTGAAGGTAGATAGACTGTCGAGAAGAAGAGGAGCGGCAAGATTGTATGATCTAGTGGTGAGGAGGTAAAGTCCCTGGTATGCCTTCAATCGATTCCTTCGGTCCCAGTCTCCGCCACTTTCAACCAACGTCTTCGCGCGGTCAACATGCTTCTTTACCAATAGCTTATCTCCGTAGAATAAACCCATTCGAATAATAGCTAGAACAAGGTCGATTTTGGTTCCCAAAACACCGGTCTTCTCAAATACTTCCTCATATGCGGCGATGGCCCGATCCTATTGTGCCGAAATGTCAGCCATTATATGTCAAACTTGGCAAAACCTATGTACCTTATCTCCCACTCGTGCCCAAAACTCTGCTCTCTTTCCTCTCGCAGCTTGTACTTCGGTGTCCCCAGCCTTCTCCGCGGCCTCTTCCTCTTCCTTCTTAAAACCCTCCAACTCCTCATCATTTTCCTTCTTCAGCTTCTCATAAAGTGCTTCATCCCAGGGAAGATCAACTTTAGGTATTGAGTTCTTGCTTGCTACCATTCCTGCCGCGCTTGGCTTGCGTCCTAATGGTTTGGAAGGATGTGACGTGCTCACTCCACTCGAGTTTAGGATGCCTTCTGATGGATGAGATAGATACCGGTAGAGCGGTGCCATCTTGTGTTCGGTGATCGCATCTTGGAGGCTCTTAAGGGACGTTTGCTGGATTGCTTTAGGTGCGGATGGATTGGTAAGAGTGAAGATGTGCTGGGCAAGAGGAAGAAGAGGGTACTTCGCATATTGAGGATCGGAACCCATCTTTACCTGGGTAGATTTTGGAGAATAGGTTCTGCGGGTATTTGAGGAAGTGAAGGTTGCTCGATTTGTAGTTGATGAATTTATTGAAGATCTCGTCGAAGCTCAAGCTCCCTCACTCAATTCCAGGCATTAGCGCCACACGGCCCAGCCCCCGAAATCTCTCAACGGGACCGCTTTTGAACTTTCTTTGACAAAACCATAAATAATTTCTTTCAAATCCATATCAAGGGAACTTCATTCATACATAACACAACGCCTCCACCGATCAAGGGATAACGCCCTCAAACTCGCAGCATGGCAGGCGCAGCTGCCGACATCTCACCTATCGAGGACCAGCCTCAACCCTTCAACGCAACCAAACTCGAACCCGCCAAAAAGCGCAGAAGATCCCGTTCACCCTCCAATTCCACCCCTAAACACCTCAGCTCTCGCCGTTCCCCCTCACCAGCGAATTCCTCCAAGCGCCAAAGATCACCCTCTCCTCCCCCTCGAAAGCTCAAGCGTCCCGGCCAACGAGCCCGAATCACAGACGCAGAGCGCGAGCACATAAAACAGAAGCAAATTGAGCGAGAGAAGGAAATTGAGGCGGCGAATGCAGCGAAGGGGATTCATGATGCGGTTCGCCAGCATTACAATGCGGTTCCAGAACGAGGACGCGATTGGCGCAAGACGGACAGTCGTATTAAGGGATTGAGGAGTTTTAATAATTGGGTGAAGAGTACGCTGATTCAGAAGTTTTCGCCTAGTGAAGATTATACACCCGGAGCACAGGAACGGGGAGGCATGGTGTTTGCAGAGGGACCAACCACGACAAAGGGATTGCTGGTGTTAGATATTGGGTGTGGGAAAGGAGGAGATTTAGGGAAGTGGCAGCAGGCACCTCAAGCGGTGGAGTTATATGTTGGTTTGGATCCTGCGGATATTTCGATTGAGCAGGCAAGAGAGCGTTACAGACAAATGGCGAGTCGTGGCGGTGGTGGACGTGGAGGAAGAGGAGGGAGGGGTGGTGGTTATAATAGGCCAAGTCCTCGATTATTTCAAGGAGAGTTCTATGTTCAAGACTGTTACGGAGAGCAGATTGACAAAGTTTCCTTGGTCAGAGATGTTGGCTTTGATGGATCAGGAGGACCATCAAGATTCGGTGGAGGCGGATTCGACGTTGTTGCTATGATGTTCTGCATGCACTACGCGTTCGAGACGGAGGCCAAAGCTCGACAGATGTTGAAGAATGTTGCGGGCGCGCTGAAGAAGGGTGGCAGGCTCATTGGCTGTATACCAAGTTCAGATGTCTTGAGCGAGGGAGTCCGAAAGTTCAATGAACGCATGGCTCCAAAGTCAAAGAACGAGGCAAATGGAGATGACAAGGAAGATGATGGAGAGATCGAAGAAGGCGAGGCTGAGGAAACAGCGGCATGGGGCAACGACGTCTATCGAGTCCGATTCCCGGGCAAGACTCCAGCAGACGGAATCTTTCGCCCACCGTTCGGTTGGAAGTACAACTTCTTCCTCCACGAAGCAGTAGAAGAAGTTCCAGAATACGTTGTCCCTTGGGAAGCATTCCGTGCACTTGCTGAAGATTACAACCTGGAAATGCAGTACCATAAATCCTTTGACGAGATCTGGAAGACAGAGAAGGACGATGAGGTCTTAGGGCCGTTAAGTGAGAGAATGGGCGTTAGGGAGAGGGGACGAGGTCAGCTATTGGTGACCGACGAAGAAATGGAAGCTGCTAGTTTCTACGTGGGTTTCTGCTTCTATAAGGTCTAAGGGCGAAGTACTGGTTATTTATTTTCTGCTCGTAGGTTCTCTACAGAATACCTTGGCATTGGCATATCTGGCTGGTGTTTCTTATAAAATCACATCGGATCGGCATTTGCTAGGCGTTCCGGATCTGATTTGTTATCGATAGTTGGCGTTAGAAGACTACTCAGGGCTGCAGAGCATAGGGAGCCAGACACAAGCGCGCATTCAAAACATATAAATAAATATGCCGTATTTTAGCTATCATCAATACCGCCAAATAGCAAAGAATTAACGTGAGACTCAAGATCTCTCCAAATTTCCACGCATCCAGTGTTAACTGCTTTCCTCATCCTTAACTTTGCTACCGCGGCCTTCAAGATACATGTCATGGTCACGTGAGGAGGCTACGTTAGCTCCTACCCTAGCACCTTAGATTTAGAACAAGAGCTTTTCTCTCTTCTTTTCTTAGATATCTAAAATACTAATAAACTTATACTATCTTTTTATTTATATTAAATTAAGACTTTTATAAAGTAAGTACTATAAGTATAATATAGTAATAATATTCTTTTTA
>Ga0182030_10006643_pt1 | contig 24327 bp, 25 predicted proteins | sample 812S3MmetaG_FD_121299 | JGI IMG/M metagenome (GOLD analysis project Ga0182030, IMG submission 121299) | Permafrost microbial communities from Stordalen Mire, Sweden - 812S3M metaG (Illumina Assembly) | ecosystem: Environmental > Terrestrial > Soil > Wetlands > Permafrost | place: Sweden...
CATGAGACAAGCGGCCGAATATCCGGCAATAAGGTTCGGCAGGCGAGAAACTTCCTGGCTAATGCCGAATAGCCGAAATACCAGTACTTGCAAGTGCGGGTAAAACGGTCCATGGTAGGCCCACAGGGTCTGAGCGTAGGGGGCCTTGAGGCTCACGATGTAGAGAAAGCCATGTCCTCTAAGGAAGCTGATCGCAGGATAGTTGAAAAAGGGCTCATCTTTATAGGGCAGCGGGTAGCGGCCAATGAAGATGGCAAAAAAGATGAAGCTGCCAATCAACATTGCCAGGGACGCTGGAAATGCGACTGCCCGCTGCCAGTAAGTCCTGCTCTCCGCTTGACGTACCAATAACCCTCCGGTCGCACAGATTCGATTGGCGTATGCATCTTAACCTCGCAAATCAACGCTGAATGGAGGCTAATTGTCCAGATTCTATACCAATATTTACCTTTTCTTACGCCCCGGAACCCCAATTAACACATCATCGATGCAGAGCGGGACTTGTTCACCATCGGGGAGGGGCCGGTTGAGATTGGCATGAGGCAAAGGCTCACCTACAGGCGCAGGCTGACCTCAATGGCCTGAGCGGGAACATTTCAAGTATACGGGCGGTTTTTAACGGTTCAACCGGAGAGCATAGCGAGAATGAACTGAGCACTTTTCCAAAAGTGAGCAATACAGAACTGCCCTTTGCACCGGTTAATGCGACTTTAAGGGGTTACCCCTGCATGCATGCTCAGCCGCATGTTCAATGGTTCCATCTGTGTAGTTGCGTATTCCCTGGCAGGGCCTCGATTGGCGCCGTTGAGCCTGACCGGTTTGCGGCGACCCGAACAGACGCAGTGAGAGCCGGCCAGGCGTACCCTTTTCCAACATCCGATACATTCGCCGATAAGTGTTAAACGTTCGGAGAGAGTTGCAATTTATGCACCGCAACAGACTGCCATAGGGAATTGCTTCGATCGCGAACGGTACAGGTAGTTTGGTTGGTTCTCTGGAAGAGAGTGATTGGTCACGATGGAATACTCGAAGTTAAAATCGTTGCTTCGCTGGATGATTGTAGTTCCTATTCTGGTTACGGCATCGCTTGCCGGATTGCTCTTTTGGGAGACGTTCGACCTGAATAGATCCTTGCAGTTGGTTGATCACACCGATCGGGTTCTCGACCAATCCGGGCATCTGCTCAAGTTGCTGGTTGATATGGAATCCGCGAAAACCGGCTACATCGTAACCGGCGACGAGACCTTTCTTCGTCCATATCTGGAAGGTATAAAGAGATTCGATCCCGAGTTTCAGGCGCTTATTCGGTTGGTGGCTGACAGCCCCGAGCAGCAGCGCCGGCTGAAGGATGTTTATGCCGGCTATCGGGAGGCTGAGGAGTACGACAGCCGAATCATCGCCCTTCGGCGTGCGGGAAAGGCCGACCCCACCCTGATTGAGACCCGGCTAAGAAATAGCAAGATGGACTCTCTTCGTGAGGAGATCGCAAAGTTTCAGGCTGTTGAAGAAGAATTGCGCATTGAGCGTGTTCAGGCCGCGCACCAGCGATGGATCGTTATGGTGACAAGCTGCCTTCTTTTGGGTCTGGGGTCTGGGGTCTTTCTGGCGCTGTTCGCTCGACACCATGTTGAAAAGCTTGGCACCAAGCTATTGCAGAGCGAAGAGCGGTGGACTGCGACTCTGGGCAGCATTGGCGAGGCCGTGATAGCAACGGACAGCGAAGGCCGAATCACCTTCCTCAACCCCATCGCCGCCATTCTAACCGGCTGGGGACCGGAGGAAGCTCTCAACCAGCCGATCGGGAATGTGCTGAGGCTCATCAATGAAAAGTCCGGGATGACCGCGGACAATGAAGTACTCCGTGTGCTCAATGAGAAGCAGATTTTATCAGTGGCCAACCACGTAAACCTGGTCACAAGGGATGGACGCGAAATTGCGGTTGAGCACAGTGCCGCGCCAATCCTTGCCGGCCAGGGGAAAGTCATTGGCGTAGTGTTGATTTTCCGCGATGTTGCCCAGAGGCGTCAGGAGCAAATTGCGACCGCGGAGCAGGCTGCCCTGCTGGAACTCACGCAGGACTCGGTCTTTGTGATCGACATGGATGGAGCGGTGCTTTTTTGGAGCCGCGGGGCAGAGGCCATGCTGGGCTACACCAAAGCTCAGGCCGCCGGCAAAATCGCGCACGAGATGCTCTGCACCGAATTTCCGATGCCGTTCTCCGAGATAAAAGCTGAACTGCTGCGCGTGGGACACTGGGAGGGAGACCTGATCAAGACCGCTCAGGACGGTCGGCGCGTGGTGGTGGCCGGCCGCTGGGCGTTGCAATGGGGCAAGCGCGGTGAGCCGCCCCGCGTGTTGGTTGTCAACAGCGACATTACGGAACGCAAGCGGGGGGAAGAGTCGCTTGTGCTGCAAAGAGAACAACTACGGGCGCTGGCGGAACGTCTGCAATGGGTGCGCGAAGAGGATCGCAAGAGCGTCGCCCGCGACCTGCACGATCAGATCGGGCAGATCCTTACCGCGATCAAAATGGATATGTCATGGATGAGCCGCCGGCTGCCGGAGTCTGAAGGCGAGGTGCTCGCTCGACTCAAAGAATCGATTCAGTTGATCAACGATGGTGTCAAGGCAGTGCGCACTATCTGCAGCGGGCTGCGTCCGGGAGTATTGGACGACCTTGGTTTGGCGGCAGCCATTGAATGGCAGGCCAGCGAGTTTACTTCTCGCAATGGTGTCCAATGCCAGGTGTCTGTACCGCCTGTCGATTTGCACCTGGACGGTGACCGGGCCACTGCGACTTTCCGAATCTTCCAGGAGTGTCTGACCAACGTGATTCGACACGCGCAGGCAAAGACGGTGCGCGTTGCCCTTTGCGAGGAAGATGAGAACATCGTCCTGGTAGTCGAAGACGACGGAATAGGTTTCAGCGAGTCCAACTTTTCGAACTCTTTTGGGTCTTTGGGACTGCTGGGCATGAAAGAACGAGCGCAGTTCTGCGGAGGCGACGTACATATCTCCAGTTCTCCCGGGAACGGGACGAAGGTCACCGTGCGCGTTCCCGTGGACACGCCACGCGCCGAGAGGAGCGAAGTATGCATATCCTGATCGCGGATGACCATGCCGTTGTACGCCGTGGACTGCGAGAAATCCTGACCGATGCGCTTCCCGGCGCGAACTTCTCCGAGGTTGGCAACGGCGATGAGGTGCTGAGCCGCCTGGGGAAATCCCAGATTTCCCTGCTCGTGTTGGATATCAATATGCCTGGGCGCAGCGGAATGGACGTCCTGCGCGATGTAAAGCACACATACCCACGTTTGCCGGTGATCATCTTGAGTTGCCAGCCGGAAGAGCAGTATGCCGTACGCTGCTTGCGGGCCGGCGCAGCCGCCTATATCAACAAAGAGAGCGCCCCCGAAGAACTGGCGACGGCGACGAAGAAGATACTAAGCGGCGGCCGCTATGTCAGTGCGAGCCTCGCTGAAAAACTGATCGCTGACTTGGATGAGTCCGCCGGCAAGCCTTTACATGAGTCGCTCTCGGATCGGGAGCACGAAGTGATGAAGATGATAGCCGCCGGCACGCCCCTGACGGAAATTGGCGAAAGGCTTCATGTGAGTGTAAAAACCATCAGCACCTATCGAGCCCGCATCATGGAAAAAATGCGGATGAAGAGCAACGCCGAACTGACCCGCTACGCAATGACGCAAGGGATGATCGATTAGGCCATCTTTCAGGAGTAAGAAAAACCCTACAGCGAAATTGGATAAACCCTACAAGAAACACGGACTAAGCTGATGCCGGTACTTTGTCTGGCGAGATATCGTTGCTACAGGTCGAAGATGCAGCCCGAAGAGCGGATGAGACGATGAATATTTTGATAGCGGACGACCATGCGAACGTTCGGCGCGGGCTGAGGGAGATATTGCTCGATGCGTTCTCTGGCGCTAATTTCTCCGAAGCCTCGAACGGAGATGAGGTACTTGCCCAGTTGGTCCATTCTCAACCTGACGTGTTGTTGCTGGACATCAATATGCCAGGGCGCAGCGGGTTTGAAGTGCTGAAGGATGTAAAGCATACCTACTCACATCTCCCGGTGATCATGGTGAGTGTTCAGGCTGAGAGCCAATACGCACTGCGCTGTCTGCGGGCAGGCGCGGCCGAATACGTCAACAAAAACAGCGCTTCAGAGGAGCTGGTCCCGGCGATCAGGAAAGTAATGGAAAGCGGCGCAAGGCTCGCGCGGAACTTGACTGGAAACCAGTTGCAGAATCCGATGCATTCGCTGCCAAATTAATCCATGAATAGCTCCAGCATTGAAACAGCGATTATTCATAGCGCCGACAACCTTCCACGCCCACGTGAAGTCTGCCGGCTTTTTCGCTTGTCGCAAAAGTGATTGACAACTACTTGCATAGGATCGTGAGAGTCAATCAATAGCCGCATCGAAGTTGCCCCTCGCGTCCCATCGGCTAACTCAAGAGCAATGGTTTCAAGCGTGCTTCCAGTGTAAGGAAAGCCCTACATAATTGATTTGCCAAAGCCTACAGGAACAACAGTCTTCGCTGATATTCACGCTTTTTCATACCCGATATGTTGGTTATATCGAAGTCGGAAAGGCTGACTTCAAGTCATACCCTTGCAAACACTCTGTAAGACTGAAAGGTATCGATCATGGCTACTGGTGTCGCCACTATGACGAGTACTGAGCCCCGGGTTCCGTTGGGCCGCGCTTTCCCTTCGCCTCCGGTTGCGTATCACAACTTAACCATTGTTCCAAAGCGGAATGAGATTTCGCGGCGCCCGGCGCCCGCATTCGACGTTGTGGATTTTCTTAGCAGGTTCTCTCCCGGAAAATCCAGGCGCGATTACCTGGCCGGTGAATACATCTTCTCGCAAGGCGACCCGGCCAATGCGGTCTTCTACATCCAGAGTGGCAAGGTGAATCTCACCGTGGTATCGATGAGCGGCAAGGAAGCGGTAATCGCCCACCTTCCAGTGGATAGTTTTTTCGGTGAAGCCTCTCTGGCGGGCGAGGCGCTTCGCATTTCCTCCGCAAGCGCTCTTCAATCCAGCACCATCGTTCGCATTGAAAAGTCGGCCATGGCTGGCCTGCTGCACGGTGAGCAGGAGTTTGCCCAACATTTCCGCCAGCACCTGCTATCCCGCAACATCCGTATGCAAGCCGATCTGGTGGATCATCTGTTCAATTCCAGCGAAAAGCGCCTCGCCCGGTTGTTGATGATGATGGCTAACTTCGGCCAGGAATCGAAGCCTGTTCCGGTCATCGTCAAGATCCGTCAGGAGACGCTGGCGGAGATGATTGGCACAACCAGATCCCGTGTCAGCTTCTTCCTCAATCGGTTTCGCGATCTCGGCTACATTGACTACGACTGCAATGGGATGCGTATAAATAGTTCACTCGTTAACATTGTTCTTCACGACTGAGCGCCACCTTGGTGCCAGGGCCGATGTGTAGCGTTTGTCGCCTGGCCGCCACTAACTCATCAGCAAACAGGCTAGGATTTGCCGGGACCGTTTGTACCGGCCGGCTGCGCCTCACGGTCTACCGTCTCTCCGCCAGCGGGGCATTTCTGGCCACTGCGGCCATGACTAGCGCCTTGAACGCACCCGCGTCGACCTTCTCCCCTTCGTGGATGTCGATCGCCCTTCGCGTGTTGCCTTCCAGGCTGGAATTGAAGAGGCGCGATGGGTCTGAAATGCTGGCTCCGCGGGCGAACGTGAGCTTGACGGCCTTAGCGTAGGTCTCGCCGGTGCAGACAATCCCGTGATGTGACCAGACCGGGGTGCCCATCCACTTCCACTCCTCAATCATCTCGGGATCGGCTTCCAGAATCAGCGCCCGCATGCGGGCCAGGGTCTCACCGCGCCAGTCGCCCAGGTCGCGGATTCGCCAGTCGATGAGCCTGGAAGCGGTTTCTCCAGCCGCTTGCTCGCTCTTGCTCATGCCCATTATTTCCTTTCACCGAGGGTACAGCTTTGGGGAGGCAGCGCCTCCCCAAAGCCGTGGGCCGTGTTACCACGACAGGTGTGTTATCTGAATGAGATTGCCGCACGCATCGTCAAGCACCGCGATGGTCGATCCCGCAGTTTTTGTCGGTTCCATGGTGAATTTCACGCCGAGATCCTTCAGCCTCGCGTATTCCGCTTGAGTGTCCGCGACAAAGAAATTAGCCGCAGGAGTACTTTGCGCGTGAATCGCCTCCTGGTAGGTCTTGGCGGCTGAATTGTTGTTCAGCGCTAACTGCAACTGCGTGCCGTCTGGTTCTTCTGGAGAGACCACTGTGAGCCATCTGTATGGCCCATTTGTGAAATCATGCTTCTTAGCGAAGCCCAAAACGTCGGTGTAAAACTTCAGGGCCTTGTCTTGATCGTCAACAAAGACGCTCGTGAGTTTGATTTTCATTGCGTTTTCCTCCTTGGTTGTAAGGTGTCGATTTTTTCTGCGTACAGCTTTTTCTTCCAAGCATTGTTCTGTTTTCCGTTGAGCCAATCCCCGCTTTTCTTGTGCTGATGCCGGCCTGCCGTTTGTCGTCGAGGGCTGCCTCCACCGGCTATTGGCTCATCGCCACTACTCATCAAGAAGGCCCTTTCCCTTGAGAATATGCGGTATGTATTTCAGCACCCGCGACTCGCGGGCCTTGGATTGTTTGGGGGCGGAAAAATGATAGATGTAAGCTCGTTGGCGTCCCGGCGTCAATGCTTCAAAGGCAGTCTTCAAGTCAGGGAATTCATCCAACACGGTTTGAAACTCCTCAGGAAACTTCAGATCTGAAGTCTTTCTTAATTTCAATCTCAGGCCGGCTTTTTCTACCTCGATGGCTTCGCGGACATAGGCCTTCAAGACGGATTTCATCTCCGCAACTTCTCGCACAGAGGTGAACTTGATCCAGCGTCCCGCCTGCGTATTCGGCCCGGGCGCGGTCAGAACTCCATGGACATCCTTCAACAAGGCGCCCTTGAAAAACCCAAGCGCGCAGGACTCCTTTAATCCATGGAGAATCGCTACGTTTTTCCCCTGGAACGTGTAACACGGTTGATCCCACTTGAATTCTTCGGTGAGCTCAGAGTCGAGAAGAATCGCTCTCAACTTGTTCAACTCTTCCCGCCACTTTGTCGCCCTACCGATGAAGGCATCGACATTGGCTTTCGCGGTTCTGGTCTCCTTCATGTCAGGCGCCTCGATTTCAGGCATGGTTCGCTCCCTTCCTGTTTATGCAGGCCTGCCGTTTTCAGCTGGGAAGAGGACGCCGATGGTGCGGCTTGGGGGTCGCAGCGCCCACGACGTCATAAGAAAACCGGCAATGATCAGCGGCGCGATAATGTGAAAGCCGTAAGCGCCGTAACCGCCAACCGCGGCGCAGGAAGCGGCCGCGCCTGTGAGGTCAAAGAAGATGCCCGCATACGCCCATTCCTTGAGCCGCGGAAAACCCGGCACGAGGATGGTAATGGCCCCAAGCACCTTCCAAACTCCCAGGATGGCGAAGAAGTACATTGGGTAGCCGAGTTCGGGCACGACGCCGTGGGGGTTGGCCCGATATTGCAAAATCTGCGCGACGCCGCCGGTCATAAAAAACGCTACGAGGATGGTCATTGTCCAATAAACAATGGGTTTTGCTTTCATGTCAGTCCAACTCCTTAGTGAGACGCTCGAGATTGCCAATGAACTTCCGCCAACCGTATTTTGCACTCTTGTAGTTCGCGCCTTCAAGTCCTTTTTGCGTCCAAGTGTCGCTTGAAGGGTGAGTCAGGCATCCGCGTCGATGTCGCCTCTCTGCATCGACACCAATACAACTGCTCCGGAACCGGCGCTCGGATCGGGGTACGCCGCGTGAGGCCGCCATTTAGTTGCATGTCAGTCTTGGATTCCGCATGGCGTATCATCACCGCATAGACTTATGCCGACTCAGGTCAAATTCACGGTTACAATTCCAGGCGCTGATCGAATCCATTACGTCAACGAGGAAGACGTGCGTGTTGTTCTAAGCCGCCTTCCCGAAGACGTGCAGCAACGGCTCCGCGCGGTTCATTTCAATGACAAAGCCCGTGGTGCGCGTTTGCTCGGCTATGTGAATCGGGGGCGTCGCGAGATCGCGCTGTGTGCCCTACCGTTCCGAATGAGCCTGAAGGCAGCCCTTGTGAAACGTCGTCAGACGTGCGAGCAATTCGGTGCCAGACGCGGTCATAAGTGGCCCGCGCTGGCAATCCGGCGATTCATGCTCTACGACGTTTTCCTCCACGAACTCGGCCACCTCCAGCGCATAAAAGAGGGGACGCGTTCGGTGCGCCTTCAATTCGCGCGCGAAAAACTGGCCCAGGAGTTCGCCATGCAGTGGTGCAAGCAGCTTTGGTCGAAGCCATTCCCGCATCCCGATCAGGTTCATAATCCTCCGGCACCGGAAGAATTTGCGCCTTTCACTCCTGCTGCGGTCGTCGGTTAGGCAGGGCGTCTACTCAACGGCCCAATACGCCGGCCATTTCCAGCGGGGTTGTGAGAGAATTTCCCGATACGGCTTTCTACCATTCCATGAGTCTCGACAAGGAGTTGCCCATGTCTGATCAACCAGTCGCGAGTCGGTTCACATTTGAAATTGAACATGAGGGCGGCGTGACCTATGTGCGATGCCACGGCAAATTGAATTCCAGTGTCGGCAACCTTCTCTATACCAAGGTCAGCAAAGAGATTCCGGGCTCGAAGCGAATCGTGCTCGACCTGGCAGATGTAAATTACATGGACAGCCTGGGACTGGGCACGCTGGTGCGTTTGTATGTTTCAGCCAAGTCGGCGGGGTGCAGCCTGGAACTCTACCACATTGGCAAACGGATTCGCGAGATGCTTGGAGTTACCCACCTTCTGGGCGTGTTTACGGTAATCGGCGAGCATGGCACTATCATTCGATTCTGAACGGCGCTGCGGGAAGGCAGTCAGGTTTTCGCGCCCGAACGCCATTTAATTACCCGTTCATACTCGCGCTGGTGGTCTGCCCGGCGGCCTTTGCCTGGCCATGCCGCTTGACGCGCAGGTTGTCCACCGCGTATTCGATAAAGCGTGGCTCAAAATGGGATTGCTCTCCCATGAACCGACAGGTTGCAACGACCTGATCGACAATGAACCTTGGCTGATAGTTGGCAAGTTCGAGCCCTTTTTCATAAATAAGCCTCTGCACAATGGCTTCGAATGCATCGTCGGGAAGCGTCATTTTTTGTCTTGCGCATTCCTTGTCGAAGATGCGCTTATAAAGGTCGACGGTTGGCCCGGCCACTTCGATCTTATAGGGAAGGCGGCGCAGAAAAGCTGGATCCATCAGATCTTCAGGCTCAAGGTTGGTGGAGAAGATGACTAACTCCTCGAAGGGTATAGTGAAGCTCTTGCCCGTGTGCAGTTTCAGATAGTCGACCCGGCTTTCCAGCGGCACAATCCAGCGATTGAGGAGATTTCTTGGACTGACAAGTTGGCGGCCGAAATCGTCGATCACAAAGCAGCCGCCCAAGGCCTTCACATGGAGAGGCGCTTCATAGAAATTCGCGGTGGGGTCGAATCTCAGATCCAGCATCTCCAGCGTGAGCTCGCCGCCCGTAACCACGAATGGACGGCGGCAAGGAATCCAGCGCGCGTCATACTCCTCGCGCCTGATAAAAGAGAGGCTTTCATCGCCGACCGATTCGGGGCCTTTCAGGACCGTGTGAACGCTGGGGTCGAACATGCGCATGATCTGGCCCTCGATGTATACCGCATAAGGCACATAGATCACGTCGGTAAATACGCTGGCAAAGCTCATGGCGACCGAGGTTTTGCCGTTTCCCGGAGGTCCATACAGAAGGATGGCGCGGCCCGAATTCAACGCCGGCCCGACAAGCTCGATGAGCCGGTCTTCCACGGTCAGGTCGCCAAGCCCATTCCGAATCCGATCGAACGTGACCAGCTCGTTCGTAATCTTCTGCAGGTTTACCTGGTTTACAAATTCGTCGAGCGTGACCGGCGCGGGCCCCACATATCGCATTTGTTTCAGGGCGTCGAGAACCCAGCGGCGTCCCTCTTCCGTGAATGTATAACTCAGGTCGAGCGGGTTGCCTGAGTCTCGTGTTCCCAGGTTTTGCAGTAATCGGCGGTCGATGGCCATCTGGACCAAGTCGATCACAATGCTATAGGGGAGCTTGATTGCATCCGTGAATTGGCGGACTGATTCCAGGTGGTCGATATAGATCAGTTTCATCATCAGGCTCAGGAGTTCCGTTCCGTCGATCCTGGTTGCCGCGATGTCAGACGGTTCCGTGGGCATGCGATGGATAAAGTCATGCAGCACCTTCTGGGTGATGACTCCCATGGTTACCAACCGGTCGCCAAGGCGGCCACCTAGTTCAGCCTGCAGTCCAACCGCCTTTACCACCTGTTCAGTGGTAACCAGCTTAGCCTCGATCAGTAGATCGCCCAACCGCATTCGCGCTTTGATAATGTCCTCCTAATGGGATCTAGCTGAGGTTATTCGCTGTCTCCCAAGGCCTTTCAGCCACCAACCCAAAACTGCGTTTCCCACATCCTATCAAGTTCTTGCGGGTTGTCGACACGCGCCCTCGCTGCGTTGCCATCAGGCTGTGTACGCCTCGCGACAATTGCATTGTGACGCGGTTTGATCGAGTCTTTTCCCCACGCGCATTCTATAACGGACTACAGGTCAGCCGCGATGAAAATCGAGAGGACTACAGAATGAGTTCGCAAGTCGTCTGCGCATCCCAGGCAGATCGGATCGACAACGCCAAAACGCTGAACGCCGGAATGGTCGGCGCGGGACGGATGGGAAACACCCACCGTGCCTTTCTCGGCGGTCCGGAGGGTGGCCTGTCTGTTCGATACTTAGCGGAGACCAACGGTCCATCGTTCGACCATAACGAAAAAGGCGCTGCGCAAGACCGCAAAACGCCCGATTTATCCGTACAAGCTGGGCTTCGCGCATTGCTCACAGAGCATCGCGAGCGAAGCTCCACGGGGGCTGACTCCGTGACTCAATCCGCGAGCCGCATAGGCTTTCGGAAAGATTCAATTAGCTCGAAATAGGCGCTGGCTATTTGGTCCCAGTTGTATTTGGATTTGACGATCTGCGCGGCCTTTTGCCTTCGAATGTCCGCCTCAACCTGATTCCTATCCACTGCATTCACTGTCGACGCTAACTCGCTGCGCGTCGCAAAGTAGAGTCCCGAATCGCCGAGGACCTCCCGGTTAAATGGATTGTCGTGCGCAATTACAAGGTTTGAGCATGCCATGGCCTCCAGCAAAGATGGGTTGGTGCCTCCCACACTGTGGCCGTGAATATAGCCTTGGGCGTAAAACCGAAGCGCCTCTAGCTTCTTCCTGTCGTAGACCGTTCCCATGAAACGAACCCGGCCGCAGCCATGCGCAAGCAGCGTTCGCACATACGCGTTGGGATTCTCGATATTGCCGAGAACCACGAGAGGCAGAGAGGAATCCGATAACTCAAAACCCTCCACGATCTCGAGCAAATGATTCTCGGGCTCCAGCCGGCAGACAACGATGTAGTACCCGCCGGGCTGGAGGTCCCATTCCTCGATCAGTTTCCGGTTGGGCTCCTCGGCCGGAACATTCGCGCCATACGCGATCGTGGAGACCTTGCGCAAGCCGGGATATCGCCTGCGCAAGTACTCTGCAATCGCATCGGCATCCGCCATGACACGCGATGCGAACAAAACGCTCAACGCTTCCGCCGCTGCAAGATAGGCCCGCTGAGGCCAAGTGAACTTCGTCCGCTTCCACTCGATCCCGTCGGTATTCACCCAAACCGCGGCGCCAAACAGCCTTGGAACCCAGGCCGCGAACGCTCCACCGAGACCAAGCATGTAGACTATATCGAACCGGCGCCGCGCGACGCAGAAGCATCGAGCGTCCCAAAACATCTCGGAGTATTTGCCAAGGGCCGGGAACTTGACGAATTTCAGGGTTACGCCGCGGTACATCTCATCGCTCTTTGGCAAAGGGGCGGGACAAAAGACCGTGACATTCACCCCGCGGCTGGCGAGCCTTGTCGCCAACTGCTCCGCAAAAGTTTCAAATCCTCCATAGCGCGCCGGGATGCCCCGCGTTCCCAGAATTGCCAATTCGATCAACGAAATATCCCCTTCCAACCCTCGTTTCGGGACTGCTTCGAATAGGTGCTTGCTGGCGCGCGGCGTTGGTCAAGAAAAAGCTGAAACCAACGGATTGCCATAACAGGCCGTAGATAGGGAATGCGCCGCCCGAAGACTTTTTCTAGCTCGTTCCTGCCGGAAGCGCATACTTCGCGACTCGACCTGCTAACAAAAAAGAGAGGTCGGACGGACACGGGCCTTATTGAATGGCGGCTTCCCCGTCCGTAAGCCGAAAAATGTGAAGTGCCCCACAAGTCCAGCGGCCATAACTCAAATCTGATTTTATCATTGCGTTCAAACGCCTGGTTTGAGCGAGTGCTTTGGACGCGAAAAGGCGATGCCACGATTGGAGCCCCGCTGCGCATCGAAGACTAGCAGCGATCCTGGTGCGACAGTCATCCGTCCGTGCTGCGCGGGAGATAAGGTAGACTTGAAGGGATGGCCGTCTCCACGAGCAAACTCGATGACCAGCGGAACACCCCGCCGAAGTCCATGGGAGCCCAGTTCAACCGCACTGCTTCTTGCGCTCTCGCCAAACAGCCGGACGTGTTCACTATCGACGTGGAGGACTGGTTTCATATCATGGAGGTCACTGGCACACCCGATCTGACCGCTTGGGATTCTCTCCCAACACATATCGAGAGGAACTTCCGGACTCTTCTGGAGCTTCTTGCCGCATATAACGTAAAGGCCACCTGCTTCGTTCTTGGCTGGGTGGCAAGACGCTTTCCCAGGCTGTTGCGCGAGGCCGCGGAACTCGGCCACGATATCGCCAGCCATGGCTACGATCATCGGGTTGTTAGCGGCCTGTCGCCGGCGCAGTTCCGGGAAGACATCCGCACCGCGAAAGCAGCCATCGAAGATGCAATCGGTGGCCCCGTCCACGGCTACCGGGCTCCCGGTTTTTCGATCACCTGGCATACGCCGTGGGCCTTCGACGAAATCATCGAGGCCGGATATATCTTCGACAGCTCGGTTTTTCCAGCCGCGCATGGGCACGGCGGAATGCCGGAAGCGCCGCGCCATCCGTATGTCATCCGCTCCCCCGCCGGACGTCTGATTGAGTTTCCCTTAAGCATCGCCGACACCCCATTCGGACCTCGGTGCTTCTCCGGTGGCGGCTATCTGCGCCTGATTCCGCTGTGGCTGGTCCTGGCCCTGGCGAAGCGGGTGCGAAGCAACGGACGAGGCGTGATTTGGTACATTCATCCGCGTGAGATCGATCCCGGCCATCCGCGCTTACGGATGTCTCTCCAACGCCAATTCAGATCCTATGTCAATCTGCGGGGCACGGCCGAAAAGCTGAAGGCAATCCTTCGAGACGGCAACTTCGCCACTTTTAGCGAGCTGGCGTCGCGCCTCTCTGAAGAGAATCTCGACAGCGCCTGAAGGGGGCCAGAGCAGGATCAGTTTGGAAGCAAGCTAGCCAGCCGGGCAACATTGGTCGCGCTGGCAATGGTGTCCATGTCCAGATCCACGCCGAATCGCTCTTGGAATTCAAGGCAAATGTTCAATTGCGCCACCGAGTCCCACTGCGGTATGCTCTCCATCGATGAGTCGCCGTCCACCGCGCCAGGCGGAAGGTTCAGGACCGAAGAAACCAAAGCCGATACAAGTGCTGTGTTCTTTGCCGTCATGCCATCGTCCTCTCATAGATCCTCCGGCCGTCCTGTTCCTCGGCAAGAAGGGTAAAGCCATGGGAATCGTAAAACTCCGCGACCTGTTGATTCTTGCGCGTGGGAATGAACTCCGCAACGATTCTGGGGCAGCCACGCGCCTCAAACAGGTCGCGGATTTTGCTTAGAATCCGATCTTCGATTTTGCGCCCAATCACGCGGCAGCTCATCAGAAACGTGTCGATGCGAAGCTCCGCATAATTCAGAATCGCCAGCCCCACCGCTCCTTCGGAGCCGAATCGGTCTTTGTACTCCAACAGAACGACTGCATGATCGGGGCTGTCCAAAAAACGCCGGATGTCCGGAACCTCGTAGCGGCGCGTGGTCAGATTGAACTGGTTGGTCTTCTGTGTCATCTGCGCGATCCGGTTAATCTGTTCTGCCGGATCCACATGGAGCACGCACTCGATCTGCAGGCTTTCAAGAAAAGCATCCACATCGACCGCACGGGATAGTTGAAGGCGCTCTTCATTCACCCTGTATTGGCTGGTCTTATCCTGGTCTTCCGCTGTGATTGCATATTTCCCAAACCATGCAGGCACGATCTCGCGCAGAAACCAAGCTGGGAGATTCTCGACTCGCCCCGGGAATTCGGGGACCGCAACGGCAGGCAATGCCGTGCGGACCAGTTCCCGTTCTACCGGATTGTCGTCGATGAAGACAAAACTGTCGACCCCCAGATTCAAGCTCTCGGCAATGTCAAGAATATTCTCCGGCTTCGGCGCCCAGTTTGCGCGGATGGAGGCGAAGTCTTCGCGGCGCAGGATCATCATGGAATTCCGCTCGAATACCTCATCCAAATCGCCGGGATTGTTCTTGCTGCAGATTGCCAGGAGTACTCCAGTGCGTTGAACCGCTTTCAGCGCCCGCTGAAAATCACGATAGGCCCGCCCCGGCCCATCTTCGGAGAGCGCGATTCCTAGAGGTCCGGCTTCGCCTACGATGCCACCCCAAAGTGTGTTGTCGAGGTCGAGGACAAGCACCTTTCGGCTGCGGTTTGCATATGCGTCGGCAGCTCGGTGAAGCATGGAAGCCAGCGAGCGGAACATCTGGTTGCTATAGCGGATTCGTCCGAAATACCAAAACGAGTCGGACAACAGCGAATCTTCCCCGTGCCTCCGGAAGAGCAATTCCGTGTCAACCAACAGCAGGTTGGGATTGGCCCGCGCAATCGCTATCAGCCGTTCATTCAACCTGGCTTCGGCGGCTCGCAGAGACAGCGGATGCAGCAGATCCGCGAAACTCAACCAGCGCCCGGTCCCGAGACAGAAGGTGTTTGCAATCACCACCTTCCCGGTATGCGTGGCGCAGAAGGAATCCAGGGCGGCCAGAAACGATTCACATTGATCCGGCGCGCCCTGGCCATAGAAGGCATCGCCCATCATCGCGTCACTGTCATAAAGACAGAGAACGCGGCCGAATTCGTCGGACGCCGCAGGAGAAGCAGGATTGGAGAGATCCAGAAGTATGCTATTGAACTCGCCGCAGGTTACCTCCCACGGCTTCAGGAAGTTCACCACAGGCTGCATATTGATGTTACTCAGCAGCAATGTTCGCATCGTCTCTCCAAGGACAAAACTCAAAACAAACCCGGCAAGCGATCTCCATCGCGCCTCATCTCGCGCATCGTTTGTTTGCGGGATTCGCTCACAACCGGCTCAAACCGACAACCTCAGATCACATCGCTGTCTCCGAGCGCAACATAGAAGTTGTCGCGCCGAATATCGAATGCCTGCTCGGTTATCCATTGCGCGTACACCATTGTCTTGCGTGGCAGAAAGCGCGGTGGAACCGCGAGAAACGGCAACCGGCTCACTGCCTCAAGCGGTCCCCACTCCGTGTTTCCTAGAATAATGGCCATCTCCGCTCCCTCCTTCACGGCCCGTGAAACTTCCGTATAAGAGGGCGCTCGCCACGATGCCGGCGTCAGTTGCGGCCGTCCAAACGCATCGACGACAAATAAGCAATCGATCCCATCGTAAACTGTTCGGCGTGTTACGAAATAGCCGATGAGCTCTCCTTTCGCGCGCAGGAACGAGACTCTGTATCGAAACACGGGACTGCGCCGATACCGCCATTCCAGGAAGTCCGCGGAACGAAGTCCGACGACCCGATCTCCCCAGTCCGCGGAGAGCATCCGCTCGAGCTCCGCCTGTTCCGGCCAGTCCGCTTCGATCTTCACATGATTCAGGCAGTTCCCAAGCCAGGTTCCGGAGCCGAGAAGCAATCGCCAGGGCCAGTCCAGAATAGGCGCGAAAGCACCAGTGCGAAGTTTGCCCGCCGATTGCAGCAACGCCGCCGGCCGAAGAGGCGCCACAGCTACGTCCAGACCAAAATAACCTCGCATTTTCACGAATTTCTCCCATACCGCGGCCCCGGCAGGATTAGGAGCCATGATGAGGAGGAAGTCGAAACCGGAGAGCTGCTTTAGCCCGGCCACAAGCTGGAAGAGCGAACTCATTCCGCGCTCTTTCGGGTGAACCAGAAAGTCCACAATATGAGCGGCCTTGTAGACTTTTCCACGGTGCAGAAACAGCCGCGTAAGAGCAACCATCCGGCCCACCAGTTCCCGGTCCTTATAAAGATGGATTCCTACGGACGGCCCCTGGGGATTCTCGATGAATTTCCAGCGCAGATGGCTGGCTTGCGACACCGCGGTTTGGTTGCCATATTCCGCGCGGGAGAGCTCTACGTACGGTCCGATATGCTCTTCCGCGATTCGCTCGATGCGTAGTTCAAAACTCATGCCGTGGTATCCATCCCGTACACTGTTTCCCCCATCGTGCTCGGCGCAGAAGCCAGAGTATTAGGGCTAACCGGCAATCCGCGAGGTGCGACAACGATTTTAATGCAATCTACCCAGACGGTTGCTCCGGCCGCGAAAGCAAATCTCGATAGAGTTGAACGGTCTTGACGCCGATCTGATTCCAGTCGTGGCTCCGCCGGACATACTGCAAGGCACGTGCCTCAATCTCTGCGCGCTCCCGTTGCCCCTGAAGAGCCCTTACCAACGTCTTAGCGAGTGCGTCCTTCGATTCCCGCGCGAAGAGATATCCGTTTTCGCGATCCACAACCACCTCACGCATCCCCGGAAGGTCCGATGCGACGACGACCTTTCCATAGCTCATCGCGAGAAGAATCACGCCGCTCTGATATATCCTGCGGTAGGGGAGGACTACAACATCCGCGGCCGCATAGTATAGCGGCACCTGATCATCGGGCACATATTCCAAATGGACCAGGCATCTGTCTCTCACTCCCATTGTATCGATCAGAGTCGCATATCGCGAAAAGTCGGTTTTCCACGGTCTTCCTGCAATCACCAGCAGCGCTTCCGGAACCTCGCTGGCAATCGCAGGTAGCGCCTCAATGAGGAGATCGATCCCTTTCACTTCCTTGATCTGTCCGAAAAAGAGGATCACCTTCTTCGTATCCTCGATCCCCAGCGCGCGTCTTGCCTCAGTTGGAGAGGGTACGTGGCGGGTCATCTCCAGGTAGTTTCCGTGGGGAATCACACTGATCTTCGTTGCATCGATGCCCAGCCGCTCGATCAATTCCTCTCTGGAGGTCTGGTTGTGCACAATAAGCCGGCCAGCAAGCCCATAAACTCTTCGAATTATGCCTCGGCCCATTGCGGCGGGCCGTGCCAGGGACTCGACATCGTGTATGGTAAGGACGACCGTTCTCCCGAAGAGCTTGGCCAGCAGGATATTGCAAAGCTCCGTAGCGGCGCCCCCAAAGACGTGAAAATGAACAATGGTTTCCCCGCGTCTTACGGCGCTCCAAGCCATGCCGAGGCTGCCGATAAGGTACCGCAGAGCGCGAATCCATCGGGCTCCGCGACCATAGATTCCCCTATAGACCGGGCAAAAGAGAAGGCCGGGAATGGCCGGGTCCACCGTTTCATCGCATGTATAAAAACTGACCCGTGCTCCGGCCAACAATAATCCTCTGCACAGCCCGGCATCGTAGATGTTCATCCCGCCGTGGCCGCCCACCGGCTCCACTACTGCCACTGAGATTTCCATCTATTCGCCTCGAAAAAAGATGCCCATCGGCATTTGCGCACAGGGCCAGGATTCGACCTGGAATTCCGGCCCCCAACGGCTGGGACGGACGCAACTCATGGAGTCTGTGTCTCCTCTCCGATCGCTCGAGGCCAGACATTCATGGGCACGGGCCGTCTTGCGCTCCAGAAGCCGGCCACGCCACGGAGCATGGCAAGAACCGCGTCAAACCGGCCACCCCAAATAAACGGTCCTGCGCGCCGAACCAGGAAAAGGGGAAAGAAGAACATCGCCAGAAAGAGGTCCTTACCGCGCGCATACATGGCCACGTTGAGCAATCGGTTTCGAATCACGTGGTAACAAAGAAAGGGCAGCCGTGGATTCCGCGTCGACCAGAAGTCTGTGTGGTCCTGATCGCGGTCTTTGCTGCTACCCTGCGCGCGATGCAGAATGAATGCACTGGGAAGATACCGGATACGGATCCCCTGGCTGCGAGCCCTAAGACAGAGCTCCACGTCTTCCTCGTACATGAAGAAGCGGGGATCGAATCCCCCAAGCTGTCTGAGGGCAGAACGGCGCAGAAAGAACGCGCATCCAGTTGCGAACGTAACGTCCCGTTCCACCAAAGCCAGATCCGCCGTTGCGCTTCGATTAACTCCAGGCGTGAAGGCGCTGGCTCGGCGCCAGTCCACTTCACCTCCTCCATACCAGAGCATTTCTGGATCGTCAAAGTAGGCGATTCGAGGTACCATGATGCCGACTCCGCTTTGAGCCGACATCGCCCTTTCGAGAGTCTCAATCGAGTCCCGGTAGACGACGGTGTCATTGTTCAGGAGAAAGAAGAATTCGCACAGGCTATATTGCGCTGCCCAGCGGATTCCGAGATTGTTGGCACGGCCAAATCCGAGATTCTCTGTTGCCCGGAGGATGGTCATGCCAGGAGCAAAGCTAAGCGCGCCCTCAAGTTCAGGGTCGTTTGGTGTAGTATCGACCACCACGATTTCAACCGGGACCGTCGATTGGAGCAGCGATTTGACGCATGTGACGGTATCACTGGTCCCGTGATAACTCACAAGAATCACACAGGTTCTGTACATGGCAGATGTGGACTATCCTTTCCCCGGGCTGCGCTCAACAGTATGAACACGAGAAATAACTCAATCCAGACTACGTGCGGCATGATGAAGGCGTTCCAGAAGAAATACGAACTAAGATGATGCCTCTCGACAAACCCGGCCAATGAGGGGGCTCCCCGCGTCATTGCTACGAAGGGCAAAAGCAAAGGCAACATCAGCAAGAGCGATGCCTTGGCCCTTTTCAAAGGCCAGTTCTGGATGGCCCAGTAGACCACAAAAATTAGAATGGCGGCAGTATAGAAATTCTGATAGACCGGCAGAAGCGTGAGAACGGAAATGATCGCGATATCGATTGCCTCGTATTTCTCTGAAACTCGGGAGTGGATGAGAAACGCCGCCACTGCAGCCAGGAGCAGAAAGAGCGTCCACGAGATAACATTGGAATAGTGTGGACTATGAGTGAATTGAAAGATGAGTACCTGGAGATTGGTCGACAGGTATCTTATAGGGTCTGGATTATAGAAATATGGGACGGCAGTTCTCTGTATGGATGAGACATTCGGCGCTGAGACCAGGTAAGGCTTGATCACTAAGCCCAGATAACCCCTGAACCATTCAACATGGTGAATACGCATCCAAAACAAACTGCTTGTAAGTATTGCCGTGCAGGTTGCAAGTCCAGTGAAGGCGGTTTTCCAATTCTTTCGCAGCCAGGGGTACGCAAAGAAAAGGAATGCAACTTGTGGCTTCAGACACATGCTGATCGCGAGCGCAATTCCTGACAAGTAAGGCCGTTTGCGCATAAATATGACTCCTATACCGAGGAAGGCAACGACTAAAGTATTGAGGTTAGACACATGTATGCTGGCGTGCAGGGGTGCAAGCGCCAGCGAGAATGCAATCATGTACAACTTTCGCGGATTGCTCCAGGGCAATTGCAATTTCTGCGCCAGCATAAGAAGCATAGCTACGAAAAGAACGGTTGACCCCACCAGATAGACATAAACGGCCACACGCCAAGGAAGTAGTGTAAGTGGCGAAATAATCGGAAATACCGACGGCGGGTATACCATTCTAAACTGGGAAAGGTCGCAGGCCTCTCCAGGGCAACTGTCCGGCGATGAATCCCGAACCGCCGACGAAATCCTTGCAAACTCCTGGGCATCGTTATAGGGGTTCTTCCCCTCAACAAATACCTTGGACGAGGTCCATGGTGAGACCAGGTCGTCGGCACTACTGTTTAACCGGCTCACATCGTAGGCGAACCTTGCCAGCGAAAAGGCGAAAAGCAGGACGATGCAACCCAGGATGGCCCATAATTCTCTTCGTTTTGTCACCTTCGCTCCTTTGCCCCGTTGGGGCATCGGTTGTGCTCCTTCATTCATACGGCCCATGAAGAGCTGGAGTGGCCGGGGTCCAGGCTGGGCGCATGAATCGCTGGAGCGCGTTGAATGCTTCTCCGACGCTCGCTTATTCCTTCGGAGGCTAAGCCGACCAGGATTGCCACGAAGAACAGTATCACTTCGGGGTTAGACACAAAAAATGCGGTTGTAACGGAAGTCACCGCGCAATAGAGCAAAAAACCGGCAGCCGCATCCGAGAGCGGGCTGTGCATTCCGTCCGGGAAACTGCGGGCAGCTCGTAGCGCAAACCGAAACTGATAAGCGAATACCAGCGTTCCGAGTACGCCCACGGTAAATATCGCCCCAAGCACCCCGATATCTCCCGCATAAAAATACTGGCTCATTACGCCCTCAGTCCCCCCCCCCCACTGGTGACTGATGTTTCCATTGCCAAGCAGAGGATGCTTTTGGATATAGGGCATCGCGGTGACGATTTCGAAGAGCCTGGCGCCCGCGGAAGGGTCATCGACCTCCGAACCGGTAAAAGCAACCGTGAAAGCGTCAGAAAACCTCGCAGACTGTATCGACAAATAAGCCGGATTAGCGGCGTAAGCGAGTCCAAGAACAATGGCGGCGGCGCAGCAAACCTTGCCCAACGTCAGCAGAAATTGCCCGAAGGGCCGCCAGCGATAGAGAAAAAACAAGAGGGTTGCCGCGATGCTGATGGTCGCTGAACGCTCCACCACGGGGACGACCGTGCCGGCGAACAGAATAGCCGCCAGCACGTAATATTTCCTGCTCCGGGTTCGCAAGCCAAGCAGTACATAGTATATCGTCGCATATAAAATGAATAATGGATTGAGGTTGAAGGAGTCTTCAGCGCCTTCTCCCACTACGAATCCAACTCCATAGGACGAAAAGTTCGCCGGATGCAGCGTAAGTTTCATCGTGGCATACAAAACAGATGTTCCCCATGCGCAGAGCAACAATGCTCCCTGAATATCGGCTAGCCGCACGAGGCGATAGCGCAGCGCATTGACCAGCAGCAGCGAGCTTACCATGAGCGTCGCCCCTCGGGAAGCCAAAACTCCGAACGCCATAGGCTGCCCAAACTCACGCCGCGCTCCCCATGCAGGCAGCAGGACGTCGACAACAATAAGCGTCAAAATATAGACCTCGAGGGAGGAAAATCGGAGGCCCTTGCTGATCTTCCAAACCGGGTAAACGACCACCAAAGCCAGGAAGCAGAGTACGAACCACATCTCCTGCACATACAACATGCCTGGAAAGAACTGGAAGGTCTTAAAGGTCATCAGCAGCGCAAGGGCAATGAGCCCGCGCTGGAACAAACGCTTCGGTAGAACCCCGAGGAAGATATCTCTGAAATCACTCATAGCCGAATTATGTCCGTTCTACTCATCAGGTCTCCCGCCCGTAAAGGTGCCTTGCAACAGCGCCGAAACCCTCCACTGCCGACCATCCATGGATTTTTCCCATTGCGCTTTCCTTTGCGGCCTCAACTGAAACAGCCCTCCTACACTAACCTCGTCGAGCGCACCCCGCGACGGAGTCTCCCGCCTCACTTCAGTAACCGAGAAGTGAAGTTCATAGGCGCAGACTTTCATGCTTGGAAATTGACAAAAAGAGTCTGCCAATCGATCAGGGGCGACAGGCAGGAAGACTCCATGTGTGTAGCCAGGGTTGGCAGAGGAGCCCACAGCCGATAGCGCCTGTCAAACAGCAGAGCCAGACTCCCAAATCTCCAAACGTACGCCCAAATCTTAAGACGAAAAAAATCATGCCAATGCACACGAGGATCTGCAAGTTCGAACTTCTGGGTCAGAGCGAGCCAAATTGAGCAATCCAGGTTGCCACGGCTGTAGCTTTTGAACATGGACTGAGTGCGAATAAGTTTCTCGCGGGATGTGAGAAAAGTGAGGCAGGTGGAGCTTGCGGTTCGCCAGTAGCGATCGCCAAAAGGCCTGACAAGATGACGTTCAAAGCGCGACGATGTATAGTAGCTGTCCGGATGGTCGTAGGGCGTGACAAAATCGGCATCGGGGTTCGCGCGCATGAATGTGACCATCTTCTCCAGGGCATCTGGCAAGTAGAAATAGTCGTCCTCCGCAAAATACACATAGGGGGCTGCGCTCTGCCCGGTCAAGAGGTCAATCTGAAGAGAGAACGTAGCGTGATTGCCAACCTTGTTCAGCGACATGATTTCAACTTCGTTGCTCTCAAACATCTCTCGGAATAGCGTCTCGTATTCGGCCGGGCAACCGTCCAGAAGCGCCCAGATTTTCACTTGCAATCCGCCCAGTGCCCTCTTGAAGGAATGAAGGCACATCTCCACAAGCTTGATCTTGTCCGTCTCGAAGAAAGCGGGTGACTTTGAAACTCCCGGATAGACGCGGTAGGCGACTGCCAGATCGATCATCGAGAACACTCCATAAAGAACAGGCTCAAAAACCAACTGATAGAAGTCCGAGAAGGGGCAGACTATCTCCTAATCTTCGCCAAGTACACAAATTGAAAGGCAAACAGGCCAGGCGCAAGTCTGCAAATGAAACGATCTATTCCTTCCGCAAAAGGACGGATCAATCTCCTGATCGGCCCAATGAATGGAAAAGGACCGTCCCGCTTCCTCTTGAGAATCTCGTATCCCGCCTCTTCCAGAAGCTCCTCTGATGATTGCATATCGAAAAACCGAAAATGAGTCCGGTCCAGAATGCCCCAATCCTGATAACGCCACTTGCCAATCAGAAACTGCAGGCGCTGTCTCCACCAGACCACGTTGGGCAAGGCAACCACAATCACTGATTCCGGCCCCAAGACACATTTAAGTCGCTCTAGTAAGTCTTCCGGAGAATACAAGTGTTCGAGAATATGGCTCAAGATCACGCAATCAAATTCTCCTAGAGAGCAGAATTCAAAGTTGTTCAATTCGGCACAAATCACCTGAGACAGCCGCACCGAAGCCAATTCGGCTTCTCGACGGGAGTAGGTGATTCCAGCGACGTATCGCTCGCGGCCTTTGAGTAAACATTCCCCCAGCGTTCCGGTCCCGCAACCGACATCAAGAATGCGAATCGCTGAAATGGGAACAAGAGAGAGAACGCACTCGTTCACTCCTTCGTAGATTGTTTGAGCTTTTCCCATTCAGACCTCCACTTGCGCGCCTCGACTGGCAATCCTAGATTGAAGCACCCTTATCGCACGGAAAATGCCATAACGCTCTTCCGTCGATAAGACCAGACGCCAGACGACCAGGCCGAAAAAGGCGAGCCCGCAAACCGCAACGAACAATCTTATTGGTAATCCTCGGAGCAGGGGCGCAAATGCGACCACAACCGCACCCGTGCCAATAGCACCGCAAACAGGCCAGAAGACCCGTTGCCGGACGCCCATGATTCTATCCGCGAGCAAGAACAAAAGAATGCAATCGGCAACGACGCGCACCAGCCACGCAACCGCGGTGCCTACGATCCCGTAATGCACTGTCAGATACCACACCGCGGCCAGGTAGAACGGCAGTTCCAAAAGGTGCAGCTTTCCGGTTATATCTGCGCGGCCAGTTCCTTGAATCAAGGCAAAGGGGATGTTTGCGAGTCCATTTGCCAGAACGCCGAGACTTAGGATCTGCAGGACTCGTGTGCTATGCACAGCGAATTCATGGCCGAGCCATACCTGGAGGAGATCCTGGCTGAATATGATCAATACAAAAGACAGGGGGAAGAGAAATAACCACGCATACTTAGTAGCCCGGCGGTATAACATTGCGCCTCGGAGCCGGTCCACCGCCATGGCTGTCGAAAACGCTGGAAACATGACACCGACCAAGGCTGCCGGAACGATCCACAACTTGGTGGCGACTTCGTAGGGAGTCGCATAGTAGGCAACAGCGGCGATGGAAAGTATGCTCCCAATTAGGAACCGGTCCACGTACACCATCATCGGGCCAACTATGTTCGATACCGTCATCCATCCGCCAAAGGTGAAGAGCGGGCGCAGCAGCGCTTTATCGAAGGCAAACTGGTGACGCAGCGCCGGCATCTCGCGCAGAGCCAAG
>Ga0182030_10006644_pt1 | contig 24327 bp, 19 predicted proteins | sample 812S3MmetaG_FD_121299 | JGI IMG/M metagenome (GOLD analysis project Ga0182030, IMG submission 121299) | Permafrost microbial communities from Stordalen Mire, Sweden - 812S3M metaG (Illumina Assembly) | ecosystem: Environmental > Terrestrial > Soil > Wetlands > Permafrost | place: Sweden...
CGAATTGGGCGGCATTTTCGAGCGGTGGGCATCGTGAATGCCGGGTGCAGTAGCGGGACCAACGGCCTGCGCCTGCACCGTAACTATGGAGCGGCACCCCTTCCCGCCCCAACGAACGGACGAAGGCGAGGGTCGTCGCCCAGTAATTGTCGAATATGGCAACGGGTGGAGTCGCATCCTGGCTCACGACCTGGCGCCGACCAGGTTCTCAACCGCAACGTGCGACCGGCTGGCACGCAGGTGTCTCGCCAGTGTTCGGGCCGTGTACTTCGCGCCCAGTGCAAAGCGAGTCAAAGGACCGAAGGCGACCGCGGAGGCGAGTCCGACGAAGTAGAGTCCGGGAACCGAGGCTTCGAAGTGACGCGACAGCCTCGGAGAGGTACCTTCAAGTTCGACCTGAGAGCGGAGCGACTCAGCGAGGAAGGGAAGGCGTTCGAGCGCAACCTGGTACCCCGTGCCGCAAATCACATGATCGACTTCGAGTCTCAGCTCCTGGCCGGCCCGGTTCGAAAAGATAAGACTTGCCTTGCCGTCACGCGCCGCCGCGCTCGTGACCTCGTAGCCCGAGTGCAGCGGCACATGCCCGACCAACTGATCACGAATGAACCACACTGCGGCCGGCCCCAGATGCCGCCGCACGATGCGCTGCCGGAGACGGACAGGAAGAAAATGGAAAACACCTGGAAAGAGCGTGTAAACCGCCGACCGAAAGTTGGGCCCAAGGCCGAAATTCGGATCGCGCAAGCGCTCCCACACGGTGCGGGGCTTGCCGCTCGGCGGCATGTGGAACTCGATCGGCTCCCGTGACACGATCTGCGCCCGCGCGCCAGCCGCTCGCAGGAGGGCTGCGGTGTCGGTGGAGGATGCGCCGCGTCCGATCACCACGACGTCCTTGTCGCGGTACTTCGCGAGATCGTGGTTGTCTGCGGTGTGAGAACACACCGTGGTCGGAAGCTGTGCGAGGATTTCGGGAAGGAACTCGTAGTCGCTTATGCCCGTTGCAACCACCACGCGCCGTGCTTCGACCGGCGTCCCATCGTCCAGCGTCAACTTGAAGCCGCGGGGTTGTCGCTCGAGAGCTCTGACGGTTCGTGTGTCGAGGGAGGGGACACACTGCGATTGAAACGCCGTCCCATACGCTGAGAACACCTCGACCGGCACCGGGAGACCCAAATCGGAATATGGTAAAGCGTTGTCCCGACAATAATTCCGAAGGGTGAACCGCCGCTCCGGATCGTACAAGTTGGACGCGAACCCGTCGGACTTCAAATGCATCCCTCGAGGCATCCGCGTCCGCCAGTTGAGCATGGGCTGCCCAAAAATCCGGAATTGAACTCCGGCATCCTTCAAATGTGCGGCAATCGATAATCCGTAAGGGCCGGCGCCGATGATCGCCACATCCGTCGCAGCTGTCATGTGTCTAAACGCTCCAAATGACTGTGAATGCTAGCCGTGCACGCCCATAAAGGCCAACTCCAGAAGAGCCCCACAGTGTGCCGTTCGGGCGCACCCACCGAGTGAGCTGCATCTCGGCAAAATGTGTTGCATCGCAATAAATTGTGTGATTGAGTGCCACACGGGACCGACACACGGTCGCACGTTAACATCGAACGGGCCGGTTCACGGACGAGGCGCGTTTTTGCAGTCTGGAGCGAAGAGCCGGTTTTTTCGCGATTGCAAAAAAAACTGGATCTAAACGCATCTTAGGTGATTTAATCCTTTCGCCCGGAAGAAACGGAAATTCTCCCCTGGATCAACGCGACTATGACAGTGACGCTACGTGTCAATGATTTTTCCGTATCGGATTTCGTAGAAATCGCGTCCGAGTTTGGCAGCGACGCGTACGCGTATGCGGTTACTCCCAACGTCGATCATGTCATTCGTTACTTCGACGACCCCGACTTTCGTGAGCTGTACAGGCGCGCCGGATATGTGCTGCTCGACAGCCGTATCCTGAGCGGCCTCGTGAAGGTTTCGAAAGGAATGAAGCTGCTCAGCTGCCCCGGCAGCGATGTCACCAAGGAACTCTTCGACTCGGTCATACACGCGAATGACAAAGTCTTGCTGATCGGAGGTACTGCGGGGCAGGCACAAGTGTTACGGGACCGGTACGGCCTCATGGGGCTCCGGCACTTCAATCCGCGGATGGGGTTCATCAAGGACGGCGTGGCCGTTGAAGAGTGTCTGCGCGTCATTGAGTCCGAAAGCCCCTTTCGGTTCTGTATGCTTGCCGTGGGTTGCCCGCAGCAGGAGATATTGGCACATGCACTGCATCAGCGGGGCCGGGCGCGGGGATTGGCGCTTTGTGTCGGCGCATCCATCAACTTTCTGACGGGCGTTGAACGTCGCGCCCCGGTTTGGATGCGGCGCATGGGGCTCGAATGGATGCATCGTCTGGCCCACAACCCGGCACGATTGGCGAAGCGGTACTTGGTACGTTGCCCGCGAATTTTCCTGCTGATGCCTCGGATCAACTTTGAGACGATCCCGGAATCCTCTGTCCGATCATCTTCGGCCGTCCCGTCGCTGGACGACGGGATCAGCGTGCCGGCCGAAAGTGTCGGTCAGCTTTAACCTCTGAAGTTGCCCTCGAGTCTCGGGGGTCAACCCACACACGCCTCGAGAAAGTGCGGCGCTGCCAAAGGCGTCCATTCCAGCTGCCCGACGTGTATTACAATCCCCATCGCCCGACGCGGGTCGTGCGCCCCTTTGACCTTGGATCCAATCAATCGTGATCTTCCCAAATTGTCGCAAACACCGGTTCAGAGCCGGATGGCTCATCGTGGCGGGTGTCATGGGCTCGGGTGTGCCGTCCGCTGTTCTGGCACAATTTACCGGCAGGGCGTTCGCGACCGGCCAGTTCGAGAACAACTCGAACGTATTCGACCTCAACTCGGGCGAGCCCGTCGGGCTAACGGGGGGTGCCCGCGGCGGGGACTCTTACTATGCGTACGGAGGCGGATTCGACACGCATTACCTGTGGGGATTGCAGGATTTTCACGTCCTTGCAAGTGCGAAAGAGTTCGATTATCAGCACTTTACGGGGCTGGATCACAGCGAATACAACATCGACACCAGTTTGAAATGGATACTGAGCCGATCGGTGGACGGGACGCTGCAAGTCACCCGAATCCGATCCATGGTCCCGTTCTTCGATGTGGGATTGACGCAGCTGGTTCTGCAGACGGACCAGCGGGAGTTTGGCGAACTGGGCCTGACGCTGGTTTCGGATTGGAGAGTGGAGGGGTCGGCCTATACACGCAAGGACGAGGAGCCGACGCAGGGGTCACCCAACCTCGAGCTGACGGAAACCTCTGGAAAAGCGGCGATCAAGTACCTGGGGATCAACCAGGTAACCAGCGGCGCATTTGCTTCCTACACGACAGGTACTTACCAGGGCGCGATCAGCACGGTAGACCCGTCGTATCATCAGGACGATGCGGGATTGACCGCGACCTATCTCTCGAGCCGCTCGAGCACGGAGGGTTCGATCGGCTATTCGCGGAGAGTCTCCGCGACCGGACTCGACGACACCGCCGGGACGACCGGAGCGTTTTCCTTCAAGGACAAGCTGACCCCTAAGACCACGCTGATCGCAACGGTCAGCCGTTCGATCAACAATTATGTGATCAATGCCGGCTCGGAGATCGACACGGGCGGGGGCGTGAATCTCACCTGGCAGGCCACGTACAAGCTGCAGGTTACCGCCGGTTACACCTACACCAATCGCAACTATCCGCGCCAGGGCAACAACCCCATCGGCTCGGACCGCGTCGATCATCAGCAATATGCGAATCTGCAGATCGACTATCAGCCGGTTCCCTGGTTGACGATCAGGCCTTACGCGAAAATATTGACGCGCAACTCCGACTTCATCGGCGGAGACTTCAATTCGACCGTTTTCGGTGTCATGTTCACCGTCAGCACGTCGCCGCCCTTGACCCCGAAGCGATAGGCCGCTGCTCAATAAACGTCGATCGTCGTCACGCTCATTTCCGGCAGGGTCAACGTGAGGGAATTTCCCGAGACGGTTTGCGCGCCTGCCGCGACCGGCCGCACGGTGTGTTGCGACGCCGCGCTCGTTCCCGTCATGCGGAACAGATGCGCCGTGCCGGTCATCGGTTGGCCCACAATCGCCGTGACCTGCGGCGACTTGCAACGATTGATCGCCACGACGATCACGCGGCCCGGACGTTGCGAGTCGGTGCTCACGTAGACCGCGACATTCGCCGGATTGCTCGAGACCGCCTCCACGGAGGTGTCGCCGAAATCGTGCCCCGCTTCATCGAAGTTGCGGAAGGCACGAAAGCCCGCCAGCAGATAGTTCTCGTCGCGATTGAGCGGCCAGAAATTTGCTGCGAACAAATTGAACGCGCCGAACACGCCGAGGTTGTCCGCCTGGGCGATCGTTCCCGCAATGTGCTGTGCGCCGCCGTTGTTGTATTCGGTGATCGAAAGCCTCATTCCGGGGTTTTCCGCGTCGATGCGCTTTTGTAGGCGGTCGAGGATGGCGATGGGCTGGCCCAGCGATTTGGTGATCCAGGACTTCTCCTGGTAGGTGAGGTCCCACAGACTGCGCGGGCTCTGCACCACGGCGGCAACCTGATCGTCGTTGAGCGTTGGTGAGTTGAACGAGCCGATGCGCGCCCCCGTGCTGTCGGTTGCCTCCGGGTACCAATGGAAATCGTACACGTCCACCAATGGCTTCCCGAAGGCGGCGGAGGCGGCTTTGATCGCCGGCAGATATTTGTCCGGGAACCAGTCCCGCCCGGTGAGCGTCGCTTTCAATTCGCCGTTCCACGAGTACAAGCCGTAAAAGCCGTAATGGCCCGGACCGAAGACGATCAGATCCGGAAACTGCGTCTTGAGCGCTTTGGCCAGTTCGATCGTCTTGGTTATGTAGGCGTCCGCGCTGATTTCCGTGCCGGTTTGGACTTCGAGATGGGTCGACTTCCACAGCTCCGGCTCATTGTCGAGTTGCACGAAAACGCGCGGCCCGGACGGCGCTTGTCCGAATATGTGCTGATCGGCAAAACGTTTGTCCAAGGCCCATATGAACTCGTCCATATAGACATTTGGACCCTTCGCGGACGGAGCGGCCGAAAAGGGTTCGGCGGAGGCGGTCTTCTTCTGAAACACAACCTTCTTGAAACGCGCCATGTCCGGTGGATGCGTGATGTCAACGGGTCCGCTCTCGTCCGCCGCCACCAGACCCTGCATCTGGACGGTGACCAGCGTGGCCAGCCCTTTTTTCTGATCACCGGCGATCCACGAGGTCACGGCCGCGCCCGGCTGGGAACTGTTGCTCAGGTACGCATCGTTCTCGTATTGATAATCGCTGCCGGCGTTGGACGCGTTCGTCTCCCAGTTATAGGTGGTCCATCGGTTGCCGCCCGCTCGATCCAAGGTCAATCTGGCGGGTAGACCCGAGACCTGTGACGCGAAATTGATGCCATAGATGTACGGGGAAATCGGGTGCGTCGCTGCCGCGTTGACGGTCACGGTCACGTCCGTCCCGGGGAGAGGGGTTTTCTCGCTCGACTCGGCGCTCTTGCCGCAAGCGGCCACCATCCAGCCGCCGACAACGAGCATCGGGACGGAAAGGAATCGGCATGACGTTCGGAGAGGGGGCACGTTTCTCATGATGGCAGCGTCATGGGGTGATCGGCAACCGGCCCGCGAGATCCGGCTTCGTGCGGTCAACTCTGTCGCCACAGGGCGACGAACGCCGGCGGGGTGGAGGTCCCGGGTCTCTTGTACATCGCGTTGGGCGTTGGGGTTCCGGGGCCCAGATCGGTATCAGGCGCTAGAATCCGTGGCCTCGTCAGTGCTATCATCTCCCGGTGAATTGTAATTTTTGTGTTATTCATCAATGGATTGGGCGTTGAACTTAAAACCGTCCGATTCGCAATCAAGTACGGAAGTGGCGTGGAAGATGATCTGAATCAACCGGTCGCGGACGCGATTGCGCGGGAAATACCCCCCGAAACGACAGGTTTCATGACGCGGGTTGGCCGTGTCCTCTCCGGCGAAGTGCGCGCCATTCACCCGCGCTATCTGCTCGCGCAGGGCCTCGTATCGTTCCTCCCGCATAATTCGCTGTCCAGGGTTCGGACGCTGCTCTATCGAATGGCCGGATTCAACATCGGCAAGCGATCCATGATTCTCGGCAAGCTGACTCTCACGGCCGATCGGCCGCTCGCGAAGATGCTCTCGATTGGCGAGCGAAGCCGCATCAATGCACCGTTTTACGCCGAGCTGAATGCGACCATCACCATCGGGAGCGACGTGGCCATCGGTCACAACGTCGTTTTCGTCACGACGGATCACGACACCAGCAACCCCGGCGACCGATCCGGCCCTAGCAAGCATTCCCCAATTTTCATCGAAGATGGTGCCTGGGTGGGAGCCTGCGTGACGGTCCTGCCGGGAATCACCATCGGGAAGGGAAGCGTGGTCGCGGCCGGTTCGCTGGTCACGCAGTCGGTCTTGCCGCACAAGGTCGTAGGCGGCGTTCCGGCCCGGCCTGTGAAGTCGCTCACCGCCTAGTGCGGGCCGTCCTCGTGGCAACGCCCGACAGGCCATCAGTCATCCTCCCGGAGTTGAAGGAAGCGTATGCGCGCGCGGTGACGGCGCGAGATGCCGCTGCAATGTTGGCGCATGCGCATGCTCTTCTGCGATTGAACCCGACGCTGAGCAACGCCCAGCTCATCAACAAGTCGCTCCCGGTCGAGCTCCCGAATCGCAGCGCCGTCAAGCGCAAGGTCGCCTTCCTGCGGTCTTACACCATAGAGCCGTGCGTGCCATTGCTCACCGCGCTGGCGAGACTGCACGGCGTGGAGTTGGAGGTGAAAATCGGAGAGTTCAACAGCTACGCCCAGGATCTGATCGATCCGTCGAGCTGGTTGTATGCCTTCGAGCCCGACATAGTCATCCTGGCCGTGCAGACACGGGACATTGCGCCCCATCTTTGGGCGGGCCAGGGTGGGCTATCGCAGGACCAGGCTGCGTCCCAAGCGGCGGAAGTCGTGTCGTCCCTCGTCTCGCTGATCGAGCCCCTACGCGCTCGCAGCAGGGCCTCGTTGATCATTCAAAATTTGCAGGAACCGAGTCATCCCAGTGACGGTGTCATGGATCTCCGACGCGAGGCCGGCCAGACGGAGATCATCCGCACGGTCAATCGTGGTCTGGCGCTCGAAGCGAGACGCCACGAAGGCGTGTACGTTCTCGACTATGACGCGCTCGTGGCCAGGCATGGGCGGGAGCGCTGGACCGACGAGAAAAAATGGCTCACCAGCCGATCCGCTGTGTCCGCCGATTGCCTGATCCATGCAGCGCGAGAGTATCTGCGGTTCGTCCTGCCGCTCGCCGGACGACAAAGCAAGGTCCTCGTGGTCGATCTCGACAATACGTTGTGGGGCGGAGTCATCGGCGAGGAGGGCGTCCACGGAATCAAGATCGGTTCGGAGTATCCCGGCGCCACGTTTCTGGCACTGCAGCGCGTGATGTTGAACCTTGCCGACCGGGGAGTGCTCCTCGCGATCTGCAGCAAAAACAACGAAGCCGATGCCATGGAAGCCTTCGAAAAAAGAAGCGAGATGCTCCTGAGGGCAAGCCACTTTTCCGCGATGCGCATCAACTGGATCGACAAGGCGCAGAATCTTCGGGACATCGCCCGCGAACTCAATGTCGGATTGGATTCGCTGGCCTTCATCGACGACAACCCCGTCGAGCGTCAGCGTGTCAGGCTCGAGCTGCCCGAGGTGCAGGTCGTCGAGCTGCCCGAGGATCCCGCCGGCTACGCGGCCGCTCTGCTCTCGTCGCCCACGTTCGAGCGGCTGGCCGTGACCGCAGAGGACCGGGCGAGGGGCCGGTACTACGCCGAACAACGTGAACGAAAACAACAAGAATCCTCGGCCGGCTCTCTGGAGGAATTCTATGCCAGCCTGCACATGCGGTCCGAGATCGTCGAAGTCTCGCCCGCAGTCCTCGCACGCATTGCACAGCTGACCCAGAAGACCAATCAGTTGAACACAACCACCAAGCGATATACCGAGAGCGAGGTCCAGTCCCTGGCCAACGATCCTTCCTGGCGGCTGTTCGGCATCAATGTCGCCGACAAATTCGGGGACAATGGACTCGTTGGAGTCGTGTTCCTCAAGATTGAAGAGGCGTCCGTCGAGATCGACACCTTTTTGATGTCGTGCCGCGTGATTGGGCGGACAGTGGAGACCGCGATGCTGGCGCAAGTCTGCAAGATCGCGTCCTCAGCGGGGCGTTCGGTGGTCACCGGCTGGTTTCGACCGACCAAAAAAAATGAACCCGCCTCCCAAATTTATTCGACGCACGGCTTCGAAATTGCGACCCGGGACGAACTCGGTACCCTCTGGCGGCTGGATCTTCAGAAGCGATCGATTGAGAAGCCCGTGTGGATTTCCTGAACCAACGTCGAGTGCCCCGATATGCAACCAGTGCTTGAGCGCGTCAAACAATTGATCGCGGCGTTGTTCAACGTCGATGAGGCCACGCTCACGGAGGAGTCGTCTCCAGCAACGGTTCCGGCGTGGGACTCGATGGCGCAATTGATGCTGGTGCTCGAGTTGGAGCAGGAGTTCGGCATCGAGATTCCGCCGGAGACCGCGGAGAAGCTCACGACCATCTCCGACATCGTTGCTCTGGTGGACGTGCGACCGGCCTAGCCTTCCGGTGTGGCGGCCCTGGCGCGCGCGATCTCAACGATCGCCGAGAGCGCTGCAACCGTTTTGGCGGCTTGTACCTCCTCCTCCCTCACCGTGATTCCGTATGCATCCTCGATCGCAAGCAGTAGGCGAAGCGTCCCGAGGGAGTCCCATTCGGGAATGTCCTTGGGCCCCGCGGTGGACCCGGGACGCTCGCCCAGGCCTAGCACGCTCCGAATCAGTTCGGGTACATCGATGGAATCGGCGAAGGCGGCGTCCCCGATGACGCGCGCGGGTACTCCGCCGACGGTGGCTCCCGCGGCGACGACTCCCGAGACCATGCTACCGGCCAGGATTCGCGCACCATCGCCAATGTCGGCGCTGCGGAGGATCGTCACCCGGGCGCCGATGATGACTCCGGCACCGATTCGTATCGGTGCGACGTCACCGGCGGCATCGCGGTTGCCAGGACGGTGGAAATCGCTGTCGACGATGACCGCGAACGGACCAATGATGGTGTCGCTTCCGACCCGAATGGCGGCCTGCGCCGACAGCGCGGCTCCATAGGAGATCGACACCCGGTCGCCGATGTCGATCAATGCCCCACGCATGGCGACGAGATGCGATTGAACCGGTTGCGAGGACAAAAAAAACTGGTCGCCGAACGCCATCCGGCCCAGATTGACCAGATGCGGCCGCCCTCGCAGCACGGTTCCGGTTCCGGCGCTGTCGACGTGGCGCAGCCAATGCCTGCGGCGCCAGCCCGACGTGGCCTTACGCGGGCCAGGCTCCGCCCGGGGGCTCCTTGGAGCGGGCACCTGTTACTTCCGCCACTCGAGGTTGATCGCGTCGGGCAGCGCATAAGGTTTGTCCGCCGGCCAGCGAAAAACCGTGTCCGCTTCGTTGTCGAAGCCGGAGGATTGCCAGAACGCGAGGCATGGTTTGTTTTTTGGCGTTGGCAGGTAGCGGGCGATGAGCTGTTTTGCCGACCGACCTGCGGCTGCGGAGACCGCAACATGCAGCATCGTCTCCTCCACCCGCCGGCCCATGACCCGGCAACTGAGCACGAAGTCGACGACTGTCGCCGTATCGCCGCGGAACTCCATTCCCAGCAGCCCGGTAAGGCCGGCCTCACCGAGCCGGTCGGACACACTGATGACCCAGAAAGCGTGATCGGGCTGGTCCGCCCACTTCAGCAGCTCGGGTTCGGTGAGGCGGCGTGTCGTGAGGTTCAGCTGATTGGTTTTATTGAGCAACTGAGCGGCGCGGGTCGATGAGTCCGTGCCGATGGGTTCGACGATCACCTTGATTTCGAGCGTCTTCAGCCACTCCTCGATCGAGCCCACCGACTGCCGCAACGCTTCTCGACGGCTCTCCTCGCCATACATGCGGGTGCGTTCCATATCCTCACGGCTCAGCGCGGGAGCATCGAAACAACGCAGGCCCTGGAGCGTACTCGAATATAAATACTCGTCCTTCGGCCACTCCGGTACGTATACCTCGGGAAGCGCCTCGCGCACCCGGGCGCGTTCCGCTGGATTGTCGTCGATGAATACCACGGATTGCAGTCCGAGATTCAGCGACTTGGTCAAGTCCAGAATGTTCGCCGCCTTGTCAGTCCAGTTGATCCGCCATCCGACGAAGTCCTCCTCGCGCAGCACCATCTCCGGATGCCGCCGAATGGCTTCCAGGGCAACCGATTCCTCGTTCTTGCTCACGATGGCCAGCACGACGCCGCGCCGCTTCAGATCCTTCACCGCCTTTTGAAAATCGACGAATGCCTCGCCGGTGCCGTCGAGTCCCCCCAGCCGCAACCCCTCCCAACCGACATCCCCGACGATGCCGCCCCACATCGTATCGTCGAGGTCCACGACCAACAGTTTGCGCGGGCCGCCGGAGAGCGCGCCCAGTGCTGCACGAATGTCCCGGGCGGCCTCCGCGAGAGCCGGCCGGGTCAACGCAATCTTTCCCAGGTACCAGGCCTTTCGATTGACGGCCGTGGGTCCAACGGATTCTATCCACCGTTCCGCGTTCATGACGAAGACATTGGGTGCGGCCGACAGCCTTTCCATCAGGCGCAGATTCATCGCGGTCAACGCGCGGGTGGCACCGCCCTTGCGGGTGTCGAGCATTCCTAGCCCACGGTTCCAACTGGCCATTGTCCAGGTGGGAACGAAGACGAATCGGTAGCCGGCTGCGGCTCCCTCGATCAGTGTGCAGAATTGATCGACCTCGGCGCTGAGCGTTTCATCGTCGACGGATTCGAAACTCAGCAGGCGCGCGAATGACGCGACGGCACCGTCCGGTCGAGTCCAAACCACGGCAAAATCCGCCGCCCCCGCGGGTGGTGGGGACAGCAGCGTTTGCGTAACCTGACCGAAGGGCGCGATCTGTGCACCAACACCCGCGTGCAGATCCGCGATGCGCAGTTCCCCGGCGAGCTCGTCGATCGTAAAATCAGAGATGAGATAGCCGTTCAAGGTCGGTGTCACAGCGACCACGGGCGGCGCCACGCCGACCGATGCGGGCGGGGCCGCGGGCGCGGTGGACGCAAGCGCCGGCTCGCCGAGTTTGGACAGGGGCCTTGCGGGGATCCCTCCGGCGATGACCCTCGGTGGTATATCCGATTCGACGATGCTGCCGGCGATGATGACCGCGCCTGCGCCGATCCGCACGCCGGGCCGAACCGTCACACGGCTCGCCAGCCACGAATCGTCTTCGAGCACGATCGGGCGCGGCGGATGGCGCGGATCCGCAGGCGTTCCCTCCGGAAAGTCGGAATCCGCGATGATGCAATGCTGTCCGATCATGACCCTGTTGCCGATCGTGACGCTCCTCTGGGCGGCAATCATCACGCCAAAATTGATCCAGACCGAATTGCCGATCCGGATCTCCCCCCCGTGGCCGGCGAGTATTTCGGTGGGTGTCCAATACGAGACGACACCGAGCCGGTCGCCGATCACGACGCGGCCATGGTTTTCGACGCGCAAGCTCCCCGACACACGGGGATCCAGACCCACGGAATCGACGTGGCGAAGAGACCATCGCGCGGTGAGCTTCTCGCGCGCGACCCGCACGATCTTTTCAAATGTTTGCAGGAGTCCGGCCCCATTCCGCCGACCGATGATCGTGCGGACTCCCGCCAGGAACAGGTTTGTGTTCTTCGGTCGTGCCTGAATTTCCGATTCCATCGTGACAGGTATCTCCGACGCAAACAGGTGAGTGCTCTTCAAACCCGGTTGCGACGCCAACGGAATGATCGCCGCGGGATGCAGTCCAACGTCGATCGCGGCGGCCGTAGTCGCCCGAAAAGTGACGACCAGTGCTCACCATCGCTTTGCGCGCACGCCGATTTGTAGGGTAGAATCAAGTCAATGAAAGCATTAAAGAAAATCCACTCGATCATATCATGTCGGAGATCTGTGGAACCTTCGAAATGTGTCTGACGGTTCTCCTTTTCCTGTCTCCGTCGGCGCGTGCCGAAGTGGTTCGTTCCCTTTTTGTTCCACAAGCGTGACGGACATCGCACACCGCTCGAGGCATGTCTGCCCTCCGGACATGTTCGACGTCCGTTGCTTGGTGTTTCGGCGGGGGAATTGGCGACTCCCTTCCCTGTGACGGACCCATGACGTTTTTCGCCAAGCGACTCAACATCGCTCGCATGTTTGGTGGGTCCGTGTTGAGCCAGGGCCTGCTGTCAGCGGCGAATCTCTTGACCGGCCTGATCCTGGTGCGGCGCGTCGCTCAGGCACAATACGGCTATTACGTGCTGATCAATTCGGCGGTGCCGCTGCTGGCCATGCTCCAACAGGCCTTCATCAACCCGATTCTGGCATCCCGGGTGACCCTCGCGCCGGACCAGGAAGCGCGGGACTATATCGGCGGCCTGTTGCGCGACCAACGCCGCGTGCTCGGGGTACTGGGGGCGGCCGGCCTCGCCGTGTGCGCCCTCGCGTGGCTGACGGGTCTTCTGTCCGGGCAGCTGGCGGTGATGATCTCGTTCAGCGTGCTGGCGGGCATTGCGTGGCTCTTCCGGGAGTTTTTCCGCATGGTGCTGGCCTCCTACCGCCGACCGTACGAGGTGCTGCGGGCGGATCTGGCATTCGTGATTCTGATGGTCGGGGGCGTATTCCTGTCGACCTTGACGTTCGCCCCAGCCACTTTCGCGGCCCTCACCATTGCCGTCGCGGCGACGGTAGGCGGCTGGGTGACATCGCGGGCATTGTGGCGCCGAGCCCGATGGAACATCCACGGATCGCCGGGAGCGCTCGCCCACACCGTTCGCGTCGGTGCCTGGGCCGCCAGCGGTTCGGTCATTCACTGGCTGTTCAGCCAGGGCTATGCGTACGTCGTGGCAGGGATGCTCGACGTGTCATCGGTGGCGGCCATTGCCGCCACCCGGTTGCTGCTCAGTCCGCTTGGCGTCTTCTCGCTGGGCATCGGCACGATGATGTTCTCATCATCGTCCCTGTGGTTGAAGCATCACGGTTTTCAAGGCCTGTTGCGGCGCGTCCTGCTGTTCGCGATCGCGATGGCATGCGCCGCGATCGGATACATCGCTTTCATGTGGGTCATCCGTGATTGGGTCTTCCTCCACATCATCAAGAAAGACTTTGCCCGAAGAGATCTGCTGCTCGCCATCTGGTCGCTCATATTTCTCAGCACAGTCATCCGCGATCAGCTGATTTTTATCCTCATCGCACAGAATCAATTCAAACGCCTGGCGGGGCTCACTCTCTGCTGCGCGGTGCTTGGTCTTTCGGTGAGTTTCGCCGCGATTCCTCATTTCGGCGCGGCGGGCGGTCTGCTTGGATTGCTGGCGGGCGAGGTCGCACACGTCGGCGGGGTTCTGCTGTTCACGCTCCGTGGCGGGCGGACGCCGGCCAGTCATCTCGCTTCTTCGGGCGGGGACGGGTTTACGCTCCGGTGAAGGAAATCCTCATCATCAGCGGCAATCGGGTCGCTCCCGCCATGACCGGTGGTCAGGTGCACTCGCTGAGCATCGCGCGCGCGCTGGCGCGGATCGGCCACACGGTCCGAATTTACAGCCTCGCGGGACGTTTCGAGGACTATGCGCCGCGTAGCCTTCTCCGCGACCGCTCACCCGATAATCCGCTCGAGGAGCGGCTGTCCGAGGAGACGAATCTCGGTCTGTTTTTCGGCGTCGTGCAAGCCGTCACTCGTCGCCTCGATTATCCGCGAATTTGGCAGCATGCGTTTTTATCGCGAGGATTCATACCGCACGGATTGAGGACGGCGCTCCGACGCGCCGACATCGTGCTGTCCGATCTGCCGTATTGCGCCCCGGTGCCCGGACCGTGGCGAATCAAGCCATGGTTTCTCATCAGCCACAATCTGGAGCACAAACTCCTCGAGCAGGGCGGACCGCGGCAACAGCGGTACGCGGAATGGATGCGCAGGATCGAAAGCCGCGCGCCCCGGGAGTATGTGGACATCTTTGCGTGTGCCGATGAGGACCGGGATTTTTTCCGTGATCACGACGATAGCCGACAGCTGAAGCTTCCGCTGATCCGCTGCGGCGTCGATCCCCGCGCGTATGCAGGTACCCGGGAGATGAGGGAGAAGATCCGCTCAGATCTTGGCCTCGGTCCCGCCGACTGGCTGGTTGTCTTCAGCGGCAGCGGATTCGCTCCCAACGTCGACGCTTTCGAGGCGCTCGAGGGGTTCTGCGCCTCGGAGAGGGAATTTCTCGCGCGGACTCGGGTTCATTTCCTGGTCGTGGGCTCGGTTGCGGCGTCTGCTTCGCGAAACGGAAACCTGATCGTCACGGGAAGCGTGCCGGAAATACTGCCGTACTTCGCGGCGGCCGACGCGGGAATCAACCTGGTCACCCGGGGATCGGGCTCGAACGTCAAGATTTTCGAGTACCTGGCGGCACGACTGCCCGTCATCTCGACGACGTTTGGCGTGCGGGGCACCGAACTGACGCCGGTCACGGATTACCTGCCCTGCACTGGCGTGGATTTGAAGGAGGTCGTTACGCGATTCATCGGCGACGATCGGACGTATTGGCGGTCATATGCCGAGGGTGTGTGGGCACGCCACAAGAAGACCTGCGACATCCAGGATCTCGTTGAGTCTGCAATCGCTTCGATCCCGGCATTCCACACGGTGCAGGGATGACGGTGTTGCCTATGTGTCATCCTGAGACTATATTTTGGACTGACGAGTCGTCACACATCGCTCTCATCCGGACAGGTCAGCACAGTGGGAAGTAACATCGTCGATGGAGCGGCAGACTCCCGCTTGGACTACGCCATCGTGACACCGAGCTTCCGACTGGACGCCGATCGCTGCGCTCTACTCTTGGAAAGCATCGACCGGCACGTGGCCGCTCACGTGAAACATTATCTAGTGATCGACCGTCGCGATGTTCCGCTCTTCAAGCCCATCGTGAGCTCGCGCACCCAAATCCTCGTCGTTGAGGACATCGTGCCGAACTGGCTCATCCGGATTCCGGGAATCAGGCGATTCTGGCTGAGCCTCCGAACGCCGCCGGTGAAGAACTGGATCCTGCAACAATTGGTCAAGTTGTCCATCCCATCGGTTGTGCGAGAAAACGTGCTGCTTTACGCCGATTCGGACGTGTTTTTCGTCCGGTCGTTCGAGCCGCGGGAACTCGAGCGGGACGGCAAGGTGCCGTTGTTTCGGGAGGTCGGTCAGAAGGGGCTGATCTCATTCAACGACAAGTGGCAGGCGGTCGCATCCGGCCTGTTGGGTCTTCCGGTTGAGAGCGGATGCGACACCAATTTCATCGGCAACGTCATCACGTGGCGGAGGGCGAACGTGCTGGCCATGTGCGAGCACATAGAGCGCCAGTTCGGCCGGAGGTGGCAGCGCTCCGTCGTACCGCTCAACGTCTTCTCCGAATATATTCTCTACGGACTTTATGAGGGCCGGGTTCTCGGAACGGGATCGGGTCATTGGCATGATGCGGTCACGCGAACCCTGTGTCATTGGGATCCGGTGCCGTTCGATCTCGCCGCCCTGGAGGCGTTCAGAGCCAAGCTGCGGCCCGAGCATCATTCGGTCATGATTTCGGCCAAGTCCCGCACGGCGGTGAGCGGCATCCGGCAAGTGTTTTTCGGTTGAGCGGCTGTCCATGACCGAGCGGTTCATACAGACACGACATCGGACCGGCGTCGCTGGGTTTCAGGACGGAAGCCGGGTTGACGCTTCCCATGCCCGCTGGGTGCGTGATGACGGCTACTTCATGCTTCTGGCTGTCTTGTTTTGGCTGATCTTTTATCAGAATCTTCCCAGCGATCTGGCCGGCATGGCGTCCGATGCACCCTTCGCAGCAGCCAACTCCCTGGATCGCGTCATCAAGATCAGCATGATCGTAGCTAGCGGCTACCTCGTCACCATCAGATGGAAGCTGGTGCGGACTTTTGTCTCGTTTCTCAATCCCGGCCTCGTGGGATTCTTTTTTCTGGCTCCGCTGAGCATGCTTTGGTCGATTGATCCGAGCGCGACCATGCTGCGCTTCATCTCTTTATCGTCTGTCCTGCTGGTGTGTTTTTCGTTCGGGCTCGCCAGCTGGCATCCGCGACGATTTCAGCAGGTCGCCATTCCCCCGATTCTGGTCATACTCATTGCATCTCTGATACTCGGGGCATTCGCACCGGCGATGGTCAAGGAAGCCGGGGTCGATATTGCTCAGAAGGATGCGTGGCACGGAATCGCACACAGCAAGAACGAGTTCGGGATGATTGCAAGCTTCGGCGCAATTCTCTGTGCGAATGGTTGGCTGGCGAGAGGACGCGGCGCGCGGGCGGCTTTCTACGCGGCGGGGACGCTCGCTAGCTTCGGTTGCGTTTTGCTTTCACGCAGCAACACGTCGCTTTTCGCTTCGGTTTTGGCCATCTCGTCGATGTACGTGATGATGCGTATTCCGGCGGCCAGGGTCCGCTTCTTGAGTATGTTCGCAAGCGGCATCGCCGGCGTGCTTGCGCTGTATGAGATGGTCATACAAGACGTGATTCCCGGTGTCAACCTGCTCCTGGCGCCGATCGTTGGCCTGACGGGCAAGGACACCACTTTCTCCGCGCGCACGGTGATCTGGAAGGTCATCAAAGAACACATCAAGCTGAACCCCTACCTAGGCAACGGCTACGGAGCATATTGGGTGGGTCCGGTCCAGAATTCTCCGTCCTATATTTTTCTTTCGGTCATGTACATCTATCCGACTGAGTCGCATAACGGATATCTTGAAGTCATGAACGATTTGGGGATCGTCGGGCTTTTGTGCCTATGCGTGTTCCTGATCTGGTATGTCAAGCAGGGGCTGTTGCTCATGCGCACGGATCGAAGCCAAGGCGCGTTGTACCTTGCGTTGCTCTTTCAGGAGATGGTGATGGACATGTCGGAGAGCGACTGGTTCTCGCGCTCCGACACCTTCGCGGTGCTGGCTCTGGCGTCGGTTTGTCTTTCGCGCGCGTTGCTGGATGCCCGCCTTCGGGCCGGGATTGGATGACGCGGGATGACCTTCGCCGCGTCGGCAAGCATTGGCGGCGATGCAGTTCGCGTCAGTCGGTTATCTTGTCCAACCATGGAATTCGGCGAAAGATATAGTGTTTAGTGAGAATCGGACCCAATAGTCCGGCCGTCAGCAAGGCGGCAAAAAATATCAAAAAGTTGGGTCCATCCCACGGCATCGCTTTCAACAGTAGTCCCTTCGAAAGTCCGATGAAAGGTGTATTGAGCAGATAAATCACGAAACTTGACAGACCCAGCGAAAAAAGAATTTTCGAGTCGGAGAGCCTGCTTCTTCGCACCAAGCCATGCAACGCCGGCATTGAAATCACGCCGCAAACCAAGAGGCGGAACGCGTCGGAGAGCGAATCGAATTCCACGAGGACCGCCGCCAATGCGGCAAAAAGTGCGAGAAGCCACAAATAGCATGTTTTATCGATGAATTCGAGCCACCGATCCGCCCCGCGGGCTGCAAGCCCGCCGAGCGCGAAGAATAGGAAGAAGCGGGCAATCCGGTCGAGATATAGAACGTGCGCCATAGGCGACGCGTAGAGTACTGCGGCCAGAACGAGAATCGGCCATATTCGTCCACCGGTCGCCCATAGAAGCGGTGGCGTAGAGATGGTGAGGGCGAAGACGACGACGATGTACCACACGGATATGGCGGGGCTGTGATCCGTATTCCAGATCATTCCGATCAGTCCGTCCATTGCGGAACTCGGTGCGTTGTCGACGTGCATGAAACGCGCGGCGAGCAGTTTACCGAGGATCAGGGCAAGGCCAAATACGACGAACGGGACCAAGAGACGGGTCGTGCGGCGGTGCAAAAGTTTCGTCCACGACGCCGGTCGTGTGAGTGCGGCCCCGGAAAGGAAGCAAACATAGCCGGAAAGGTACATGAAAAATGGCATATGAAACTGGTATAAGGCTGTTTGAAGCAGCGTGAACCAGACATTGCCGGATGGCTGCGATTTCGCGGCCAAATGCCCCACCACGACCAAGAGGATTCCCAGTCCCTTCGCGAGGTCGAGATCCCTGCGCCGAGAATCGGCGCGGCTTACCGGAATGGGCGAAGCGCCGACCGACGACATCCCGGTTGAAACTTCTTGTTTCACGAATTTTCGCGCTTGGTTCGAATCCAATCCCTGCTCTTGGGGCTGGAGACCAGCGTCACCAGTTTCCAAGCGACGAATCCCGGCACCCGCACCAGGTCCCAAAATCCCTCCGGACCGACACCGCTCAGGATCCAGCCCCGGAATACGTACGCCGCGATGCATGAGGCATCCATAAGACCGATGCATAAAAGGATGGCAGGAGACGAAGAGGACGGCTTCAACACGAGCAATGCGGAGGCGCCGAGGCACACGATGGCGATGCCCAATACAATGTAAGAGAGCGGCAGAACAAGCAGGTCGATCGCGAGGTCCAGGCAGATCGCATTTCTGTCGGAAAATGCGGCCTTTAAGAGGATTGGGACTTTGGATCGAATCAGTTCGAATCGTCCCCCCTCCCAGCGTTGACGCTGGCTGCGCGCAGCCGCTGCCGTCGTCACCATTTCACCGTTGACATGAGCGGTGTCGCAATAGGCCACTCGCCGCCCCGCCAGCCCCAAATTGACGCCGAATTCGACGTCTTCCGTGAGTGAAAAGGCGCGGTACGGGAGTTTGTCGAGCAAGGCATGCGTAACGCACCATCCATTGCCGCGAATGCCGCACGACAAGTCGAGACGTTCACGCGCCCGTGAGCGCAATTTATGGATCGACCCCAAAGCAATCGCCATCAGTCGCGTTCGCCACGAGGCGCCGGCATTGAGCACTCCATAATGGCATTGCACGGCACATTCGCCTTGATTCAAACGGATGGCGAAAGCCTCGAGCATGTTGACCGAAACCTCCGTATCCGCGTCGACCACCACCACCGCATCGGCGAGGCCTTGAGTCCGGCTCCAATGGAACGCGTGTGCGAGTGCATAGCCTTTGCCCCTGTTCGCCTCATCGTTACGCTCGAGAACGACCGCACCTGCCTCCGAAGCGATGAGGGCGGTGTCGTCCGTGCAGTTGTCGGCAACCACCACCACGCGAAAGCGGTCGGTGGCCCATTCGAGTTTGCGCAGGCTGCTGATGGTATTGGCTATCCCTGCGGTCTCGTTGTGGGCGGGCACGACGACGTCAAAAAACAAATCGCCGGGCTCGCCGATTTCGATGGTCCGACGGGAAGCACACGTCAGAACGAGCAGGTAAATGCTCGTGCATGTCATCGGCAGCGCCAAGACCAGCAGAAGGGCGAGAAGAATGTAATCTAAGCCGAGCATCGCGGATCTGCGGGTAAACTAAAAATTGCTGATCACCGCTCCAACGATGCGTGCCTGGGTTGCGTCCAGTCGGCGGAGCATCTCCTTCATGTGTTTGTACGGAGTCGCACCCGCACGGCTCACGACGACGACCTGTTCCGCACTCGACGCAATCGCCAAGCCGTCGGCAAAATCGTCAATCGGCGGTGTGTCGACAATGACCATTTCAAACTTCTTGCGCCAGTCCGCGAGTTGCCTTTCAAATTGTCCATTGGACAGCAGTTCCAGTGGATTGTGCACCGCGGGACCGGCGGTTACCACCGACAACTGCGGCAACGCGTGAACCCCCAGCAGGTGCGGGACCCCTCTTATGGTCAACGATTGGCCAAGGCCGTATTCATTGTTCTCACCATCGAAAAGGGAATGTATCCGGGACCGTCGCAGGTCGCCATCGACCAGCAATGTTCGCAACCCCAACTGGGCGAAAGCGACGGCCAACTCGGCGGAGAGTTGAGACCTTCCTTCTCCTGCGCAAGGGCTCACCAACGCGATGGAATGGCCCCTGTGTGCGTGGGCGGGCCCGTTTCGCAGCATCAACTCCGTACGCATCGCACGAACGCGTTCGCAGAAGGGATTCTGCGGGTCATGGACCATCAGCAGATTCGGGCCGGCCTTGACCATGCCCATGTACTTGACGGGCAGTCCGGGTACGGCGTTGATCTTCTGAATCGCGCCCTCGAATATGCCGTCTTGTTCGCTTTCCGTTGATTCACTCTCGGAGGATTCCAAGATGGACACCAACTCCTCCTCGGTGACGAAGCCCAGATGTACGGCTGCCTCCTCGAGCGTCATGCCCAGTTGAAGCATCGTGTCCTGGATAAGCTCCGGTCCATCGGGCGGCATGCGACCCTCTTGGAGCAAGGTATTCCGCACCTTGTCGTTGACCGTATAAAAGAACTGGTTCGTCGTGGTGGCGCTCATGATGTGGGGGTCAATGATGGAATTTGATCGAATTGAGCCAGAACGGGGATACCAAAAGATCGCTCTATGTCATCCCGGCAGCGCACCCGGCGGGCGACGAACAGGCCGTATAGCAATGGAGCACCGATCCCGAAGCCAACCGCCGCCATCAGCACCGTGGCAAAGAGCTTGGGTCTGTTTGGTCTGCTCGGTCGAAGCGGCGGTAGCGCCCGACTCACGATGCTGACATTGGTGTGGTTTGCCACGGATTGAAAGACGATTTGGTCGAACCCGTCGAGCGCATGTTTGTACACGGCCTTGGCCGACTCGAGTTCGAGCATGAGTTTGCCACCCTCGTCTTGCGCTTGTCTGAGGCTCAGTACTTTCGTTTCCTGGGCCGCAACCGCTCGAAGGTATTTCTGCTCGAGATCCTTCGCGCGGGCGAGTTCTGTCGAAGTATTCTCCGAAATGTTGTGCGTCTCGTTGGCCAGAGTTTGTCGTGTGACCGCTATCTGGGCATTGAGTTGCTTGATTCTAGGATGTTGCGGTCCGTAGGTGCCGCTGAGCTGGGCAAGTTCTGTCAACTGAGCACTCAGCAACGTCCGTGAGGCTTGAACGGAGTCCGACGCCATGGCTTCATTGGTTGAAGACTGCTCCACAGATCCCTTGGCTTCGAGCGATCGCCGGAGATTTTGCGTTTCGAGCAATCGTTGCTGCAGGTTGTCGAGGGCCTGGCCCTCGGCGTCAGTTGACGCTGCAGCCAAGTCGGTCATGCCGTGCTGGGTTCTATATTCCGTCACCTTGTCCTGCGCCAACTCGACTTTTTCGCGCAATTCCGCGAGTTCTTCGGTATAACGCTGGGCTCGAGCAGTGGCCGGGCTCACGCGCCTCTGTTGGTCTTGTTCCAAATAGACGTCCGCGACGGTATTCGCGAGCGCGGCGGCCTTCTCCGGTTCTTTGGCCGATGCCCACAGATAGAGGAGCTGTCCACCGCTCCCGCGGTCCACCGCAATGTTGAACGCAACGTTGCGTTCAACGGTCTCGCGCAGCGCGGCCGGACTACCGTCGAATCCCCGGGTAAACTCTTTGTCGTGCGTCAATCCGAGACGATCGACAACCGGCAGGAGCACGATGGGGCTCATCATCAATTCGACTTGCGTTGCCACGTAGTTGCCGAGCATTTCGACCGGAAAATCACGACCAGCCAAGGGGTCCTTGGTCTCAGTCTCGACGATGAGAGTGGCCTGGGCGGTATACGTCTTGGGCATCAGCTTGATTGCGATGCCCCCAAGAATGGTGATTCCAAGTGCAATGAGCACGCTCTGTTTCCAGTAGGCGTGCAATATTGCGTTCAGTTGAGCCAAGGAGATGCCCCCGCCGGCGAACTCCTCTGGCAGGACCGCCGAGACGGGTTCGGGCGCAGGCAGCGCGAGTATTGCACTCTGTGAAGGTTTTAATCGTCTCAAAATATGCTTTCCTTTACCCGGATGATGTCGTCCGGCTGGATGGGGTCGCCGGGCTTCGCCCGAGTGATCTCATACTTTCCGTCCTTTAGCTGCCGCTTCAGCTCTATCCGCCGTTCGCTGCCACGCTCGTTGATGCCTCCCGCACGCGCGATGGCCTGAAGCACCGTCATTCCAGGTTCGAGCCTGAACACACCCGGGGAGGAGACTTCTCCATACACGTAAACGCGAGGCGCGGTGGGAACGACCAGCGAGTCTTCTCCCAACAGCGTCGATGTCGGCAAGGAATCCTTGAGGTCCGTAAGGCCATTGAGATTGATCGGATATCGCGAAACATGCCCCTGAGCATCGGTGCGTAACAAATATCCCACGGTTGAGGCGCTTTCTTTTAGTCCGCCGGCCTGGGCAAGCAATTCGACTATCGTGGTTCGCGGGGTGATCGGATAGCGGCCCGGCGCGGCCACCTCCCCGACCACGGAGACGAGTTGGCTCCTCGATTGGGTGATGATGATAGTTACGTGGGGGTCCACATAAAAACCACCCTTTTTCAACGCGGCCGAGACGCGCGCTGCCGCCTCAACCGGAGAGACACCGGCCACCGGCACGGGGCCGACCAATGGCACCGAAATCGTCCCATCGTCCCCAACGTAGACGTTCGTACTGTCGGGCTGCCCAAAAATTTGAATGCTAACCGAGTCGCCAGGGCCCAGTTGACTCATGTGCTGTGAACTTTGGCTTGACGACTGCTCAGTGGCCATTGCACCATGAAAGTGCCCAAGTATCGCAACTAGAACTGTGACCAGAATTAGCTTTTTCATGACATAAACGCACGTCTAGGAACTTGTTGCAAATAAGACGGATATTACTGTAATGTCTTGGGAATTAGGAGACACTTCAAGTCTATCTTAGCCATACCCGCCCCAATGGTGATTCTGGGGCGCAAATGGGCGGACTCTGTCACAGATCGGGGCAGTGACGTGCGGCCATGGCGAAAACCGATCCCATTGTCGGGTACGAATGAGTCGCCACAGCCACCCCAGGGCCCCTCCTGGTAGCGGGCTGTTGCACAGAAACACACCGGCGCTCATCCCCACCTGTCTGATCCGACGACCATTCCATGGCCTATTGCGCGAACTGTTATCCGCCGGGCCAGTAATTCCAGGGGGGCTGGGGAGGTCGTCCGCTCAATGCGCGAAGAAACTCGATGATGTCCCGTTTGTCTTCCGGCCGGATCGGGGAGCCGCCGGGCAGCACGCGTTGGTGGGCATCGATGGCATCTTCCAAGGTGGCAAGCGTCCCGTCGTGTCCGTAGGGTGCGGTCAAGGCGACATTTCTGAGTGAGGGAGTTCTAAATCCGTTCGATGTCGAGGGACGTGCGTCGGTAGGGAGCGGGCCTCCGGGTGGCGGGTCCGCATATGAACCCGTGGAGTTGAATTGCCATTTGCGGCTGAAGCGTTTCCCCTCTTGTCGCCCGGGGTCGCGTTCAAGGCCGGTCGTCTTCGGCAAGTGCAGGTCGTGGAAGTCTTCGTCACTGAAGGTCGGACCGGAATGACACGCATGGCATCCATACCGGGTGAACGCAACCATGCCATGCTGGGCGGCGGGGGTCATTGACGTGGCCGAACCCGCCATGAAGTCATCAAACGGTGACCTGCCGGCGGACAACCTTCGAATGTAAGCCTCGAGAGCCTTGCCGATGTTTGCGTATATTTTATCAATCGACGATTTGTCGGGCGCGGTCAACCCGTCATAGGCGGGGGTTCCCGGCATTCCGGTTGCCGGAATGTGACCCGTCTCCGACAGATCGGGCAGGGGTCCGAATATTTTTTCGTAGCGGGTTTTGTAAATCGACGCCAGGGTATGAATGACGTGGAGACGGCTGGATCCCATCTCGTCGCTCTGCTCAAAAGTGAATAGGGGTGCCGACCAGACGTTGTCGACCTTGCCGTCCCAGAAGTGTGCTCTCGAGTACCACGCCGCATTGATGAGATCCGGCGCGTTTCGGCGGACTTCCTTCAGGGTGTGGGAGCGGGGCTTCGTTTCGGAAAACGAATGCTCAGGGTCGTGGCAACTTGCGCAGGAGACACCGCTGCTTGGCTCTGAAAAGCGATTGTCGTAAAAAATTCGCATGCCGAGGGCGGCCGCATCCTCGCGGTCGGCATAGGCGTTGCCGCGGGACGGCGGCAGTTGTTGCGGAAGGATGTCGGTTTGCCATTCGGCGCAGGCAGCTTGCAAAAACTCGAGATGAGCCGGACAGTCGGCCGCCGCTCGGGCGGCGGCCGATACGAGACATGCTGCAATCAGCCCCAGCCAGGGGCTACGGCTCGTTATTTTCGGCGCCGAGGCTTTTGTGGACGAAGCAGGTGGCGGGATTGAAGTCACTGGGTGCCGAGGTGTTTTCCTGGAAGCCGATGTTGTCCCAGGAGCGTTCGTCGATCCA
>Ga0182030_10006645_pt1 | contig 24326 bp, 15 predicted proteins | sample 812S3MmetaG_FD_121299 | JGI IMG/M metagenome (GOLD analysis project Ga0182030, IMG submission 121299) | Permafrost microbial communities from Stordalen Mire, Sweden - 812S3M metaG (Illumina Assembly) | ecosystem: Environmental > Terrestrial > Soil > Wetlands > Permafrost | place: Sweden...
ACTGACTGTGAGCCTTGTCCGGGAAAGAGAAATGCTGTGGCAGAAGAGTGCAAGCTCATGAGTGTTCGTTGCCGACCTACACCAAACCCGTGCCGATTGACCTGGCATCGGCGGAATCGGCCGCATGCTGATTCAGATTACGGCTGGCCGCGGCGATGCGCTCTTCGATCGTGTGATTCAGCTTGCTGTTGGCGTACTCCATCGCCACGCGTATCGCATTCTTAATGGCGTTGGAGTTCGACGATCCGTGGCTCACGATGCAGACACCCTTGATGCCCAGCAGCGGCGCGCCGCCATATTCGGAGTAGTCGAGGCGTTTCTTGAAATCGGCGAAGGCCTTGCGCGACAGCAAAAATCCGACCTGGCTGCTGATCGTCGCCTGCAGCGACTGCTTCAACAGAAACCGTACCGTCTCCACCATGCCTTCGGAAATCTTCAGCGCCACATTGCCCACGAAGCCATCGCATACCAGCACGTCTGCCTTGCCGTTGTAGAGATCGCGGCCCTCGACGTTGCCGACAAAATTCATCGGCAGCTCTTTGATCAGCTTGTAAGCCTCGCGGGTGAGTTCGTTGCCTTTGGTCTCTTCTTCGCCGATGGAGAGCAGCCCGACGCGGGGATGTTCCGCGCTGGGGAAGCGTCCGGAAAAAATGGAGCGGAAATAAATGTCGCCCATGATGGCGAACTGCTGAAGATTTTGCGGTTTGGAATCGACGTTGGCGCCGACGTCGATGAGAATCGTCGCCGTGCCCTGCGCGGTGGGAAAGACGGCGGCCAGCGCCGGACGATCGACGCCCGGGATCGCTCCCAATACTCTCTTGGCCGTAGCCATGGCAGCCCCGGTGTTGCCGGCGGTGACAAAGCCCTCTGCCTGGCCATCGCGCACCAGGCGGAGGCCGACATGCATGGACGATTCGCGCTTGCTGCGCACGGCCTGGGCGGCCTTTTCCTGCATGCCGATGACTTGCGCGGCGTTGACAATGCTGATGGGAAGCCTGCGCCAGAAACGGTGCAGGTCTAGCTCGGCGCGGATTACTTCCTCTTTGCCGACCAGCACCACTTCCACGTCATAGTGGCGCGTGGCGAGAATGGCGCCTTCTACTTCGGGTTTGGGCGCTCGATCGGCGCCCATGGCGTCAACAGCAATGATGGTGGGCATGCTTGCCTGGCAGTTGCAACTTTCGAACTATGAAACCCGAAAAGCGCGGCCTTCGGCATCCGATGGCGCAATCCGCGTGAGCACAGGCTCCCGGGGCAACCAACCTAGCTGGTGGCTTCTTCGATCTCGATGACCTCGCGGCCCTTATAGTAGCCGCATTTGGCACACGCCCGGTGCGGCAGTTTGCGTTCGTGGCAGTTGGGACATTCGGACAAGCCGGGCGCCGTCAGATGATCGTGGGCGCGGCGCTTGGACGTGCGCGCCTGGGAATGGCGCCGTTTCGGATTAGGCATAAAAACCTCTCTACCAGACCGCCGGTTGGTGGCGATCGAAAACTTTAGCTTTGCAGCTTCTTCTTGATATCGCTGAGCGCATTCCATCGAGGATCGCTCAGATGTTGTTCACAATGACATTGTTCTACGTTCAGGTTGCGGCCGCACTGCGGACACAGTCCCTTGCAATCTTCGCGGCACAGGGCCCTCACCGGCGTGGCCAGCAGCACCTGCTCCCGCAACGCATCTTCCAACAGCAGGCCTTCGCCTTGATAATAGCCGATCTCGGTTTCGGCCTCGCTGATGGCAACTTCGTCGGCGCGGCGATCCACGCCCAGCGGACGGTAGATCAGGTCGAAACTCTTATCTACGTCGTCGATGACGGGCTCCAGACAACGCGCGCAACTGAACTCCAGGTGCGCCTTCACGTTGCCCACCAGCCGGATGTCTTCCACATTCTGGTGGTGGCCGCGATGCTCCACGATCAACTCGGCCCGGCCGTCGCTGTGCAACGGACCGACCTGGCGAAAGTCGGGTCCAAACTCGATGGCCCCAGGCTGATAGTTTTCGTCAAACTCCAGCTTACGGAGTTCCAATTCCCGAACCCGAATCAGCATAGCAGCACCGGCCTCAGCCCGCACACAAAACCGCCTGCAATGCCCAGCGGCTGGAAATGGATCTCAGCCGTTTCGTCCCGCGCAGAACCGGCACGGGACAAACCCCGTTTTGGCAGGCCAAGCTCCGGACGGGAAACACTGGCAGGTACAGACGGGCGGGATCGCCTTAAGGCGAACTATAAGCATAAATTCACTTTAGGTCAGTGTCAAGGCGACGCCAGCCGCAGCGTGCCGTAGTCCGATCGATCTGTTTCGGACTGCCCTCTTGGCCCCTGCAAGAGGGAACGCAAGAATCTGCTAGACTCGGAAAAGTGGGCGGAGCCGCGCCCTAAACGAACCAATGTTCCGTCCAATCTTTCGTCGCTGGCGGGTCCTGTGCCTCGGACCATCAGGTGTTTCCGCCAACGATGGCTTTTCCGCTAAGTCAAGTTTCCTTACGGTGTTATGACGAGTCAGCCGGTCGCCTCTTACCAAGCCGCAACCTTGCTGGTCTACTCCGACGCGGAGGCGCTCCGGGTCATCGCATCGCCTGAATTCCAAGCCCAATGGAGAGATCTGGCCCAAGAATGTCCGTGGGGCACAGCCCTGCAGACTCCCGAGTTCGCGTGCACCTGGTATCGATGCTATGAGGAAGTCTATCGCCCCCTGATCCTGGTCCGTTACGCTGCCGGCGGAGCGATGGACGGGCTGATGACTCTGGCCACCGAACGCAGCAGCGGAAAACTCACCTTCGCTGGTGCGCACCAGTCCGAGTACAACGTCTGGCTGGCCTTGCCGGGCGAGCAGACATTCATCGTGGAGGCGCTGGAGCGGCTGCGGCGCCTCGGCTTTTCCTCCCTCACCTTCACTTATCTTCCTCCGGGCACTCCACTGGAATGGTTGCAAGACGGTTGGGCGCGCAGAAGCACACTTCGCACTGTGGCAAGGCCTCTTCTTACGGTGGACAATGCCGACCCGGTGCGCGATTCCCTCAACAAGAAGAAAAACCGGCGACGGCTGGAAAAGCTCCAGGCTGACGGCCCTCTTAGTTTCGTGGAACTGCAAACACCTGAGGAGCTCGATACTTACTACGACGAAATTATCGACTTCTATGACTTCCGGACAGGGGCCATCCACGGGCAATGCCCATTCCGCGACGATCCCAGAAAACGCGCTTTCTTCAGAGCGCTGATGGCTCAGGGTGGGTTACTGCATGTCTGCGTGATGAAAGTAGGAGAGCAGTTAGTTTCCGCGCATATCGGCATCCGTAATAAGACTGAGATGATGGCAGTGTTGGTTGGTCACTCGCCATTCCTAGCTGTCTACTCTCCCGGCAAACTCCATACCCTGCGGCTTGGATTGTTGCTTCATCAGCAAGGGTTCTCTAGCTTGGATCTCACTCCGGGCGGGGACGCGTATAAAGAAGACCGCGCCACTCGCTATGACGAAGCTTACGTGCTGTCCATATTTCTCGACGGGAAAGCCTGGGCGCGGCACCGCCTGGCGTCAAGTTTCCGGTCTGCTGCAAAGAGAATAGCCGGCATCCTTCATCTGGATAAAGAGACGATGTCGCGCTGGCGGTCCTATGCAGCCCATCCGGTTCGTTCGTTGTTCTCGCTATCCAGATCCATTAAAGACTGGATCTGGAGTTCGAGCGAGATCCGGCTCTACCGCGCGAGCACGAACGCCGTTCAAACCCTTTGCGACGCCGGCGTGCGGCGCAATAACTTGCGGCACTTACTCTGCTACCAACCCGTCGGCCCGAGCTGCCGCTCCAAGGAGGAATTCCTGAGGGACGCCATTTCCAAGATTGAGTCTGGCGCTCACTCCTACTCGATCGTGCATGACGATGTACTAGTCAACTATGCCTGGCTGACTCCGCGGACGACCGAGTCGTTCATTCCGGAGGTGCAGCACGCCTACGAGTATCCTCCGCACTCGGGCCTGGTGCAGCAGCTTTGGACTCACCCATCCCATCGGCGACAGGGCCTTTGCTGGTGCACTTTGAAGCAGATATTGAATGATGCGGCGTCATTGGGAAGTATCGACTTTGTCTATATCGCCGTTCCAGCTTCCAACCGAGCATGCCGTCGGCTGATAGAAAAAGCAGGCTTCCAGTACCAGAATAGTATGATTCGAGAAGTACGATTGGGCGCGGCGAAGACCAGGGTCACGACCGACCCTGCCTGACATAACCATCTATGAATGGACTGCGGCAAATCAAAAGGGCACTCCTGGCGACCAACGGTCTGGGACTGGCGCCGGTTATCGCACGCAGTAGTTGGCGCCGGCAGCGATTGCTTATCCTTTGCTATCACGGCGTCTCCATGGGAGAAGAACATGGTTCGCATCCGGAGATGTTCCTGCCGCCGGAGATGTTCGCCCGTCGCATGGAGATCCTGGCGCAATCAGGATGCAGAGTACTCGATCTGGGAGAAGCCTTGCGGCTCTTGCAGAAGGGACAGCTCCCAGCACGTAGTGTGGCAATCACGTTTGACGATGGATGGGCGGACTTTCCCCTTCATGCCTTCCCAGTCTTGCAGGAGCATGGATTCCCAGCGACGGTTTACCTGACGACCTATTATTCTCTCTTCAGCCGTCCCTTGTTCCGTTTCGCCCTGTCACACATGATGTGGAAGCTGCAGGCGAAGGTCATCGAAAACCGTACTTTTCCGTGGCTGCCAGAGCAGCTTGACTTGCGGACTGAGCCCAACCGAACCTCATTCCTCTGGAAGATCGACGACTATGCCAAGCGGCAGGACCTTTCCGGACAGCAAAAGGACGATCTGGCCGCAGCCTTTGCCGAGACTATAGGTTTCGACTATCCAGCTTTTCGCAGCCAACGTCTATTCCAACTTATGAACCCGGAAGAGGTAGCAGCGATGGCCCGGGCCGGAGTCGACTTCCAACTACATACCCACCGGCACCGCACCCCGCTGGATCGCGATCGATTTATCGGCGAGGTGAAGCAAAATCGCGACCTGATTGCCCAGATGACCAGCTCGGGAAACCACGTGCATTTCTGTTATCCGAGCGGCGCCACACGTGACGACTTCATCCCCTGGCTGAAGGAAGCTGGAGTTCAGTCGGCTACGACCTGCGTCCACGGCTTGGCGACACGCGGCGGGGACCCGTTTCGTTTGCCTCGATTGCTTGATCAGTACGGACTGAGCGAGGAAGAGTTCGAAGCCTGGTTAACTGGACTCGCAGCCTTGTTACCAAGGCGAAAGAGTGTTGCTCTGGACGTGGCGCCGGAATAGAGCCCCGGGGCAAGCTAACATGCAGGACTCCGCGTTACATTCATACCTGAAGTGAGCCCGGGCAACGAATTCGGATTGGATTGAGATTGGATGGATCCATGCCGACTCGGCATGGATCCGTCCAAATGTTCAATTACCCAGAACTACTGTGACAAAGTGGTGAAGCTTTCATCGTTGTATGCTGCCATATTCCCCAACGAATCGGTTGTCAAGGGCCGCCAGTGATAGGTGGTGTTCGGCGACAGCCCGGTGATAGTCAAGGTTTCGTCGTAGATATTGGGTATCCCCTGGCTCAGCGCTAGCTGGTCCGGGACTCCCGTCGTGGTCGTGGATTGATAAGGGTAACTGGCATTCAGCATGTTCAGGAAGCCAAAGTTCGGGAACGGCTGCATGCAGTATGGCGGCTGCGGGTTGTTGGGGTTGCAGGTGGGCGGAGCTGCGGTCCCATACCAGACCTGCATAGTGGTGTTTGGCTTAAAGACATTAAGGTAAATGGTAGCCGTCGTGGCCGTCACAGTTACCGTGTTAAGAGAATCGGAGAGCTTCGGATCAATGTGGGCCACCTGGCCATCCTCGGCCGGTGTCCAGAAGAATTGAACCGGTGTAGTGTAGTCGGTCAACGGCCCGCTATAGGGATTCTGTGAGGCCAGCACGGTCTCCACAGGCGGCTGCGTACCATCCGGGTTCTGGCCTGATCTCCACCGTACATAGTCGAAGCTCCACTTATAGACCTGGTTGTATTCCTTGACTGACCAGGTCCAGCCTCCGTTACCTCCGAGGGTTTGACCGCCCGCACTCTTCCACACATGGGAGAAAAGGTCATCCCCTTCGTTCAGGTAAGTATTGTTGCCGGTCTTGTACCAATACCACGCGTAGGCAGTAGCAACCAGGTCATTCAGTTCCGTGGCCTCGTACAAAGTACCTGGGACAAGCTGCGGATTCAACGGTGGAACATCATAGGCGCCATAGGCCAAGGTATGCCAGCTGGAAACATATTGGGTAGCCTGCCACCAGTCCAGGACCTTCTTGATTTCCAGAGGTATTCTGGCATCGGGCGTGTTACCTTCAGCCAAGTCGAGTTCGTAGTAGGTGATCAGAGCTTCCATGGCAAGCCCGACCATAAATGGGTGAATATTATATTCCTGCTGGTTCGGGTTGCCGAGATTAAGGTTGTAGCTCTGATCCAGATAACCCAGCATGACATCGACCGCGCGTAACATAAACGCTGTGTCTCGCGGCGCGCCAATGATTTCGTTGGCCAGGCGGTCATCCATCATGTAGGCGCTCACCCGGACACTTTCGGCATAAACGCTTCCGCTGAACCAATAGTAGTATGCGGGGTTAAAGGCCAAGAGATTGACGGCGTCCTGGTAGGTAGGGTCCCCGGTACGCATGTAGTTCATCGCCAGACCAAAGGGGAACTGATTAGGCTCCTGGACCATTCCACCGTTGGTCCCGATTACGGTGTCTTTGTAAGGCTCCATCGCCAGCGAGCCACAGCGCTGCCATATGGGCGGATCGTTTTGATTGCCCGGATTGATAATATCCGAGTCATAGTCCAACACCTGCTGGTAGACCCTCCCGCCGTCATAGTTCCATGCTTCGAAGTAAATGCCGGCTGGGACATCCATCCAGCCAGCGAAGTTACCGTTGTCGAGGCTCGGCCATGGGTTGGTATCGGTAACGTTCGTGCACCAGAAATATGCGTTGTCACTGCCCGGAGGGGCGTTCCAGTTGACCATGTTATTTTGCCACGTACTTAACCCGGGAATGGCGGGAAACGTAGTGGGTGGAGTCGCCGTAAAGGAAGCGGTCGGCAGCACCGTGAAATTGTAGGTCATGGGCGTTGCAGTGCCGAGGTATTGCCCGTTCAGTTCTCCCTGGAACTGGGCGGAGAATTGATAATGTCCGGGAACGGCCTGGGAGTTCGCTCTCAGTCGCACCGTGGTGTTAGTGGTGTAGAGCGTCCCGTTGGAACAGGCTTCGTTGGCAGGATTATAGTCGCCGTCCCAGCCTTGCGGCGGCGGGTTGGAGGGTGCGTCCAGATCGCAAAGAAACTGCGCCGTGATGCTATTGTCGGTAACAATCTTGCCGGTATCCAGATTGGTGATCTGGACCTGTTGCATGAGCACGATCGCCTGTGGCGGGCCGCTCAGTAAATTCGTCTGCGTTACAACGTAAAGATCGTTACACTCGCGCGAACTCTTCGAAGTAGGAGTGCAAGCCGGCGACTGCGTGGGATCGCCTTGATAGACGTTCTGGCCTCCGACTGGCCACATGCTGAAGACAAGCGGCCCGTTGGGATTGGTGGGCTGAGTCGGGTAGGTTGCAGGCGGAGTGGGCAAGGGAAGGTAACAAGAGGAGCCGCAAGAGCCCGTCGGCGGTCCAGGATAGGTCGCCCAAACCGGGCATGCAGCTTGCCGTGCGTTAACGCAGTGGCCGTGAAACACCTGGCTTGCGACATAGTAACCCCAGGTCGGGTTAATGCTGTATGCGGGGAAATGATCCACGACGACAACATGGTTGGTCGTAAAGTCGTTCTGAACAATTTGCCGGGACGAGGAATTATCATTGCCCGCGTAATCGAGGTCGTTTTCAATGACCACGATCGAGTTACCCGGGTAGGTGGTTTGCCATTGGAAGGTAACCGAAACGCCATTCACCGGATCGTAAGTCGTTCCGACGGTCGCCGTGACGGAACTCGGAATGATCACACCGGAGTTAACGGTGGCGGACAACGGAGTCGTCATTAGAATTCCAAGGAAAATGAATGCCAGGCAAAGCTTTAGCCTTTGCCAATATGAAGTTGCGCCACATAACCGGGGAAAAATCGTACATCCGAATGTCATCTTCGAATCTCCTGCTCCTAACGCAAGGCGGTAGCGGCGGGCCTTTCGAGCGCGCACATGCTTCAACGATGAAGGCGATTAGGAGTTGTTCGAAGTATCCCTTCTTACGGCACTAAGATGTACTGGAAAGTACCTGCGGAATACACGAAAGTAACATTAGACAAGGTTACTTCAATACCCGAAAGTAACCTCGGACGACGTATTGCCTTCAGAAATGGTCATTCCGATCTTGCCGGAGACGGGCAAGGGCAAAGCGATTTCGGGATGGTAACCCGCTGGGGTTACGCTGGCGGCAAGACGTCAGGTTCATGGCTGGCGGCAAGCACTTCGTCAGCGACCGCTGCCGCTTCCACTGCTGGTTTCACATCATGCACGCGGACAATGTGAGCGCCGCGCAGAATGCTCGCCACCATCGCGGCGAGAGATCCATACAACCGCTCTGAGGGCGGCGCATCCTGTGCCGACCGCGTGCCGACCGTGCGACCTATGAAGGACTTGCGCGAAGTTCCCGCCAGCAACGGGAACCCCAGCCGGTGCAACTGGCCGAGACTTGCCAGGAGCGGATAGTTCTCCTCGAAGTTCTTGCCGAAACCAAAGCCGGGATCAATCACAATGCGGTTGGGTTGGATGCCACGCTCAACGGCAACCTGCGCGCGGTCGGCCAGCTCATGTTCCACCAGCGAAACCAGGTTTGGCTCGCGGGGCAAACTCCGCCATTGGCCAGGCTTGCCGCGGGTGTGCATCAGCACTACGCCGCATCCTAGCTCGGCACAGGCCGACGCCATCTGCGGATCCCACTGCAAGGCGCTGACGTCATTGACGATCTCCGCCCCAGCGGCGACGGTGGCCCGGGCCACGGCGGCCTTGTAGGTGTCCACCGAGATCACCGCGTCCGGACGCGCTCGCAGAACGCCTTCCAGCACCGGCATGACCCGGCGCAGCTCTTCCTCTGCGCTGACGATCGGCTTGGGCGTGCCAGCAACTGGGTCCTCGTCTCCACCGACATGGGCTCCCGGCCGGGTCGACTCTCCGCCGACGTCGAGAATGTCGGCACCCTCATCCAGCAAGCGCAGGGCATGCTCTACGGCTTTCTCCGCGGCAAGAAAACTCCCGCCGTCGTAGAACGAATCAGGAGTGACGTTGACGACTCCCATGATGAGCGTGCGCTCGCCCAACTCCAAGCAGCGGGAGCGCAATTGCCAGCGGAAGCGAGGTCGCATTCCGCGATTGTACCCGGCGCGAAACGTGGCCGTGTAAGACGGCTGTTCTCGCGGAATGACAGTGCGAAAAGTTAACAAAAGGAGCTTGGGTGTCGATGCTATGATCGGAGGAGTAGTGTTATGTTCCGGGTCTGTTATTTCGTCACGCTATGCATCGCAGTTGCGCTGCTGACTCCTGCGTTTGCCGGCAACAACCAGAAGCTGCAACCTGCCGGGAAGCTTACTCACGACATTCGCGCGATTCTCGATGATCCCGATAGCGTTCGCGGTTTCTGGGGAATCTATGCGGTCTCCCTCGACAGTGGCAAGACAATCTTTGCCCTGAACCCGGAAAAACTGTTTACCCCCGCATCCAACGCGAAGCTTTTTACCACTGCCGCAGTTTTCGGCCTGATCGGCCCCGACTACCGCTTCAAGACCACAGTCGAGACGCTGGGCACGTTGGACAAGTACGGCCGCTTGAACTCCGATCTTGTGCTGGTGGGGCGCGGCGATCCTAATCTTTCCGGTCGCGCGTTGCCTTATAACATGCACACCGAACGCAAGGCGCCGCCCATCCAGGTGCTGCAGGACTTGGCGGACCAACTTGTGCAGCATGGGTTGAAGTACGTGGACGGCGACGTGGTGGCCGACGACTCCTACTTCGTCTGGGAGCGTTATGACGAGGGCTGGTCGCAGGATGATCTGGCGCGCGAGTGGGGCGCTCCGGTGTCGGCGCTGACCGTTAATGACAACGTCATCTTCGTAAACATTATGCCGGCCGACCGGCCCGGCGAGCGCGCGTTCCTCAACATCGCGCCGTTTCCGGAGTACTACAAGATCGACAATCGCGTGATGACCACGCCGCCGGGAAGCGGGCCGCGCACGGTTTCCATCAACCGCGAACCCGGTGCCAATCAGCTCACGTTCTGGGGCAACATTCCGCAGGACGATCCCGGTTTCGGCGAGGCATTGGCTATCGACGATCCCGCCGACTTCAGCGCGCGGCTGTTTCGCCAGTTGCTGGAACAGCGCGGGGTGACGATCTACGGGCGGTCGCGCACCCATCACACCGAACTGGCCTCCACCCAGACGTTCAGCGTGACGACCATGGCGTCAGGCGGCGGGGTTGCAACGCGTCCGCCGAATCTCTCCCCTTTGGTGTTGGCCAGCTATCAGTCGCAACCGGTCACGCAGGACCTTCGCGTGATTAACAAGGTCAGTCAGAATCTTCATGCCGAATTGATGCTGCGCCTGCTGGGCAAAGAAAAAGGCACGTCCGGATCGATCGAGGCCGGGCTTGAAGTGCTGCGCGGCTTTCTGGTGAACGCCGGCATCAAAGCCGACCAGTTTGTCTTTTACGATGGCTCAGGATTGTCACGCGAAGATTTGGTGACCCCGCAAGCTATTGTGACATTGTTGCAATACTGCCGGCAGCAATCCTGGGGACAGGCGTATAGCGATACCCTGCCCATCGCCGCCATCGATGGCTCACTCGCCGATCGTTTCCGCAATACAGCCGCGGCGGGGGCGGTCCACGCCAAGACCGGCTCGCTGGCGCACGTGTATTCGCTGGCGGGTTATGGCACCACGCAGTCTGGCGACCACATCGCGTTCTCGGTGATAACCAACAACAACAACATGCCGACCAAAAAGGCGCTCGCTACGATTGACCGCATCGTGGTGCGGTTGATCGAAGACAAGAAGTGAGATCGAGCCAGATCCGAACCCATCAGAACGAAAACAGCATCTGCAAATCGATCCGTCGATTGGCGGAGCCCGACGAAAACGGCGCAGGGGCCAGCGCGTTCGATTCGCCGAACTTAGGCGAGTCGAGATTGCCGATAGGGGGCGCGTAGTTCACGTTGTTCAGCAAGTTGCGCGCGCTGACGCTGAAGGTCAGGTTGTACTTGTGGCTGGTTTCGCTGCCGAAGGTGAACGGACTGCCACCGCCGCCCGCCAGGCCGCGGCCTCCAAGTCCACCGCCACCACCGCCGCGACCACCACCACCGGGGCCGCCAGGGCCACCGCCCACAGGGCCGCCGGAGGCGCCCTTGTCCAACTTCGGACCCAACCCGAACGTCTTGCTCAGTCGCAGGTTCAGCGTGAACAGGGGCGATCCGGAGCCATAGTTAATAGGCGTGATGGTCTGGCCGGGAAGCGGCACCGAATTGAACGTACCGTAGGGTGTCACGTAGATCTTGCCGCCCGGCCCCGGCGTGGAAGCCAGCGCGGGACGATCGTTGAAAATCGAATCGCCGTTCAGGTCCTGTCCCACGATGATGTTAAATGGGGTACCCGAGTCCGCAATAATGAACGGGCTTAGACGAAACGCGTACGGCAGAGAGATTGTCCCGCCAACAAAGACGCGGTTGCGAACGTCGAACGCGGCGCGGCCCCAGTCCTCCATCGGATCGTAGGAGTTCATCACGAATTGCGGAGACCCTCCACCACCGCCGCCGAACCCTCCCCCAAAGCCACCTCCGCCGGAGACCGCCGCTCCCCCGCCCGAGCCGAGATCGCTGTTGGCGAAGCTCAGTGCGTAATAGCCAAAGAGCGAAATCTTGTTCCCAAAACTAAAGCGCCAGTTCGTGATCAGCTGGTTCTGCTCGAAGATACCGCCGGAGTTGTACTGATAAACGTTGTCGTTATTGCCGAGCGGCGTGACGCCGCTGGGCGGATACGTCCCCGGCAACGGCGCATTGGCATTGCGCAGGAACAATTGATGAATGCCGCGTGAGTTGAGATACGTGACCGAAACCGTGGCGTTCTTGGTGACTTGCCGGTCCACGCTGAACGCTGCTTCCATGGTGTAAGGCACGTGCAGGTTGCTCTCGACCTGATACGTCGTCGGCGAGTTGGTGGCTAGCATCGCCAGCTGGTCCGGCGTGGGAATCAGCGGATAGAAATTCGGGTTGGCGACCACATACTGCTGCTGCGTGATGCCGTTATAGCGCTCGGCCTGCAGGATGTAATTGTAGGAGAAGCGATCGTAGAAAATTCCGTAGCCGCCGCGCAGGACTGTCTTGGGCGCACTCTTGCTGTGTCCGAGGCCCCACGCCACACTCACCCGCGGTGCCCAGTTGCCTTCGTAGGGAATGCCGGTCTGCGTCTCATAGCGTAGGCCGTAGCTGAGCGTAACGTTGGGACGTATCTTCCACTCGTCCTGCGCATACAGCCCCACGTCGATCATCGACACGTCCGAGAGCGGCTGCCCCGCGACCAGGGTGAACTGGCTGGCGCCGCCGCCCAGCGCGCGAATCTCCGCCGGGGTCAGGCCCTGTTGCAGTCCGTTGACGGTGATCTGGTAGGCGTTCAGCGACGAGAAGTTATAAGCCCCGTTGAATCCCGAGTTCTCGTTGCTGGAGAACAGCGTGCCGCGCAGCCGTCCGCCAAACTTGATGAAGTGTTTCCCATGCGCGATCGAGGTGAAATTCTGCAGCTCGTAATGGTCCTGATTGCTGAACGTGGTGCCCGACGAGCTTCCGCCGCTGGTAAACGCTCCCTGCACCACGAGCGTGGGATCCGTGCTCAGGGGCAACTGATTGTCGCTGTCGCGGATGTACTGGAAGCGCGTCTCGTTCACGATGGTCGGGCTGATGATTTGGGTGTCGGTGATCTGCACCGTATTCTCCGTGCTATTGGAGTTGTAGCCCGTCGAAGCCAGCGAGAACCCCCCGATCCCTCCGTTGTCCTGCGTGTTTTGCGAGTACTGGTAGCGGATCGTCAGCGTATTGCTCGGGCTCAGTTGGAAATCAACCCGCGGACTGATGTTGAGACGCGTCGAGGGGCTGGGCACGGCGGCACTGTAAGGAGTAGCCACATTGCCGGGACCGAGCACCGTCCCCGAAATCACGCTGACATTGTCGATGTTGCGTTGCTGAATGGTGAAGAAAAAGGATGCGCCCTTGTCGATGGGGCCACTGACGTTGCCGTTGAAGATTTCCGAGTAATAACCGGGCGTCGAAGTGATAAACGGGTTCAGCGAGTTGAACGCCGACGAGTTGCCGTTCACCATAAATTGGCCGTGAAACTTGTCGGTCCCCGGCTTGGTGAAAATTTCGATTCTTCCATAGCCCAGCTTGTCGTACTCGGCCGAGAAGGGATTCTGGTTGATACGGATTTCACGGATGGCCGACTTCGGCGGAAGCTGCCCGGCGGTAAAACCGTCAACGTATATCTGCCCGCCGTTAGGTCCCGCAGAAGGTCCAGCCAGCGCCTCCAGTTCCGATTGCAACTCATCGGGATCGTCAGACAAAGCGTCGAGATCCTTACCTTTGAGCACGATCGTCCCCGCGCTGTTTTCCGGGCTCACGCCCACCGTGGGGGATTCTTCCTGCACGTCGACGTGTTGCTGCTCAACCGCAATCTGAAGCTGGATGTCGAAGTCCGGGGTCTGTCCGGGACTGATTTGTACGTCCGCTTCCGTATCCAGAGCAAAGCCTTTGGCGACGGCGGTCACCGTATAGGAGCCCGGTGCGAGTCCCTTGATTTCGTAAATTCCCTGATGATTGCTCTGCACGCTCGCGGTCCTGCCATCTACGCCAGTGGCTGTGATCGTCGCCTGCGGAATGACGGCGCCGGAAGGATCGGTGATCTTGCCGCGCAGCGTTCCCGACGAAGTCTGCGCGGAGATCGAGCCCAGGCTGATTGCAAGAAACAAGAAGACGATGGCACACAAACGCATTTAGAGTTTTAGACCTTTGTGAAACCAGAACGGTATCGTTGCTGAATGTATTCCGTTACGGCGTGTCTCCCGTTCCCGCATTTGCGCTGGTGGAGAGATTCCAGGGGGACAGAATGGTGCTGGCCGCGGCGGGAGAGGCGGCAGTGAGAATCGGCTCGACGCCGCTGAGCAAAATAATCACCTGCGACGGCGAATCCGCCGCGCCTTCCGTGGCCACGATCATCAGCGCGTCGCCCTTTTGTAACTGGCCCAAACTGACGGCGGGCATGCGATTCAGTATCTGCTGAAAGTCAGGTGGCCCCCCAGGACGCGCGCCTCCGGGAGCAGCATCGCCGCCAGGCCGCGCTTCCCCGCCCTGTGCTCGCGCCGGAGGTCCGCCGGATGCGCTTGCGCCTCCCGCGCCCGCAGGCGTGCCGCCCTTCAGCCGCATGGCGATGCGCTGCGCGAACATCGCGGGCAACTGGTGCATCTGCGAATCGGGCGCGATTTTCAGAGTCACAGGCCGCTTGTTCGCCAGATCGGTTACGGTAATCGTGTTGTTCGCAGCATCGGTAGAGATCACAGCGGCAGCAATACTGCGGAACGTACCGGAGACGATCTCCGCCGCAGCCATTTCCTTGCCGTCTTCGCTCCTGGCGCCACGCACGCGAAGCTGATCGCCAGGCTTAATCTGGTCGAGCGTGCCCGGCTTGGCATCGTCAAACTTTACCGAATCGGGCGCGTAGCGGCGGATGATCGTGTCCTTCGAGACGTGAACAGCAAGCGTGTTCGGCGCTCCCAAGGTACCGGTGGATAGAGTGATGGTCGCCGCGCGGACATCGACCGCCTTCACCACTCCGCCCGTGCCGTGCTTCTGCCACTCCTCGCGATCGTGCTCCTGCTTCTCGGCGACGTCGGACTTCTTCATGATGACCGCGGAGGTTGCAGTGACCGACTTGCCGTCGTCGGACGCCGTTCCGCCCGCCAACATGCGGTCGCCGACTTGCACATCGCTCAACTGGATGGCGGTCGCGCTCTTCAGATCGGTTTGTCCGGGCGCCATGCGTACCAGGCGGCTCGTCGGCTGAAGGATGACGTTGATCGCCGAGCCGGTGTCGGTGGTGAGCGCGACCGTATTTCCACTGATCGACTTGACGACTCCGACCACTCGCGCTTTTTTCGGGGCACCCGCCTGCTGCGCAGCGTCACCCTGTTGCGCCAACGAGACATGCGAACCCGCACTCAACAACACGATAAGCAGGAGCGCAGGGGCAGTCGCACCCAAGATCTTCGATGGTACTGAGCTACGCATTTGCACCTACTAATACCTAAACATATGGCAATCCAGGCCTGTGTTAAGAAAACATAAGTTTTGTAAATGCTAACAGTATCGATTGGCCATTTTCTCGCGTGGCGTTTTCGATGCCGCCGCGCGCCCTTGGCCGATTGTCCCACTTTGGAGAAACGAGTTGTAAAAGTTTTGTGTCGGCTTCCTTCTCCTTTGTCTTCTCTTCTTCTGTCGTATAGAGTGCAGGCGGGACTGGCAAGCCATACGGCCGCAATCCCAGCGTCCTAAATAATCTTTAGTTCCGTTAAGGAGATCAGAATGGTGACTCGAGAGCAGTCTGGAAGCGAAGCGTCGCGTTTTGGCAGCGCCTTCATCGCAGCCCTTGCGGCCGTACTGCTGTTGACATTTGCTGGGCAGACGGCGGCGGCGCAGACCTATTCCGTCCTGTATGTCTTCCACGGTCAATCGGATGGCGGCTTCCCGCAGGGCGGACTTTACCGCGATTCTTCCGGAAATCTCTACGGCATAACCAATACCGCCGGTAACCGCAACGATTGCAACGACTATGGTTGTGGAACTGTCTACAAATTGGATCCCAGCGGACAGCTCACCGTTTTGCACACGTTTACCGGCGGCGCCGATGGGTGGCCCAACGCAACCTGGGGCTCCCTGATCGCCGATCCAGCCGGCAATATGTACGGCATGGCATCGATCGGCGGTCTCCACGACAACGGCACAATCTTCCGGGTAACTCCTTCAGGCGGGTTTACGGTCGTGCATACTTTTCCCTCTAGCCCTAACGACGGCCTGGGCCCGCAATTTACCCTTCTGCGCGATCCGATCACCGGCATCCTGTACGGCACGACATTTGGCGGTGGTCCCGGCGGTGACAACGGTTACGGCACCGTGTTCGCCTTGTCCAAAGCCGGAGTCGCAGGCGACTTCGTGGTGCACGGTTTCAGCTTTGGCGACGGAGCCTACCCGCAAGGGAGCGTTGCGACCGATGGTGCGGGGAATCTCTATGGCACCGCCGGTCAAGGCGGTACCAGTAATTGCGGCGTTGCCTTCAAGATGAGGAACATCGGGACGGGCTACACCGTGCTCCACAACTTCACGTGCGCGCCCGATGGTTACTTTCCAGGATCGGTGGTGCTGGACGCGCAGGGAAATATGTACGGTGGTACGTCAGAGGGCGGTGACCCTACGGCCTGTCCCTTCTTTGGCTGCGGCATCATCTACAAAATAAGCCCGAGCGGGCAGGAGACCATACTCCACACCTTCGAGAACAAGGAGGGCGCGGTTCCGAATGAGCTTATGTTCGGCGCTGACGGCAATCTGTGGGGCACCACCGCTGGCGGAGGCACCAACGATCAGGGAGTGATTTTCAAAATTACTACCGACGGAACCTACACCGACGTGTTCAACTTCGAAGGCGGGATGCAGGGAGGCGTTCCATACGCTGGGCTGATCCAGGATTCCCAAGGGAACTTCTACGGCACGGTCGGCGGAGGCATTCTGAATTGCATTCAGAGCGGCTGTGGCATGATCTTCAAGTTCACTCCGCAGTGAAGGCCGCTTTCACGGATAAATCCGCGACGGATACAGATTTAGGTATCGCCGGGGCGATTCTCGAAAATCGCTTTTTTCAAGCGTGTTCCACAGGTGTTGCCAATCGCAGTGGGCGTACGCGATTGGCGCCATCGCCGCAAGAAATCCGCCACCCTTCTGACGATTTCCTCCCAAGCGCGACCGCAAGCCCGGCGGCCAACACAATAGCCGCATTACAATAGGCTGCGCTCTCCTGGGAACATTCTGTCGAGATTCTCGTATCAAGTACAGGCAGGCCAATGCAACTACAAATCGAAAACCTCTCCAAGCGCTATCCCAACGGAACGCAGGCGTTGCAGGACGTCTCGTTGTCGATACCCCAAGGCATGTTTGGACTACTCGGCCCCAACGGAGCCGGCAAGTCCACGCTCATGCGAACTCTGGCGACGCTGCAGGAAGCCGACAGCGGCAGCGCGCGGCTCGATGGCATCGACGTGCTGCGCCAGAAGGACGAAGTCCGCAAGCTGCTCGGCTACCTGCCGCAGGAGTTCGGCCTGTATCCCAAGGTCACGGCGGAAAGACTGCTCTCCCACTTTGCCGAGCTGAAAGGAATCGAAAACGCGAATGAGCGCCGCGAGGTGGTGCATGCTCTGCTGCGCCAGACGAACCTGTGGGACCATCGCAATAAGCCCTTGGGCAGCTATTCCGGCGGCATGAAACAGCGTTTCGGCATTGCGCAGGCGCTGCTGGGCAATCCGCGGCTCATCATCGTCGACGAGCCCACGGCCGGCCTCGATCCCGAGGAACGCGTGCGCTTCCACAACCTGCTGAGCGCCATCGGCGAGAATGTCGTCGTCATTCTGTCGACGCACATCGTCTCCGACGTGAGCGACCTGTGCCGCAACATGGCAATAATTCACCAGGGACGTGTGCAGGCCGCGGGCGATCCCACTGCGCTAGTCAAAGAGCTAAACGGCCGGGTGTGGAAGAAGGCCATCGCGCGCGCAGAAGTGCCGGAGTACCAGCAACGGTTCCGCGTCATATCCATGCGACTGTTTGCGGGCAGAACCATGCTGCATGTATTGCAGGATGATCTTCCCGAGCCGGGCTTCGAGCCAATTGTTCCTGACCTCGAGGACCTTTACTTCGCGACGATCCGGGGCTTTACCCAGGGCGCGGCCAACTGACGCCATGCTGATCAGAATTTTGCTCTTCGAGCTTCAACAGCGCCTGCGGCGCATCTCGACGTGGGTGTACTTCCTCGTCTTTTTCGCCTTGGGCTTCCTGTTTACCTTGATGTCGGGCGGCGCCTTCGCGGAAGCCAGCGTTGACTTCGGCACCGGTGGCAAAGTACTGGTCAATTCGCCCTACGCACTGAACTCGGTCATCACGTTCATCAGTTTCTTTGGTCTCGTCATCACCGCGGCCATCGCCGGCCAAGCAACGTACCAGGACATCGACAGCAACTCCACACCCTTTTTCTACAGCGCGCCTATCACCAAGCTCGACTACCTGGGCGGACGCTATCTCGCCGCGTTTGCGGTGCAAGTGCCGATTTTCGCGAGCGTAGGCCTGGGAGCGTGGGTCGGCACCCTCATGCCCTGGATCGATAAGACCCGGCTCGGCCCGCAGATGGCTGCCGCTTACTTTCAACCGTACTTCATCAACGTCCTGCCGAACCTTCTGTTTCTGACGGCGATCTTCTTCGCGCTGGCGGCGCTCTCGCGAAAGATGTTGCCGGTGTATGTGGCCAGCGTGCTGGTGCTGATCGGCTATTTCGTGGTCGGCCAGCTCTCCGGCACCGCTTTGACGGTGAGCGTGCACGCGGCCTTAGCCGATCCGCTGGGCGGCGCGGCCATCGACCGCATCACCCGCTACTGGACGCCTTTCCAGCGCAACACGCAACTCATCCCGTTGCAGGGAATCCTGCTGGCGAATCGTGCCCTGTGGCTGGGCGTGGGAGCCATCCTCCTGGCGTTGACTTATGCGAAATTTGCCTTCGCTTACCCAGCGGAAAAAAGTAAGCGCCGGCAGGCGGTCGAAGAGAAGGAAGCGATTGGGCCTGCGGATACGCTGCCCATAGCACACCCCACCTTCTCCGCAGGTGCGTCCCTGCGGCATGTGCTTTCGCTGACCCGGATCCAAGTCCAGGAAACTACCAAGAACGTTTTCTTTCTGGTGCTGATGTTGGCGGGTTTCCTGTTCTCGATCTTCACGGCCGCGGGACTCAGCAATCCGCAGGCCTCCAGGACGTGGCCCGTTACCTCCCAAATGGTACTGATGGCCAATGCGGGCTTCACCATATTCGCTATTGCAATCATCATCTTCTACTCCGGCGAACTGGTGTGGCGAGAACGCGACGCGCAGCTTAATCAGGTGATGGACGCTCTGCCCTTGCAGCGCTGGGTGCTGTTTTGCTCCAAGCTGTTCGCCCTGATGCTGGTGCAGGTCGTGGTAGTGGTGCTGATCCTTGCCGCAGGAATGGTCGTGCAGATTGCCCAGGGCTATTACCACTTCGAACTCGGCCTGTACTTCCGCGAGCTCTTTCTCAACCGGCTGATCGGGCTCTGGATCCTCTGCGTGCTGGCGATGTTCGTTCAGACCATCGTCAACAACAAATACCTGGGCCATTTTGTGATGGTGTTGTACATCATCGCGACGCTGGCGCTGCCGCCGGCGGGATTTCAGGATTTTCTCTACCGCTTCGGACAGACGCCGCAGGTCACTTATTCCGACATCAATGGCTTCGGCCCGTACCTGCAGCCGCTGATCTGGTTCCGGATCTACTGGACGATAGCCGCGGTGCTGCTGGCGATCCTGACCAATCTGCTCTGGGTACGCGGCACGGAGAGCAACTGGCGCGTGCGGATGAGTCTCGCCGCCGCGAGATTTTCGCGGGCGACGATGGCCGGAGCCACGGTGTGCGTTGCCCTGATGCTCGGCGTTGGCGGCTACATCTTCTACAACACCCACGTCCTCAATCCGTACTGGACCACATCCAGCATCGACGAGGACCGCGCCCGGTATGAGAAGAAATACCGGCAATATTTTTCGCTGCCGCAACCACGCATTACCGATGTGACGACCCAGATCGACATCTATCCGGAGAAGCGTTCGGTCTCCGCGCACGGCACCATCTGGCTGGAGAACAAAACGACCTCCGCCATCGATCGCGTTGCTATAACGATCTGGCCACAAGACCTCGTCCCCTTACCCCGTCCCCACATTCAGATCCGGAAGCTCAGCTTCGCCGGCGGTCAGACCGCGCTGCTCGAGGACCCGTCGCTCGGCTTTTATCTTTACAAGTTGCCCACGCCGTTGCCTCCGCAAGGCCGCATTCAGCTTGATTACTCAGTGCAGTACGACAACCCGGGGTTCGAGAACTCGCAGCCGAACACCGACATTGTGCATAACGGCAGCTTCATCAACGATCGTTACTTCCCTTACATCGGCTATGCGCCTGAGATCGAGTTGACCGACGACGGCACGCGCCACAAGCATGGTCTGGACAAAGTGCGGCGGCTGCCCAAGCCCGATGATGTCGCGGCCCGCCAATACAACAGCGTCAGCTTCGATGCCGACTGGATCAACCTCGACGCCACCGTCAGCACCAGTAAAGATCAGATCGCCATTGCTCCCGGATATTTGCAGAAGGAGTGGGTGGAAAACGGCCGGCGCTACTTCCATTACAAGATGGACGCGCCCATCCTGAACATCTACTCGATCCAATCGGCGCGTTATGCCGTGCGCCGCGACCACTGGAACGGCGTCAACCTGGAGATCTATTACCAGCCGGGACACGAATTCAACCTGGACGACATGATGCAGAGCATGAAGGAGACGCTGGACTACTGCACCGCGAACTTCAGCCCCTTCCAGTTCCATCAACTTCGCATCATCGAATTTCCAGGGTACGGGACGTTTGCCGAGTCGTTCGCCAACACCATTCCGTTCTCGGAGTCGATCGGCTTCATCACCAAGATCAGCAAGAAGCCCGATGCGGTCGACTTGCCCTTCTATGTGACCGCGCATGAGACCGGACACCAGTGGTGGGCGCATCAGGTCATCTCCAGCTATGTTCAGGGTGCTACCTCCATCGACGAAACCATGGCGCAGTACACGGCGCTGATGGTGATGAAGCACCACTTCGGACCAGAGTCGATGAAGAAGTTCCTGCGCTTCGAGCTCGACCAGTATCTCCGCGGACGTTCGCAGGAACACAACGAAGAGAATCCGCTGTATCTCGTCGATCCCAACCAGGGCTACATTCACTACAACAAGGGCGCGATGGTGATGTACGCGCTTCAGGACTACATCGGCGAGGACAAGGTCAACGAGGCGATCCGCGGCTTCCTGAAGGAGTTTGCCTTCAAGGGTCCGCCGTATCCGACCTCGCTCGATCTGGAAGGCTACTTCCGCAAGGTCACGCCGCCGGAGTATCAATATTTGTTCGACGATATGTTTCTGAACATCACGCTCTATGACAATCGCGCCGTTTCCGCCGATTACGTGCAGCGCCCGGATGGCAAGTATGACGTGCATCTCGTGATTGAGGCGAAGAAGTCGCGCGCCGACGGGCGCGGCCAGGAGCACACCATTCCGGTGAACGACCTGATCGACATTGGCGTGCTGGACGCCGGCGGAAAATATCTCTACCTGCAAAGGCACAAGATCGACCAGGAGAAGACCGACGTTACGGTGACGGTCGATAAAGTTCCGGCGCAGGCAGGCATCGATCCAGTGGACAAGTTGATCGACCGCAACCCCGACGACAACGTGATCGCGTTGAAGAAGCGGTAGGCGAATTAGAAAGCATCTCGAGAAGTATCCTGACTTGTATCGGGGCAAGACTTTACAGGCTGCGGAAAACTCGCCTTTGGAGCGCTTTGTATCAGGGCACGACTTCAGTCGTGCCGATTAGCCGTTTATTTTTGTCATCCCTCGCGGCCTTCAGGCCGCGAGGGGATCTGCGGCTCCGACTTTTCCGCAGCCCGTCCCTGATTGGGATTCGGCGGGGATAACGATGAGTGGTTACTCGCGCTCCGGAAATTGATTGCGGCATCCAGTTCCAAATCGGGAAAACGCTGGCTTTTGCGTTTAGAGACGTTCTGGCGGGCTTCAGCTCTCCGGACAGCCCTGGATACCTCCGGCCACCCTTTCGTCGAGCCTAGGGCCCTCCCAGGCCCTGCAATGGGCATTCTGGTTCGGTGTCTCTGTCGGGATAGAAATATTGAATAAAACCCGCCCAAGGTCAGGGCAGGCTGAATTCTCCTCCGCCCAGGAGCTTTTCAGCAGCCTGCTAGCAGGAGCCGTCTCACTTGCCCATCTGCTGCGCCAGGTACGGGCCGATGCCCATCTCCTTGATGGAGTGCAGTTGCGCTTCCAGGAAATCGGCGTGACGCTCCTCATCGTGAAGCAGGCGCTGGAATAAGTCCTTGCTGCCGGCGTCTCCGGCTTCGCGGCAGATGGCAGCCGCCTCGTTGTACTCGCGGATGGCGTTCGTCTCATCCGTCAGGCCGGCTTCGAGCTGTTGCGGCACGTCGCGGCCAATCGTCGGGGATAGCGAGACCTTGACCTCGGGAACGGAGTCGAAGAAGACAATGCGCTCGATCAGCGCCTCGGCGTGCGTCATCTCCTGGATGGCCCGTGCCTTGGTAAGGCCGGCCAGCCGCCCGTAGCCCCAGTTCCCGCAAATCTCTGCCTGCACCATGTACTGCACGATAGCCGTCAGCTCGCCGCTGAGGGCGATGTTCAACTGCTCAATCACTTTTTGATCACCGCGCATGAATTTCTCCTCGCTTCTACCATCGCCTGACTGAGCAGGAAAACTCTGCGAGGTTGATCACAGATGCGGGTGACGCAGGCCTTCCACAAAATCAGCCGTTATTCGATAGATCGCTGGAATCCGGGAATGCGGCGCTCTCATCCATCAAGGCTACTGCTGGCGCAATCCGCTAAAGGAGAAGAAAGCATGGCAATGGCAAAGACATTCAAGATCGGCGGCGACCTGGAAGTGAGCCGCCTGGGATTTGGGACGATGCGGCTGACCGGCGAGGGCATCTGGGGCGAACCGAAAGACCGCGACGAGGCAAAACGGGTCCTGAAGCGCGCCGTGGAACTGGGCGTGAACTTCATCGACACCGCCGACGCCTACGGTCCGGCGGTCAGCGAGCGCCTGATTGGCGAGGCCCTGGCGCCATTTCCCAAAGGCTTGGCGGTCGCCACCAAGGGCGGCTTCACCCGCCAGGGACCGAATCGATGGGCAATTGTCGCCCGGCCGGAGTATCTGGAGCAGCAGGTAGAGATGAGCCTGCGATGGCTGCGCACCGATACGATCGCCCTCTGGCAACTGCATCGCATCGACCCTAAGGTCCCGGTGGAGGAGTCGCTGGCCCCAATCGTAAAGCTGCAGAAGCAAGGCAAGATCCGGCATGTGGGACTGAGCGAAGTAAAGCCGCACGAGATCGACCGTGCGCGCAAGGTCGTCAACATCGTCAGCGTGCAGAACCAATACAATCTGGCCGATCGGCAACACGAGGATGTGCTGCAATATTGCGAGAAGAACAACCTGGCATTCATTCCGTGGTTCCCCGTGGCGGCCGGCAAGCTGACGCAGCCGGGAGGCAAATTGGGTGATATTGCGAAGCGGCACGGCGCGACGGTCGCGCAGCTTTCAGTGGCATGGTTGCTGCATCGCAGTCCTGTGATGCTGCCGATCCCCGGAACTTCCTCCGTCGCTCACCTGGAAGAAAACATGAAGGCCGCGGAGATCGAGCTGTCCGACAAGGAAATGCAGGAGATGGAAGCTGCAGCAGGATCGGAAGCTGCGTAACCATGGACGCAGACTCGATGTTCCAAGGCGTAACACGGGTGAGAAGCAGGTCCCTCCGCGCGGGCTCAAGCCCTTGGTCGGGATGACACCTCAGGCGATGGGTGAGGGAATGTGCATATCCGTCAACTCGCAACCGCTGGCGCGTTCACTCGCCGGGGCAGCAGCTCGCCGATGCGGCGGATCTGCGCGCCCACGCCGCGCAGCTTCTCTTCAATGTGCTCATAGCCGCGATCAATATGGTAGACGCGATCGATAATCGTCTCGCCATCGGCAACCAGAGCGGCCAGCACCAGCGATGCGGAAGCCCGCAGATCGCTGGCTTGTACGGCGGCGCCGCTCAGCGGAGTCCGCCCGCGAACCACGGCGCGGCTGCCTTCGATCTTGACGTTCGCTCCCATGCGGACCAACTCCTGCGCGTGCATGAAGCGGTTCTCGAAGATGTTCTCGGTCACCACGCTGCTGCCATCCGCCTGCGTCGCCAGCGCCATGTATTGCGCCTGCATGTCCGTGGGAAAGCCGGGATATTCCTCGGTAACCATGTCGGCGCTCTTCAGCGGCCCATTGCTCACCACGCGTACCGATTCGCCGTTCGTGGTCACGCTCACGCCGCACTCTTCCAACTTTTGCAGCAGCGCGCCCAGGTGAAGCGGATCGCAA
>Ga0182030_10006646_pt1 | contig 24322 bp, 20 predicted proteins | sample 812S3MmetaG_FD_121299 | JGI IMG/M metagenome (GOLD analysis project Ga0182030, IMG submission 121299) | Permafrost microbial communities from Stordalen Mire, Sweden - 812S3M metaG (Illumina Assembly) | ecosystem: Environmental > Terrestrial > Soil > Wetlands > Permafrost | place: Sweden...
GACGATTTTAAGCACGGTTGAAGTCGATGAGTCTTTCACGGAATTCACGTTCAGTACTTATTCGGTTTCTTTCCTCACCGATGACATCATTCGGCTGCGGTACGTATCCATCGATGGCCAGCTGCGGAAGATCATGGTGGTGATCAAGATGCGGGGTGGGAATCATGCCAAGGATATCCGCGAGTATGAAATCACGTCCAACGGCGTCGTCATCCTCGGCAAACGCCTCACAGACTTTCAGGGGCTTATCAGTGGAGTTCCCGTCCATTCGGACCGATCCGACCTGAAGGAAGAGCCCGCAGAGGAGCCTGGAATCGGGAGTAAAAGCTGAGGAAACACCCCATGCCGCTTTGCTCGGCCGTGTCTCAGAGAATGTCCGAGAGTGATGTCCTTTCAACTCAAGAAGCGCCGAAATCTCTACCTGAAATTGATCTCGGCGGCAACCGGCGCAAAGAAGATGTGAAGAGGACAAGGATTCGGGTTCGCTCCGTTTTGTGGCGCCGCCAGCATGGACAGGGATATTGATCCTTTTCGTGGGTTCGATAAGGGTTCGATAAGCGTTCCCAAGGGTTCCAAAACGTACTTTTGAAGGCCAACCATGCTCTTTAGTTTCAATCAGTTACGTTCGCCGGCGTCTCTTTCACGGCGATAACACGGGTTCAAATCCCGTCGGGGACGCCAATAGAATCAATAAGTTAGATCGAAGAGCGGCCAATCGGATCACATCATCGGACCCGGACAGGCACTAGGCTACTTCAACTTCAAGAGCTAAATAGAACTGCCATTCTGCCCGAAATGCCACCAGGCCCAGCCATGCAAGTTCGTTTTCTCAGCCCACGGAGAAAGCACAAGGGCGGAAAACTGCGCAAATGCCATGCATGCACTTTCGGCAAATGTGAAGAGCCGCCGTCGAGTGGTCCTGCTATAGCTATAAGGCCTTCGCTCACTTCGATGGCAAGAGGCCATTGGAGTTGAACGGGAACTGCCATCGCCATTGGTTCCTGTCCGATTGGCAACTGGTGCGCCTCGCCAACTGGTCTCTGCAAGCAGGCCGCTCCAAATCCCGCTATTTAATCACGCTGATTGCCGCAGCGCCAAGTGCGAATTGCGAAAACATCTGCGACCAGTCAAGCACCCCACGAAGCACAGACGGCTTGAATGTCTTCTCCGGGACTATGATCGTATCGCCAGGATAAACCCGGAGGCTGTTGAACTCGTTGCCCCAGAATCCATTTACTTTCTCCCGGCTGACCACTTCCCCGTTGGCCCGGATCAGGTACGCATGTTTTTCGTCGGCATCCCTGTTACGGCCTCCAGCCATTGCCAAGTAGTTACCGACCTTAGTCCTTCGTGCATAAAGGAAGGAATTCTGATCGTAAACCGCACCAACCACATTGACGGTCGAAGGAACGGGCGGAACGGTAAAGCTATCTCCGTCCTCAACCTTAATATCGGGCAGACTCACCGTGCCGTTGCTCCCTGGCGTCAACCTGAAAACAATACGGCCGGTAGCGCGAATCTGATGCAGACGTGCAAGAATATCTCGCTCGCTGCTCTGGGCAGCAAGACCACTCGACAGATCCTGCGTTGAGTTCACCGGCGACGATGCCAGGGCCAGGTTGCTTCGTTGAATTTGCACGCTCAGGTTCTGAACGTATTGATCCATTCTTGCCTGCTGCAGAGCGCGGGTCGATTCGCGGGTAAACTCGGAGGCGTATAGGTACGCATTGGACGTAAGGCCACCTGCGCGTTCCACCAGTTGACGCAGCGTCTCTCCAGGCTGAGCCGTGTAAACACCCGAATGGACGAATTCGCCATCGAGCCTGACCGACTTAGTCTGTTGAGCGATGGGTACGCGGATGTCGGCTTGCGAAAAGATCGCGACTACGTCTCCGGGTTGCAGCTCGAGATCTTGGGATGCATCATGTTCCAGCACCAACTTCCCCAGGTCGAAGGGGATTAAGTGTGTGTTCAGGGTCTCCGTATCCAGGCGCTCGATGACGGCATAGTCCCAATCGATCTCAGGCACGAGCGCACGAATCTCGGTTTGCGTCGCCAATCCCGCAAGAATCTCAGTTTGCGGCGCCAATCCCGACTGAATCTCGGTTTGCGGGGGCAATCCCGACTGAGTCGGTGCGTTCGCTCCCTCCGGAACGGGCAGTCCGCGTTGCGCTCGCTTCCACCAGTAGTTCCGTGTGAGTAGTGATTCCTTGTCTGGAATTAGATCGCTGACGCGCATTCCGGGGTGCCAGGCAAAGCGCCCCGGATTTGATGTGTTGCCGCGAAGAGTCACGGTCTTCCGATATATGGGAACGATCGAATAAACCCGAATCAGGTCACCATCGGTCACTTGGGTGGCCAAGCCGCTCGCGTCGTAAGCCACCTCCATGGCGTGGCGGTCGCGATGATCGTCGACACGTTCGATTGAGACACGCGCCTCCGAGGCAACGGATGAAACGCCTCCGGCATCGGCAAGAAGACCGGAAAGCGGCTCATTGGCCAACAACTCGTAGATGGCGGGATTCCGCACACTGCCGGTCACGGCCGCCTGGGGACCTACGGGAGGAATGAAGATAACATCGCCCGACTGGAGTTTCGCGTCCTTCGACTTATCACCTCGGATCAGTAGGTCGTACAGATCGAAGTCAGTTACTTCCGCGCCGCCGCGGCGCAACTGGATGTGCCGCAGCGAGCCTTGTGTTGTTGGTCCGCCGCTGGCAAATAGCGCATCGATCAAAGAACTCAATGAACTGACGGTATAGACGCCGGGGCGTCGTGCTTGTCCAGACACATATACTTGAATCGCGCGAATCTGACCCACATCGGCAGTGAGATCGAAGTTGTGATAGACACGCGCGACAGCACTGCGTAAATGCCCGTCGAGCGCCGAAAAGGGCATTCCTGCAACATGTACCGGACCCACCTCGGGAAGAAATATCTCGCCCGAGCGATCCACGCGCAGGTTGGTCTGGAAGGCCACCTGTCCCCAAACTCGGATGCGCAGTTCGTCGCCTGGCCCAATGATGTAATCGGGTGGAACTGGGGTCATGTCGAGTGGGGCAAAAGTGGATGGCACACTCCTGAACAGACTCGCTCCAAAAATAGGAAGAGTCTGGCCGGTGGTCGAGGCGATGAACCGTTGGAATTCGCTCGGCGGATCCGGCGGAAGCGGCGCTTGCTGCGCCTGAGTTCGCGTCGTAGCCTGCGCTGTACCCTGCCTGGAGAGTTGCTCGACATCGGAATAGCTGCCAGTGACATTTGGTGAATGAGCGCCAAGTTCACTCGGCTGTGGAGGACGAGTTTGCGAATTCGGAGATTGGGTGGTTTCTTGCTCATTCCGGATCGAGCAAGCTTCCGTGCCCGCGTTCAGGGGGTCTGAGCAATCCTCTGCGTTCACGCTTTGAACTCCAGATGGATTGCCAACCTGAGATGATTGCTGCCCGTACAGCGATGCCGCAAAAGACGCTATCAGAATAAGGCGCCCAATGATCTGAACATTGCGTGCCCGGAATGCGTGTCGATCACGGGCAGAGCTATTGCGGCGCCATCGGGCGCCTCTTTCGCAACCAGTCAGATTCATATGCCATGAGTCTAACACGCGCCATGAACGGCCCTTCAAGCGCGTTCGAGTAGCGACGAGTGATTCAGAAGAGCAGCCCTTGCCGCTGAAATGGCCTCAACCAAACTGAGGCTCAGCGTCCATGGCGGTCCCTCGCTTGAATGTCCAATCTCGACCTTTTTGCAATCTTGACCTTCTTCCGGTTTCGATTGCTAGTCATACAAGGTAAGTTGCGACTCTAACATCCGAGGCCAACAATAAATATGTGACTGTCGCTGCCAAAAATCGGGACGGAGCCCCCGACGCGAAGTAACTGGAAGTTAAGTGAAGAGCCCAAATCATGGTTACCGGCTCCTCGGCGCAGATCTCGTTTGTTCATGCGGCCTTTGATCAGTCCCCTTGTTCTTTGTTGAGGTTCCCCGCCATCATGTAATTACTAAGCTATTGACTTCCTTGTAAATACACTGCAACTAGCCGCAAGCGCCTCTAACTAGAAAAGTGATAACCATCACAGCGGATAGTCTGAATGGGTTCCCTTTTTAACCCCGCCTTCACGAAAATCTCTTGATTAACAGCGACATGCCAGATAATATTGTACCCACGAAGACACCTCAGCAGAATTTCAGCTGCATGAAAGCGCGATGCTTCGAGGCAGCGGGCTCCAATCTCGCTGTAGACTTGTTTCTTCATGGCTGTAGACTTGTTCTCTCTGTTTAGGATGATGACTTCCCGGGCCGAGCAATGGTAAAATCGCGGCAGACTCAGCTGGCATAGCATTTAATGCGCAGGTCTTTAGAGAGACTGCTAAGCCTGATCCCTTGGAGGGTCACTTGAGCGCTAATTCGCTTTTTAATCCTACTCTTGAACCAGGGGCCATGGACCGAACCGCCCAGCGCGATACCAACGACGGCACTGATAGGTTCGAAAAAGCAGAATCGGCTCGCAATTTAGGCCTGAAGGCTCGCGCCCCACTCTATATGTGCGGCGAGCGGCTGAGCCCTTGGTCTGAATCGCGTGCCAAACGTTGCCTCGACACTGCCTGCGTTCTGTTGGCATTGCCTCTCGTCATTCCTGTCCTGCTGGCGATCGCCTTGGCGGTGCGACTGACGTCATCCGGTCCGGTCCTCTTCTTGCAGGGGCGCGTCGGACGTCACGGCCGGATCTTTACCATTCTCAAGTTTCGGACCATGATCGTCGCAAAGGACAAAGTGCGTCATGCGGTGACCACGGCGGGCAACCAGCAATTCACTCCAATTGGCCCTTTTCTGCGCCGGTGGAAGTTGGACGAATTGCCGCAGCTCCTTAATGTGCTTGCCGGGCATATGAGCTTGGTAGGTCCCCGGCCCAGAATGCCGGAACATGTGGCCTCCAGGTTCGGGTGCCGTCCGGGCATTACGGGCGCTGCCACTATCGCATTTGCTCACGAAGAGAGAGTTCTCGACCGCGTGCCCAGGCACGAGCTGAACGCCTTCTATCACTTGGTCGTCCTTCCCGCTAAACGCCGGTTGGACGCTGAATACATGTCCCACGCCACCTTTCGTTCCGATCTCAAGATGATCTACGACAGCGTCTTGCGCCGCTGGGACAGTTCTTTCGTGGATGGCCTGCTCGACGACGGGAGATTTGATACAGAAAATGCAGCCCCGTTCCTCGCTCTCCCCGAGAAGCCCATTCCGGTATATGCCTCCCACTCCATGCCGATGAACCACGGATTGGATACGTCCGACACCGGAGAGCAAGCGTCGGCTTAAGGATTGAGCTCGGCCTGCCGATGGAAGGATATAAGAGCGGGCTCGTTTGCGGTTAGGGCGTTTCAGAACATGGAATCGGTGTGTTCTCACAGTAGCTGTTAGCGGCACTTGTGTTTCGCGACTGCATTTGAGCAGCGAGATAGCGCGATTCTCCTGTGTTCAGCGGCTGCTCCATAGCCTGCCCGTGGAGGATCGGCGCGATGTTCTTGGTGTCTGCACAGGGTGTTCCCATGTGCATCGCTTCCAACATGGCGACATCGCATACCAGGTAGCCGGCTTGCTCTAAGGCCGACAACTGACCATCCGAGCGGCGTCGGTTTTTCAGGCCGCCGAGTGAAAGTGAACACGTTATCTCGGCCCCTACTCTGTCACTTCAAACCCATCGCCCTAGTTCCCGTGAGCCATCTGGCCGCTCAGCGTGAGGTCGATATCGACCTCCTTGGCTACTTTGAGAACAAAGATGCTGGGATCCTTAAGTCCCCACTTCACATAAGGAACCGTGAAGTGACCTTTTGCCGTCAGGTTCGTGCCGTCGATGTGAATCTGCATCGGCAAAGTCAGGTCGTGCGGCGTGCCATGCAGTGTGAATATGCCCGATACCTGGATCGTTGAATCGCCCAAAGCCGCGATGGTCCCCTGATAGCTGTTCGGCGCGAACGTCACCTCTGCAAAGTGCGCAACGTCCAGCACCGAGGTGTTCATATTCTTGTCCCGGCCCGAGTCACCGCTGTTGCCGCTGCCCGCCGCAACAATCACGCTGCCGGATATCTTCTGGGCGCCGGGGTCAAAGTCGATCGATCCCTTCTGCACATGAAAGGTTCCCTGCACGTGGTGTCCGGTGCCATCCAGAGCAAAGGCGACCTGGCTTGCGTCGGGATTGACGCTGAAAGTCTCATGCTGTGCGAACGCGGCCGGGGCAATCGCGAGCGGAATGGCGAGGAAGAGGGCTGGTGCGTACATCTTCATGGTTCTTCTCCTGGGTGCGATGAGTTCTCACGGTTGTTGATCGGATTGCGCGATGACTTGCGACAACCGAAGGCCGATGGAGGCAATGTCTGTTTCTGAGAGGTATTCGTGTCCCGGCATGTCGGTGCCCGGTATGCCGAACTTTGCGATCTGTTCCAGGCGAACCATCCGCTGCTCATCGGTACCTGTTGGCGGCAGATAGAAGTAAGGCCCCCTTGCAAGATCCGGAGGGAGGCGCTTGAAACTCGATTGCCAGGCGCGGCGCACGGGTCCGTCCGCATTGTGGCAGTTGCCGCAATCGCGACGGAAAAGCTGCTCGCCGTGGGCTGCATTTGCTTGTGCTGCCGCTGTGGCAGAGGGCCGCCAAAGCCTCTCCTCCGCGAGGTGCTGCGATGTATTGGCCCTGTGCAGGCTTTCGAGATACGCGACAAGATCGTCACCTCGCTCATCGTTGAAGAGGAACCCGAACGTTGGCATGATGGAGGAGCCGCTGACCTCGGCGGGGTTGTAGAAATGGACCTTCAGCCAAAGGGCAGAGCGGCGCGCTCCGACCTCGGACAAATCGGGCCCCTGGCGGCGATTGCCAATCAGTGGCGGCCTTTCCTCGCGAAGTTCCTGAATGGACTCGACAGGCCCCCACATCGACTCATCGGGCGAGTTTGGCCGCACATACTGCGAATGGCAGTGAATGCATCCCTCGGAGATGTACACCTGGCGCCCACGTTCCACTTGAGTGAGTTGCGGCAGTGCAGTCCCTGTGCTGAGTAACCGATTGAGAAAAGCCGCGGCGAGAAGTGCGAAAACGGTAAGCGCTAACTCGCGAGTTCGCTTATGCAGCGCCGTAAAGAGTTGCGGCAGCAAAATCGCAGCGCCGGCAGCGGCGACAAAGACAGGTGGAACATGGCCCAGATTCTGGCCCATGCCGATTCCCATCGCGGAGCCCATCCATCCCGCAATCGCGTAAATCCATCCGGCCATCCGGCCCCGCTCCGCAACGGAAGCGGCAGGCGCCAGCAGCGATGGATACGCAACCAGCGCGACGGAGTAGAGCGAGACGCCGACGGGATAGAAGACCGATGCGAGCAAGGCGCGTTGGGGATTGAGCAGCAGCAAGCACGCCGCGCCGAGCGCGAGAAATGCCGCCGTAAGCACTGGGGATACGCCTCTGCGCCGCAGAAACCATGCACTGGCCAGCGCCGCTGCAAGATGCAGCAGCCCATTCGACCACAGATGAAGTGTCCCCTGCCAGGTTCCAGCTTTCAGCGCCGGCGTGTTCTGAATGATGAAGAAGGCCGCTGAATCGAGCCAGACAAGCACAGTAAATCCTGCGAGCACGCGATAAATGGGGATCGCCGATAACGGGCCATCCTTTCGCATCTCGACCGGCTCCGCCGAGGGCAGAAGCGTGATGCCGATTCCCGCCATGCAGAGAATCCCGGCCGACGCGGCCTGCGCTTCCGGTGACGCGGTAAAGAATCCCGGTAGGTTGCAGACAAGATAGCCGATGCCCGTTCCCGCTCCAACTGCGAGCAGCGGGTTGCGATCGCCTGTCCACCGGCGCAGATGCGTCACGAGGGTGACGGTGAGCAATCCGAGGCCCGCGCCAACGAGGAAGGAAACCGCAAGGGCGGCGACGAAACCAAGCGGAAGCAACGCCAGAAATGCGGCGGCGCCGGAGGCAGCAAGGCCAACGCGTAGCCGTAGACTCGCCGAGGGCCAAAGGCTCAGCCGCGGCGTCAGCAGGCTCAGCAGAATCCCGCCCGTGGCCATCGCCGCCATTACAACTTTCAGATGTGCGTCCGCCACGCCCAGAGCCGCAAGCCGTTTGAGAAAAGCAAACTGCGCGAAGATGAGGAAATAAACATAGGTGATCGCGACAAGGCACGCGCCTTGCCAGCCGGACCCGCCACTCTTAGAGCGCGGCATTGGCTATCCAGCCTCGGCGCAAACCCATCGCCTGGATCAGGACGCAGGCTCCGTCCGTAACGGCGACCGTCAACCATCCGGGTTCGAGCCTGCCCACCGCGACCTGCGCGATCACAAACAGAGCCACACTGGCGCGCGCGATCCCCGTCAGCAGCCACACCATCTCGAGTCCTTTCCCCATGCGCCTCCGATAAGCAAGCAGAGCGCCGTAGAGACAGGAGAGGCCCACCGCGAAAACGAACGCGCCCATGAACGAGATGTAGATCAGCGCGTCCGAAGGCGCCTGCAACAGCATCATTCGCAGCGTCAGCGCCGGCGCAACAATCAGCAGCGCGCCAGTCAGAGTATCCGAAAGTCCAATCAGCAACTGATAGCCAACAAGGAGCGGACGCTTCATGCTATCTTCTCCAGTGGAGCTTCGGTAGAAGCAATCGCAGGCTCGCGCAACAGCGTAGTCGCGTCGACAAGCCAGTCCAGCGCGGCAAGCAACATCAAGATTCCAGTGACAAGACGCAGCGCATACAAGATGTTGCGCGCGGGGCCGGGCACGATGGTAAAGGCCGGGTCGAAGCCCTCACGCCAGCCCGCGATCGTCATCAGCACGATATAGGCGATTACGCTGCCATTCCAGAGATAGAAAGATCGAGTCCGATTGAAGATCCATCCACCCTCGCCAAGAAGCTGGACCATTGCAAAGATGAGCAGGCTCGACGCGAAGCCGGCCATGGCGATGAAGGAGTGGCCCACAAGGCCGTCGGTAAATTTGAAGTGGTCCAGGACTCCAGGCAGAAAGAAAACCCAGCCGGTCACCAGCAAAATAGCCCACCACCAGAGAAATGCCACCCGCCAGCGGCGCGTATTCGCGTGCCACTGGAACGCCGCGTAGTAGGCCGGCGTAAGCGGTAACCACACCAGCAGGCTTCCCAGGCTGAGGAACTGTACCGGGCTGCGATGGCTCACATCGGCGCGGCCCAACACGGCGCAAAGAACAGACTCCGCAATCAGGACGATCCAACCCACCCAGACGATCCGCGATCTTCCAGTGGTGCGCCGAGCAAGCACAAACGGAAGCATCAGCAACACCGTCACGATGCCCAGAGAAGATTCCAACTGGCTTGCTCCCGTCGGGCCGCCCGTATCGGGATTCACTGGAGGATAGCTGTTGGGGCCCGAAGCGATGTAAATCAAAAATGGCACAACCAGCAAAGGCACGAGCCCGGCTAGCTTTGCCGCCCATGCTGCCACATTCGCATTCTCTGGTCTGCTCCTGCTTCCAATCAAAGCAAAGACCAGCAGCAGCCAAAGGGCTATTAGCGCCCCTGGAAACAGCACACGCACGTATCCGCTCCAATCGAGAAAGAGCTTACCGCCGGAGTGACCCGAGAGCCACGAGATCGCGCCCGCGCCGAGTGCGGTCGACCACACCCACAGCACCGGCCGGCACCAATGCGCAGTCGCCCCACGATCCGCGCCGTATACCCTGAAGAGAAATCCCACCAGTGGCAAGCTGGCCCAGCCGTAAAGCTCCAGGTTCATGTGCACCATCATCCAGCGCCCGTACGTCCACTCGCCCAGTTGCCGGTTCAACGCGGGAACAAGCAGCAGAATGGCGATCAACACGCCAACGGCGTTCGCAAACACAAGCCAGAACAGGCTGTGCCATGCGGCGCAAGCCACGGCTCGCAAATCCCCGCGCGGCGTCTCCAAATCATCCAGCGTATGCATGCTCATGGATCTTTCCATCGTGCATCTCCACAAGCCGGTCGCAACGCCCGGCAAGGTTACGATCGTGAGTGGCCATCAGCAGAGTCGCGCCCTCGGTGGCCACAAGGTCGAGCAGCAGATCGAAGATCGCCTTGCTTGCCTGCTCGTCGAGCGAGCCGGTGGGTTCATCGGCAAGCAGAATCTTCGGCCTGTTCATCAGTGCGCGGCAAAGCGCGGTGCGCTGCCGTTCCCCGCCGGAGAGTTTCTGGATGCGATGTCCGAGCCGGTGGCTGAGCCCGGTTCGTTCGGTAAGTTCCAGCAGCCGCTCTCGCGCGACGCGGCGGTCGATCCCCGCGGCCACCGTGGGGATAAGACAGTTCTCTTCCAGAGTGAGATCGGGAATCAGATTATGAAGTTGAAACACGAACCCCACTTCGTGGCGCAGAAGACGCAAAAGATTGCTGCGCCGATTGACCTCGACACCGTTGACCAGGACAAGCCCGCTGTCGGGCCAATCGAGTCCGCCAAAAAGATGAAGCAGCGTGCTCTTGCCGCAGCCCGATGGCCCGCAGAGCGCCACAGTCTGGCCCTCGAAGACCTCGCAATTCACGCCCTTGAGAACCGTGACCGTCCCCTCGTCGTAGCTCTTCCACAGGTTCTCGGCGCGCAACACGATGCGCCCGCGTTCCTTGCCTTCCGTTGCGTGCCTCATTCGAATCGGAGCGCCTCCACCGCGCGTATCCGCATCGCGTAGACAGCAGGATACAGCGCGCCCGCGATTCCGGTAAGCAACGCCAGTAAAAGCACAACCAGCATCAGCAGAGGGTGAATGGCCGGGTCCACATATCCGTCAAGAGCGGGAATCAGCTTTAGCGCGTAGAGAAAGCAGCTTCCAACCAAGAGCCCGGTCAGCGCACCGAAAACAGACACGACTGCCGATTCGCCGAAGATCACTCCCCCGATCTGCGCTTGAGAGAATCCGTTGACCCGGAGAATGGCAATCTCGCGAATCCGCGTGAAAACAGACATGATCATGGTGTTCGCGACTCCCAGTCCGCCCAGCAGCAACCCGCAACCGCCCACCGCCCAGGCCGTGGCCTTCAGAATCCTGAACTGTGAGTAGGAGCGCGTAAACTCCTCATCCTCCAATGCAATCAGGTTCGGATACTTCGCCTTGATCATGCTTTTGAACGCCGCGGCATCTTCCTTGTTGCGCAGCTTGATCGTGATCACCGACGACGTTCCCTGCTTGTGAAAGAACGACTGCGCGGAAGCCAGCGGCATAAACACGCCGCCATCCTCAAAGCCGTTGGCCGTCTTCAGCACTCCAACGACGTGAAAGGATGCATGACCGATCTGCACCTGGCTGCCAAGCTTGGCCGACAGAAACTCCGCCGCCCGCGTTCCAAGTACCACATCATCGTCATGCTTCGCAAAGCTGGCGCGGTCGCCTTGGAGCCACGCGGCCTTTTGAATGCGGGCGTCCGCCGCCGTTACGCCAAAGCAGGTGATGATCGGATGGCCCTCGCTCGAGACGATCCCAAACAACACCGGGCTCGCATGAGCCACCATTCCCAAGCGGCCAATCTCAGCAGCCGCGTCGCCGGGAACATTGCTGAAGAAGAGATCCGAAACGTCCCGTTCGAAGACGATCATCTCGCTGTCGTTGGAGAGGATGCTCGAAAACATCCCGATCGCGCCTTGCAGAATGGTGACCACGGTCAGCATCGCCGCCACGCTGAAAGCAATCCCGGCCACGCTGATCAACGAGCGGATGCGATGCCTGAGCAGGTTGGTCAAAATCAGCTTCAGGAAGATCAAGGCCTGCTTTCCTCCGTCAGCTCAAACGAATCGCGTGTAACCCGGGCAAGCTCTGCTTGGAGTTCGCCGCGTAATCTCTCCAGGAATTCGAGTTCAGGCCGCGTAGCAAGCAGACTGCCGAGCACTCTGTCTCCAAGGTCGATCAACCGGGTCAGGCGCCGCACGGCCGCGCGGACTCCAATCGCAACCGCAATATTCGGGCGGTCGAGCTCGGCGTCGCGGGCTGCTGTCTTTCCGGTCTGCGCCGCGCTCTGCAGCACATCCTTGAGATCGTCCACAATCTGGTAACCGAGGCCCCAGAAGACCGAGATCCGTTCGATCTGCTGGAGTTCACGGGCTGAAGCGCCGCCCAGCATGGCAGGCAGTGCCAGCGTGAGCCGGATCAGCGAGACCGTCTTGCCCTGGGCGATGCGTTCGGTTGTCTCCAGCGTGCGAGGCAAGGTCGCGTAGTGCAGGTCGAGACTCTGCCCGTTCAGCACGCCCCCCACCCCAAGGCAGTTCTCAACGAACTTCAACGCCTGCGCCTGTCTGGCGTGCGGGCACCCAGCCACCGCGCGCCAGGTAAGCGCATAAGCGCGATTGATCAAAGCAAGAGCGGTCAGAATCGCGCCTTCCTCGCCATATAACAAGTGAGTGCAGGGGAGGCCGCGCCGTTCCAATGCATTGTCCATGCAGGGCAGGTCGTCGAACAGAAGAGAGGCCGTGTGGAAGTACTCCAGAGCAACCGCAAGTTCCTGGGCGTGGACAGGGTCGATCCCATACGCGGTCGCCATCTGAAATACCAGTCTCGGACGCACCAGGCTTCCAGGCGCACTGAGCACATAATCGAGAGCGTCTCGAAATTCCGGATCGAGAGCCGCCGGAAGCGGCAATGACGTGCTGAAAGCACCCGCGAGAAAACTCGTGTCCACTTGATCCATAACATTCGATGAATGCACTCTGGTCCTCAGATTGCCGGAGAGTGATGCTTTGTTTGCGGCGGTTGATCGGGCCGTGTGATAATCCCGGTCCAGTGGGCGTCGATTCACTGGTAAGACGAGTTCAGGCGCTCATTGGAAAGCGCGAAATCCGGCTCGTTTCCATGACGTTTCCTTCATATTGGCAGAACACCTGAGCGAAAAAGCCGGCAGAAGGGGAAGCATGCAGGGTTGGTGGTCAAAAGGGGTAGCCCTTTCCTGCCGCCAATCCGTCCGCGCAGGCAGGGCTCGTCAAAGTGGTTTTCACTGGACTTGTGAACAAGTATAGCGAATAGAGATGACTGCGGATAAACGTCCAGATGAAATGATGTTCATCTTGCTCAATCTGGCGGCTCTTGTCGAAACGAGACGCCAGAGTCAGAACGCCGGACTCGGAAACAGTAATACAAATGCACTAATATCCCATCATGCGGCTTCTGCTCGTTGAAGACGAAATCGATATTCAGACGTTCCTGCGCCGTTCCCTTCAGGAAGCAGGATACGAGGTGGAAGCTGCGCCGGATGGAAAGACTGCCGAGCGGCTCGCCATCGATATCCCATTCGACATCCTCATCGTCGATCTTGGATTACCCGATCAGGACGGAATCAACTTGATTCTTCGCTTGCGTCAACTCGGCGTGAAAGCTCCTGTCCTCATCCTTTCCGCGCGCCGTTCCGTCGACGACCGCGTGCGTGGACTCGAGCAAGGCGGAGACGACTATCTCACCAAGCCCTTCGCGCTCGCCGAGTTGCTGGCGCGTCTTCGCAATCTGCTCAAGCGAAACAACCCGGCGGCCAGCGAGGCAACCCGTCTTCGTGTACAGGATCTTGAGTTGGATTTACTGAGGCGCGAGGCCTCTCGCGGCGGCCAAGTCCTCCAGCTCACCCAGCAGGAATTTGTGCTTCTGGAGTATCTGTGCCGGAATGCTGGACGCGTCGTCACGCGTTCCATGATCCTCGACAAGGTATGGGGCATGCGCATCCAGCCGGATACCAACGTCGTCGACGTCCACATCTACCGGCTGCGCGGCAAGGTCGACGGCACCGGCCAACAGCCGCTGATTCGAACCATGCGGGGGGTCGGCTATGTCCTCAAAGACCGGTAAAACCCCCATGCACAGCGCCGCCTGGCGCATATCGTTGTGGGCAACGCTTGCCTTTGCCTGCGGAACTATGGTGGTCTTCGTCTTTCTCCAGAATTTTGTCGCAGCCGACATCCAGCGCCGTAGCGATGCGTGGCTGTCTGGCGAGATCGAGACGCTCGGCGATGTCGCAGAGCGAACACCCAAGAACGCCCTTTACGATGCCGTCGTCGGCGAAGTGGCGGAACTGGCGGAAAGAGAGATACCCGACAAGCCGGCCTCGGAGAGCGGTTCCAGCGATTCGGTCTTCTTCCTGCAAGCGGGCGGGGATGGCGCTCTTAAGCTCTGGGTCGGCGCAGGCAATGGCGACACCCACTACAAGGCTATCCAGGCCACGAAGATTCCTCAGGACCGCCCGACAGATGTGAGTGTTCCTGGATTCGCAGTCCCCTTTCGTGTAGCCTCCATTCACATCGCCGATGGCAGCCAGGTCTTTCTCGGCCTGTCGGAGCGGGATGAACGGCGAGTGCTCCGGAGCCTCCGTCTGCGCTTCGTGCTGCTGTGGCTGGCGATTGTTCTGCTCGGGTTCGGCATCGTGTTTCTCACCACTCGCCGCATGTTGAGCCACGTGCGGAGGATTACCGAAGCGGCTTCCGGGATTGGCCATTCCGATCTTGGCGCCAGGGTACCGACTACCAAACGCAACGACGAGGTCAGCCACCTGGCCGATACTCTCAATCGCATGCTGGACCGCATCGAAAGCTCCATGCACCAGTTGCACACCATCACGGACTCGCTGGCCCACGATTTGCGCAGCCCGCTGACGGCAATTCGCGGCAAGCTCGAGATGTCCCTGTCGACAGTCACCGACCCGGAGCAGGCCGAACCGATCGTCTCGTCAATCGACGAGCTCGACCGGCTCACCGACTTCCTCAACAAGTCGCTCGATGTTGCCGAAGCCAAGGCGGATGCGCTTCGGCTCACGCGCAGCTCCATCGATTTGAATGAATTGCTCGGAGCGATGATCGACCTCTACGAGCCTTCCATGTCCGAGAAGGGACTAAAGATGAGCCTGCGCAGCCCAGGCCCGTTGGAGATCGTCGCCGACGCGGCGCTTCTTCATCGCATGGTTGCCAATCTGCTTGACAATGAACTCAAGCATTTGCCCCCTGACTGCAACCTCTCCATCGAGTTGCGGAGCGGGGAAGAAACCGCATCGCTGATCCTCGAAGACGATGGACCGGGATTCGATCCCGATGTGCTCCCACACTTGTTCGAGCGCCGCGTGAAGGGCCGGGACTCCAATGGCCATGGGCTTGGCCTGGCATTCGTCGATGCGGTTGCTCGCGCCCACGGCGGATCCGTCACAGCCCGGAACCGCGAAAGCGGTGGAGCGCAGATCGCTGTTGCCCTTCCGCTCGCTCCAGAGCCTGGACCTCGCGCCCTTGCGCAAGCCTCATCCAACACAAACTGATCCAAAGGAGGCGCTATGTCAAATCAGGCAATCGCACGCGATTTGCTGGCTGCTCTTTGCCTTCTGCAGGGATCGGCGACCATGGCGATCGACCTCAATCGCACCCATGCGACGAATCCCCTATGGCCAGGCCACGCGCGCTTTCATCTCGTCTGGCAGACCGCGGCCTTCGCCTGGCTTGCGGTGCTTGAAGTCGTGCTTCTTTTCTCCGCCGGTCCCTTTCGAGAGCAGTGCTTTTATCTGGCCGCAATCCTCGCCGGCATTCCCATGCTTAGCTTTTTCTGCGCGCTCATCGGCCGTGGCATTTATCGGGGAACTCTCTCAGATCCAAACGGAATGCAACCCGTCACAATCAAAGTCCGGGGTTCGGATCTACGCATCGATCTGAACCTTGTGGCCGAAATTGTCGGCCTCACGGCGCTTGCAGCGATCGTTGCGATTTACAGGCACTAGGCTGATTCGGAATTGGTGTAGACCAAAAGGCCCTTCCCTCAGGGGCTAAAGCCCATTGACTCGATTGGCGTTTTACGGCACGGCTGAAGCCGTGCCCTTTCAAAACTGGTCTACAGCAAATGCAAAAATGCCTTAGGCGATGCGCGCAGGGAGAGCATCACGAAGCGATGGACTCCACCAACCGTTCCATTTTCTCTTCCTGCTGCTCGATCGACTCGATCAGCTTGAACTGCGTCCGGCAACGGTCAAGATTATGTCCCTCGCGATGCACCTTGAAATAGGTGTCGCCCGCCAGATAGTCCGTCAAGAAACGAACCCCGAGCTCGAAGGTGATCGACTTTCCCGAGAAGGCAAGGAGATCCTTTTCCGCCTTGGTCAGGAATCCGCCGGCCGAGCTCAAATAGCCTCGAACCAGCGCTTCGAACATCGGAAACTGCATCGTCACCTTCGAAAGATCCCGCTCGTCTTCCATCGCCGGACTCGTCGCGGTGCGCACCATGTCACCAAAATCGTAAGGCGCCAGTCCCGGCATCACCGTATCGAGATCGATCACGCAGATCGCCTCACCGCTATCGTCGTCCAGCAGCACGTTGTTGAACTTGGTGTCGTTGTGGGTCACGCGCTCCGGCAGATTGGCGTCCAGCAGCACACCCGTGATGGACCTTCGCGTCATCGCGAAATCGATCTCCTGTTTTGCCAGGATTGCGCGGCCGGCGACATCCGCGTCGATTGCCTGCTCCAGCGCCTTGAACCGTTTTGGCGAATGGTGAAAGTCCGGAATCGTATCGTGCAATCGCGGCGCCGGCAGGCTGGCCAGCATTTGCTGAAACCGGCCGAACGCCCTGCCGGCCTGAAACGCCTGCGCCGGCGTTTGCACCGCATCGTACGAGCGCGCCCTCTCGATAAACCGAAAAGCGCGCCAGTGGTTGCCCTCTTCATCCACATGCCAGGCGCGCCCGTCCCGCGTGGGAATGAGCCGGAGCACCCGGCGCTCCCAGTCCGGCTCGCCGGCCACTTGAGCGGCAAGATGCGCCGTGACCCGCTGGATGTTCTCCATCAGCGCGGCGGGGTTCTGGAAGACATGGTGGTTAATCCACTGCAGAATGCAGCAATGCGGCGCGCCTCGCTCACCGAAGAATGCCAGGTACGTATCGTTGATGTGGCCGCTGCCGTACGGCTGGGCCTCAAGAAAATCGCCGCCGATTTCAAATTGGCGCGCCGCGGCGGCGACGTTTCTTCCCTCTCTCATGACCAGAGTCTTTCAGGATACCTGCCGGCTTGGATCAGGCGCTGGATGCTTTCAACAACCGAGGCGTGGTCCTCGCGATAAGTGACCCCAAACCAAGAGTCATTGCTGCGCAGGACCTTCACCCTCGCCTCTCCCGCGACAAGCATCTCGTTCACCGTGCTCGGAATGTAGCACTCCTTCTTGAGATCCGCTTTGTTTGCCTCGAGAAACTTCTTGAAGTGCTCTTCCAGGCGTCCAAATACCTGCGGCGTGAATCCAAACATGTTCATTGACACCGCTTCGTCGCCCGTGAGCAGGGTCTCCCGGCCCTCGCTGTCGGTGTTCTTGGCATGATCGCCGTCGTGCGCAATGCTCGTCAGTTCCACCACCTGCTCCAGGTAGCCATCGCCACCCACACGGCACACCCCGCGCGCTACCGTTCCGAACTCCGAGAGCGTATTGCGCAGAACAAATCCCACCATGGCGTAATCCCCGGTGCCCGACTGCAGATGCTGCGAAATCACCTGGTAGCTTTCCGCCCCATAGAAGTCGTCGGCATTGATGACCGCAAAGGGCTCGTGAATGGCATCGGCCGCCATCAGAATGGCTTGGGTAGTGCCCCATGGCTTGCTGCGCCCGGCCGGCACTTGAAACTCCGAAGGAATCTTGTCGAGCGATTGAAAGACATATTCCACGGCAATGCGCTTTTCAAAACGCGAGCCCACCACCTCTTTGAACGGCTCTTCGATATCTTTCCGGATGATGAACACCAGCTTGCCGAATCCGGCCCGCATGGCGTCGTAGATCGAGTAGTCGATAATCGTTTCGCCACCGGGGCCAACCGGCTCAATCTGCTTCAAACCGCCGTAGCGGCTGCCCATTCCGGCAGCCATCACGAGAAGCGTGGGGGATGATGTTGTGCTCATGAAAATAGATTCCTCTCTGAAAATGGTTTCTCTCGAATGGTAAAGCCCCAGGGGCTGGTCTCGCATCGTGTAAACCGCCTTTACCGCCGTATGATTGTGTGCCCTGGACCTACCCGGTCTCAGCCGTGGAATAGGAGGATGCCGATTCGAGCGAGCCTCGGAAGAGCATGCGGTCTCTCAGAAAGTGTCCGGAAGCTGGGACGCTGTAGGCTTACCCGGTGGAGGAGTCTCTCGCTGTTTGGACCTCGTCAAACTGGGCAGTTTTGAGGGCAAAACGGGTGATTTTCGCCCGAAAATGGCCCAAATACGGTCAGTTGGATTTACCAAAGAGTAACCGGCGCTTATTCTCATGTTATTCAATGCATTGATGTTACCATGGGATAGGTTGTCTTTTCCATACCCCCCTGGGGTTTGGGTATGGGTGGGTGCATGTATTTTGAGGCGGAAAACGGCCATTCCAGACAGAGAGTTCGCCTGAATTTGCCGCCGAAAACTGGAGGAGGTTCATACCTCTATTCTGCGCTGGGGCACGGCAATTCTCGGCAAGGCGCGAAGGCAAGGCATCTCAAAGCGATCCAGATTCTTCGACTCAGGTTTTCGGGAGCCGTTCTTAAGGAACTCGCGCAGCAAGTTTGGCCGCCTGCGCCGCGGCTTCCTCGGGCCCAGGCAGATTAGCGTAGCCCCCAACCGTCTTCCCTTTGCGAAAGATGCAAACGCCGTCCAGGTACTTCGCCGTAGCGGCGAAGCCCTCGTCGCCTATCTCAACAGCGGTAGCTCCCGCAAATCGCCCCCGAAGGCTCTTGAGCACCGCCGCCGCGGCTTCCGGCGAGTCCTCCTGCACCAGGAACGCTTGCCCCTGCTTGTACTTCGCCACGTAGCCGCGCTTCAGTTCCCGCAGCCCCAACACGCTCTCCGGAACCAGACGGGTCGAAGCCAGATCCTCCTTCGCAAACCAATCCAGCACCTCCGGAGGCGTCTCCCTGCCCTCCAGATGTTCGAGCATTCCGGTGACAAATGCCTTCATCGTGGCCGTGTCGTCGCTGTCCGGGTTGGCCGCCGTCTCTACCAGTTCCACGTAATACTTGCCCTTGGCAAAGCTCGCGCTCTGCTTTTGGATCTGCCCACCCATTCCGATCCTGGCAACGGGTTGGCTGGAATCGAGATTGGCGGCAAACATGCCGTAGGCCGAGTCCGCGTCGCGCATCTCCGAGACGTCGATGTCAAGCGTGTTCCCACCCTTGGCGCAGGTGATCCCCTGCATGTGCACAAAGCCGAAGCTCAGATATCCCTCAGCGCCGCCGTCCTTGTATTCGAAAAGATTGTCGGCTGCGTAATTGCGCTCGGCCCCGGACGGCTCCCAGCCCGGCGCGAAGTGGCAGTTCAGGTAGTCTTGCGCGCCGACCGCTCCCGCAGTCAGCAAGAAGGTCAGCAGCACTCCGGCAGCCTTCATCCAAATAGCTCCTGGGCGCGCGCCATCCGGCTTTGCACCTGCACTCCATGTGGGCACTTGACCGTGCACTCCGCGCAGTCGCCGCACCGCACCGCGGCATGTTCGGCGGCCAGCTCCTGGAATCTCTCCCGCCCCAGCGCAAACTGCCCATACCCGTCCGCATAGGTAAGAAAACGCAACACATCGGCCACCGGCAACCCCTTCTGGCAGGTCCCGTCGCACCCCCCGCACATGCGGCAGTAGACAGGCCGGATCATCTCCAGATGAGCGCTCAGGATCTTCTGGTCGCCTGCGGTCATCGGATTCCCCATTGCCTTCAGGTTCTCTTCCAGTTGGTCGTTATCCGTGATGCTGGGAATCGTCGTCGCCACGTAGGGCTTATTGACCACCCACTTAAGCGCCGCCAGCATGGCGCCCGGCTGGGTCAGTTTCTGATACAAGGCGTCGTCGGGCTTCACGCTGCGAATTCCGCCCGCCATTACCTTCATCGCCACCACGCCCATGCCCGCCTTGGCGGCCGCGGCAAGCGCCTGGTCCATGCCCGCGTCCCCCGCTGCGGACATCGAAAAGTTGTAGCTCGACAGCACCACGTCAAACGCGCCTTTCTGGATCATCCACGGAATTAGTTCCTTCTGGCCGCTGTGCGTGCTTACGCCGGTAAAACGGATCTTGCCCGCCTTCTTGGCAGCCTGCTGCACTTCGATCATCTCGTCGGCGATATCGGCCCCGCTGCTTCTGCCATGCAGATACCAGATGTCGATGTAATCCGTGTTCAGTTCGCGCAGACTCTGCTCCAGATGCTGCTGCATTGTCGCCTTGTCCGGCGCGTGCGTCTTGGTCGAGAGCACCACCTGCTTCCGCTTGGCGCCCAGCGCCGCGCCCACCATCCGCTCGTTGTTGCCGTGCGAGTAGCCGCGCGCGGTATCGAAATAATTGATCCCGGCATCGGCGGCGCGCTCAATTACGCTGCCATCCGAAGTGATCATGCAGCCGAATCCCACGGTAGTTACCTTCAACCCGGTCTTGCCCAGCACCTTATAGTCCAGCTTCACGGGAGCGGCAGGAGTTTCGGCCGCGGCCATCTCGGCCGGCTTCCAGAAGCCGATCTTCGAACTGGCGCTCGCAACCGGCACCATCAACCCAGCAGATAAGAAGTCGCGGCGAGACGTTTTTGACGCCATTGAGACACCTCCGTGGTTCTTGAAAACGGTTCATCGTAAACCGCACCCGCGTTCCGAGAATAGGGCGCAGATCACACCACCTGCGCGTTTCAGAAGTGGTCAGGCATGGGTGCAGGGCCTTGATACACAAGGCTGAGCCCCCAGTCCGCATCCGATGGGAGATCAGGCAATTGGATCTCCCCGGTATTGTCCGCTCTTGCCACGCCATCTCCCGCGTCGGACCAGGTCCCCGATCGGGGATCGAACCAGCGGGCGTGATAAAGGCTCATCGGCAAAGCGCCCCGCACGCGGCTCTTTGGACATCCCTTTTCGAAATAGACCAGAAAGATGTTCTTATCCCGCGTGCGAGCCGCATACGCCCAGCCCTCGTATCCCTTCACAATCTGCGTTTCGCTCGGCACCACCAGGCCGTGGTCCGGCTCCAGATCCTGGTAACGCTTGCCGATGGAGAACGCAAATTGCTTCAGATACTGCATCTGTGCCCCGGAAGCCCATTGAAACGCGTCCCACATCTTGATTGGCGCCGCCGGCTCAATATCCGCCGACCAGATGCCTTCCGCCCCATAAACATGCCCGGCCAGCCCGCCGGAGAGAAAATTCCCATACATGCCCGAGCGCACAAACTGGTCGTCCTTCTCCGATCCGCCGGGGGCACCGTATTTGTCGCTGCCGCTGTGCGCATAGGAGTATCCCGCATAATACGGCTCCCCGTTCAGCGCCGGCTGCGGATGCGGATCGCGAAAGATCTCCGTCATGTACCAGTAGTATTCGTGCTCTCTTTTGTTGCCCACCTGATGCAGGGTGACCCAGGAGTCCTCTCCCCAGCTCGCCAGTGTCGAAGGATTCGCGTTTGCCGACAACAGCGTTCCGAATGGGGGTGGTCCGTACTTCCGCATGACAAGATCGATCGCTTTTACGTAATCCGGAACCGTGATGCTCTCCTGGATAACGTCGAGATGAATCGGGCTCAGGACCGTGTTATTCGCCTGATATCGCGACCAGATGTATTGAATAAAGCGCGCATACGATGAGGGCCAGTCGTAGTATTTCTTCCAAAGCTCGCTTGCGTCCCGCCGCGAGACTTCAATGAACGGGACGAACCCCTGAGCATTGAGATAATCGATCTTCCTGTCGATGTATTTGAAATACTCCGGATTGATGCGGTCGACGTCGGGAAAAACCTTCTCATACCCCGGCGCCTTGCCCGGAAAGAGGAACGGCCGCCCGCCCTCGTTGTCCATATTCTTGGCGCTGCCGGCGCCGTACTCGACCCAGGCCGCGCGAACCGTCGTCTTCTCCGGGCCGTCAATCACAATGTGCGCGGGGAGCCCGTCCGTCTCCCAGTTAGGAAATGCGGCGAGAATATTGATCCAGTTGTACCCCTGCGCCTTGCGGTAGCGAACGTAGTCCTTGAATCCTGCCGTTGGCCCGATGGGCCGCTCTCGATCATCGTCATACCACTTGAGGCGGTTCGTGCCGGCAGCCCACCACGTGTCTCCGATGGCGAAGAACGGGGTGCCATCGGCTGTTTGCAACCCATGGTGATTCGGCGTCGCCTGCAGAAATCCGCGGCGAAGCGGGTTGTCCTGCTTCTCGGCCTCGCTCCACTCCCTGGCAACAAGCGATCCCGTTTTGCCCGCAAGCCCCGAGTCGTGCGGTTCCGAGCCGCTTTGCCAGTGCCAAACGCCGGGCGCCGTAGCCGTCACGCGAACCTTGAAATTGTTATCCCCGTCCCAGAATCCGTAGACGCGTTTGCTGAAGCCCGGACCCGTCAAATCTACCCACACCGTGGCCTCCGTGTAAGGGTTCTGAAAGACCTTCTCCGCAACAAAGGCCAGTTCCACCTTCTCCCAGGTATGAAATCGAGTCTTTGCAGACTCTCCGGCACCGCCGAAGATTGTATTTGGGGCAGCCGCCATCGCCGCAACCCCCGCTCCCGCCCGCACGAACTCCCGCCGAGTCAGAATCTTCCTTCCCACTTCCGCCTCCGTTTTTTAATTGTTCTCTTGCCGTTGGGATTATGCGTCACGCCCATCGCGGTTGAACAGGAGACCAACCAGATTCCTTTGTTCCCGCATAGGCGGATTGCGATCGCGCCGCCATCTCTCGCCCGTCAACCCGATAAACTGGCAAAGGGGCCGAAGATGAAACTTGGTCTGGGTCTTTACTGGCACATGCTCAACGACGAGTACTACTCGTTTGCCGTTCAGGCCGGCTGCACGCACGTCGTCGTTCATCTGGTCGACTATTTTCGTCAGGGCGAAGCCAACCCCAGCCAGAATCAGCCCACCGGCGGCAAAGACAAGCCCTGGGGCGTGGCCGGCGATCCCGACAAGCTCTGGTCAGCCGCAGAGATGACCCAGTTGCGCAAACAGATCGAAGCTGCCGGCCTCAAGCTCGAAGCCATTGAAAACCTCGACCCCGCCCACTGGCACGACATCCTGCTCGACGGCCCCAAACGCGCTCTCCACATCCGCAACGTCCAAACCATCATCCGCGCGATGGGCGAAGCCGGCATCGGCACGCTCGGCTACAACTTCTCCATCGCCGGAGTCGGCGGGCGCATCAGCGGCCCCTTCGCCCGTGGCGGCGCGGAGTCCGTCGGCATGGACGGCCTCGTCGACACCCCCATCCCCAACGGCACCGTCTGGAACATGGTTTACGACCGGAACGCGCCCCCGGGCTTTCTGCCTTCCATCTCGCACGACGAGCTATGGAACCGACTCGAACGCTTCCTCGCTGAAGTTCTGCCCGTGGCCGAGCAGGCAGGCGTCCGTCTGGCTTTGCATCCCGACGATCCTCCCACGCCCACCATGCGCCGCCAGCCGCGGCTGGTTTATCGGCAGGCCATGTACCAGCGCGTCATCGACATCTCTCCCAGCCCCAGCAACATGCTCGAGTTCTGCCTGGGAACGCTCGCCGAGATGACCGAAGGCGACCTCTACTCGACCGTGGAGCAGTACAGCGCCCAGAAGCGTCTGGCCTACATCCACTTCCGCAACGTCAGCGGCAAGGTCCCCAACTACCACGAGACCTTCATCGACGACGGCGATGTGGACATGCTCCGCATCATCGCGATTCTTTACAAGAACAAGTTTGAAGGCGTCATGATTCCCGATCACAGTCCGCAGATGACCTGCTCGGCCCCATGGCACGCCGGCATGGCGCACACTCTGGGCTTCATGCGCGCCGCCATCATGGCTCTCGATCGCGGAGGGTTTTGAAAGGGCACGATCCGCCGAGGCGGATCGTGCCGAAGAATACTTTAAATCGATGCGCTATAGTGCCTGAGGGAAGTTTTCACCTTACTTGCCCGTTTTCGAATACGGGCAAAAAGGACCGCCTTTGCGCCGGACTGCCTTAGTTCCGCATCGCGCGCTCTTCGATCGCCTTTTCCTCGGCGAGCAGTTGGGCCAGCGCCTTCTCCGGGCAAATGTGATGGGCTTCCACTCGCTCCAACTCTCGCTCTGTCTCCACGCAGGAAGCGATCGTCATGAAGCAGTCCAGGCAGCGCGTATTGAAACTGCCGTTTTCGTTTTGAGTGCGGCTATACATCGCTCGTCGATATCCCTCCGGATATCCAACGATGCTAGGCCGAGTCCCATTTCTCCGGCGTGATTCGCGTCACTCGCCCTTGTGACGCCACCCCGGATTCATCGCGATGCTATGCGCCAAAAGTTTTCTCTACGAGAAATCCCCTACATGGTCAAGCCCGGGTTGGGGTTCCTCCGCAACTGCCAGCACGGGCTCAGCCCTCCCTGCGCAAACAGCGCCATCGCACACGGCTCATCCGTCGTCCCCAGGTAGTCGAACTCCGTCTTGCGGCCCTTCTCAGGGATCGCCAC